>JAEEGJ010013959.1_pt1 | contig 19261 bp, 7 predicted proteins | sample 8958761 | NCBI WGS metagenome assembly JAEEGJ01 (sample SAMN16246546, study PRJNA631951) | gut metagenome | biome: gut microbiome; feature: rumen; material: RS-attached | host: Bos | place: Iran: Karaj | collected 2018-10 | reverse complement strand
TAGCTGTTCCAGCTGGCGAAGCACGGCGTAGTTCTCGTCGAGCGACTTGCCGAAGCCGAAGCCCGGGTCGATGATGATGTCGTGCTGGCCGTAGTCGCGCAACTGCTGCACCTTTTCGGCAAAGTCGAGCAGCATGTCGCGCAGCGTCGGCTGCTGTGAGGTCAATATATAAGGTACGTGCTGACGGGCCACCATGCGGAACATGGCCGCCGAACCGCCGCTGATGTCGTTGATGATGTCGACGCCAAACTCCTCGACGGCCATACTGGCCACATCGGGGCGGAACGTGTCGACGGACACGACGGCATCGGGCAACTCCTGCCTGACGATGCGCAGGGCCATGCGCAGACGCTCGGTCTCCTCCTCCTCGGCAACGGGCGTGCTGTCAGGCCGTGTGGAGCATGCGCCGACGTCGATGATGTTGCCGCCCTCGGCTATAATCTGGCGCGCCCGCTCGGCCACAGCCTGCTTCGTGGCGGCACGGCTGTCGGCGTAGAACGAGTCGGGCGTGACGTTCAGGATGCCCATCACCTGCGGCTGCGAGAGGTCGAGCAGGCGGCCCTTGACATTGATGGTATAGTCCATATCAGCCGCAAAGTTACGGAAATAATTGGAAACGACCAACGCCAAGGGCCAAAATTTTAGGCCGCAGCCCTATTTTGCCGTCTGCAGGGGGCGGAACACCACGTTTTCGACGTGGTTGCCGACGAAGGCAGGCACGTAGTCCGACGTGGCATACCAGCGGGGCTTGCCCGCCATGTCGTCGGAAAGCAGGCGCCCGTTCACGCGCAGTCCCTCGAAGGTGACGCCACTGACGCGCCGACTGCCGTCGTAACCGTTGATGACCGAAAGGCAAGGCTCGGGACCGGTGTAGCGCACGTTGCGGAACGTGACGTTCCCGACGCCGCGGCCGGGGGCGGTGCAGTACTTCTGGTTGTAGCCCACCTTCACGTGGAACAGGCTGCCGCGGGCGATGCCCTCGATGCGGATGTTGTCGAACACGACGTTGCGCACCAGGTTGTCGTCGCCGCTGTTGATGGCCAGACAGCCCTGATAGTCCACCTGCGGCTCGGCCTGACAGAGAATGTCGATGTTCTCGTAGCGCAGGTTCTCAATGGTGTCGCCCACGGCGGGGTTGCCGTGCAGCCCGATGAAGATGGGGTGGGCCACATCGGCCCAGAGCGTGGCGTTGCGCATGGTGACGTTGCGGGCCGACCCGCTGAAGCCCTTGCGCGTGGCGTAGGCCGTGGTGCAGTCGTCGCTGGTGCGGCAGAAGACGCGGTCGTAGAGCACATTGCTGCTGGCAAAGACGTTCAGGCCGTCGCCCCAGGCGGGGTGAGATATGCAGCGCACGTCGTGCAGGGTGACACCGTCGCTGCCTCCCACTGGACAGGTGCAGAGCACGAGCCCGTCGATGACGACGTTCTTCGAGCGGTGCACGTGGCAACCCTCGTAGCCGCTTTCCGGACGGGCGATGCCGCGGCCAAGGATGCTGACATTCTCAGCATCCTCAATGGCAAAGGAGCCCAAGAAAAAGCTGCCACCATCGAGATAGACCGTTGTATTCGATGGCACCTTGATTAACTCTTCCGTGTAGAGCCCTGGTGGGTAGTAGCGGAAGTTACGGCCCTGTGTTTTGGCAGTTTTCTCGGCTGTTTGTCTGCTGACGGCAGGTTTGGAGGTGAACAGGAGCAGATTGTTGGTGATGTCGCCGTCGAGCTCGACGCTCAGGTTCTCTGGCTGGAAGAGCAGGAACTGCACGGTGCTGTCGTTCTCGACGTTGGCTATGACGCCGCGATAGTCGGGGCGTATGCGCGCCCTTCTGAACTTCCTGTTGTTGCTGACCACGCGCACGAAGACGTCGCCGGTGAAGTCGAACACGGCGTACGATATCTCGCTCACGGCATGCCGTCCGTCGGCCGTCGGCGCGTTCACCTTAGCCATGTAGGTATCTATGCGGGTCCACTCCTCGCTGCTGCGGGGCCGCACGTAGACGTCGTAGTCGTGCTTCAGCGGGGCGCCCTCGGGGGCGGGATAGGTGTAGACGCGGTGCAGCCGCGTGCCCTCCTTCACGCCTTTCTTGCGTCCCTTCGGTAGCAAGCGTCCTTCGGCCGAGCGGACGGCGAACTCGTCGGCCTCGATGTTGCGCTTCACCGTCCCGGCCTGCTCGGCCTTATCCTGCAGTTGCAGCAGGCGCTCGGTGTAGGGCATCTGCAGGCCGCAGCGCCCGACGTAGTGGCGGTAGGGCTGGCGGTAGATGTCGCGTATGCGGCCGCGGCCCATGGCGCCCGGCTCGGTCCAGTCGCAGTAGAGGCCGGTGCAGTCGGTCCACGTCTCAAAGGGCACGTCGTCGTGGCCCAGGTTGTACTTGGCCGTGTACTCCAGTCCGCGCAGCAGGCGGTTGTCGAGTGCGCCGTAGAGGTCGGCATGGGGGCACGCCGCCCCCTGCTCCCCCGGCTGCTGCCAGGCCATCTCGCAGACGTCGGCAAGGGCCTGCAGACCGAGCTGCACGTGCTGCTGGTCGCGCCCCGTCTCCTGACACTGGCCTGTGGGACCGATGTAGCGCGGCAGCGAGCCGTTGTCCCAGGCGCCGAGGTAGTAGTCCGTGGCCTGGCGGTAGAGGGCCGAGTCAGCCAGGGCGATGGCGCAGGCCATGCGGCAGCGGTTCACGATGGCCCCCCAGTTGCCGTTGGCGTAGGGACTGTCAGCGTCAAACTGCCTGATGACGGGCAGTATGGCGCGGCGTATCATGGCCGTGTCAGCATGGGCGGTGAGCGTCATGGCGCGGACGAGCCAGTAGCACTGTATGAGGCAGAGCGGGGCGTCGTGGCCGTCGATGCGCTGCAGCGTGCGGCCGTAGGCGTCGATGATGCGGCGGGCCTGGGCCGTGTCGCCCTTCTGGGCGAAGTCGAGGGCGGCCTTCATGTCGCGCTCGCTGCCCGCCTTGGTGTGGCGGAAGTCGCCGTCGCGGGCTATCACGGCGTAGGGGCCGGCCATCTGGTAGCCGTCGGCGGCCTTCAGCCGCTGCAGGGCCTCAATATAGTAGTAGTCGGCATAGACGATGGTGGCGTCCACCTCTGAGCCCGCCGGGTGGTGGCCCGTGCTGTGCATCAGGAAGCCGACGTTGCGCTCGCGGCTCTGGTAGCGCTCGGTGCTCAGGTCGGCCAGCATGCGCTCCGCAGCCTTGCGGTAGTCGCGGCCGGGGGCATAGCCGTCGAGCTCAAGCAGTGCCGAGGCCACCACACAGGCCGCCGAGGCGTCCTTGGGTGCTGGCTGCGGGGCGTCCATGTCCCATAGCGGCACCCAGTCGTCGCTCGTTTGCTGCAGGCGCTTCAGATAGGCGTCGGCCACCTTCTGCGCAAACCTCAGGAAGCGCTGCTCGCGGGTGTAGCGGTAGACCATGGTGTAGCCGTAGACGGCCCAGGCCTGTCCGCGGCTCCACATCGACGCGTCGCTGTAGCCCTGGTGGGTGACGCCGCGCAAGAACCGGCCCGTCAGCGTGTCGTAGACGGCCACGTGGTAGCACGACCCGTCGGGGCGGAAGTGGTGCTGCATGGTCACGTCGGCATGGCGCACGGCCATGTCATAGTATTTACGACTCTGCGATTTTCGGTTTGCCGTCTGACGGTCGGCCCAGAAGAGCAGCTCCAGGTTCATCATGTTGTCCATGATGGTATTGTGGCCGCCGTAGTCCTTCACGTGGCGCGGCCACGACAGCATCGTTCCCACCTTATTATTATATAGGGTGGCCAGCGAGTCGGCGGCTTGCAGGGCCGTCTGCCGGTAGCGCTCCAGGCCGGTGGCCTCGTAGCCCTTCAGCAGGGCGTTGATGACGATGAAGCCCAGGTCGTGGTCGTAGACGGGCCGGCTGACGATGGCGGCCGCTGCCTCGGTGTAGCCCTCGGCGGCACGGCGCACGGCGGTGCTGTCCGTCAGCCCGTAGTCCATCCAGAGGATGCCGGGCCAGAAGCCCGAGCACCACTCCTCGGCCTTCACCGGGCGACAGTTCCAGGCGGTCTGTCCGGCCAGGATATTGCGCGGCGCCTGGTGGTAGTCAGCGGACTGCAGGCCGCTGAGTGCCCTGTCTACCTGTCGGGCGCAGTAGGCCAGTTCGCGGTCGGCGTCAATCGTGGTCTGTGCCTGCGTGCCGACGGCCGAGAAGAGCACGCAGAGGGGAAACACGCTTACAAGTCGTTTCATAGCGGTGGATATCTCTTTGGTACCTCATTTGACGTATTTTTTACCATTGAAGATATAGATGCCTTTCTGCGGTGCGGCGCTGAGGCGTCGTCCCTGCAGGTCGTAGTAGTGTGCGTCGGCGGGCTTGTCGGCAGCGACCTCGCTGACGGCGGTGCCGGTGGCACCCTTGTAGGTCAGGGTGAAGTTGTCCCAGACGAGCCACGTCGTTCCGGCGCTGGGTTCGCGTATGCCGAAGGTGAGCGTGCCGCCGGTGACGTCGATGTCGACCGTGAGGCGGCCGTAGCCGGCATTGGCGGCCATGCGGTCGCGCTGGGCGTCGAAGTTGCTGCCGACAGCGCTCTGGCTGACGACGTCCGTCACGGTGGTGCCGCCCGACGTGGCGTAGACGTAGCCCGTGTTCTGGCCCTCGCCGTTAGCCATCTGGCAGGTCAGCGTGTACAGTCCGTCGGGCAGTCCGCTGAGGGTCTGGGTGTAGTGGAAGTTCGTGGAGTGCCACACCTCGACGGCGCCGTTGTAGCGCTGGTTGCCCCACGAGCCGGTCATGGTCCAGCCGTAGCCGTTGCCCGTGAACTGGGGGTTGGCAATAAGCGGCGTGGCGTCGGCCTCAGCGGTCTCTGACGTGAGGCGGGCGGTGAGGTAGTCGTTGTTGAAGCGCTTCTTCTCGATGGCGAATATCTGCAGGCGGCTGATGTCGTCGCCCGTCTTGTTGCAGCCTATCTCCTCACCGTCGCGGTAGCCGTTGGCGGGTGTCCACAGGCCCAGCCAGTTGCCGGGATACTTACCGTTCTCCACCGTCCACGAGCCGTCGCTGTAGGTCATCAGCAGCCGTGTCCACTCGCAGGCCATCGGCTGGTCGTGGGTGCGCAGCTGATCGGGGCGGTCCCACTCCGTCTGCAGCAGCAGGCCGTCGTAGTCGACGTTGCGCAGGCCGTAGGCGTCGCCGTTAGGCTCGATGGTGAAGAGCTTCGCCAGGTCGGCCACGGGGTTGGCGGGCGTCTGGAAGAAGAGGGCCTTGTTGCCGTTCTTCGGCGCGTCGGCCAGTCCTACGAGCAGGTCGCCCTGGTCGCTGGCCAGCACGAAGTAGTGGTCGGCGGCGAGCGTCGTCAGTTCGTCGGCCGATGTCACGAGCTTGTAGCCCTGGTCGGCGGTCAGCAGGTCGTAGTAGCTGTAGTCGGTGGCCTTGACGCCGATGTGGTAGGTATAGTCCTTGCCCTTGTAGGTGGCGGTGACGGTCATGTCGCCGTCTACGCTGTCGATGGTGTAGTCCGTGCCCTGTGAGCCGTCCGTCCACACCACGTCGGCGCCCACTGCCGTGGCGGGCACGACGAGGCGCAGCGTCACCGCCGTGCCCTTCAGCACCTGCACCTCGTCGGTCAGGCTCTCGCCGCTGCCCACGCTGATGTACTGCTGCGCGTCGACAACGTTCAGGCGGAAGGCGGCCTCGCTGACGGCGCCGCTCTGGTTGGCATACTGGCAGGTGTAGGTGCGGCTGCTGGTCAGGGCGGGAATGGTGATGGCCGAGGTCTTCTGCCCGTTGTCCCACAGGTAGTCATTGGTCCAGCCCGTAGTGGCGCCGGCGGTCAGGGTGACGCTGCTGCCGCTGAGCACGGTGAACTCGCCGTCGCCCTCGGCGTCGGCACCGTCGATGGCGACGCTGGTGGTCATCGGGTCGGCGGGGGCGTCGCCGCTGACGGCGATGGCGAAGGCCTGCTGGCTCTGGCGCCCGTTCGGCGCGGTGTAGGTGACGCGGTAGATGTAGCTGCGGTCGGCCTTGACGGTCAGCTGGCGCGTGGTCTCGCCGGTGCTCCAGCGCCACTGGCCGCTGTCCTCGGCGCTCTCAGGCAGCTGGGGAATCAGGGTGATGTCGGCCCCGTCGGCGGGTATGGCCTTCGTGGGTCCGGCGTCGTAGTTGTACTTCAGTCCGCCCAGGTTGGTCTGGTTGGTCAGCGTCTCGCCCTTGTAGACGATGTCGCCGTGCAGCGGGGTGATGGCCTCGTCGGCCGTGATGGCGGGTCGCCAGCTGGTGAGCGTCGAGAAGCCCACGTGGTCGAAGCCGCCGCTGTTCTGGCTGTAGTTACCGCCGCCACCGTCGGGGCAGACGGCCGCACTGGCCTTCTCGGCATACTGCAGCTTGACGCCACGCAAGCCCTCGTAGTAGCCTATGGCGCGGTCCCAGTAGGGTCGGTACTCGCCCTTGCCGCCCTCGTTGGGGCCGGTCTGTGCCCAGCTGGCGCCCATGACGCCGCGACAGTCGGCGTAGTTGTAGGTGATCCAGGGCAGCGATGCGGCAGCCACGCCGCCGAAGTTGAGCGCTGCCACGTGCTCCAGGCCGGCGGCAATGCGGTCGTCCATGTAGGCGTAGAGGTCGTCGCCCTGCGTCAGGCCCACCTGGCAGATGTCGAGGGCCAGGCCCAGCGCCATGAGCGAGTGGCCCTGGTCGCGCCCGCTCTCCTGCATCTGGCCTAAGTAGCCCAGGGGTCCGCGCTTGTCGGGCAGCACCACGGGCACGAGGTTGCCGATAAACTCGTTGCAGCCGTCGTTGACGATGGTGGTCAGCTTCGAGCGGTCGCGGAAGGTGCCCACGTGGTCGTACTTATAGAACGACATGCCCTGGTTGTACATGTGGACGTCGTCGCAGAGCACGCCGATGGACATCACGCAGAGGGCGTTGCACAGGCCCCAGTTCGACCAGTAGTGGCCGGGGCGCTGGCCCACGTTGTAGCGGGCGTTGAGCCACGTGTCGTGGCGGCGGCGCAGGAAGTCGATGGCGGGGTTGTACCACGTGCGTATCATGTACCGGCGGAACTCGTCGAAGTCGTCGCGGCTCCAGCCCTCGTAGTCGCGCATGAGCTCGGCGGCGTTGGCCAGCTCGTAGCCGTAGATGCCGGCGGCCAGCGACAGGTTAGTATCGCCGCTGACCCAGCGGTTGCCGCGCGCCCAGGCCATGAGTATGCGCACGGCGGCGTCAGCGTTGGCCGTTGTGCCGCCTATCTTCCAGCGCAGGGCGTTCTGGTAGGCCATGGCGGCACCGCGGGCCACGTTCATGTAGTTCTGGCTGCCGCTGCCGCCGCGGACGATGGTCTCCACGGGCCACGTGGCAACCGTAGCCTGCGCGTACTCGTTGGCACAGAGGATGTCCCAGGCGCGCTTGATGCGGCTGTCGCCGGCGGTCAGCAACTGCTTGGCGCGGTCGATGTCCTGCTGCGAGACGATGCCGCCGGGGTGGACGAAGCCGTGGTCGCCGGTAGCGTCGAACACGCGCTTCTTCTGGTAGCCCTCGGTGGCGCGGACCTGGGCCAGCAGGCGCTTCAGGTCGGCCACGTACTGGTCGATGAGTGCCTGCGAGGCGCGGGCGGCCTCCAGCTCCTGCTCGGCCACGGCCAGCTGGTCGGCAAGCTCGGCCACGGCGTTAGGGGCGTAGGCCGACACGTCGCCGCCGACAAAGGCGCGACACTCGCCGACCGCCTGCTGCAGGGCCGTCAGGTCGCCGGGCGTACCGTAGCGGTAGGCCCGCTCCAGGTCGGTGGCCACGGCGGCCAGGCGGGCCACCTCGTCGTCGGCCACGGCCACGTCGTAGACGCGGAAGTCGGCCACGAGCGTCTGTTTCAGGAAGCTGTCGCCCGAGAAGGGTGCGCGTCCTATCCAGCACGTGCCGGGCGTGCCGGTGAGCATCTGGTTGAGCACGGGCATGGCCGAGTTCTGACCCACGCGGCGCCCGTCGATGAACAGTTCGCCGCGCTGGCCCGTCTGGCGGTAGAGCACGTGCATCCAGCGCCCCTTGGCGCTGGCGTCGCCCATTTCGATGCCGCTCTCCGAGCCGTAGCCGCCCGGCGATATGGCCAGCCGCTGGGCGTTCAGCCTGTAAGTCAGGTACTTGCCCTCAGTCTGCGTGCAGGCCGCCGACGTGGAGAAGGCCCAGAGGAAGTAGCCGTTGCCCGAGAGCGAGGCCTCGGGGTCGACGCGGTAGCAGGCCGACACGGTGCAGTCGCCGAGCGTCTTGATGATGGCGCCGGTATTGGCGGTCAGGTTCAGGTAGCCCGTCGTGTTGCCTAAGTTCAGCACGTGGTAGCTGCCCACCTCTTCGACCTTGGCCACGCCCATCAGGCGGGCGGTGACGCCGCCGGCTACGGCCTTCACGCTGGTTCCCTCCACCTGGCTGAAGTCGAAGTGCAGCCTCAGGTGGTCGTCGTCCTGTGCGCCGGCACTGGCGGTGGTGAGTGCCAGCACGGCGGCAATGATGATTCTCTTCATTTTCGGTAAATGTATCATACTTCCTGGTTTTAAGTTATTAATTTCGTGGTGCAAAATTACGGTTTTCTGACGGAATAGCAGCGCAAAGATTGTCTAAATTGATATGCAACAATCGTCTAAACGCCTTTTTTACGCACTTTTCAGACATTACGGGCAGTGAACGGCTCGTTCACTGCCCGTGAGAAGTTACCGGCGACACCCGGCTGGCTATTCTTCGTCCTCGTCCCAGTAGTCGTCGTCATCCCACTCTCGCGACATAAATTCGTCTTCGCCGTCGTCTACGCCTAACGGCATGTGAGCGCGCTTGTCAAACTGATACGAGACTACAGGACCGGCGGTGACGACAGCTGTCAGGGCCACCACGCGGGCGATGGGCTGTTGATATGTTTTCTTTTCCATGTTCAGAATGTTTCTTGCGTTGTTGTCACTGTTTTTTGCTTACTTCACGACGACCTTACGGCCATCGACCACATAGAGTCCCTTGGGGCAGGCGGCCGAGCGGAAGACGTCGGCACTGACGGCGCGGCCCTGCAGGTCGAAGATGCCACGGGCGGGAATTGCCTTCTCGCTGTAGGTACCGGTGCCGTCGATGCCGCGCACGATGGTCACCGTGCCGTTGCCCTCGTCTATCAGCACGGGGAAGTTGGCCTGGCGCGCAGGCGTCTCCTCGGTGGTAGTCTCATCGTAGGAGGCCACCACCCAGCCACGGTAGCCCTTGAACAGGCGGCCCGTCTCGCCTGGGAACTCTTCGTAGGTCTTACCCCTTTCAAGCTCCACTAAGTAGACTTTTTCATCCTCCTGCTTCTGGAAGGCGTAGATGTAGTTTGTCCATCCTTTGTCGGTCTTGGCGTTCACGGGCACCACTGTCTTGCCATAGCTGCCCTGCATCTGCAGTGTCAGCTTGCCTGTCTGTTTGCCTTTTGCTGCAATCACGGGATTCTGCACCACTGACGGAGCAGCGTGGGGCACCTTTGTGCCATTAGCTGGATTCGTCTCATCCTTGGTCACGTCATAGTCTACGTAGTCCAGATAGTAGATGGGGCCCCCAATGGTCTCGTAGGTCGGACGGTTCTCGTGTTTGTTCTTAAACTGCACCGTCTCGCCGGCAGCCACTGCGGGGTCGGCGGTGGGCTTGATGAGGTAGACCTTGCCCTCCTCGATAGCCTTGTCGTCCTTACCCATGCCCGACAGGTCGATGGTGGTGAAGTGTATGCAGTTGTCGGGCTGGCCGTAGTCCGTTGAGAAGCCGTCCATATCGGCCATTATGGTGCCCTCGCCGAATCCGGCCAGTACCTGGCCTGCCGTGAGGTTGACGGGCAGCACCAGCGTGTTCCACTGGTTCTTGGTCATCGTGCGGCGCAGCATGGCCTTTACCGAGCGGTAGCCTTTTTTACCATCGCCGATGTCCATGCCGTTCTTGGCCAGTACCTTCTCGTCTTCGTCGAAGAGCAGCATCTGCACGTCCTCTAAGCGGTAGATGCGCAGGTTGGTGATGTTCATCGTGGCCGTGCGGCTGCCTCTTCCGGTGAAGGTGAGCGTGACGTCCTCGAACTTGTCGCTGATCGTAACCCGTGCCGACACGTCCTGCCAGCTGTGGGTGTAGGTCTGCCAGACCGACTCGTCCTCGCGGTGCAGGTCTTTGTCGGTGTCGAACAGTTTGTTCTCGCCCACCGTCCCGTTGAATTTCAGCTCTGTCAGCTTGTCGTTGTGGCTCTCGCTGACGGTGACGATATATTCACCAGCGAGCAGGCCCTTGATGGTGAGGCTGTATGTGTGCGGCCCAGCTCCGTAGTAGTTGGAGTAGTCGTAGAAGCGGTGACCATAGGCATCGCGGGGTGCCCAGCTGCGCGAGTTGGTCACAATCTTATTCAGCGGTTGGGTGGCGGTGACAGTGGCTCCGTCGTTGCCGAACATCATGGCGTTGGTTTCGTAGGCCGGGTAGAGTGTGCCGTCGGTGCTGACGGTGACTGCATCCTTGCTGCCGGTGAGCAGGGCCATACGGTCGTTGCGCGACTCCTCGCGGGCTTTGTTCTCGATGCTCCCGGCTATCACCCGGTCATCCTCTATGTAGCGGGCCTCAGCGTTGGCGGCCACATAAGTGCGTATGGCTTTGATGGCGTCCTTGAGGTCTTCTAATGTGCCGTGGGCCTTCATGTTCGCGCTGCTGCCAAATTTAGTGTCAGCGGAGTAGGTTGCGTCGCCGTAGTCGTTGTAGTAGTTCGTTGCGTTGTTGGTATTATTACCTGCTCCGAAGTACTTCACCACCTCCTTCTTACTGGCCTCATCGACGAAGGGGTAACGGGCCGTGCTCTGCTCCCTGTCGCCACTCTTGGCCACCGTATTGTAGTCGCCACGGTCGTAGTCGGTCTGCAGCACGTTGTAGATATACCAGTTGATGGAGGTCTCGCCGTACTCCTGCGCCACCTTATTATATTTAGCTACGGCGTCGCTCGTCGAGTAGTCGTTCTCGATGGCGGTGATGGCATCGTCGAGTTTGGCCTTCTCACGCGCGGTCACGGCGTTGGCCTGATAGTCACTGTAATATCCTTGCAGCCTTTTGAGGTTGGCCTTGGCGATGGCCTTGGCGTCGCTGATGTTCGTGCCGTAGTACTTCAGGCGGAAGCGGTCGAAGACGAGCAGGTTCTCGTTGATACCGATTTCCTGAAGTATACCGATGGTCAGTTTGCCGTTGCTGACGTAGACGGGCAGCTGCACGGTATAGTCGCCCTGCTTGAAGGCGTCGAGCACGGCTGCCTGCTTATAGCTGCCCGTTGCAGCGAACAGGTCAGCCGGGGCGGCATGTACGGGCACCATCTGGGCGTTCTTGTAGATCCAGTCGCGGTCGGCCTTAAGGCGCGCGTCGTCCGGTTCGTCGGCCATGTCGGCGTTGGCGTAGAGGTAGGCGCGGTTGACATAGGTACCGTCACTGAGGCGCGAGGCGTGTGTTCGTGACGACGAAGTGGCGGGGCTGGTAGTCTCTGCACCCTCCGTTCCGTCGCGGAACACGGCCTGACACTCTACCACGTAGAGGCCCTCCGGCAGGTCCTCAATGGTCTGCAGCACGTCGGGGAAGTCGGCGGCCAGACTGTAGGCGTAGGCACCGTTGCCGTTGCTCCTGCCGCCATCCTGGGCATAATAAGCAACGATATTGATTGGCCTTCCTGATCTGTCAGTAGCTCCCCAGTCCGAGTATTTGGCCAGCTCGCCTCCCATCACCTTCCAGCTGTAGAACTCCTTATAGACGTTATTCCACCCGACGATGAAGTCAGGCTCGTCTATCAGGGTGGTCACGTCCATAGGGTACGAGGCGCCCTCAGCGGTCATCTCACCGACGAGCTGCGCCTTGGTCACCAGCTCCCATGCCTCGGCGTCGCCCTCAAGGTAGCGCTTCATCAGTCCGCCGCCACGGGTGATGTCCGTGTAGTCCTCGTCGCTTGAGAGGTAGTAGCCCGTCATGTTGTTCTTGATGTAATAATAGGTCTTACCGTCCTCCTGGTACTGGTAGAACACCCACTTCTCGCCGCCCTCGGTGTTGTTGCCGTCGCTGAAGGCGTGCAGTTTGTTGTTGGTGTGACTGTAGAAGTATTTCTTAACGCCTTCAGTGGTTGTCGCGTCGTCCTTGTCGTTGAGGTAGGTGGTCATCATGCGCGTGGTCCCGTCCTCGTCGGTAGTCAGGTGCAGCTGTTTGCCACCTTCGCCCATGCTGTAGTAAGTGCCCCACGAGCCGTCGAAGGTGACGAACTTGCCGGTGGCCTTGTTGCGCAGGTAGTAGTAGCCCACGGGGGTAGCGAGGCTCTCAATGTCGTAGCTGTATTTGAGCGTGAAGTCGTCGAAGGCCACCCAGTTGCTTTCGTAGCCGACGAGCTTCACACCGTAGGTCAGCTCTCCGTCGTCGCTGACGTATGTTCTTACGGTGGCCACGCCCCCGCTGTTGTCCTTCAGCTCCGTCTGGGCTTCGTTGGCATAGACGAACGCACCTGAAGCCGTGACGTTGGTCTTTACCTCGACGGTGTAGTAACCCTCCTTCAGGCCCGTCAGCTTCTGCTGCATCCAGCGGTCGGCGAGGTTGCCTGAAGCCTGAGCCTGCCACTTCTGGAAGTAGCGTGTGCCCACCTTGTTGCTCAGCTCTGTATTGCTCTGTGTCTCAAAAGCGTCGGTCGCACTCAGCGTCCAGCCTGCCAGCGTGCGGCGCTCAGCACCGGCGTTGGTCACGCTCTCGGTGATATCAATAGCAGAAGTGATACCCGCCGTCAGGTATTTCGCACGCTTGATAGCATAGATGTCGTAGAGGCCGATGTCGTCACCAGTCTTATTAGCGGCTACCATGTCGTCGGTTTCGCTCGACTTACCCCAGTAACCACTGTCGGGGTATTTCCCGTTTTGCACTTTCCAGGCAGCGGCGTCGGTGTCGTAGATGAAGTTCATGTTGCCCCATGAGAGGTCGCCGTTGCCGTTGTCGTGGGTTTGATATTCCTGTGCGGCATTATATTCCGTCTGGAGCATCAGGTCTGTCGCTCCATCAGACTTTTTATAGGTGTCGGCAGGGGTAACGACGTAAGAGTCGCCGTTCTTCCAGAGCGTCAGCAGGGCGCAGCTCCCAGAGGCCTCATATATGAGTTCCTCATAATTGTCATTGTCAGGGTTAGCCAATGACAGACCTGCCCCAGTGGAATGTTCTCGAATGGCAAAGAAGTAGTCGTTGACGTCGGCGGGCATCGCTGAAATCTGCTCCCAACCCGTAGCCGACATGTTGGCTGTGGTGTGGTCCACCGCCCAGAGCTTTCCGCTGAGGGCCGCCATGACGAGTAGCATCATGGTCAAAAGTAATCGTTTTCTTTTCATCGCTGTAAAGATTAATTTATTGTTATTCGTTACTGTTTTAGTCACTCCGTTTAACCGGGTGCAAAGTTACGCCAACGGCGCGAAAGAGTGGTGGCGTAATTATCTTTACTTACAGAAACTATCGTCTAAATCGGCAAAAAGACAATTGTTGCATAGGGTCTGAGACAAACGTTGCACCCGCCGCACACGAAAAACAGCCAGCTTCCAGACGCTTCTGGACAGCTGGCTGCAACAATCTAACTACTTAACCATAATAACTAATAACAAAATCTCATGTCGTCGTTCTATCTTCGCCCCACGATGCGCCCCACGAGGGCGTCGAGGTCGGCCTGGCTGACGTTGCCGTCGCCGTCGGTGTCGGCCTCGGCGGGCATGAGGACGGGCCGGTCGGCGAGCAGGCTGACCAGGGCGGCGACGTCGGCCACGTTGACCGTGCCGTCGCCGTTGACGTCGCCCACGCTGACCTCGCTGACGGTGGCCGTGGCGGGCCGCTCGTCGGCCAGCATGGCTACCTCGCTGGGCAGCAGTGCGCGGTTATAGATGCGCAGGTTGTCGTAGAGGGTGTTCTCCATATAGGCATCGGCGGTGTAGGGCGAGCGTCCCAGCCAGTTGGACTTCAGGCTGGCGGCGAAGGTGGCGGGCAGCAGTGTGATGGTGGCCGTGCCGACGGCCTTGCCGTCGATATAGAATATGCTGCCCGACTGCCGCTGCACGACGGTCAGCGTGTGCCACTCGCCGGTGGTGAGCCCACGGGCGGAGTAGGTCTGGCTGGCGCTGCCGTCCTTGATTTCGTAGTACCAGTCGGCGTTGCCCCGCTTGTTGACCATGGCCACATACTGCGACGTGTTGCCCGCCGTGAAGGCCCAGGCCCAGCAGTAGTTGGCCAGCTGGTTGGGGGTGCCCACGCAGAGGTCGAGCGAGAGGGTGTAGTCGCCCGTGAGCTGGCTCATCACCTCGGTGCCCAGTGTCGGGCCCAGGTCGATGTAGCCCTTGCTGCTGCCCGTCGAGGCGGCGTAGCCCTGGCCGTCGGCCAGCTGGCAGCGCTGGGCCGAGCCGCAGAGCGTGGCCGGTGCCACGCCCTGCTCGAAGTCGAGGCTGTAGATCAGGCCGTCGGTGACTGACAGGTCGGCGGCGCTGACGACGCTCACGCTGATGCGCTGCTGCATCTCGCAGCCGCCCTGATTGGTGACGGTGACAACGAACGACGTGTCGCGGTCAAGGGGTGCCGTGGTGCGCGTGGCGGCGGTCGAGCCGTCGTCCCAGCGCAACGTGCTGTAGTCGGTGCCGCCGACGGTGAGCGTCAGCTGGCTGCCCTCGGGCACGACGGCGCTGTCGTCGCCGACGACGGTGCCGTCGAGCGTGACGGTGGTGGTGAACCAGCGGGTGGGCCGGCAGTCGCCCATGGCGGCTATCGTGAAGCACTGGCTGCTGCTGACGCCCCGGCTGTTGGTATAGGTGACGCGGTAGAGGCGGCTGCGGTCGGTGCTGACGCTGATGTCGCGCGTCGTCTCGCCGGTGTCCCAGCGCCACAGGCCGGTGTCCTGCTCGCCGTCGGGCAGGCAGGGGTGCAGCTTGGCGGTCTGCCCCGTGGCTGCGGCCGACGTGGTGTTATTGACGGTGTAGGTGTTGACAAGTCCGCCCAGCTCGTTCTGGCTGAGCACGGTGCCGTCAAGCTCGATGGTGCCGCTGAGCTCGGTGGGCACCTGGTCGGCGGGGCAGAGCTGCACGTCGCGGGTGTTCATCAGCACCGAGTAGCCCAGCTGGTCGTAGCCGCCGCTGGTCGAGCCGCTGCCGCCGCCGTCGATGCCCATACGCTCGGCCACCTGGCGCGAGAAGGGCATGGTGACGCCCTTGACGCCCTCGTAGTGGCCGATGACGGTGGCCCAGCAGGGCCGTATATGTACGCCCATCACGGGGCTGGTCATGATCCAGCTGCGCGAGTCGCTGTAGTAGTAGCCTGAGGAGCCGTAATGGTAGTTGGTCCAGGGCAGTCCCTCGGTGGAGAGCACCTGTGCGGCGACATACTCGATGCCGGCGGCCAGGCGGTGGTCCATGTAGCTGAAGAAGTCGTCGCCCTGGTTCCACAGCAGGTGGGCAATGTCGACGGCCAGGCCCAGCGCCATGGCGGGATGGCCCACGTCGCGGCCGCTCTCCTGCATCTGTCCTAAGCGGCCGTAGGCGCCGGTCTCGAGCTCGCTCTCCTGGGTGGTGACCACGAGGTTGCCCAGAAACTCGGTCAGTCCGTCGTTCAGTATGGGGTCGGCAGTGCGCGGGTCACGGAAGGAGCCCACCTGGTCGTGCTTCATGAACGACAGACCCTGGTTGTAGATGAACACGTCGTCGCAGAGCACGCCGACGGAGAGCACGCAGAGGGCGTTGCACAGGCCCCAGTTCGACCAGTAGTGGCCGGGGGCCTGCCACCACTTGCCGCTGTTGAGCCACGTGCCGTTGCGCGAGCGCAGGAAGTTGATGGCGGGGCGATACCAGACGTTGAGCATCCACTGGCAGAACTCGTCGAAGTCGTCGCGGCTCCAGCCGTCGTAGTCGCGCATGAGCTCGGCGGCCTGGGCAAACTGGTAGCCGTAGAGTCCGGCGGCCAGGCACTGGTCGCTGGTGCCGGTGATGCCGCGCGTGGTGCGTGCCCACTGCATGAGTATGCGGACGGCGGCATCGGCACACTGGCTGTTGTCCTCGATCTTCCAGCGCAGCGCGTTCTGGTAGGCCATGGCGGCCCCGCGCGCTGCATTGAGGTAGTTCTCGCCCGAACCGCCGCGCACGACGTACTCCACGGGGTAGGTCTGCACGCCGGGCTGGGCGTAGGCGGCCGACTGCAGCACACGCAGGGCCTGGCAGACGGTCTCGTTGCCGCCGGCCACCTGGGCCTTGACGCGGTCGAAGTCCTCTTGCGTGTGAAGCCCGCCGGGATGACGGAATCCGCGACTGGTGTCGTAGCCGTCGGCGGCGGCTGTCAGCGCGCCGGCCAGGAGTGTGGCGGCGAGCAGTCCTCTGAGTGTGCTGTTGCGTTTTGTCATTGTCTGAATTGCGTTTGTCTCTGATTCGTGGTGCAAAGATACGGATTCTGTGCCAGAATGTGATGTACGTATAGTCTGAAAAAGGCCGAAAGATTGTCTAAAACGCGAAAAAAGACAATTGACGCACATCTTTTTAGACAAAAGACACGGTTTTTACTGAAAAAAACTATAACTTTGCCCGCAACTTCAAAAACCGACACATGCTTATGAGAATATTTGCGACACTGCTGACAGCACTGGCAGCAACGCTGACAGCCAGCGCCACGCACCGCCACTGGACGACCACCCACGGACTGCCGACGGGCGAGGTGCAACAGATCGTGGAACTGCCGCAGGGACAGATGCTCGTCAACTGCGAGGGCGTGTTCTGCATCTCGAACGGCGCCACGTTCGACGTCGTGGCCTGCGACTACAGCCGAGCCTGCCAGCTCGGCCACTACGTCAACAGCTACGGCCAGCAGTGGCAGGGCGACTCGCTGCTCTGGCTGCACGACTTCTACCGCGTGTTTGTCTTCGACGCGCGTCGGCGATGCTTCCGCTACGACACCGACCGCCAGCAGGCCGAGCGCTTCGCCGCCACGGCCACGCCCGCGCCGGGCCTGACCGCCAGCCAGCAGTTCATCGTCGACTCACTGGGACTGACGCGGCGCCTAAGCGTCGCCGTCGCCGACCGACAGGGCGGACTCTGGATAGGCACCCGCAACGACGGCATCACCTACGTGCCGCCGCGCCGCAACAAGGCGGGCCGGCTCAGCGGCAGCGACCCGCTGATAGGCATTGCACGCAGCCACACCGACCGACAGGGCCGCGTCTGGCGGTGCAAGGCCGAGGGGCTGGAGTGCGAGGAAAGCGGCACCTATACCTTATATAATACGCGTAACATGGAGGGACTGCCCTACAACCGCACGACCTTCGTCCGACAGATAGCCGACGGCCGCTACCTGCTCTGCGACTCGCTATCGACGCTGGGCTACTTCACCGTGGCCGACCGACGGTTCACGCCGCTCAACAGTCGCATCAAGGCGCTCGACGCCTACCGGCACTTCGTCGGGGCATGCCCCGTGGACGACCGCTGGACCGTGGTCTACGCCCAGAACGGGGCCTTCAGGCTCGACACCAAGGCCGACACGCTGGCACCCTTTGCGGCCAACGACGTGGTGGCCCGCTACACCACGAAGTACAACTGCATGCTGCGCGACGACGACGGACAGCTCTGGGTGGGCACTCAGAACGGCCTCTTCCGCGTAGGTACCGACGGCAGCGTGGAGCGCATCGGCGGACTGGCCAACAACTGCATACGCAGCCTCGTGGCCGACAGGCGTGGCCGCCTGTGGGCCGGCACGTCGTGCGGCATCGCCCGCGTCACGCCGACCGTGGTCAACCTGGGCGTGGAGGACGGCGTGCCGCCGGTGCCCATGATGGAGCGCGCCGCCTGCCTCGTGAACGACGGACGGCTGGTGTTCGCCATGGGCGGTGTCGAGGCCGTCGTCTTCAACCCCGACGCGCTCGTCGCCACGGCCGAGCCGATGGCCGTCGTCATCACCGCGTGCCGCGCCAACGGACAGCCGCGCTGCACCGACGGCTCGCCGCTGACACTCAGCCACACCGAGAACCAGCTGACGCTCGAGTTCTCGACACTCGACTACGCCGCACCATCGCACACCGCCTACCGCTACCGACTGCTGCCCATCGAGCAGAACTGGAACACCAGCAGCGACGGCAGCGGACGGGCCACAGCCAACTACACCGCTCTGCCCCCGGGCAGCTACACCTTCGAGGCTCAGGCCGCCAACGCCGAGGGGCAGTGGGGCGACACGACGACGCTCAGACTGACCATCACCCCGCCGGCGTGGCTCACGTGGTGGGCCAAGACGCTCTACGCGCTCGTCGCCGTGGCGGCCCTGGTGGCTCTCATAGCCCTCTACCTGAAACGGCGCCGGCAGAAGCTGGAGCGCGAGAACGACGAGCGCGTGAACCGCCTCTTCGAATTGCGCGACGAGGCCCGCCACCAGTTTGCACAGGCCGTCAGCATCGACCCGCACAAGATTGCCGCCGACAAGGACGAGGAGGCCATCGTGGAGCGCATGCTCAAGGCCATCGGCCAGAACATGGACAACCTCGACTACACCGTCGACCAGCTGGCACGCGACGTGGCCATGAGCCGCGCCTCGCTCTACAAGAAGACGCAGCAGATGCTGGGCCTGACGCCCAACGACTTCCTGCGCAGCGTCCGCCTGAAGGAGGCAGCGCGCCTGCTCACCGACACGCAGCAGCCCGTCAGCCAGGTGTCGCTCATGGTGGGCTTCCAGACGGCCCGCTACTTCAGCCAGTGCTTCAAGCAGATGTTCGGCATGACGCCGTCGGAATACCGCAGTGCCGCCGCCACCGACCATTCAACCACAGAATAATAACAACAGCAAATGAATATGGACATCAAACAACTCTACAAGCTCTACCAGCAACACCCCACCATCACCACCGACAGCCGCAACTGTCCTGAGGGCAGCATCTTCCTGGCCCTCAAGGGCGACAAGTTCGACGGCAACCAGTTCGCACTGCAGGCCCTCGAGCAGGGCTGCGCCTACGCCATCGTCGACGCCCCTTCTGTCGGCTGTGCAGCGGCGCCGCCGCTGCAGGAACGCCTCATCCCCGTCGACGACTGCCTCCAGACCTTCAAACTGCTGGCACGCGAGCACCGCCGCCAGTTCCAGATACCCGTCATCGGCATCACCGGCACCAACGGCAAGACCACGACCAAGGAACTCGTAGCCGCCGTGCTCGGCCAGAAGTACAACGTGCTCTTCACCCATAGCTGTTCCAGCTGGCGAAGCACGGCGTAGTTCTCGTCGAGCGACTTGCCGAAGCCGAAGCCCGGGTCGATGATGATGTCGTGCTGGCCGTAGTCGCGCAACTGCTGCACCTTTTCGGCAAAGTCG
>JAEEGJ010013958.1_pt1 | contig 19265 bp, 14 predicted proteins | sample 8958761 | NCBI WGS metagenome assembly JAEEGJ01 (sample SAMN16246546, study PRJNA631951) | gut metagenome | biome: gut microbiome; feature: rumen; material: RS-attached | host: Bos | place: Iran: Karaj | collected 2018-10 | reverse complement strand
TGATATCTTCGAGGAGGAAATCCGCAAGCAGGTCATTGTGGCAACGGAAGAGGCCGACCTCGTGCTGTTTTTGGTGGATATCAAGAACGGCCTGACCGACTTGGACGAGGATGTAGCTGCCATTCTGCGTCGTGCGAAGCTGCCTGTGGTGTTAGTTGCCAACAAAACCGATGACGGCATCAACCTCTACGACCAGTATGAGTTCTACAAACTTGGACTGGGCGACCCCTTCTGCATCAGTGCAGCAACGGGCTCTGGTACGGGCGACCTGCTGGATTATGTGTTGTCGAGGCTGAAGACTGAGGAAGTTGACGACGTGGCTGACGGTACACCGCGCTTTGCCGTAGTCGGCAGACCGAATGCCGGCAAGTCAAGCCTGATTAACGCCTTTATCGGTGAGGACCGTAACATTGTAACCGAGATTGCCGGCACCACACGTGACAGCATCTATACGAAGTATGACAAGTTCGGCTTCGACTTCTATCTGGTGGATACCGCCGGCATCCGCCGCAAGAACAAGGTGACGGAGGACCTGGAGTTCTACAGCGTCATGCGCAGCATCCGTGCCATTGAGAATTCTGACGTCTGCATTCTGATGCTTGATGCCACCCGTGGCATTGAGGCACAGGACATGAACATCTTCCAGCTCATACAGAAGAACAACAAGTCGCTGGTGGTGGTCGTCAATAAGTGGGACCTGGTGGAAGACAAGTCGCAGGAGGTCATCAAGACCTTTGAGGCTGCCATTCGCAACCGCATGGCCCCGTTTGTGGATTTCCCCATCATCTTTGCTTCGGCACTTACCAAGCAGCGCATCTTCAAGGTGCTGGAAACCGCCAAGCAGGTTTATCTGAACCGTAAGGTGAAGATTGGTACGTCAAAGCTGAACGAGGTCATGCTACCTCTCATCGAGATGACGCCGCCGCCCAGCATCAAAGGCAAGTATATCAAGATCAAGTATGTCAGTCAGGTGCCTGACACGCAGATTCCTACGTTTGTGTTCTATGCCAATCTGCCGCAGTATGTGAAGGAGCCTTATAAGCGTTTCCTGGAGAATAAGCTGCGTGAGAACTGGACGCTGACCGGCACGCCCATCAATGTGTTTGTAAGGCAGAAATAACTAAAATGAAGAGTGAAGAATGAAGAATGAAGCATTTGCTACCGCTTTTGGAAAAGTAACTGAAGTAGGAAGATGGCTGTCATGCGCAGCATTCTTCATTCTTTGTTCTTCATTCTTCATTTCATGCAGTAATCCTACCCCTGAGGAGCTGGCATCGCTGGCTGCCAAAGGCTACTATGAGCATCTGGCTGCAGGAGAATACGACGCTTACCTGGAAGGGGTGAACGGCGTGAAGGACGCCCCCGATGACTATAAAAGCCAGTATCGCTTAGCAGCTGAACAGTATGTGAAACGCGTCAACCAACTGCATCAAGGCATCAAAATGGTAGAAGTGTCGTCGGCAAAGACCGACAGCACGTTGCATTGTACGAATGTATTTCTGGTGCTTACCTTCGGCGATTCCTCGCGTGAGGAGATTTGTGTGCCGATGGTGGAGGCGGAAGGGGTGTTCCGTATGCGGTAATAAAAGAAATCGGATTGACTCCGTTTGAATCAATCCGACTTATGCAGTGTGGTAGTTGTACAATCTTGCTATGTTCAGGCAATACTCGTTGTAAGCTTCACTCTTCATCCATTTTTCAAATAATTTCTTAATCATCTTTTTACCTTTCTTTTAATGTTATACTTGTGTTTGTTATCCTTGCCTTTTCTCTTAAAGGCACTGCAAAGGTACGATGATTTTTCTTCTCCGACAAGGAAAAATTGAAATTGTTTGCGTTAACAGCGAAGATTTTGACTTGCGTCAATCCTTCTTTTCGTGCTTCAAAACGATGCTGCGCATATTCTTCAGCAGGTCGCTGGCGAAGATGAAATCAGTGAGTAACTGGTTGTCGGAGTGCATGATATCGGCACTGACGCCCTGCCATTCCTTCCGGCCTTCATGAATGAAGATGATGTTTTCGCCGATGCCCATCACGGAGTTCATGTCGTGGGTGTTGATGATGGTCGTGATGTTGTATTCCTGCGTGATGCTGTGCAGCAAATCATCGATGAGGAGCGATGTCTTCGGGTCGAGTCCGGAGTTCGGCTCGTCGCAGAACAGGTATTTGGGATTCATGGCGATGGCACGGGCTATGGCCACGCGCTTCTGCATACCTCCGCTGATCTCTCCAGGGTATTTCTCTTCGGCATTAATGAGGTTCACACGGTCCAGACATTCCTTGGCCCGCTTGATGCGGTTGCGGAGGGTCATCGGGGCAAACATGTCGAGTGGGAACATCACATTCTCGAGCACCGTCATGGAGTCGAACAGGGCAGCACTTTGGAAAATCATACCCATTTCACGCCGCATCAGCACCTTCTCTCTCTTGCTCATGGCAACGAAGTCACGGCCGTCGTACAATACTTTTCCGCTGGTTGGGGTGAGCAGGCCCACCAGATTCTTCATCAATACGGTCTTTCCGCTTCCGCTACGTCCGATGATGAGGTTGGTCTTGCCGTTTTCGAATGTGGTGCTGATGTCTTTCAGCACCTCAACGTCATCAAAGCTTTTATATAGGTTCTTGACTTCAATCATGACAATAGCTTGGTTAAGAATACATCCGAGAAAAGAATCAGTACGCTGGACGTGACGACCGCATCGGTAGAAGCCTTACCCACGTTGGCGGAGCCTCCCTCGACCGTATAGCCGAAGAAGCTCGGCACACTGGAAATGATGAAGGCGAAAAAGGTGCTCTTGATGATACTCATCCACACAAACCAGGGCACGAACGAGTGCTGGAGTCCCAACGTGAGGTCGTCAGGCGGAAGAATCTGTCCGACGTAGGCGGTAGCGTATGCTCCCAGAATGCCTGTGGCTGAAGAGAAGATTACGAGGAAGGGCATGATGGTCATCATACCCATGATTTTCGGCAGTATCAAGTAACAGGCGGAGTTGATGCCCATGATGTCAAGCGCATCAATCTGTTGGGTAACACGCATGGTTCCCAGCTCCGAGGCAATGTTGGAGCCTACTTTTCCTGCGAGTATCAGACACATGATGCTGGACGAGAACTCCAACAGCATGATCTCACGCGTGGTGTAGCCTGTCACCCAGCGGGGCATCCAGGGACTTTGAATGTTCAGCTTCATCTGAATGCAGATGACGGCTCCGATGAAGAATGAAATCAGCAACACGATGCCAATGGAGTTGACGCCGAGCTGCGCCATCTCCTTGATATATTCTTTGGCGAACATCCTCAATCGTTCGGGCCGCTGGAACGTGCGCCCCATCAACATGAGGTAGCGTCCGAACGAGATAAGCCATTTCTTAATAATCATATTTAATAATGTTGAGCGCTTGTCGGCTGCAAAAGTACGAATAATATCCGAAAAATGTGCATAATGTTGGAAAAAAGTTGTACCTTTGCAGCTGCAAACGGAAAAAGTATGGATGAACAGACAATAATCAACGGACAACCCTACGATGACGGACAAATGGTGCTCCGTGCCGAGGGACTGGTGAAACGCTACGGCAAACGTACGGTAGTGAACGACGTTTCAATCAACGTCAAGCAGGGAGAGATTGTGGGACTGTTAGGCCCTAACGGTGCGGGAAAGACCACCTCGTTCTACATGACGACGGGTCTGATAGTGCCGAATGCCGGCCATATCTACCTGAATGATCTGGATGTGACGCAGTATCCTGTCTATAAGCGTGCCCGTGCAGGTATTGGCTATCTGGCACAGGAGGCAAGTGTGTTCCGCAAGATGTCGGTTGAGGACAATATCCTGAGCGTGCTGGAGATGACTGGCAAGCCCCGTGATTACCAGTTAGAGAAGCTGGAGAGCCTGATTAAGGAGTTCCGCCTGACGAAAGTCCGCAAGAACAAGGGTGACCAGCTCTCAGGTGGTGAGCGCCGTCGTACGGAGATAGCCCGTTGTCTGGCCATTGAGCCTAAGTTCATCATGCTTGACGAGCCTTTTGCAGGTGTTGACCCCATTGCCGTGGAGGATATCCAGCAGATTGTGTGGCGATTGAAGTACCGTAACATCGGTATCCTGATTACTGACCATAACGTAGAAGACACGCTTTGTATTACCGACCGTGCCTATCTGCTGTTTGAAGGTCGCATCCTGTTCCACGGCTCGCCCGAGGAATTGGCTGCCAACGAGATTGTACGCGAGAAGTATCTGACCAATTCTTTCGTATTGCGTCAGAAGGACTTCCAGAAGCTGGAAGAGGAACGTCAGCAAAAAGAGGCGGAAGAAGAAGGTAGAGGGTAGATGGTACGTCGAAAGTACTTGAGTTCGTGAATAAAAATATAAAAAACCTTTTTTTATTTTGTATTCTACTCACTTTTTCGTACCTTTGCACCTCCTTTTCGGAGAACGAAATGAAAATAGTAAATAGTAATCGTCAAATAGTAAATTAAGAAGATGAACATTCAGTTTGAAAATCCTGACAAAGTAAATGGTCTGTTGACGCTGACCATTGAGAAGTCTGACTATGCAGAGAAGGTCGAGAAGACCCTGAAAGATTATCGTAAGCGTGCCCAGGTTCCCGGATTCCGTCCCGGACAGGCTCCTATGGGCATGATTCAGCGCCAGTATGGCATGTCGGTTAAGGTAGATGAAATCAATCGTCTGCTGAACGAAAAGATTTATGAGTATATCCACGAGAATAAGATCCAGATGCTGGGCGAGCCCCTGCCGAACAATGAGAAGCAGAAACCTCTGGATTTTGCCGGTGACGGTCCGTTTGAATTCGTCTTTGACATTGCCGTTGCTCCTGAGTTCAAGGTAGAGCTGAGCGGTCGTGACAAGATAGACTATTACCAGATTGAGGTGGATGACAAGCTCATTGACCAGCAGGTGCAGATGTACCAGTCACGTGGCGGTCAGTACGAGAAGGCCGAAACCTATCAGAGCCGTGATATGTTGAAGGGCGACCTCCGTGAACTCGACGAGAACGGTAGCACCAAGGAAGGCGGTATCACCGTTGAATCAGCTGTGATGATGCCTGAATATATTAAGGTGGAAGATCAGAAGAAACTGTTTGACGGTTGCAAGCTGGGTGACATCATCACCTTTAACCCCAAGAAGGCTTATCCTGACAACGATAGCGAGGTGGCTGCCCTCCTGAAACTGAAGAAAGAGGAAGTGGCTGACCTGACGGCTGACTTCAGCTATCAGATTACTGAGATTTCTCGTTTCGTTCCTGCTGCCGTTGACCAGACCCTGTTTGACCAGGTGTTTGGTGAGGGTACCGTAAAGGACGAGAAGGAGTTCCGCCAGAAGATAGCCGACTCCATCAAGCCTCAGCTGGCCCAGAATTCTGACTATAAGTTCCTGCTGGATGTACGTGCTCATCTGGAAAAGAAGGTTGGCAAGCTGGAGTTCCCCGATGCCTTGCTGAAGCGCATCATGCTGAAAGGCAATGAAGACAAGGGTGCCGACTACGTGGAGAAGAACTACGAGAAGAGCATTGCTGAACTGAAGTGGCACCTGATCAAGGAACAGTTGGTAGCTGCCCAGCAGATCAAGGTAGAGGATGCCGACCTGAAGGCTGTTGCCAAGGAAACCGCCCGTGCACAGTTTGCCCAGTACGGTATGAACAATGTGCCCGAGGAGTATCTTGACAACTATGCCGAGGACATGCTGAAGAAGCAGGAAAACATCAACGGACTTGTTGACCGTGCCCTCGATGATAAGTTGACTGTTGTACTGAAAAATGTCGTCAAACTGAACGAAAAGACCATCTCTTTGGATGACTTTAACAAGTTGATGCAGGGAAAATAACTTATTTTTTGAAAAAATAACCTCAACTTTTGCAGGTTATCGACTTTTTTTATTAATTTTGTTGCTACAAACTTAATGAAAGGCCGATAACCTGCCTTTTTTATGATACAATAGTACTGAAATAAAGAGAATTATGAACGATTTTAGGAAATATGCTACAAAGCATTTAGGAATGAACAGCATGGTGCTTGACGACGTTATCAAGTCGCAGGCTCAGTATTTGAACCCTTATATCTTGGAGGAACGTCAGTTGAACGTTACTCAGATGGATGTGTTCTCCCGTCTGATGATGGACCGCATCATCTTCCTCGGAACAGAGATTGACGACTATACCGCCAATACCCTGCAGGCCCAGCTACTTTATCTGGACTCCGTAGATAGCGGAAAGGACATCTCCATCTACATCAATTCGCCGGGCGGCAGTGTTACGGCAGGATTGGGTATCTATGACACGATGCAGTTTATCTCGAGTGATGTTGCCACGATTTGTACAGGTATGGCTGCATCGATGGCCGCTGTGCTGCTGGTGGCAGGTCAGGAGGGCAAGCGCTCAGCCCTGACCCATAGCCGTGTGATGATTCATCAGCCGTTGGGCGGTGTTCAGGGACAGGCCAGTGACATTGAGATTGAGGCGAAGGAGATACTGAAGTTCAAGAAAGAGCTCTATACCATTATCGCCAATCACTCACATACCCCTTACGACAAGGTATATGCTGACTCTGACCGTAACTACTGGATGAATGCCGAAGAGGCCAAGGCTTACGGTATGATAGACCAGGTGCTGGTTAGAAAGTAACGACTGTAAGATGAAGAAACAATGTAATTTCTGCGGAAGAAGCGAGCGGGAAGTAAAGCTGCTTATCACAGGTCTCAACGCGAGTATCTGTGAGGATTGTGCCATGCAGGCTTATCAGATTGTGCAGCAGCAGAACGTGGCAAAAGGAAAATCCAAGAACGGCGGTCGGGCAGACAATAAGAGTATTCCCAAACCGAAGGAAATCAAGGATTATCTTGACCAGTACGTCATTGGTCAGGATGAGGCCAAACGTTTCCTCTCAGTAGCCGTCTATAATCATTATAAGCGTCTTCAGCAGCCTTCTGATGACAACGGGGTGGAGATTGAGAAGAGCAACATTATCATGGTGGGCTCTACCGGAACCGGCAAGACCCTGTTGGCACGTACGATAGCCAAAATGCTGGATGTGCCGTTTACGATTGTCGATGCTACGGTGTTTACCGAGGCTGGTTATGTGGGCGAGGATGTGGAAAGCATCCTGTCGCGCCTGTTGCAGGTGGCCGACTACGACGTGCAGGCAACCCAGCATGGAATCGTCTTCATTGACGAGATAGACAAGATTGCCCGTAAGAGCGACAACCCCTCGATTACCCGTGACGTAAGCGGTGAAGGCGTGCAGCAGGGACTACTCAAACTGTTGGAAGGAACAGTGGTCAACGTGCCACCGAAGGGCGGACGTAAGCATCCTGACCAGGAGTATATACAGGTTGACACCAATAACATCCTGTTCATCTGCGGCGGTGCATTCGACGGCATTGAGCGCAAGATTGCCCAGCGCATGAACACTCATGTGGTTGGCTATAACTCCGTGCAGAATGTGGCCAAGATAGACAAGAACGACCTGATGAAGTACATCGTGCCTCAGGACCTGAAGTCGTTTGGGCTCATTCCGGAGATTATTGGCCGTCTGCCTGTGCTGACCTACCTGAACCCGCTGGACCGGGCTGCCTTGGAGAAAATCCTGACGGAACCGAAGAACAGCATCATCAAGCAGTATCAGAAACTCTTTGAGATGGACGGCATCAAGCTGACTTTTGAGCAGGAAGCCCTTGACCTGATTGTGGATAAAGCCGTAGAATACAAGCTGGGTGCCCGCGGTCTCCGTTCTATTGTAGAAAGCATCATGATGGATGCGATGTTTGAGATACCCTCTAAACAAGTCAAGAGCTTTGTTGTGACCCTGGACTATGCACAGCAACAGCTGGATAAGTCACATTTACAGAAATTAGAAAGCTAAGAATCCTATATGACGAAGAAGAACCTCACAGATGCATTGAAAAAGTATTTCGGCTTTGACAAGTTCAAAGGCGATCAGGAAGCCATCATCCGTAATGTGTTGGCAGGTAGGAACACTTTTGTGTTGATGCCTACAGGCGGCGGAAAATCCTTGTGCTATCAGTTGCCATCCTTGCTCATGGATGGCACAGCCATCGTGATTTCCCCATTGATAGCTCTGATGAAGAATCAGGTAGATGTCATCTCTAATCTGAGTGAGGTGTCAGGTACGGCACACTACTTGAATTCGTCACTGAACAAAGCAGCGATCGACCAGGTGAAGGCCGACATCCTGTCAGGAACGACCAAACTGCTGTATGTGGCACCGGAGTCGTTGACCAAGGAAGAGAATGTGGAGTTCCTCAAGTCGGTGAAGATCTCGTTCTATGCCATTGACGAGGCGCATTGTATCTCAGAGTGGGGCCACGATTTCCGTCCGGAGTATCGTCGCATACGTCCCATCATCAATGAGATAGGTGATGCACCGGTCATCGCATTGACGGCAACAGCCACCGATAAGGTCCGTACCGATATTAAGAAGAGTCTGGGTATTCTTGATGCCGAGGAGTTCAAGAGCTCTTTCAACCGGCCTAACCTCTATTACGAGGTACGCCCCAAGACTAAGGATGTTGATAAGGATATCATCAAGTTCATCAAGCAGCATCCCGGCAAGAGCGGCATTATCTATTGTCTCTCGAGAAAAAAGGTGGAAGAGCTTGCGGCCATTCTACGTGCCAACGATATAAAAGCACAGGCCTATCATGCCGGACTGGACTCGGTGACGCGCTCACAGACGCAGGACGATTTCCTGATGGAGAAGATTGACGTCATTGTAGCGACCATCGCCTTTGGCATGGGTATTGACAAACCCGACGTGCGCTTCGTCATCCATTACGACATTCCCAAGTCCTTGGAAGGCTATTATCAGGAGACAGGCCGTGCAGGTCGTGACGGCGGTGAAGGTCTGTGCGTTACCTTCTATTCCTACAAGGACCTGCAGAAACTGGATAAGTTCATGGAAGGCAAGCCTGTGGCTGAACAAGACATTGGACGCCAGTTGCTGCAGGAGACGGCAGCCTATGCGGAAACGTCGGTTTGTCGCAGAAGGATGCTGTTGCACTACTTCGGCGAGCGATATGAAAAGGAGAACTGCGGCAATTGTGACAACTGTCTGCATCCTCAGACCAAGATTGAGGGCATGAACCAGCTTGTCATCGTGCTCAAGGCGATTGTTGCCCTCAAAGAGAATTTCCGTTCCGATTATGTGATTGACTTTGTGATGGGTCGCGAGACGGATGAGATTGTAGCCCACAAGCACCATGAGCATGACCTGTTCGGCATGGGCGAGGATGAAGACGAGAAGATCTGGAGTCCTGTCATCCGTCAGGCGCTGATAGCCGGCTATATTAAAAAAGAGGTAGAGAACTACGGTCTGTTGAAGATTACTGCAGCTGGCAAGCGGTTCCTGAAGAGTCCGGAATCCTTCATGATAGTAAAGGACGTGGAGTTCCGTGATGACGATGACTCGCTGATGGACCATGAAGGCGGAACCAGCGCAATCGATCCGATGCTTTGTGCCGTGCTCCGTGACTTGCGAAAGAAATGGAGCCGTAAGCTGGAACGGCCTCCTTATGTCATCTTCCAGGATGTGTCGCTGGAGCAGATGGCTACTGACTTCCCCGTGACGCTTGAAGAACTGAAGAATATCCAGGGCGTGGGTGAAGGAAAGGTGAAACAGCCCTATGCCCAGGAATTTGTGGACCTAATCAAACGCTACTGCAAAGAGAACGATATTGTGCGTCAGGCAGACCTTCGCGTTCGTACCGTAGCCAAGAAGTCGATGCTGAAGGTGAAAATCATTCAGGCCATTGACCGCCAGATAGCCCTTGACGACATCGCCAATGCACAGGGCATAGAGTTTGAGACCCTGCTCGACGAGGTAGAGGCCATTGTCTATAGCGGTACCAAACTGAACATTGACTATTTCTTGGAGGAGGTCATGGACGAAGATCACATTGACGACATATACGACTACTTTGCCGAGAGCGACACGGACAGCCTGGAGGATGCCATTGATGAGTTAGGCGAGGATTATAGTGAAGATGAGATCCGACTGATACGCATCAAGTTCATCTCGGAAATGGCGAACTGATTACAGTATTCTTGCCTCCCGTTGGTAGCTTGCGGCATAGCCGAGCGGAGGCTAGAGATTGGATATTTGGGGTTTGAGGTTTGAGCATTGAGGTTTAAAAATAAGTGCTTTGTGTTAAAAATTACCAAGGCAAGGCATAAATCTCAAACCTCAAACCTCAAACCTCAAAAATAATTTGTACCTTTGCACGCAATAAAATTTTAAAGGAGTTTCTTATGTCATCATTTATTGCAGACAAGATTGTGATGGACGGTCTCACATTTGACGACGTCCTGTTGATTCCCGCTTATTCGGAGGTGCTGCCCAAGACGGTGGAGTTGAAAACCCACTTCTCCCGTCATATTGAGCTGAACATTCCTTTCGTCACGGCTGCCATGGACACCGTCACGGAAAGCCAGATGGCCATCGCCATCGCCCGCGAAGGAGGCATTGGCGTCATCCATAAAAACATGTCAATAGAGAACCAGGCCCGTGAGGTGGCCATTGTGAAACGTGCTGAGAACGGCATGATTTACGATCCGATAACCATTCCCCGTGGTTCTACGGTGGCACAGGCACTTGACATCATGGCAGAATACCACATCGGCGGTATCCCGGTGGTTGACGACGAGAAGCGCTTAGTGGGCATTGTCACGAACCGTGACTTGCGCTTTGAGCGCCATTTGGATCGTCCGGTCGATGAGATCATGTCAAAAGACAATCTGGTGACGACCCACCAGCAGACAGACTTGACGGCAGCAGCCGAGATCCTTCAGAAGAATAAGATTGAGAAGCTGCCGGTAGTTGACAAGGACAACCATCTGGTAGGTCTGATTACCTATAAGGATATTACCAAGGCTAAGGACAAGCCGATGGCCTGCAAGGACGAGAAGGGCCGCCTCCGTGTGGCTGCAGGTGTCGGTGTTACTGCCGATACGCTTGACCGTATGCAGGCGCTGGTCAATGCCGGAGCCGATGCCATTGTTATTGATACGGCTCACGGACATTCCAAGGGTGTAATTGACAAACTGCGTGAGGCAAAGGCCTCCTTCCCCGATGTTGATATCGTCGTAGGCAATGTGGCTACCGGAGCTGCAGCTAAGATGCTGGTAGAGAACGGTGCTGATGCCGTCAAGGTGGGTATCGGCCCGGGTTCCATCTGTACTACCCGTGTGGTGGCAGGTGTGGGCGTGCCTCAGCTGAGCGCCGTCTATGACGTTTATTCTGCCTTAAAGGGAACTGACATTCCTTTGATAGCCGACGGCGGACTCCGTTATTCCGGTGATATCGTCAAGGCGCTGGCAGCCGGAGGCTCCAGTGTGATGATTGGTTCGCTGGTTGCCGGTACGGAAGAAAGCCCCGGTGAGACCATCATCTTCAACGGCCGTAAGTTCAAGAGCTATCGTGGCATGGGCTCGCTGGAGGCGATGGAGAACGGCTCGAAGGACCGATACTTCCAGTCAGAGACGAGGGATGTCAAGAAACTGGTACCCGAGGGCATTGCCGGTCGCGTACCCTACAAGGGAACGGTACAGGAAGTTATCTACCAGCTGTCTGGCGGTCTCCGCTCAGGAATGGGCTATTGCGGAGCTCCTGACATTGAGCATCTGCATGACGCTAAGTTCACCCGTATTACAAATGCCGGTGTGATGGAGAGTCATCCGCACGACATCTCCATTACCAGTGAGGCGCCTAACTATTCGCGTCCGAATGACTAAGACCATTTGTCATTTTGCTTTACTATGCTTGGCTGCGCTATTCCCATTCTGCAGCGTAGCTGCGCAGGAGTCAGACCCGACGCTGCTGACGGTGAATGGCATACCCGTACCGAAGTCAGAGTTCCTGTATAGCTATCATCATAATTGTGAGAGTGACGGGGAACTGCTTCCCGTGAACGACTTTCTGGAACGTTTCATTGACTATAAGCTGAAGCTGGCTGCTGCCATGGATGAATATCCTTCCGTCCTTCCTAAAGGCGGACTGATGGGTGCTCCAGAGACCTCTCCTTCAGGAACGGTAGGTGAGGCCCTGTCGTTGAAGGCAGCTGCGGAGTATTCCTACCAGCAGGCGTGTAGGTCTGCCGGCAACCGTGAGCTGGTTTATCCTGCACAGATCTTGTTACGTGTTGACACCCGTGCCTCGGCGGCACAGGCCGCCAAGGTGAAGCAACGCATCGACTCGGTGTGGCATGCCTTACAGAATGGTGCCGATTTCGCTGCACTGGCCAACCGGTTGTCTGATGACGTGACGGCTTCCTGTGGTGGAGAGATGGGTTGGATAGGGCCGAACCAGGTGCTGGAAGAGGTGGAACGTGCAGTCTATGCCTTGCAGAAAGGCCAGACCAGTGAACCCTTCTTGTCTCCTGCCGGCTGGCATATCGTCAAGTTGCTGGACCGTCAGCCCGCTACCAGCGAGGTGGTTCATCGCTGGTACCTGACACCGCGTGCCGCTCATTCATCCTCCTTTACGGCCTACGATCCAGACCCGTTCTTGTCACGTGCCTATCAGGAGGGCTTGTTGGTGAGTCAGATGACACAGCAGACCATTTATGACAAGGCGGCTCCTGAAGAGAAGGAGTTGAAACGTTATTTCAAGAAGAACCGCAAGCGTTACGGCAAAAAGTTGAAGAAGCGTGACTTCCCCCAGGTGCGTGACCTGGTGCTGGCTGATTATCAGCAGTTGCAGGAGCAGAAGTGGGTAGTTGACTTGCGTCGTCAATATAAAGTAAAAGTGAATAAATCTGTTTTGAGAACGATAGAATGAAAAAACCGAAACTTATTGCATTGGGCATGTTTGCCCTGTTGCCTTTTGCCGCACTGACGGCTCATGTGGATGGTGTCGATGACGATGATCCTACGGGAAACAATATCATTGATGAGGTCATCTGGGTGGTTGGTGACGAACCCATACTGAAGTCTGAAGTGGAAGGTATGCGTCTTCAGGCAGAGATGGAAGGTCTGCGCTGGAATGGCGACCCCGACTGTGCCATTCCTGAGCGTATTGCCATTGAGAAGCTGTTCTTGCATCAGGCAGCCATTGATAGTATTGAGGTGACAGAATCCGAGGTTTCCACAAACGTTGAACAGCGTCTGGAATATTTCATTACGCAAGCCGGTTCCCGTGAAAAGCTGGAGGAGTATCGTGGACAGTCCATCAGTCAGATACGCAATCAGATGCGTGAGGAACTGCGTAAGCAGATGATGATTCAGCGTATGCGCGAGAAGCTGGTTGAGGACATTACGGTCTCACCTGCAGAGGTGCGCCGCTATTTCAGCAACTTGCCTGCAGACAGCGTTCCTTACGTGCCGACGGCTGTTGAGGTGCAGATTATCACGAAGGCTCCGCGTGTGGAACAGGAAGAAATTGACCGTATCAAGGATGAGCTGCGCGAATACACCGATCGTGTGAACAAGGGTGAGACAACGTTCCAAACCTTGGCCCGTATGTATTCGGAAGACCCAGGCTCGGCACGCTATGGTGGTGAGTTGGGCTTCGTCGGACGAGGTACGTTGGATCCGGCATTTGCTGCCGTTGCTTTTAACCTGACCGATCCGAGTAAGATTTCCAAGATTGTGGAGTCAGAATACGGTTTCCATATTATTCAGCTGATTGAGAAGCGTGGTGACAAGGTGAACATCCGTCACATTCTGCGAAAGCCGGTGGTCTCTCAGGAGTCGATTGACCGTGCGCTGGAACGCCTGGACTCTATCTCCGATGACCGTCGCGCAGAGAAGTTCTCGTTTGATGAGGCTGCTTCCTTCCTTTCTGACGACAAGGATACCCGTAACAACCACGGTTTGATGGCGAATACGACGGAAGACATGCGCCGTACGTCCAAGTTCCGCATGCAAGACCTCCCCCCGGAAGTAGCCCGTATGGTTGACACGATGCAGGTGGGCGGCATCTCCCGTCCGTTCCAGATGATTAACGATCAGGGCAAGACCGTCTGTGCCATCGTGAAGCTGAAGAGCCGTGTTGACGGACATAAGGCTACGATTACCGAGGACTTCCAGGTCATGAAGGACGTGGTGCTTAACAAGCGCAAGGACGAATGCCTGAGCCAGTGGATTGACAAGAAGATAAAGACGATATATGTTCGCGTGAACGACCGTTACCGCAGCTGTAAGTTTGAACACCAAGGATGGATTAAATGACGCTCAGGACTCTTACACATCGCTTATTTGACGGGCATAGGACATTTGTATTCATTGTCCTGTGCCTGTGTGGCCTTTGTGTGATTGAGTCCATGCCTCCTGTCAGGAAGAAAAGGCCCCGCAAGCCCAAGGTGACAGACAAGCGTATCTATCTGGTTCATGCTGACGAGCTGCGCTATGACCAGTATCAGAACCGTGACGCTCAGGTCTTGCGCGGACATGTGCATTTCAACCACATGGGTGCCCGCCTTTATTGTGACAGCGCCAATTTCTTCGAAGCCAGCAATTCCTTCGAGGCTTTCGGTCATGTGAAGATGTATCAGGGTGACACCTTGTCGTTGTTCAGTGACTATGCCTATTACGACGGTAACGACGAGCTGGCCCGTGCCCGATATAACGTGGTGCTCAATCACCGCAAGACAACGCTTTATACCGACAGTCTCGACTATGACCGTATGTACAGCTTGGGCTATTTCTTTGAAGGCGGCAAGCTCATTGATAACGGCAGTGTCCTGACGTCTGACTGGGGTGAGTACCATACGGACACGAAGATGGCCTTCTTTGCCTACGATGTGGAGTTGAAAGACAAGGACTTCTTCCTGACAACGGACTCCTTATATTATAATACGCAGACGTCGGTGGCCCACATCGTCGGACCTTCCAATATCATCTCAGGCAATAGTGAGATTTACTCGGAAAACGGCTATTACAATACCAAGACCGACCACTCTGAACTGTTCGGACGTTCTGTGATACGTGACAACGGGCGGACCATGGTGGGCGACAGCGTCTTCTACAACAGCACGGGCGGCACCAGCTATGCCTACGGCAATGTGGAGTTTAAGGACTCCCTGAACAAGAACATGCTGTTGGGCGACTATTGTGAGTACAACGAGGCAACCGGCTATGCCATGACTACCCAACGGGCCATGGCCATTGACTTTTCACAGCGTGACTCGCTCTTTATGCACGCTGATACCTTCAAGGTCTTTACCTATAACATCAATACGGATTCCGTCTATCGGGTGATGCATGCCTATCATAAGGTGCGGGCCTACCGTGTTGATGTGCAGGCCGTCTGCGACTCGCTGGTCTATGACCAGAAGGATTCTGTCATGACGATGTACCGTGACCCCATTGTGTGGAACGGCAACACGCAGCTGCTGGGTGAAGAGATTCGTGCCTACATGAAGGATTCCGTCCTTGACCATGCGCATGTCATCGGTCAGGCGCTTTCCATTGAGCAGATGTTTGACACCGTCCATTACAATCAGCTCACCTCGAAAGAGATGAAGGCCTTTTTCAAGGACGGCGCCATTCAGGAGGCCCATGCCATCAACAATGCCATTGCCATCTACCACTTGATAGATGATGCCGACAGCGCCTTCCTGGCGCAGGACTATACGGAGTCGCCGCTCATGAAGATGTTTTTCAAGGACAAGAAGATGCACCGGCTCTGGGCAGAGAAACCGACGGGCACCATGTACCCGATGACACAGATTCCTCCAGGCAAGGACTACCTGACCAACTTCGTTTGGTTTGACTATATCCGTCCGTTGAACAAATACGACATCTTCAACTGGCGGGGAAAACGCCGTGAACAGGAGCTCAAGCCTGAGAAACGCCGTGATGCACCTGTCCAGACGCTGAAGAATCCTGCCGTGGCAGCAGTTCTGCCTGCCGACGCTGAACCCCAGCCTGCCGACGCTGAACCCCAGCCTATCGATGCAGAACCACAGCCAGTCAGCGAAGACCCGCAACCAACTGATGCAGAACCCCAGCCGATAACCGATGAGTGACATCATTCAGCTTCTTCCCGACTCGGTGGCCAACCAGATAGCAGCTGGCGAGGTCATCCAACGTCCGGCTTCCGTCATCAAGGAGCTGGTCGAGAATGCCATTGATGCCGGAGCCACCATAGTCAACGTGTTGGTGGTGGATGCCGGACGCACGTCTGTTCAGGTCATCGATAACGGGCAGGGCATGTCAGAGACCGATGCTCGTCTGGCTTTCGAACGACATGCCACGTCAAAGATCCGTCAGGCTTCCGACCTTTTTGACTTGCACACCATGGGGTTCCGTGGAGAGGCTTTGGCATCGATAGCTGCCGTGGCTCAGGTGGAACTGCGTACCCGTACGGCAGATAATGAGGTGGGCACGCTGCTTTCCATTGCGGGTTCCCGTGTAGTAGGGCAGGAGCCCGTCTCTTGTCCGGTAGGCAGCAATTTCAAGGTGGAGAATTTGTTTTATAACGTGCCGGCTCGCCGAAAGTTCCTGAAAACCAATGCTACGGAATTGAATAACATCCTGACGGCCTTTGAGCGCATCGTGCTGGTGTATCCGCAGGTAAACTTTACGCTTCACAGCAATGGCTCAGAACTGCTGAACCTCAAGGAGGGCAGTCTGCGCCAGCGTATTGCCGACGTCTTCGGACGACGCTTCCATCAGGAACTGCTGCCGCTGGATGTCGATACGGCCATGTGTCGCATCACGGGTTTCGTGGGCAAACCGGAAACGGCCCGTAAGAAAGGGGCGCACCAATACCTCTTCGTCAATGGCCGTTACATGAAGCATGCCTATTTCCACAAGGCAGTGCAGAATGCTTACGAGCATATCATTCCCGCAGGAATGCAGGTGCCTTATTTCATTTACTTTGAAGTGAACCCTGCCGACATCGACGTCAACATCCATCCGACCAAGACGGAGATCAAGTTTGAGAACGAACAGGCCATCTGGCAAATCCTGACGGCTACTGTCAAGGATGCCATCGGCAAATTCTGTGAGGTGCCGTCCATTGACTTCGACACACAGGGCCGTCCAGACATTCCGGCTTACGACCCGTCGCGCCATGTGGCACCGCCAACTCCGAAGTATAATCCGGCCTATAACCCGTTCCGAGAACATCGTGAGCGGCATCAGTCGTCAGTCCCTGACGATTGGCAGCAGTTCTACGAGGGTCTGCGCCCCCAGGCGGAGGAGCAGACGCTCTTCGGGCCTTCAACAGCTCCCTCTCCTTGGGAAAGAGTGGGGGATGAGGCTCCTCTCATTGAAGACAAGTCACCCCTGCATTATCAGTATAAGGCAACGTACATCATGACAGCCGTCAAGTCAGGCCTGATGGTGATTGACCAGTACCGCGCTGACGTGCGTATCTTGTATGAACGGTATAGTGAGCAGCTGCGCACGCATACAGGGAAGTCGCAGCAGCTGCTGTTCCCTGAGGTGGTACGTTTCGCGCCGTCTGACGGTGTCGTTCTCGAAAAACTCTTACCTGAGTTGGAGGCCATTGGCTTCAGCCTGTCTGACCTTGGACAGTACTCGTATGCTGTCAATGGCATACCGGCAGGTATTGAAGGTCTTGACTTTGTCGGCCTCCTGCAGGAGATAGTCAGCGATGCGGCTGAAAGAACCGACCGCCTTTCCGACGAAATCAGCCATGTTGTGGCATTGGGTATGGCCCGTTCGGCCGCCATTCCTCATGGCCAGGTGCTTTCCAACGACGAGATGGAGTCGGTTATCAACCGCTTGTTTGCCTGCTCGAATGTGAATTACACGCCCGACGGGAAACCCATCCTGTGCATTCTGCCGCAGCGGGATATTGAACAGCTATTAAGTTAAACCATTATAGATTGATTGCGTATGAAGAAGTTATTTTTGTTTTGCATCGTGGTCGGCCTGTCGCTGACAGCTACCGCACAGGATGAGACGCCCATGGAACGCCACAGCGTTTCCACCAATTCCTTCTGGGGAAACTGGTTCCTTCAGGCCAATCTGGCCGGTAGTGCATTCTACAGCAACACGGAGGCTGGTCTTGGCTATGCCAAAAGCCCGCTGAAAGGATTCCGCAATAACCTCGGTCTCTCGGTAGCACTGGGTAAGTGGTTTACGCCTGGCATCGGACTGCGTACGAAGCTTACCGGTATTTGGGGACGTTCGGTCATTTCTACCGATAAGGACAAGAACGCCAATAAGTACTGGACACTCCACGAGCACGTGTTGCTTAACCTGAGCAACATGTTCTATGGCTACAGCGACACCCGCGTGTGGAACTTCATTCCCTATGCAGGTGCAGGCATCGGACGCAACATGTCGTACAACACTTACTGCATGGGACTGACGGCTGGTTTGCTCAATCAGTTCCGCCTGAGCCGTAATGTGGCCCTGAACCTCGATGTTTCGTACGGTGTATATGAGCCCGACTTCGATGGCTTTGTCAAGCAGGGACCCAAGGTGAAGCGTTCTTCGCTGACCACGAAGGACCATGCGTTCAACGTGGAGTTTGGTATTACCTATAACATAGGAAAGGCAACGTGGAAGAAAACACCGGACCTGGATGCCATTCATGCGCTGTACCAGTCGGAAATTGATGCCATCAATGCTCAGTTGGCGGATGTCATGGGTGAGAACGAACAACTGCGCGAAGAGGTGAAACGTACCTACGAGCCGCTCGACGGTCCTGGCATGGTGAAGGTCGTTCCGCCGGAGCCCGTACGCGTTTCCTTCTTCTTTGAGCGTGGAAAGTCAGACCTGACGGATGCCCGTCAGACGGTGAACCTGGAAGCTCTCATCAACCAGGCCAAGGTGATGGATGCCAACCTCGTCGTGGAGGGCTATGCCGACAGCGATACGGGCGACGCTACCCTGAATCAGGAGTTGAGCCAGCGCCGTGCAGAGTCTGTGTCTGCAGAACTGGTGCGCCTGGGTGTGCCACGTGAGAAGCTGACGGTTGTCGGCAAGGGTGGGGTTAACACCCTTACGCCTCCTGAATACAACCGCCGCGTCATCGTTTATGCGGAGTAAATGCCCTCTTTGGAGCCTTTACAGATGAAAAAACGAAAAAAGTTGTAAAAAAATTTGGCAGTGTCGCAGAAAAGCTGTACCTTTGCACCCGCTTACAACAAGTAAGGGCGCTTAGCTCAGCTGGTTTAGAGCATCTGCCTTACAAGCAGAGGGTCGGCGGTTCGAATCCGTCAGCGCCCACACAACAAGAGTCCGCAGGTCTTTGCCTGCGGATTCTTGGTTTATAGAGAGATTTTAGCGCCCGCCGTTAGATCAAACACCGCCCGCCGT
>JAEEGJ010013954.1_pt1 | contig 19267 bp, 14 predicted proteins | sample 8958761 | NCBI WGS metagenome assembly JAEEGJ01 (sample SAMN16246546, study PRJNA631951) | gut metagenome | biome: gut microbiome; feature: rumen; material: RS-attached | host: Bos | place: Iran: Karaj | collected 2018-10 | reverse complement strand
GGGCCTCTTGTGTTTCCTCTGCAAAATCATACTGTGGCATGTACTTCCCATTGAACTGATGCACTGCCACAGGATCACCTTGAAGGAAGCGATAGTAGTCGCAGTCAACGCGGGTGAGATCCAGACCGATACCCACCCGCTCCTGGTGGCGGATTACACCTTCTGCGCCAATGGCGGCAAAGGTGTCTTTCAGATCCTTGATGTATTTCCGCAGTCGGGCCTTTGTCTGTTGGTCAGCAGGCTCGTCTGGCCACAGGCTACCGATCAAGGTGTCGTTGGAGCATAGTGCACCTTGATGATCCACAAGACAGGCCAGAAGTTCCTTACTCTTGGAGTAAGAGAAATCCAGTGGAACACCTTTATAGAAGACCTCAAAGAGGCCAAAGCAGCGAATCTGTACCATGCCCTGACGAGGTTTCTCCTGTCCAAAACGCAGCACGGTAAGCTGGTGGGCCACAGCCTCCTGCGTCAGGGGCTTAAGCAGATAGCCGCTGGCATCAAGAGAAAAGGCGTCAATGGCGTATTCAGCATGTCCGGTAATGATGACGATATTAAGCCGGGGATAACGGGACTTCAGCTTCTTGCCCAAGGAAAGGCCGTTCATTTCACCGGGCATCTCCACATCCAGAAAGGCAACGTCCAAAGGATTCTCCTGCGCTAATCGCAATGCTTCTTTTGATGAGCATGCGCCGAGATGGGTGCCATCTGGATCGATTTTGCGTAATATACTCAGCATTAACGAAACAACCAGCTCCCGGTCATCAACAGTAATGGTGTTCAAACCTTAACCCTCCTTTCCAGGGATCACGATGACAGCCTTTGTGCCGTCTTTGCCGACAGATATATGCAAACTCCCATTGCAAAGCGTCTCCAGTCTCTTATGGGTGTTTTCAATGCCGATACTGCGGCTGGCTTGTTGAGTCTGTGTCAAGGCTCCGCTAACTGTGCCGTTATCGGTAACAGTGATACGGATATAATTGCCCATCGCCTCTGTTGTCAGCAAGACGCGCCCTTTGCCGTCTCGATGGGTTAGCGCACCGTGCTTGACTGCATTTTCAACAAGGGGTTGGATGGTTAGCGGCGGAAGTTTGAAATCACGTACATCCAGTTCATAGTCGAAATGGAACTGTCGGGCCGGGTCGGCCTGCTCCAGCGCCACATACTGCCGGATGTGCCGCAGCTCCTCGTCAAAGGGGATCAGCGCCTCGGAGGAAAGCCCGTCGATGTTGGCCCGCAGGTAACCGGAGAGGTTCTCGATGCTCTCCGCTGCGGCCTGGGCATCCGTCTGGCACAGGCTCTCGATGGCAGACAGGGTGTTGAAGATAAAATGCGGCTGCATCTGCACGGTCATCAGCGCGGCCTGGCCGCGGTCTAAGCGCTGCTCCGTCTGCGTGAGCTGCCGCTCACTGTCGGCGGTGATGCAGCTTTGGACCAGATGCAGCGCGACGGACCAGCCGATGCCCCAGAAGCTGAGCTCGGGAAAGATGATCCGCAGACAGAGCGCCAGCACCGCCGGCAGCACCGCGCAGGCGATCTGGCCCACAGGGATGGGGGTCGACATCTTCAGGTGAAGTTTGCCGTCGGAGTCGCTGAGGATGCCGAGCGCCAGCAGCACGGCGGAGGCAACGGAGGGAACCATTGCGACGATGCGAAAGATCCTGTCCGCCGCCGTCTCCGGCAGCGCGATGGCGCTGATGGTCCCCGTCAGTCGGATACACAGAGTAAAAATATGCAGCAGCGCAGCGTAGAGCAGCCATTCCAGCTTCCGGCGATTGAAGCGGCTGCCGGGACCGCCGCTGAGGTGCGGGATCAGAAGCAGCAGCACCATCACAACGCCGCAGGCATCGAGTATGATGTTTTCAATCATGCTGACCCCCCCTGCCTTACTCGGAAATGGCGGCGATCACATCAGCCGCCTTGCGGATGCTGCGGACAACGAGAAGGAACACGACGACATAATAGACCAACGCCAGCGCAGCCCCGGCAAAAAGCAGCCGCGGCACAGGCTGAAAGCCCATCAGCGCCAGGATGAGCGCGGCGAGCAGGAACAGGAACTCCAGCGCGATGGCAGCGGCGATATGGCGGGCGAGGGCAGCGTGGCGGGCGGACAGCTCCTGCGCGCCGACGCTGCAAAGGACCTCGCCGCAGCCCAGCATCAGCGCACGCAGCGCGACGCCGCGAAGCAGCAGGATCAGCAGAATCGCCGCGACAAAGGCGATGGAGAGCAGCCGGACGCGCTCACCGCCCGGCAGCAGCAAATCAGAGATGTGGGTGAGCATGGCGACAGCTTCGGTGAGCGTCAGAGCGAGGAACGCGCGCTTGGCACGCATGAGATAGCGAGAGTCCGCTTCCAGCTCGCGGATGCCGCTGACCGTCAGCAGCGCGCAGAGACCGGCGGCGCAGTATTGCAGTACCAGAAAGGAATAGAGTGCCCGCACGGCAAGGGTTGGGCTGCGCAGCAGCGTTTCCACGGTGGCCTCATCCATGCCGACGGCAGCTACCTCACGGGCGATGAGCGCCAGCAGCGCGGCCATCACGGCGGGCACCAGGAACATCAGAAGCAGGTCAAGCAGCAGCCCCAGGTGGATGCGTTTGAAATTGGATGCGCGCAAGCCCTTCATGCTGCCACTCCTTTCGTCCGAGTCATATTCCTATTATAGCACAGGAACGATAACAATTGGAATCACGAAATCTCCGTCTCGTCCTCCGTCTCCTCCGCGTCCACCGGATTGTTCCGGACTTCTATATAGAAATTGACGATCACGGAGGTGATCAGGGAAACCACGATAATGCCGTAGACGCCGAGAATCACAGACAGGATACGCCCTACGGTCCCGGCGGCGGTAAGATCGCCGAAGCCGATGGTCGTCACGACAGCAAAACAGTACCACAATGCATCGCCGAAGGTCTCGATCCCGCTCTCCAGAGTCGGCAGGATCGTGGAAAAGGCCACGATCAGAAGCAGCATTCCGAACAGCACCTCTGCCGCGTAGGACTTCACAATGACCTTTCGCAGGGTACGCAGATCGACATGGGAAAAAGAGAGCGACAGAATGTGCAGCAAAGACTGCGCGATGATGAGAAGAAGGCAGAGATTCAGCCGCTTATCCGCCACGACCATTGCCCCGACCAGAAGCAAAAGAAGGCCCACATTCAGCATGACGCCGCGGCGTCCGGGCTTTCGGAGGATGGCCAGCACCCGGCTGGCCGCCAGAGCGAGACCGTATAGGATCCCCGCGATGTTGGCCGAGCGCACGGAATACCCCATGACCAGCAGCACGCCGCCGCAGCACAGGGACGCCGCAGCGTATACCAGCATCGTGGCGCCGCAGCCTTCGGGCGTTCTTCTGCCGCGAAGGAAGCGCAGCACATATTCCACGGCAATGATCAAAAAGAGGATCGCCAGGAGGACTTCGACCCCTTCTGTGCTCGTCAGGGCCCCGTTCAGATGGATGACACAGCGCAGCGTGAGGTACAGAATCAGGATCGACAGGATGCTGTCAGCCACTCTGCCAAACAATCCGCTGTGCTTTTTTTCCGCGCCGCTCTGACGGTTTTGCATCGCATTTCCCTCCCTTCAGATCGGTCAGCCAAACAGCGCCCAGATCCAGTCGCGGATCGGCGCGACCCACTCTTTGACGTCATTCATGTCGAGCTGGAGCCCATCCAGCTTGTTGAGAAGCAGTTCGGACCATAGCTCCGCCTTGTCCGGATCGACCTGGCGGTCCACGATCAGGCTCCGAATGTCGTTTACGTCGACATGGAACTCTTCCATCTTGCTGAGGGCCAGCTCATACCAATCCTTCAGCTGGTCGAGATCGAGCTGGTGCGTCCCGATCATGTCCCTGACGCCGAAGCGGAAGCCCTCCAGGAACATCACGATGATCACGACGATGGCGATCACGGGGATCAACAGGCTGACCCGTTCATTTTTCACCTTGCGGTTATAGGAAAACAGCAGCATGAACGGCGCGAGGATCCAGATGTTGCTGCTCTCGCCGATGCCGGCGTCCTTCGCGATCCGCCACAGCCAGGCGGAGACCATCTGCACCTGGTCCTCGGTTTTGACCGCTTCGACCAGCATGCTCTCCATCTGCGAGGCGATGACGCCGCGCACGATGAAGCTCAGCACCAGATCCAGCGCCGCGCCGATCACCAGAGCGGCAGCCAGGTACAGGCCGATGTGCAGGGAATTCCGGTTCGTAGCCAGGTACGCCCGGTATTCCTCATGGGTCCGTCCGTCGCGGCAGAAGCGTACTTCCCGCCGCCTCAGGTGGATCGCCAGACACAGCAGGACCAGGAACAGCACGGGGGGCTTCGCCGTCAGCAGCGGGAAGACCCACAGGGGCAGCGTCAGCGACCCGCGGGCCGCCTGGAGCTTGATGAGCACGCAGAGCACCTCATAGCCGATGGGCAGCAGAGCCAGCAGCCGCAGGATGATGATGCGTTTGCCGGTGAAAACGCGCTTCGGGTCGGCGGTGATGCAGTACATGGTCAGCGCGTACAGGAACAGGTCGATGAACAAATTGAAAGACAGAAAGCCCGAAGCGCTGAGGAGGCGAAACGTAAATGCCAGAACGGGCATCACATACTCCGGCTGCTTGACCAAAAAGCCCAGGGGCGCCGCCACATAGCGCGCGAAGAAGCCATAGGAGAGCAGAAAAACGCCTGCCGCCAGGCCACCGTAGATCAGCAGCAGCTTTTTATAGTGCACTTCGCCTGCCATGAGCTGCGCAAACACCGCCACCATCAAAAAGGGCACGGCAAGCGAGGCGATCGTCGCCATCGGCGCCAGGAAACGCGGGCCCTCCGCGGCGATCACCGGGTCCATTTTGATGCCCAGCTTCAGCAGCACCCGCCCCGCAGCTACCACGATGCAGAACCAGCCCAGGGCCTGGAGCCACTGATAGGACAGCGGGCCGCGGTAACGGATGTCGTCCCCCGGCGTGAATGTGTGCAGATTGTTTCGCATACGAAATTACCTCCCTGCGGTCATTCTAATACGGGTATTCTCAACACGATGTTGTTCAGCTTCAGCTCCGATGTATAGTTGACGTTCTCCGCGAGCTTCATCACCATGCGGATTCCCAGGTTCTCATCGTCGCTGCCGTTTTCGTCGTTGGCTTCCTGCGCCTTGATGGGGCTGTACTGACTGCAATTATCCCGGATGCTCAGAATCACGCTGTCGTCCTTATATACCAGGCGGGCCTCGATCCGATTGTGTTTCCCCTTGCGAAAGCCGTGATTGAGAATGCTCACGATCAATTCCTCCGCCGCAAGGGAGATGATGTTCGACGTTCGGGCGGGGACCTGATGCCTGTGGCAGAAGTCGCCGATCTCCCCGGAGAAAGCCGCCGCATCCTCCGGCGTTTCCGGAACGGCCGTGAGCTCGTCGTCCTCCGCGATGCCATAGCCCTTCGGCAGAACCAGCAGCCAGTCCCAGCCGAAGCCGAAGCGCCGGTTTGCGATCACCAGGATGACCGGAATCAGCAGGATCATCAAAATCTGCGCAATGGCCGCCCCCAGGAAAACGCTGCCGATCAGGGCTTCATCCAGATCGGTGCTCATGGTCACCTTGTACCTGCAATAATAGATGCACAGCCACACCAGCGCGACGTCGTCCAGCACATAGACGAAATTTGCTGCCCAGATCCGCTTGATCGCCTGGAGGTAATTCGCAACCAGAACGGCCAGCCCCTGGCCGATGATGACCCATCCGAACAGCTCCATCATCAAAAACGTAGTTTCAAAGGCTTCCTCGTTTCCGCCGAGATAGAAGCGCATCAGGAAGTCGGCGACGTGGGGGTCTCGGAACAGGAAGAACACCACAACACCCAGAATCACATGGGTGACAAAGCCTCGGATGACCGTTTTTCGCAGATTCTGCTTGTTCTGCTCGGCATAGTAGATGCTGCACATCATCCCCATCGTCTGCGCGAGGCCAAAAATCACGGCGTTGGCCAGATAGTTCAGCTGCACCTGCACGTTGAAGGCCGCCAGTCCCACGGCGGTCAGAGAGGAGGCCAGAAAGGAGTTGATGATCGCGCTCCTGGCGGAGGAGGTCAGTCTGGAGACCGCCATGGGAAGCCCGTTGTAGGCCGCCTTGAACAGGGCGCCGGGGGAAGTCATGGCGATGCGCGGCTTGAGCATCGCATCCTTTTTCCTGTAAAACAGAAGCAGAAAGGCCGCTGTGAACACATAGCTGATGGAGGTGGCAAGTCCCATGGCGAACATGCCGCCGTGAAACACATAGACTGCGAGCAGGTCCAGGATGACGTCGGCCGCGGTCGTGACCACCACGGACAGCACGACCCATCGCCGGGCGCCCTCATAATGCAGCATGGTGGACACCTGGCGGATCACGGCCGATGCGGGCAGGGAGAAGGCGATGCCGATCAGATAATCCTTGCAGGGCCGGTAGGCGTCATGGGCGGGCACGACGCCCAGCAGCCGCACGAAAAAGCCGTTGAAGACGATCAGAACGACCGCCAGCAGGGCGCTCAGTCCCACACCGACCACCAGGGAAGCAGAGTAAACGTCCCGCGCTTCGCTCTTCTTGCCGCTGACCAGCAGCTCGCTGCATAGCTTCTGGGTCCCCTGGGCAAGAAGACAGGCGAACACGTTGGCAATGAAAAACACCGGAGCCATGACGCTGGAGGCGCTGAGAGAGGCCGTATCCATGGTATGGCCTGCGATGACGCTGTCGATCATGCCGCCCAGGCAATTCATCAGAGAGGAAAGGAAAAAGCCGACAAAGGTGAGGAAGTAAACCTGGGTGGTCAGGGAAATGCGGGAGCTTTTGCGGCTTGATAATACGGATTCCTTGTTCATACGGGGCGACCTCCAAAATACTTCAGTTTATATTAGCACGGTGAGCGTGCCGTATGTGTGAAGTGACTTTGCGTTTTCGGCAAAAAAATATCAAATTCGCCGATTTTTACGGTCCTTAGTTCACGCATACGGCACGCTCGCTGTGGTACACTGCGTGCAGCAAGTCCAAATCATAGAAAAGGAGACACTGTTATGAGCAATTCCCAGAAGTACATCAAGGTCATCAGCATCATCGACATCATCCTCGGCATCATCGGCCTGATCGTGTGCATCCTCGGCGCCACCGGGGCCTTCATCGTTGCAGGCAGCGGTACCGGCGCCGGCGTTTCGGCGACGGATGCCGCCGGTTTTGGTATCGGAATGATCGTCGGTGCGATTAGCTGCATCATCACCCTTATCGTCGGCATTCTCGGCGTGCGCGCGGCGAAAGATGCCAGCAAGATCAAGCCCGTGTTCGTCATTGCCATCATCTCTCTGATCCTTGCCATCGTCTCCCTCATCGCCAACATCGTGGGCGGCAATTTCAGCTGGTCCGATCTGCTCAGCCTGGTCGGCTCCGGCCTGATGGTGTTCTGTGCCAACAACGTGCGCAAGCAGAACCTGGGCTAAAACCACATCCGCAAAGAAAAGCTGCCGCGTATCAAAACGCGGCAGCTTTTGGCATCAAAATACGGAGGATGGAACATGAAAAAGAAAACGATACTGGCGATGCCCGTCGGGTGCTTCTGGGGCGTCGTCGCCGTGTGCGTGATCGGCATCATCGTCGGCTCGATCTGTGACTTCGACATCAATGTGGCGCTGGCCAACAAGACGGCCATCGGCAGCTTCTTCGCCACCTACGGCTCTTATTTCTCCTATTGCCTCTATCCCGCGGCGGGCGCCTGCCTGTTCGTCGGACTGCGCTCGAAGGGAGACCGCTTCCGCGCCTTGGCCACGGTCTTGCTGCTCCTCGGCTGGTTTCTGGCGGTGTACTACTCCAACAGCTACAACGGCAAGACCGTCCGCGCCCTGTTCGGCTATACGGCGGGCGAGAGCAGCGCTGCGCTGTCCGTTTTGAGCTGGCTGTTCTGGGCGGTGCTCTATGCCTGGGTGCCCTTCGTGACGGTGAAGCTGGTGGACCGGCGCGATCCGGACAAGCTCATCGCCGTGGGCGCGGCCATCCTTGTGGCGGGCATTGTGGCGGACAACGTGAACCTCTGGCTCAAGCAGGTGGGTTCCCGTCCCCGCTACAAGTATCTCATCACGCTGGACGACCCGAAAAGCGAGTTCCGCCAATGGTGGCAGATGGTGCCGAACCTGGCCGGCAGCAATGACAACTACAAGAGTTGGCCCAGCGGCAACATGACCATCGCCAGCATGATGTTTGCCCTGCCGATGCTGACCGACCTCGGCAAGAAGCGCAGCGCAGGCAAGAACACGGTGGCTTTTGTCATCGCCTGCGTCTTCGTGCTCCTTTACGGCTACAACCGCATCCACATGACCAACCATTTCCTCACCGATGTTTGCTTCGGCACGCTGATCACCTATCTCCTGTATGCGGGGATCAGCGCGGCCTTCCTGCGCGGGGCGGAAAAATGATATAAGGGGGAGAAAGACCATGAAGAAGAAACTGATCGCAGCCATGCTGGCGGCCTTCATGCTGCTGGCGCTGGCGCTGCCGGCCGCGGCGGCGGACGGAGACGCCGAAGCGGCCCCCGTGTCCCGGACCGGCTTTTCGGACGTGGTCGTCGGCGCCTGGTATGAAGACGCCGTGGACTGGGCCGTGGACGAGGGAATCGTGCTGGGCATCGGCGACGGACTGTTCGGCGTTGGACAGGAGCTGACGCTGGCGCAGATGGATACGATGCTGTGCCGCGCCGCCGGTTTGCCCGAAACGGCGGAGACCTCGGCACAGCCCGCTGACCGTCTCACCGCCGTGACCGCTATCTGGGAACGCTTCGGCAGCGGCGAGACCGCCGCCTGCCCCTTTGCCGACGTGACGGAGAACGCCGGGGCCGTGGGCTGGGCCTACGACAAGGGAATCACCAAGGGCGTCTCAGACACCGCTTTTTCCCCGGGCGGGCCCCTGACAAGGGAGCAGTTCGTCACGATGCTCTACCGCTGGCGCTGGCAGGAAGACGGTTACGTGGACCGGACCGTGGGCGTTTTCCGGGAGACGCTGACCGATGAGACCGCGACGGTGCGATACTTTGCCGACGCGCGGAGCATCGCCTACATGTGCATCGAGGACTACTACGCCGTCATGCTGCCCGGCTATTCCATGTCGGTGGAGCAAACGGGGGATGGACAGTACACGTTGACCAATCCCTGCGGCAGCGCTGTGGTGGATGTGGCGGCGGACACGCTGCGCTCGGACGATTACGCCGCCTTCACCAACCTCATGTGGCAGATTCAGGAGGGCATGGACAACATCTATCTGGATGGCTATCCCTTCATCCGGGTGGTCGGGGCGACGTACTCCGATCCGCCGAAGCCGGTGACCTTCCTGTTCGGGGAGAAGTACGGCATCGACCTGCGCGCCGACGGCGGGCACGTGTATTTCCCGCTGGCCACGCTGTCCGATATGTTCTCGAACATGGACTACCTCTATTCCAGCTACAACGGCGTGAATCTCTATGTCAACGCGGACAACGACATGGACTTCATGTACGAGCGCGACCCGGCGTACTATGACCCCATCCTGTGCGCTGAGAAGCGCGACGCAGAACTGGCCGACTTCAACTACCGCGAGCTCTGCTTCGTCTTCGATTACCTCTACGGCTATCCCGGCCGCGGGATCCTGTATGAGGAAGCGGCGCTGGAGCAGGTGGGCCTGGACCGGGCGCTGGAGGACTTCGGGCCGATCGGAACGCGCACGAAGGAGCTGCTGCTGAGTACAGACTGGGCGGACTACTTCATGGGCACGATCCGGCTGAATACGCTGCTCGACGACGGCGGACACACCAGCCTGGGCGTGATGTCCGGCACCGACATTTACTCGAATCCGGCGCGCGCCTGGCTCCAGGAGAAGCTGTCCGGGCCGGACGTGTATCCGAGTTATTTCTCGGATATGATGGAGCTGATGATGCGTAAGACCGGCCCCAGCTTTGAAAGCATTTTTGCCCTCATGGAGCTGCGGACCGAGATTCTCGGCGAGGGCCGCTTCTTCACCAAGGGCGACACCGCGCTTTATTCGATGAACGGCTTCGTGGCCGACAAGGCGCCGTGGAAAGAATACTATGCAAACGGCGGCAGCTTCGACGACTTTGACGAGCCGGTCTTCATGGGGCTGATCTCCGCGATGAACAAGGCGCAGGCGGACCCCGACATCAAGAATTTTGTGATCGACCTGAGCGCAAACGGCGGCGGCAGCGCCGACGTCCTGATGGCCCTTTACAGCCTTATCACCGGCGAGCGCGAGGTCGTGTTGACCTACCAGAGCGTTTTGCAGGGGCAGGACATCACCCAGACCTTCCTGGTCGACCGGAACTTCGACGGAAAGTTCGACGAAGCCGATGCGGACGTGCACTACGATCTGAACTTTGCCGTGCTGGCGACCCAGGAGTCCTATTCCTGCGGGAACCTTTTCCCCTCGATGATGAAGGACCTGGGCTATATGGTCCTGGGTGAGCGTTCCGGCGGCGGCGCCTGCACGATTCTGGGCCTCAATACGGCGGACGGCTTCTATTACCACACCTCCTCCTATGAGATGCGCCTGACGAACGCCGCGGGCGAGGTCATCGACGCCGGCATCGAGCCGGACGTGGTGCTGGTCAGGGCCGGCGCCGACGGCGTGAAGGATTATTCGGACTGCTACGACCTGGAGCTGCTGTCCGGGCTGATGAACGAATTCTACGGAGAGAAGGAGAAGAACGCCGTATCCTATGAGAAGGAATCCGCGACGGCTTATCTCTATGCAAAGGACAAGACCGCAGAAATCACACTTCTGAAGGACCCCGCGCTGCCGGGCGCAGCCTGGATCAACGTGATGGACTTCCTCAAGTACGACTATAACGATCAGGTTCGCTTTGAGATCGCACACGACGGGGACGTTTTCACCGTCACGAAGAAGAACAACGGCGTCACCGGGGAGGACGTGAACGTCACCATGGTCATCGACGCAGCGAAAGACACCGTGACCTTCCCCCAACTTGAAATGTTCATCATCGGCGAAGACGCCTATAAGGACCCCGGCACCGTCGTCGACAACCCCTACGTGCAGGAGCTGCAGCCGGAGTACGCGGCTGGTTCGACCGTCAGCAGCGCGGTCTACGATCTGGCAAAATACGGCTTCGACGTGGTCGCAGACGGCGACGCCGTCTACCTGCCCACCGTGATCTTGTCGGACATCTTCGGCTTCAACTACAACAGCGCCGAGTACGTGGACGGCTGCGTGTACTTTGTCCACGCAGGAGATGAGGTCGGCCCCGACCCGAGCAGCCCCTACGTGGACAAAACCGCGATCTATAACCTTATGGAGCGCGATGAAAAGGAGATCGCGTTTGCCTACAATGCGATCTGCTTTGTCATGGATGAGCTCTATGGCTGCCCGCCGCACAATGTCTTTTCCGAGAACATCCGGGCGCTGGGCTTTGACCGGGCGGCGGAGCTGGATGCGGACCTTTCCCACATCAAGAACGACTATCTGAAAAGCCCGAACCGGATCGATTATTATCAGGGGCTCAATTACCTGACGGCGGTCTTCGGGGACTTCGGCCATACCTCCATGGCTTCCGGGCTGACCACGCTGTTTTCCGTGCCCGCTTACGCGGAAACGGAGCTGGTGAAGGCCTGGTCCGACCCGGCGAGAGTGCCCGCTTATCCTGAGGACGCGGATAAGTACAATGCGCTCATCGCGGCGGCGGAAATGTGGAAGGGCAGCCTGTATATGGCCAGAGCCATGGCCTACACCGGGAATCCGAACACCGTGAAGGAGACGGACGACACCTCATATGTCGTGGTCGGGGACAAGGCATTCTTTGCCTTTGATCGCTTCAAAGCCGCGGTGCTGCCCGATCTGAAGGAGGCCCTGGACCATGCGGCGGCAAACGGCGTCAAGGACTTCTATTTCGACCTCTCCTGCAACGGCGGCGGCGACGAGCGCGTCGCGGGGTATCTGATGGCGCTGATCACGGGAGACGGGACCTTCTATTATTCCAACGCGAAAACCGGCAACCGGGTCGCCCAGAGGATCAAGGCCGACCTTAATCAGGACGGCGTGTTTGATGAAAAGGACGATGCAGTAAGCTACAATTTCAACTACAAGATCATTACCTCCAAAGCGTCCTTCTCCAGCGGGAATCTGCTCCCCTGCCTGGCCGAGCTGGCCGGGATCCCGATCTACGGCGAGCGGAGCGGCGGCGGCACCTGCTTCGTGATGGTCCAGAACCACTCCGACACGATGGCCTTAATGTTCTCCGGCGCGAGTACCTTTGCAAGACCGGATACCTGGTCGAATCTTGAGGCCGGCGCGCCCCTGACGGAGGAATGGGTCACGCTGAACGAGGACGGGAGCACGGATTACAGCCATCTCTATGATGTGATCACCAGCGCCAGTTGATACCTGAGTGCGAAATGGCTTTGTATATGGCAATGACGTGGGCAACTTCTGCCCACGTCATGTTTTTTATCTTGTTACCGGGGTCTTGCCGGAGTAATAAAGGGACCAGCTTCCCAGCGTCGAGGATATCCAAAACCGAATCGGTACGGGAGAATAACTGCTCCGCAATTAGGAGATTTCCAGCCATTCAACGAACTCGTCGAGCGTAATAAGGCCCTCGTCGCACTCCTGTTTTTTCGCCCTGGCGCGTTCGCCCCATTCATGGAACTGCTCTTCGGTGATGCGACCGGCCTTGATTCGTGCAAAGCGTTTCTTATACTCCTTCCGGTAGGCCGTGAACGGCTTGTCGCTGCGGCTGCGCTTCTCCCAGCCGAGGCCCGCGCCGATGTCGCGGCAGGTATGTCCCTTCTCATCAAGCAGCCGGGTGCAGTATTCCAGTCCGTTGTGCCCGGTCAGGATGAACCACTTGCCGCAGTTCTTGCAGCGGCGCACCGGGTATTCTTCCATGATGCAGGCGCGGACATAAAAGTCCAGCACATCAAAAATGCTGCTGGCATACAGCACATCAGTGATCGTGGAAGCAGATACTGCTTCACAGACGGTTGTGATCTGACCGAAGGAATAGTAATCGATCTCCCGCGCATGCTTATTCTTATCTGCATAATAACGCGCAGCGCGATCCCGGATGCGCTCCTTGCCAGTACCGTAAAGAAGTACACTCTCAAACAGCTCCTCAATGTGTCTCTGCACAGCATAGAGCCTGCTTGGAATCTGCCGGAGCTCTTTCGGCCACGCGATCCGGTCAAAGGCGTCCGCATCGGCCGCATCCGCAGCACGCTCGATCCGATCTAGCCATTCAAGCCGAAGCGCCTCATAGAGAATGTGCTTGCCGGCAAGCGCATCCAATCGCGCTCGAACCAATGCAAGAGATTTCCTGTCCTGCATACCGCGATAATCCTGCAGCGCTTCCTCCATCTCCCGGAACTGCATATCATCAGACATAACATCCATGTCCAAAAAGGAGAGGAGGCTATCCATCATCGGAAAGCTCTTCTTCTCGATTCGGTTTTTCTTCCCGTATTCAAAATGCTCTCGCTCGTCGGCGAAGTACAGTCTGAAAACATAATCGTTCATTTTTATACCTCAAATTAGACAGTTCGTAAATTGTTTACATTCTCTGTCTTGACAAATGTGAAATCCCATGTTACATTATACTCGACAGAAGAGGCTGTTCGATAATTGTAAGTCGAATTAGACAGAGGTGTAATTATGTTTTTAGTATGACGCATCAGAAAAGAAATGTCAATAGTTTTTTTGGAGGATGATGAAAACGAGAAACGAATTGAAACTGATCAAAATGAGCGACATAGAAACAGAAGCGGTGCGATGGCTGTGGTATCCGTACATCCCCTTCGGAAAGTTGACCATCGTGCAGGGCGATCCCGGAGAGGGAAAGACAACGCTGGTACTTGCGGTCATCGCTTCCCTCACTCGAGGCGAGCCGCTTCCGGAATGTGAGAACGCTGATGCGCCGATGCAGGTGATCTACCAGACCGCAGAGGACGGGCTGGGCGATACGATCAAGCCCCGTCTCGAAGCGATGGGCGCAGATTGCTCCCGTGTATATGTGATCGACGAGAGTCAGAAAGACCTCACGCTGATGGATGAGCGACTGGAGAAAGCGGTGCAGGAGACGGGCGCCGGCCTCATTGTTCTCGATCCGCTGCAGGCTTATCTGGGCAGCGATGTGGATATGCATCGGGCAAATGAGATACGACCGATCATGAAACGGATCGCCGGTATGGCGGAGAAGAACGGATGTGCAGTGATCCTGATTGGACACATGAATAAGGCCCAAGGGCTCAAAGCCGGTTACCGCGGCCTCGGCTCTATAGACTTCCGGGCAGCAGCCCGCAGCATTCTTTTGGTCGGGCGTACAAAGGACGATCCATCCGTTCGGATCATGGCCCAGGACAAAAACAGCCTTGCGCCGGAGGGGCAGTCGATTGCATTCGAGCTGAGTGAGGAAAACGGCTTTCGTTGGCTGGGCTGCACGAATGCGACTGTGGATGATGTGCTCAACGGCAAAGCGAAATGCGAGACAAAGACCTCGCTGATGGAAGCGGAGCTCCGTGAAATGCTGAACGACGGTGACGGCCTTCTCTCTGATGATCTCGTCGTCCGCGCGCAGGAGCTCGGCATTTCAGACCGGACACTCAAGATCGCGAAGAAAAACCTCGGCGTCGTTTCCGAGCGCAGAGGCGGTCGCTGGTACAGTGTGCTCCCGGTTCAAGAGGGTAAGGGGGCAATGTCTTGAGGACTTTGCACCCTTGCCTCCTTCCGGCTGACCGGCGCCTTCCCCAAATCTGTCGCCCATTTGAGGCGCCGACGAAAGTGTCACTACGGCGAAACATTCCCACGATTGAATGCCGGTATTTCGGCAAGATCGGTATGGCCGCAGTTTGGGAGAACACCCAGACCTTGGTCTGGGGCAAGCAGAGCGCCCGGCTGTCCGCCGTGCACATGCCGCCGCCCCCGGCGCCGGTTTTGCGGGCAGAAGCCCGCACCCACTTCATTGCAAAAAGAGGTCGCTTTTATGTCTGAGAACCGGAAACGCAACAAAACACTTACGGTTCGCGTGACAGAAGCAGAAAAGAATTCTGTCATACGGAACGCGAAACGCGCAAAACAAAATCTCACAGATTATCTTCTCGGGTTGAATGAACAGGTCACGATTTGCCCGCCGCCGGATCTCGCACCGCTGCTGAAAGAGCTCAAGCGAATCGGTACGAACATCAATCAGGTCGCGACGAAAGTGAATTCCGGCGTGAGTTACGTTCCCGGCCTGGATCAGGTCACAGAGAATCAGAATGCGATCGTCCGTATGCTGCGACAGGTTCTGGAGGAATCTTCATGGCAACCGTAACCTACATCCCCGAGCACAAACAAAGTCCCAGCGCATTGCGCGGCGTCATTGAATACTGCCAGCAGAAGATAAAAACCTATGATTCGGAAAGCAGACGGGATTTGATCAGCGGCATCGGCTGCGACGGAAGAAATGCTTACGAGGAATTCATGCTGACGAAGCAGGCGTTTGGAAAGATGACTGGCATCAACTTCTATCAGTACACGCAGTCGTTCGATTCCGTCAAAACGATCTCCTCCGTTGACGCTCACGCGCTGGCTCTGGAGTTTGCTGAAAGAGCCTGGCCCGGTCACGAAGTTCTGATCTGCACACACTGTGATTCAGATAATCCGCACACGCACTTCGTCATCAACTCGGTCAGCTATGTGGACGGTCATAAGCTTCGCCAAAGCCCTCATACACTGGAACAGCTCAGAAAAATCAGCGACGAGATCTGCATTGCACATGGCCTGAGCGTGCTTATGCCTGACGCGCAGAAAACAGTCAAGGGAATGTCTGCACGGGAGTATCGATCGGCGGACAAAGGCCAGAGCTGGAAGTTCCAGCTGATGTGTGCCATCGACGACAGCATGAAGCGTGCCTGGACCCAGGAAGAATTCATTGAGCAGATGCATCGTCTCGGTTACGAGGTGCGTTGGACAGAGGAGCGTGCGAACATTACCTATACCGTACCGGGCGGCATGAAGTGCCGGGACTACAAATTACATCAAGATAAATACCTCAAGGAGAATATGAAAAATGAATTCGCTTACAGAGAAGAAATCCATAGAAGAGCTAAAAGCGCTGCACAGCCGCTATCTGGCGGAGGCGAACGAGGGGGAACGGTTTTTCTCGGTGTCGGAGAAGAACTGGAGCGCAGTACTGAACCTACTCTCCGAAATGTGTTCACAGCAGCTCGTAATACTGGCGGCACTCGGTCAGCTTCTGACGAAACCGGATGTGCAGGAGATGCTGGATCAGATCAGCAGAAACACACAGACGCAGCTTCAGCTTCTCCGGGATCGGACGGATCAGTTTTCACAACAGGCTGGGAGCATGAACGCAAAATTCTCTTCAGCCGCCGATGGCCTGGTCTCGGATACGGAAAAAGCGCTCCGCCTGATAGAGAACTCGACGGAAAGAAGTATGCGGGATATGTGCAGCAGAACAGATTCGGAACTCAAGAATCTGGTTCGTACAGCCCGGAGATGGCTGGTCGCGTTGGGCCTGGCATGTATCGCGGCGGTGCTGTCGGTGGCGGCGCTCTACTTCGTGGTCATCCTGCGGCGGCTGGCGTAGGAACCGCTGTCGGCGCGCTGGCCGCGCTTGACGGCGACGACAGCGATGATCCGGAGGAACAGCGCCGGCGCATCGAAGCGAGGGAATCAGCGCAGAATCTCGGCGCTATGATCGGCCTCGTCGCAGGCGCGGCGATTGGTATAGCAGAAAAGAATCGGATAGAGGATCAGCAGAAAGAAGAACAGCCGGAGATGCAGCAGAGTATGTGACGCATGATCGGTTGAGATAGAGAAAGGAGAGATCGGAATGTTTCACTACTTTGCCTGACATATAAATCAGGTTAAAGGAGGAAAAGACCATAACTCAGGACGAAGAGTACACGGCGACCGGAATGGTCGGGGGATACAGGCCGGACTTGATCCGCATGAAAGAGTGCGGCAACGGGAAATGCTTTCCCGTCTATAAAGACAGTATCGGATCGTGCTCCGAGAAGGGTGTGATCGGGAACATACGGGAGATGTACATAGGCAGCAGAGTGTTCCGCGTCTACTCCATGTTCGATGTGGACGCGACGAAGACACCGACCGATGCGATGCTCCGGGTCATAGATAGCAATCTCGAAAAAGATATTCTTTCGTAATAGACTTTTGGCATCCGGTACGGTATTGTTAGGATGCCGTACCGGCTTGCCGGAAGTTAAAGGAGGTAGGATTATAAAAACGGTAAGCCAAGATAAATATACGATCCTCTATGCACGTCTCAGCCAGGAGGATCTGCAAAAGAAAAGCGGGGTGATCGACGATTCCAATTCCATACAGAATCAGCGACTGCTTCTCGAAAAATATGCCGAGGAGAAGGGCTTTCTGAATGTGAAGTTTATCTACGATGACGGGTATTCCGGTACAAGCTTTCGAAGGCCCGGGTGGGCAGAGATCACGGATCTGATCGAGGCCAATCTGGTCGCGACGATCATCGTCAAGGACATGTCCCGGCTCGGTCGTGAGTATCTTCAGGTCGGACAGTATGTGGAGCTGGTGTTCCCCAGTCACGGCATCCGCTTCATCGCCGTAAACGATGGGGTTGACAGTCTCTGCGAACCCACCAACGACTTTACGCCGTTCCGGAACATCATGAACGAGTTCTATGCCAAGGATTGTAGCAAGAAAGTCCGGTCGGCGATGCGGGTCAAAGCGGAATCCGGTGCCCACATGGGATCTATTCCGGCCTATGGGTATATGAAAGACCCGGAAGATCCGAAACGGCACATTGTTCCTGATCCGGAAACAGCACCCATCGTGCGACGAATCTTCGCTCTCTGCGCAGCAGGGAATGGCCCGTCCCAAATCGCGAGGGTGCTTGCGGCAGAAAGCATCATGACACCGACGTATTACTACTACACGAAATACGGTGTTGAGCTGACGGGGCTGAATCTGGAGTATCCTTATCGCTGGAGCACGACAACGCTCGCCGGCATCCTCGAAAATGAAGTCTATCTGGGTACCAATGTCAGTATGAGGAAGACCACGGTTTCGTACAAGAACAGGAAACTGATTCAACGGCCGGAATCCGAGCATGTGCGCTTTGAAAACGCGCATGAGGCAATCATCGATCAGCAGACCTGGGACATTGTGCAGGATGTTCGATCGCATAAGAAACGTCCAACCAAAATGGATCAGCAGGATATGTTCTCCGGGCTGGTATTCTGTATGGACTGCGGGAGCACGATGGGGTTGACCAGATCGCATAATATGCCGGAATCCCAGTACTGCTTTACCTGCCGGAACCACAAGGAAAACGGAAAAAATGTGTGTTCCTCGCATTATATCCGGGAAAGCGTTCTCGCCGCTGTCGTTCTGGACGATATCCGACGCATCACGCATTTTGCAAGGCAAAACGAAGTCCTCTTCGCGCAGCACATTGGAATGAAGCGGTCGCGGGAGGCAAAACAGGAGATTGCATCGCTTCAGAAGCGAATCGACACGATGACGCGCCGCGAAAGCGAATTAGCGGCTCTCTTCAAACGCCTGTATGAAGACAATGTCCTGCACCGCATTCCCGACGAGCAGTACCGCATCCTCTCTGAAGAGTATATTACAGAGTTGAACTCTCTTCAAGAGGAACTGCCGAAGCTCCAGGAACACCAGAAAGAGCTGAAAAACAGTATTTCAAACGTTTCCAGCTTTCTCGACAAGGCGAAGCAGTACGAAACGTTGGACGAGCTTACGCCGGAGATTCTGCGGATTTTCGTCAAGCGCATCGAGATAGGGGAACGGGAAACGCGGTATTCACGGCATGCCCGTCAGGACATCAAAATCTACTACCGCGACATCGGCGATATCGATCTTGTTCCGCAGAGCATGGAGGATGCAGAGACTCTTGCTCATCAGGAACAGGGGATCGCTTGACCTGAATCGCGGGGCCAACGAATCAACAGAAAAGGGACAAACAGTAATGTGCCAACATTTCTCCTTATGACAGGCCCACCTAAGTTGCCAGCCGCACGTTTTTGTCCGGACGGTAAGTGCTGACGCCCTTGATGAGCCCCACGGTGCCGATGCTGATCAGATCCTCCTGATCCGCCGACGAAGCGTAATATTTCTTGATGATGTGCGCTACCAGGCGGAGATTGTGCTCGATAAGGCGGTTTCGGGCGTCCAGATCGCCCTGCTCCACCCATGCCGCCACCAGCGCGCGCTCCTCCTCCGCGCGCAGCGTCCGCGGAAACGAGCCGCTGCCCGGTCCCAGGCGCAGGG
>JAEEGJ010013947.1_pt1 | contig 19274 bp, 9 predicted proteins | sample 8958761 | NCBI WGS metagenome assembly JAEEGJ01 (sample SAMN16246546, study PRJNA631951) | gut metagenome | biome: gut microbiome; feature: rumen; material: RS-attached | host: Bos | place: Iran: Karaj | collected 2018-10 | reverse complement strand
CTTCAGGATGCATGTCGGAGTTCTGTATACACCCTCATTTTCGATCGTAGCGTAGCCGGATGCCATTTCTACAGTTGTAGTACCGTATGTCAGTCCGCCAAGTGATGCGGCGGGAACATAGTCCGATTCGACTATATGCTCAAAACCCATCTTTTTGAGATAGGAAAGGCCTTTTTCGATGCCATTTTCGCAAAACAGCTTCCATGCGACCGTATTCTTCGAAGCCGAGATCGCGTATCTGATGTCGATCTCTCCGGAATAAACGCCTCCGGAGTTTCGGGGGCCTCCCGAAAACCTCTCGTCCACGACCGGGTCGTCGGGATAGTAACCCAGTTCGAATGTGGGCGTGTAAACTATGAGCGGCTTTATGGAGCTTCCGGGCTGCCTGGGGCTTTGATAAGCCCTGTTTAATGTATATCCTACCGTTTCGTCACTTCGTCCTCCGACGATCGCTACCACGAATCCGGTCTCGTTATCGATGCAGGTTCCCGCGGCCTGAAGCTTGTAAACCCCGTCTTTGGTCATATCCGTGAATGAGGCTGTTTCCTCGTCGATCGCTCTCTGGAGCTCCTGCTGTTTGACGGGATTAATTGAAGTATATATCCTGTAGCCTTTCAGGTAAAGGTCGTGGCGAACCCTGTAGTATTCTTCTTTGTATGCTTCGTCATAGAGTTCTTTATCAGAGTCACCGGAGAAGGAGTTCCGGAGCACAAAGCCTTCGGCCTGCATCAGGCTTCGGACGGCGCAGTTATATGCGAAGGTTTCCTCATAATCGTAAGAAAATGTCAGAGCTTCGCTAAGGGTGATGCGCTCCTTGAGGGCTTTATCATAGGCGTCACTGTCTATAAAACCGTTCTCGAACATCTGCAAAAGAACGCTGTCACGTCTTTCAAGCGCTTTGTCGGGGTGCTTGCGCGGGTCGTAAAGCGAAGGGCTGTTGGGGATGCCGCAGAGGTACGCGATCTGCGACAGCGAAAGCGTGCCGGCGCCCGTACCGAAATATCCGATCGCGGCGGTCTGGATGCCGTAGTAGCCGTTCGCGAAATAGATCGTATTCAGGTAAAACTCGAGGATCTGCTCCTTGGAGAACTTCTTCTCAAGCTCCGAAGCGAGGAAGATCTCGCTGACCTTTCTGTCGACCGTCTTCTCGTTCGAGAGGAACACTCCGCGGGCAAGCTGCTGCGTGATCGTACTACCGCCCTGCCTGATCTCGCCGTCGTTCTCGAGGTACGCGAGCGCGGCTCTGGCGATGGCGTAGATATCATAACCGCTGTGGCTGAAGAACTTACGGTCCTCGGTAGCGAGCATCGCGTTCACGGCGTCCTTCGGGATCCTGTCGTATTCAATATAGTACGAGTTCTTCTCGTTCCTCAGCTCCTGCATCACGGTTCCGTCCGCGAAATAACAGATAGAGCTCTCGGTGCTCTTGAACTTATCCGCTGTGACCCCGGCAACCGTGACCTTTGCCATGTCCCTCAGCTCGAGGAAGTGCTCGCCGTACGCAAAATAGAACCAGATCCCGACCGCAAGAAACGCCAGAAAGGCGAGCCCCAGTAAAGCCAGTATTGTGCGTGTGATCACAAATCTGACCTTGCCGCCCACGGTCCTGTCCTTAAACTTCCTGCGCGCCAAAACGTTGCCCTCTCCATCTCTGTTTTCTTTCTTATAATCTTATCAGAACAGTGTTCTTTTTCAAGTGAGGTGCCATTCGTTTATCCATAAATCTGCCATTCGTATATCCATGAATTCCTTCTTGACAGTTTTTTCGTTTGGAGCACTTTTTATTGACTTTTATCTGTCATTTATACAAATATAATGGTATTATAACAGCAGAAGCGCCGGCATCATGTCGGCGCTTCCTTATAGCTTCTTTATAGCTTTTTACAGATCGCAGTTTCCTACTGTTCTCGGGAACGGCTCTACGTCACGGATGTTGCCCATGCCGGTGAGGTACATTACGCATCTCTCGAAACCGAGGCCGAAGCCTGCGTGGCGGACACTTCCGTACTTACGAAGGTCCATGTAGAAGCCGTAGTCCTCTTCCTTGAGGCCGAGCTCATTGATGCGGGCTTTGAGCTTGTCGTAGTCGTCCTCTCTCTGGCTGCCGCCGATGATCTCGCCGATGCCGGGAACGAGGCAGTCAACCGCTGCCACCGTCTTGCCGTCGGGATTGAGCTTCATGTAGAACGCCTTGATCTCCTTGGGATAATCGGTCACAAAGACAGGCTTCTTAAAGATTTGCTCGGTGAGGAATCTCTCGTGCTCGGTCTGGAGATCGCAGCCCCAGAATACCTTGTAGTCGAACTCATCGTTGTGCTTTGAAAGAACGTCTATAGCCTCTGTGTAGGTGATCCTTCCGAAGTCGGAGGTACGAACATTCTCAAGTCTCTCGAGGAGTCCCTTGTCGATGAATTCGTTGAAGAACTTCATCTCCTCAGGTGCATGCTCGAGCACGTAGTTGATGATGTACTTGATCATGCTCTCAGCGAGAACCATGTCATCCTCAAGATCGGCGAAAGCGATCTCGGGCTCGATCATCCAAAACTCTGCCGCATGGCGCGTCGTGTTGGAGTTCTCAGCTCTGAAAGTAGGTCCGAATGTATAGATGTTGCGGAATGCGCACGCAAATGTCTCACCGCAGAGCTGTCCGCTTACGGTAAGGTTGGTGGGCTTTCCGAAGAAATCCTTGCTGTAATCCACAGCGCCGTCCTCAGTCATGGGGATCTCGGCGGGATCAAAGGTCGTTACCCTGAACATCTCGCCTGCACCCTCGCAGTCACTGCCCGTGATGATGGGTGTGTGCACATAAACGAAATCACGCTCCTGGAAGAAGCAGTGGATCGCATGCGCGATGAGCGAACGAACCCTGAACACTGCCTGGAAGGTGTTCGTACGGGGACGAAGATGTGTGATGGTACGGAGGAACTCGAGCGAATGTCTCTTCTTCTGAAGGGGATAGTCGGGAGTAGAAGCTCCTTCAATATCAACAGTCTCTGCCTGGATCTCGAAGGGCTGCTTTGCTTCGGGTGTGGCAACAAGCTTACCCTTAACGATGACAGCCGCACCGACGTTGAGCTTGCAGATCTCATCAAAGTTCGCCTGCTTGTCCGAGAACACTACCTGAAGTGTCTCGAAAAACGTTCCGTCGCTGATCACCATGAAACCGAAGGTCTTGGAATCACGCACACTCCTGACCCAACCGCCGACACTGATATCGCTGCCGATATACTTGTCTCTGTTTCTGAATATCTCTCTGATGCTAATAAGGTCCATATTCCCCTCCTAGTATTCCAAAAGATCATGATCACGTCTTGATCCTTTTTCGCATTTCAATAATTTAGTATATTAACAACTTTTTCCACATTATGCAAGGATTTCAACACATTATAGCATCCTATTTTTCACTATTCCTACCCCCATCATCAAGGTCACGCAGAAATGTTCTACGCAGCAGATTAATCATATCCAATTATTCTATATGTAAATAGGCTCCGACGCGCCATTCTGCTCCCTTTCTACCCCCATCATCAAGGTCACGCAGAAATATATCACGTAGCGGATTTTTCAGATCTAATTAATCGTATGTAAATAGGCTCCACCGCGCCAGCCTGTAACTTCCGGGCTCATATAAGACGTCAGCACTTAGCGCCGGTATTTTCGGCGCTTAGTACTGCTACGTCTTATCTGAAGTGAGAACGTGCCCGGACAGTTACACGGCTAGGCAGGTGGAGCCGTAAGCAGTATTTTTGAATTAGTTATAGCATTGCGTTATTCCACTGTGACCTTGATCTTCGCCGTCACTCCATTGAGGGAGTAAACACGTATATAACACGTTCCCTTCCCTACCGTCGTGATCTTACCGCTCGCGCTGACCTTCGCCACTCTCGTATCGGTGGACTCGTATCTGAGGTCAGCTGCGGAAGATGCAAGCATCTTCTTTTTCTCGTCCTCGAGCTTGACATCAGCCTTGATCTTGAAGGTCTTTCCGAGTGTCAGGGTCTTCTTGGTCTTGCTGAGCTTGATGAGCGCAACGTTCGTGTACTCTGCGTTCTTAGCTCCGGCAACGTAGAGCGTGAGGCTCTCACCGAGCATAACCGGCTTGCCGTCTTCGGTCTTCATCGCAACAACCTTGAACTTAAGGTTCTTGGTCTGATCGATCTTCTTTCCGCCGATCTTCTTGGTGCTGAACTTCGTTGCATCCTCAACCGTGACAGGCTCGGTCTTCTCGAAAGGATCGCCGTAATATGCCACATATACGTTATAGTACTCTGCGTCCTTAACCTTGCCCCATGTGAACGAAAGCTTGCCGTTCTTCTGGGTTGCGCCGATCTTCTTGTCGAGCTTCACTGCGTTGGCCTTGCGCTCTGCAGCAGGAGCCTTGACGGTCTTGACCTGCTCCTCTTTCTTCTCCTCGGGAGCGGGCAGAGCGTTCTCTTCCGTCTGCTCTGCAGGTGTTACGGCTGAGCCGCCGCCGGGGTTAGGCGAAGGGTTAGGACCGGGCTGAACGGGATCGACGTAGGTGATGTTTACAACATACTCAGCTGTCTTGCCGCTGTCAGCCGTTACGGTGACGGTCAGCTTCCTGATCAGGATCTGAGGCTCGGCCTGAACGGGCGTACTCTGGTGACCGAGGCTCACGTCACGCTTTGCAAGGGTGAACTTCTCGTTGATCAGGTTGCCGGTCTGCGAAGACGTTCCGTTGTCTGCAGTAACCTTAACAGTCGAGTAAGGGCTCTTGGCAGAGGCGATCACCTGACTGATCACGTCGCCGCCGATATCGTCCTTGTTGATCTTTGCTTCCGCAACAAACCTTCCGGTTCCGTCTGCCTTGAAGCTCTTCTCATTAATGCCTATCTCTGAGAAGCTTACGCTTCCGAGCTCGGTATTGTCGGAATCAAGCTTGAGGTTCGTGTATGCGACATCCACGGAATAACCGGTTTGGTTAAAGGTGAAGGTCTCGGTTGCGGTCTCCTCTCCACCGAGGGTGATGAGACCGTTTGCAGATCCGGTGAGCATCAGGTATGCGCCGTAGGGCGAAACATATCCGGTCTTCATAACCGCCGCTCCGGCATTCATACCGGTACGCGATGTGCTTCCTGTGTAGCTCTGCTTCTGCTCGATGACCTCACCTGCTTCGTTCTTGAGCGAAACGATCAGGTTACCTGTCGTTGTCGAAGCAAGGCTTGCGTTCTGAATGTCCACGGTGACGATGGTCTGTCCGTTACGGATCTCCATGTCGTTCGTGATAACGACGTCCTTGCCGGTACGTGCCTGAAGGTTATCGCACGAAACCATAGCCGAGTTGTTGCTTACATCCGGCTCGGGGCAGGACTCGTAATCGTGTGTAAACGCATTGTACTCGAGTACGTTTGCCGCAATGTAGATCGGGATGCCGGCCTCGGGGATCGTTGTGACGTTCTGACCCTGCAGATACGTTCTTACATCAAACTCTACGAGCTTGCTGTAGCCGCCGTTGTCGATCATCTCAAGTTCGGTTCCGTTATCGATAACAAAGGAAGAGATACCCTTGATCTCGTTCCGGAGCGTCGCATCGGTATAGAAGCTGATGCCGACCTGACGATTCCTGCTGTTACCGTATCCCTTGTAGAGGAGAGCGTCGGAAGCGTTGTTGAGCTTGATGAGGATCTTACGCTTGCCGTCCTTCTCCTCAACAACCTTGGCCGATGTAACCTCTATGTCGGGGTAGTCAAGCAGCAGCCTTCCGCTGACGCTCTTTTGCTCTCCGCTCTTATCAAACTCCGCTGTAACGGTCCAGTCAGCATCCGCGAGTGTTGAACCTGTGTTGTGGTCCGCACGGAGTACAAGTACGCCGCCGGGCATAAGGCCTATGTTGTTATAAGCAGTAACCTCGTTTCCGATCTTTATCGAAATGTTCTTTATCTTGTCGATACCGTCGTTTCTGAGTGCGTACTGTACCGACATCGAAGAATTGTTTCTTACCATACTCCTGTCGAAGTGTGCCGACGTCACGGTGAGCTTGTTCTCAAGGACCTCCGTTACACGGTAGAGGTTCGAAACAGCCGAAGGAACCGAGTAGGTTATGGTCTGACCGTTCTTCGTCATACCCGTCTTGCTTACGACACCGTTCGAACCGTAGGTTGTTCCGAGGACAACCGCCTCGATCTTGCCCGCGTCCGTTCCGATAACGGTATCAAAGCTGTCGATCAGCGTTCCGTCGGGCATCTCTGCCACATTCACAACGCTTGTCACACCGGTCGAGCCGTTCTGTGCGTCATAGAACATGACTGCCTTGAGGACATCGTACTCGGGAGCGTCCGCTGCGGTAACGGGAGTGGCTCCGGCCTCTCCGTTAATCTGCTTCGTATTGCCCTGTGCACGCTCAACCCACGCTATTCCGAGTGTTTCGAGAGTGTGACCTCCACCAACGAAACTGAAGTTCGAGGTAACGTTTACGCCGCTGCCGCCCGCTGTCTGCGAGAGCGAACCGGGGATCCTGCCGACGACTTCACCGCTTCCGTTAAAGTCAACCAGGCAGATATCGGCGCTCGATGACTTCGTTGCACCCGATTCCTGAGCCTGAGCCTGAACCTCGCTGCTGTACCAGGCGAGAACGAATTCTTCCTGTCCGTCGACTGTTACCGCTTCGATAGCGGGATTCTCGTCAAGCCTTGCATTGTTTGTTACACGGATATTCTTTACTACTGTACCGTCGGGTTTGATCACTGCGTAAACGATCTCTCTGTCATCGGTCGTAACATCACTTCCGTCAGTATCAAGGGTGTAAGCGATGGCTGCAGTTCCGTCTGTGAGCATTGCGGAATCGAGTCCCTTGACGTTACCCGACGAACCGTTGTAGACGGTGTAGGTTTCATTGCTCCATGCCGATCCGTCATAGAACCTGCACTTGATGGTATCCTTCTTGTTGAAGTCAGCAATGTTTATGGTTCCTTCAGCGCTCTCATCAACAGCCACGCTTCTCCATGCAACCATTGCCTTGCCGTTACGGGTTGCAGCCGCGGGAGCCACGTCGGCGCCCGTATTGTTTGTAAGTCTTGTTGTCGCAGGATCTCCCACTCCGTTAAAGACCGAAGCAAAGATCTCAGTACCGTTAAGACTTACCATCTGGTCGATGTTGCTGAGTGTCTGACCCGCAAACTTGCCGTTGTCAACCATTCGGCGAACCCATGTTGCAACTGTAAGGCTTCCGTCGTAGTCTGTGTCGAGCTGGGTATCACCGTAGCCGGCGTCTGTTCCCGGCGTTCCGCCGTAAAGCACCTTACCTGCGCTGTTTTCACCGACGTAGGTATCTCCGTTCTTTGTCGCATAAACGGCACGTGTTTTGTTGATGTCCGCACTGTTCATGTCGGAGAGGTAGACGATCTTGTCGCCGCCGCCCACGATCCTCGGGTTAGCGTAAGGGTAGGTGTTTGTCTCGATACCCCTAAGCGCGTTCGCGGAAGTAACCTGCGCGGTCCTTGCGACTGCCGCACCTGTGTTGTTACCCCATGTTCTCTTTGTTTCTGTGTTGTTTAAGTAGTCCCTGCTCTCTGCTCTGGGTGCCAGATCAAGTGTCAGCAGAGACTCGCCGCCGAATCTGTTCACCTGCATCGAGCCGGTCCTGGTAAGAGCATCGATGGCATTTCTGAGATTTTCCTGGTTGCGCTTCCATAGCTCTTCAATGTCGTTGTAATAGCCCGTCTTCTGATCCATCATGTTAAAGTTGATGGAGTACAGAACCTTCTCATACTCTATGCAAGCGACACTCGCCACGAACTCGAGACCGATCATTCCGTCGATTCTAAACCTCTGACCATTCAAGTTCGGATCTTGCCATGTTCCATAACCCGGAGCCGCCAGCTTCTTTACGTCATCACCCATATGCTCTTTAAGGTAAGGTCTGTTAAGCCACTCAAAGGTCATATCAAGACTGATCTGTCCGAAGATACCGAGCTTGAGCGCTACTACGGAGTAATCGATGCCGACGCCCGCGAACACCTTGACGTACAGGTAAAGCCTGAGCTTTGTAAGGTACTCGTTGGCAAGGTCGAGTGAGTCGGTCGTGTTGTTCTGATAAGCGGTTGTGATGGCATCCATGCTCACACGCACTGTTCCGCCCAGCTCAACCTCCATGGTTATCGGAACGGGGCCAACCCACATGTTCCAGTCCCACTTGAAGCCGAGTCCGCCGCCGGCGTTGAAGCCGCCGTCAAGGACTGTCATAGCCCACTTCTCATTATCGAAATCCCAATAGATCAGGGTTTCCATATATCCGCCGATCTCGTATGTGATATCGACGTCACTCTTGACGATGTTGTCCATCGCATCCGTAAGATCGGCCTTCTGACTGTTCAGCCACTTGCTTGCTCCGCCCCAAGGCAGATCCTCAATAGCGGGTGTGTAACCGAAATCCGATTCCTCGCCGGGCAAGAGGTTCAGCTCGACACCGGTGTCTTTGACCTCGTTGTCATCCATCGTCGAGTAGCTGAAGCTCATAAGTCCGAGGAACTTCGTGGGGTCATTCGTGGGTGTGATGTTCATGGAGAGGAGTGCATCCTCCGAATCCGTAAACTCCATGTTTGCGAGGAGCCTGAGTGCGGGTCCTACGAATTCATCACCCTGATCGTTTGCTCCCGTCGCCGTAGAACTGTTCGTGCCGACCGACTTCCCTGCATTCTTAAGAGCCGAAGCAAGGTCTGCGCTTTCCTCGGTCTTGCCGACACCGATAAGGTTTGCGAGAGCGAAAGGCAGATCCTCCCGTCTCGTGATCGGTTCGGAATAACTACGCTTATACTCAAGATACAGGTTCTTCTTCTGACCCTGACCGATACAGCTCTTGATGCTGTCCGGAGTCAGCGTGACATCATACTTGGTAAAGATGTCTCTCGTGAAGAGCCAGTTGTCGGTAGTACACTTTGATGTTTCGTAGTCATATGCCACTTCCCGGCCGTCAGCGGTGTAAAGCTGAAGCTCGTATGTATTGCCGGGGACGCCTTCCTTCGATTCGCCCCACCACATAACGGTTGTTTCGAGCACGCTGCCGTCAGGGTTACTGTCGGACACGCCGATCCTTCCGGTGTAGTCGATCACGTTGGTGGTATGGCCGTTTGAAAGTGCAACAGTCTTCTGCCCGATGATGAAGGGATGCTTTGTGTTCTTTTTGTTCTCCCTGAAGGTTACGATGCTGTCACCGCTCTTTACGTAGTTGTCCTCTGTCGCAGTAGCGTCGATCTCGAGGAGGATCGGATAGTATCCGACTATCTCCTCGTGGGTGCTGCTGTCTGCGGCACTGATGGTGAATACATACTTAACCTTATCCGAACCGCTCAGTGGTCTTCCGAGTTCCCACTGGGAAACGTCCATCGTGATCTTGAGGGCGCCGTCTGACATGTCGGGTTCAAGGTAATTATCTTTGTAGCCGAAGCTGAGTTCGTCATATATTATGCTGTAGCCGCCCTGAACATCCTTCTTCGGTGTTCTGAATTGCACACCCTTAAATTGGATCATAGTACTAAAGATTGCACCGGTGTCCACATAATCTGTGAAACACTCCCGGTTATTGATCTGTTCAAGGTCTGCGGCATATGAATTACTGAGTATATGTCCCTTTACGATCTCATTATTTACGTAGACCGCACCGCGCAGGATCACGCTTCCTGTGTAAGGTGTTCCGTCGGGGTTCTTAAGGTAAACGTAAGCATAAGCTGCCCTTCGGAGCGTTACAACGTTGTAGGGATAAAGCTCAAGCTTGGTCGAATCTCCCTCGCCTGTCTTAAGGTCGCTGTTGTGGATCGTAGCAAGATACTCTTCATTTCCGCGTACCGACTTGCAGTAAACATCGCTGCAGATGCCGTTCTCCTCGTAGATCGCTGCCTCACCGTTGGCATCGCTCACTACATCACGTCTGACACCATTCTTGTCATAGTAAGTAAGGGTTGTCTCGATCTGAGGGTAGCAGCGGAAGAGGTAAAGCCTGTTCTTAAGCGTCTTTACCGAAACCTCGAGTGAATCCTTCATGCCTGTGAGGACATGCTCTGCGGTAACGGTCACGGGCTTGTCAGTGTCCTTTAATCCCGAGAGCAGGAGGTCCGTTCCGGGACGGTAGGAATCGTACGAAAGCTTCCTTATATCCTCGTAAAGTGAACCCTGTCTGTAATTGATCGTAACAGCGGCATTATTGTCGCTTGCCCATGCGAGCTGATCCGAAAGCTCTGTCCATGCGTACTCGCCGTAGTTAGCCGAGATCACGTTACGGAGCGAGATATCACCCTTGAGGGCGAGGATCTGATCCTGCGTCATGTTGCTGATGACAGCCGCATTGTCCATCACGAGACTTGATGCCGTCGAGCCATCGCCCGAGATAACGGTACCTGTTGCCTTGCCCTTCTTCTCCGTGTCGTTAGCTGTCGGCTGGATCCAGATCTTGAGAGCCGCCTCGTCATAAACATAAAGCAGGAACGAGTCGTAGCTCCATGTTCCGGAGGTGCCGTTCTTGGCCTTGACCGAAACAGTGTAGACCTGTCTGTAGCCGTTCTTGTCGGAAGCCGAAGCATTGAAGCCGAGACTGCCGAGTGTATAGGTTCCCCTGTAATTACCCTGTCCGTCTCCCACGCCGGGGTTGTTTGTCTTGTAGATCTCTGTTCCGTTTTTCTCGATGCTCATCTCAAAGAGCTCTGCGGCATTTGCCGAAGAAAACTTCGCGAAATTCTCAATATTCCACTCAATTCCCACATTCCCTGCGGTGTCGAGTATGTAGTAGTCAGTGAGACCCGTGAGGCTGACCTTTGCGGGGAGTGATTCAACGGACGCCTTTACTTCGCCCGAATATGTCGTGTTATGATACTCTGTGCTCACCACGATCACGAACTCATTGATCCCGTTCTCTTCGTATGTATACGCAAGATACTCCGCAGGGATCGATGCCTGCGAAACGGGATCCGCTTTGGTACCCGAAACCGTTGTGGTATAAACGGGTGTTCCGGTTGAATCAGTCGCGCGGTAAAGCTTGACAGTAAAGACAGTGGGAGTCGTTCCGTTCTGAGCGCAGATGTTTGAGCTCCAGAACACGGTAAGTCCCTGTCCGTCCACGATGTCGTATGCAAGGTCGGGCACCTCAAAGAAGGTCTTGTTGCCGCTGTCGAACTTGAGCCTCCCGACTTCTTTTGTCAGAGTTTTTCCTTCGGCATTGCCGTTATAAGCAATAACGCTTATGACTGTCTCCCCGGTTTTTCCTGTAGGGCTGATCCTGCCGTCTGCCGAGATCACCGCTACCGAGGTGTCGCTGCTGACCCATGCGAAATCTGCGGTGCTGTTCGCGGGATTACCATAGGAATTGATGTATGTAACCTTTTTAGGGTTACCGTAGGTATACTCACCTGCAGCAAGAGCGAAGGATGCCTTTATAACAGGCTTATCTTCACTGTAGATAACCTTGTTGCTCGAGTCGTTGTACACGTAGTCATCCGTGCCGTTTGACTTCTTAACAGAAATCTCTGCCGTCAGATCGGCTTCCGTGACGAACTTAACGGAAGCCACAGCGTCACCGCCGATACCGATGTTCTGACCGTTATACTTGCCGATAACGGGATCGTATTTTGAATTCAGCTGATCGGTCGTTGCCCCGGCCGGAAGATCTGTTCCGTTATCGAGATAGAGCTCTGCGATGTAATAAACGGTTGCTCCCGTATTGTTTTCGGGGATCGCGATATCGCCGGTTGTGAGCTTGCCGCCGGTGATGGTTTCGCCGACAGATTTAAGTCTTATGTATCCCGAATCGTACGGATCGGCAGCACCCACCGAAACGATCCTTGCGCGGAGTGACTTAGCAAAATGCTCAGTGCCTTCCGTTACAAAGTCTGCCGCAAGCCATGCCGTACGGTTGGAATCGGTTGTCACATCCACAGTAACATTAACCTTGGGCTCAGCGATATTGGTGTTGTCTGCTTTTAAAGCAAAGCTTGTGAATGTGTTCTTCTTTACATTGTTATCGATCCCGAATCCTGTCGGAGCAAGTGTCAGGGTTTTCTGTGAGTACACATTGTCGACATAGTTCGAAATGTTGCTGAACGCTTTTCCGTCAAGGTTTTCAACAGTGAATTCCGAGATCCTGATGCCGGAATCTCCGTTCTCCCGAACCTCAAACAAAAATGTCTGGATGTTTGAAGGTGTAGCGTTCGAACCGGTGCTTTCACAAGGAGTCAGGTACTTTCCGTTAACCTTCATCCTCGCATTTGCCCTTGCGGGCTCGGAGTACCTGACCGTAATGGGGATCAGCTCTCCCGGGTGGAACTCACGTGCAGGCACGTCGATCGACTCGATCTTCGGAGCCTCTGAGCGCGAGAACTGCGCTGTGATATTGAACTTGGTTCCGTAGAAAGCATAGAACTCCTGACTCTTGTTCGGATCATCATTGATCACTCCGGGGTAAAACTCCGCAAAATAGTCGGGTGTCCACTCACGCCACTCTGTCTGGGTTAACTGATTGTTTGTATAAGCCTCATAACGGTGCACCTTGTTATAGATAACAGACGATTCCATCGTCCACTTGGAATGGTTTGTGGGCACACCAAGCTGGATGGTATGTATCTTACTGATGTTCTTTCCGGCCGATATCAGAGACTCATCCGGAGCATTCAAACTGCCTGTTTTTTGCTCCTCTGTAACGATCTTAAGGGGATAGTAAGCAAAGCCTCCGTCAAAAGTGATGGAACTGATCTCATCACCCTTGCTGATCGCAGCTCCGGTTGAAACACGTGAGAGGTCCTGTCCTCCGACCGGCAGAAGATTCTCTTTATCCCACGAAGAGAGGTTCGTTCCGTCGGGACGGTATCCGCGGGAGTAATTATACCAGTCTTCACTCGAGCCGTTTTTCCTTACGATGAACTCCCATGTGGCGGGCTGGATAAGCCTGCTGCTCGTTATGTCGAGTGTTTTTGTCCCTATGTTTCCGAATCCGTTTTCATTTCTTTCAACATTCACAACGACATCATCTGTGGGAATCTGAACGCTTACTCCGTCCGGATCGTTTGCCGCATGTATCTCAACTGTTGTCTGAGGGTTTTCCAAGCCCCACATGGCGGTATTTTCACCACTGTAGCCGAATATCACGCCTCTGTCCCCAAACTGGTCCTGAGGAGTGTTGTACCTGATTCCTGTTCCGTCCTTGGGATGATCAAACGCAACATTATCAACAAGACCCCACTTGATCAGAAGCTGCTGACCGTCACTGAGTTCTACGGTATCGCCCTTTAACAGTTCCGGGTCATGTTCTTCGAGATGATTGACGGGTTTACCGATTCTTTCTCCTGTAGGCTGTCCGTTTGAATCAAGCACATACTCCATCACCGTTTCGGTCCTGAAGGTGCCCGCAGGGCGGAAGAAAGCATCGTCCGGCACACCTGTTGAACCCGTGATGTTAAAGCTGATACATTCGGGCATAGTTCCGGGTGCAGTCGAGCCCTTGCATTCTACAAGCATTCCGAGAGCTTCGCTGTCTGCTCCCTCCGAATCTGTAAAGAGTGCATTCTTTACATCGAAACAATCAAGTACGAAATACGTTTTCTCGGCGTAAACGGGACTGGAGTCAGCCATCGGATCAACTCTTTCGGCATCCACGTCGATCTCACCGGTTGCGGTTCCGTCCGCTCCCGCCGTAAGAGTCTTTTCCTTTATAACGCCACTGTACTTGACGCTTCTGCTGCCCGAGAGGGCCATGTATTTAAAAGAAACCTGCTGTCCGGAAACCGCACCCTTGAGGCTGACACTGAAACGTGCAGTAAAAGCCAGCACGTCGTTCCGATCGATCGAGCTCTCATCAAGCGTCACCGTTACTCTCGCGTCATGGCTGACATCGCGGGCACCGGTGATGTGACCTGCATTGTCATTGCTTGCGGTGCGCAGAAGAATGCCTTCTCTTTCGAGCTGTTCCACAAGGCTTTCAGCATTTGCTGTCTGCTCTTTGGTCCAGACCTTCTCGGTGAAGTAAGTATCTTTAACATATGCGAGATAGTCCTCAATATCGATCATGGTCTTGAGGTCTTCGAGACATACGGGTGCCCCGTCAACCCAAACCATATCCTGAGGATCGTAGTCGCCGGCAAGGATCTCTCTGATCTCGTCAAGCGAAATGGGCTTGCCGTCCTTTTCGATATACCAGCTGTCAAGGATGTTTCCGTCCTCGTCAAGAAGACCGTAATCCTGAAGCATCCTGTAATAATCCTCTGCTTTCTCCTCGCCTCCAACAATACCGGCAAGGGCGTCAATGATCTCCTGCCTGTACTCGGGGGACTGCTCGCCGCTCACTGCGGCACTGACCTTTTCGAGCATGGTCTGCGGGATCAATGTAAGTATCATTGCTACGCAGATTATGACCGAAACAGCTCTTCTCCAGAAGCTTTTCATGAGTTTTTCCTCCTGATTCTAATTGGTGCGGTTTTCGATTCCTCCCGGATCTCATCCGTCGGGATCGTCAATTTCGCTTCCCTGTTCAGCTTGCCTTTCATGCCTGATCCTCATGCACTTGATGCATCCCAGGGTTAACACTACGGCAAGCACAAACGACAGAACTCCGACCAGAACGTACCCTCCCGCATCATCCGAGAGCATCAGGGCACCGAACCCGTACATTTGGATGGTGTCTGGCGATCCGAAACCGGAAAACTGATACAGCAAAGCAACCGAAAGGATCAGAACAGACAAGGCCGCCCCCGACAGTATCCCGATGCGGGTACGCAACTGCCTGATCTTCAGATCCAAGGCCTTTTTTTCGATCATCCGAATCGCTTCATCAGTCTCGTATCTCATAGTCTCTCCTTTCTCCCGGATTTTGAGTTTCTATTATTTAGTTCCGTGGGGTATTCGGATTACTCGGTGAAAATTTGAGAATTTTTGAAAAAGTTTGAAAAGACAGAAACATCCCCGGAACCGTTTCCTGAAGATGTTTCTGTCTTATGCTGTTTCTATGTGATTTACTTGGATCTGATCGACGTATCGGTAGTTGGGCTTTACGGGGCTGTGCCGTGTAATTTCGCCTTGTGGTCATAAGCGTTAGCGCTGTTTCTCTGCGCCTCCTGCCTCTTAAGGGTTCGATAAGGGAAGTAGAGGGCGACAGCCGAAAGGATCGGCATCGTGTACCCGATGTAGGTCGAGATACCGGGCTCCGATACAAGCAGGTTGTAGAAACCGTGGAATGCCGTCGAAAGAGAAAGCGCACCCACTATACCCGGGAAGGACAGGGTGAACAGACGCTTCTGGAGTATGATACCCATTATGAGCATCAGCGAACATACCACGTGCATGACTCCGACTGCCAGGCCTCTGATGATGACAAAGGTGAGCTCCGGCGCGCCGAAGGACATGAGGTAGCAGCTGTTCTCGAACGAGGCAAACCCGAGTCCGAGCCCGAGGCATACGGTGATCAGCTTGCTGTTGTCGGCCTCAAATACAAAGATGTAGAAAACAAGCGGCAGGATCTTCATGATCTCCTCGATGATGGGAGAGAAGTAGATCGCCATATCCTCCGCCGGGGTCCCGGTCGTCTGTCTGATGAATCCGCTGATATAAGCGGAAAGGAGACAGATCACCATGCCCATGACGAAGGAGCCGATGAACCTGCGCGTGCTCCTCTGGGTGAAGATGAGAGCGATCAGCAGCGGGATAGCGATGCAGACAAGGATGTTTTCGGAATAAACCATACCTCACGCACCCCCTTTCGCGATCTGTTCCGTCCGGAGGCTTTCCGGCCTTTTTTCAAGCTCGAAACACGTGAACATAACTATGAGAAGCGCCACAGCGTACATGAAGTCAGCCAGGAAATAAACAGGCTCATAACACATATACGTTGTGTTCAGGATCCATACGAGGGACACAAAGTTGACGACCAGCACCTTTTTGATCTCGTCCTCGGATGTGTCCCGGTCTCTGCGGATCCTCAAGAGTCCCCGCAGGCCCTTGACAAGTAAAAACACAAACACGGCAAAGAGGATCACGTAGGTCGTGTATTCAAATACTGCCTTGACAATCTCGGATTCAAGGGAAAGACTGATGATCTGAAGGATCAGAACCGTGTAGGTCGAAACGATGATGAAGACCTTTTCGATGGTGCCAAACGCCCCGGTCTTCTTCATCGCAAGGACTATGATGTACATGAGGTAGCAGAGAGGCACGCCGCCCGCCACGCTCTCGATCCACTCGCCGCTCCAGATGGTCCAGAGCACGATGAGGACAACGGATATAACTGCGATCTGTACGGTCTCAAAGCCACGCTTCGGTCTTTCTTTGTAGAAGATCTTGTTGAACATGGAAGCAAAAAGAAGCCACGCACCGGTCGAGGAAACCTCGTTGATCCCGTAGGGGATCCTGACGCCCACTTTGAGGACCGTGGTGAGGATCCAGTACATGTTTCCGATGATCAGACAGATCGTCGCGTACAGAAAGAAACCCATGACGATCGTGAATCTGACCTTTTTTAAGAATCTGACGGTGAGCAGTGCGCATATGATCATCACTGCGAGCTGCATCAGCGACTCTATCAGATCGGGATAATTGATTTCCATTTAAAACCCCTTTTACTCAGGACGTTCGAGCTTTTTAAGCTTCTTTAAGTAACTGATGAGGACGACCGCCAAAGCGCCGAGTATAAAAGCGCACACAGCGATCACGATATAACCCACATAAGGCGAGGTGAGCGTAATGCTGCCGTACTGGGTGAATGTGCTCTCCTCTTCGGCAACCATAGCGGGCTCGAAGCCGATCACACCGAACAGCACCACAACAAGCGCTGCGACAGCGGCCATGCCGATCGAGCACAGAGTAATCACGTTCATGCTCTTCTTTCGGATCTTCAATGTATCCGAACGCTTAAGGATCTCGCTGAACTGATCGTTATCTGTTCTCATACAAATCACCTCTTTACATCACACCGTCGTAACCCATCTCAATGAGCATGTCCCGCAGGCAGACCTTGCCTCGCGCGATCAGGTTGTAAACCTGCTTCTTGCTCTTGTTCATGACGACGGACACCTCGTCATTGCTCATATCTTCGAAAAACGTCAGGTGCAGTACCTGCTTATAGATGGGATTGATCCCTGCGAGTGCCCGGTACAGCACCCTGTTGCGCTCATTCTCGAGGCAGCGGCTCTCCGGCATCTCCGAGTCCGGAACCTCCCCGACCGTTTTCTCTTCGTCTTCGATCCCCACGCTGCAGTAGCTTCGCTTCCTGAGCGACTTAAGGGCGATATTACGTCCGATCGAGAAAAGCCATGTCTTAAAGCTGCTCTTCCCGGAGAACCTCGATGTTCCCGATGCCACCACCGCAAAGGCGTCCATCATGACGTCCTCCGAATCGTCCTGATTCCCGAGGAATCCGTAGACAAAGAACATCAGCTCCTCTTTGTAGCGCAGGAAAAGCACCTTCAGGTCGTCTGTATTGTTTGTTTTCAGATACCGGGCGTAGAGCTTCTCATCACTCATGTCGGCTCCGCCCGCCACGCTTATTGTCATCCTGTTTTCCCAACTGTCCTTTGATCATCATTACGCTTATAATGCGGAGAGCATCTCTTCTCCGTGAGATATCCCCCCGCATTTACTACTTAATTAATGTTATCAGATTTTTGGGTCTTTTTCAATGCTATCCGGGCAGAATCCATCGTAACTGCTCAGGACTTAGTCTCTTTGCTCCCGGATTCCGCCTCACGATTTAGCATCGATCGGAACGGGAAGTAGACAGCGACAGCAGTGATCAGGGGCAGTGCGTAACCGAACACGCTCGACAGACCGGGCTTCGAAACGAGCATGTTGTACAGTCCGTGAAATACCATCGAAAGCGAGATCGAACCGATGACAGCGGGAAGCGAAAGCACCCGGAACTGTCTGGCACTCGTCAGACCGAAGGCAAGCGCAAGAGCGCACACAAGGTGCATTATCCCGACCGCCATTCCGCGTATCATAACGTAGGAGATGTTTTCCGCCCCGTACGAAAGGATGTAGCAGCAGTTTTCAAAGGTTGCGAATCCGAGTCCGAGTCCGAGAGCAGCCGAAAAAAACGATGATGTTTTCGGACTCCACACAAACAGATAGAACAGGAGCGGCATGAGCTTCATGATCTCTTCGAGTATCGGAGAGTAGAAAGCTGACATCTCCTCGGGTGTAATGCCGGTAAGGAACTGAACGTACCCGGTAATATAAGCGGAGAGAAGACAGCTGATCATCCCGATCGCGAACGCGAGGAGGAATCGCCTTGTTCCCTTCCTGTTGAAAAGAGCCGCGATAAGAAGCGGGATAACGATGCAGACAAGGATATTCTCCGAGTAGATCATACTGCGGCACCTCCTTTCGATGCCTCTTCACGACGTACTCTCTCGTGGTACAGAACGCTGAAGAGTATGAACGGAATGATGAGTGTGTTCGCAAAATCAAAAACAGTAAAAGGGATACCGTCAGAGACATAGGCACTGCATCTTATCCAGATGAGTGCTGAGGTGCTGACGGCGATCGCTCTTCTCGCGTTTTCCATGCGGTTCTCACGGTGTTTCGTAAGAACCCGCACCGCAACAATACTCTTATAAAAGAACCATACTGTTAAGATGAGCATAAGGGGGTAGAAGAAGATTGCCGGAATAAGCAGATCATCGGCAAGCTCCCATCTGAGCGGGTATGAAAGGACCAGACACACAAAGCTCACGCACCATACGATGATGGCTTCGATGCGGTTAAATGCGTTCGTTTTCTTGGCAGAGAGGACAACCATGAACATAAGGTAACCGTACGAGATACCGCCGAGAATATTCTTGATCCATTCGTCCGTCCAGACTACCCAAAGAACGATGAGACCGATCGATGCAACAATCGTCAGGATAAGCTCGAGGCGTTTCCTGCACTTGATCCCACGGAATATGACGCCGAGGGCGGAGGCGAGCATCAGCTGTTCTCCGATATCCGCCACATCACTGATCGAGAAGGGGAGACGTTCATCCGGATGAACCACGCTGAGCGAGATCCAGTAGATGTCGCTCAAAAGCAGGCATATAAAGGCGTAAAGAAGGAAAACAAGGATGACAGACTTGCCCGAGCGTCGCATCTGCGGAACGATCTTTATGACCGCAAATGCAACGACGGCTATCTGAAGCAGTGTAGAAAACAAATCAAACCAGTCTATCTCCATAGTGCACCCTTTCTTTAAAAATCTGTTTTTAGTCCTTCTTTGTTATGCCGGCAATCCGCCCTAAACCGTTTCACCCATTCCGGTCCGGGGAGCGTTCGTTCATCGCGCAAAACAGCCTCCGGCGCTTGGCCGGCGG
>JAEEGJ010013946.1_pt1 | contig 19274 bp, 16 predicted proteins | sample 8958761 | NCBI WGS metagenome assembly JAEEGJ01 (sample SAMN16246546, study PRJNA631951) | gut metagenome | biome: gut microbiome; feature: rumen; material: RS-attached | host: Bos | place: Iran: Karaj | collected 2018-10 | reverse complement strand
CGGCCAGCTGGTGGCATTCACAATGGAGATGTCGTAACTGGCCGCGCTCAAGGCCGTGCCGGTGAAGGTTCCGCTCTGAGTTCCCTCGCCGGAGGCAAGCTCGAAGTCCTGATAATTCGATGCGTCGCTATGATCTGCTACGCGGATCTTGTCCCCCGCAGCCCAGGTGGGATGAAGGGCGGTACCGGTGTAGGCAAGCCCTACCTTGGAAACCTCCGCAGGGATGGATGCGGTAATGGTAATCTGTTCCCCGGCAACTATCTGCTGAGGTTCATCGGGCGTGTTCTGCTCTTTGTTGCAACTTGCTGCAAGAAGCGTTGCGGCAACGGCCGCCATGATTACTAAATACTTTTTCATAAGGCAGAACAGATTAGAAGAACAACAAATCATCCGGTCCCTCAATGATGGAATCGGTAATGATGGTGATTTCACCAAGGTCCCCGAGGTCCCCGTCAACAGCCGAGGCCATCAGGATGTTCCTGGTCTTTAGTTCGATACTCTCCGCTGAGGGAGAAAGGTACTCTTTTTTAATCATATGGTTATTTAATAGATAGTGAATTCTTCGTAAAGGCCATCGCCCCGGACATGCAACTCAAGCTCGTTCATGCCGGGATTCAGAAAAGAGCCAATCTTCAGTTTATGGTGCCCCGCGGGAATGTCTCCGGCCTTTTCGCCATTGACCCATACCTCGCAGAGCGTGCCTTTCCATTCGCCGAGGCGGAGGAAGGTGCGTTTCCTAACCTTCCCGGTCACTTCAAATGTGCGGCTGTAGGAAACGTCTGAGCTGTAGAAAGGCATGCCCTGGGACTCCAGGGAGCCAAGCCCGAGCACCTTCGCGGATGTCAGCAGCCATACGTTTTCCTCGTCCGGCAGCACATCGAAATCCCCCGCGATAAATGCGGATGGCATCTCGGCGGGAGCCGAGTTCCAGCTACGGTTCACCACAACGGCGTTCTTTCCGTCCAAGACCCTTCCACCGAGCTCGTAGCAGGCGTCATCGTCTTCCAGCAGATGCAACCCTTTCATGGGTGCGACTTCCTGATCGTTGACCAGCACTGAACACTGGCCGGGATTTTCGACGACCAGAATGGGGTAAGATGTGCACAGACAGTTTTTGGAATAGAAGCTGAACCGAGCGATGAGCACTCCGCCGACGGTCTCGTACTTCGCTGTGCTTTCCAGCGGAAGCCAATTGTTGTCCAAACGTTCCACGCAGATTTCAGACACCGGCTTTATTTCGCCAAATCGGCTCCCGCCTTGAGAGCAGGAGCACGATATGGCAATTAAAAGTGTTATAAAACCGAGTTCTAAAACCTTTTGTGTCATGCTATTTCTTCAAATCACTCTTGATGTAAACGGCATTTCCGGTAGGACGGAGCTTGGTGCCGTTCCAGTTCCAGACCCAGTTACCGTCGTTGTCGGTGCGGTTCTCGCAAACGCGGTTCACGATGTTACGGGCATTGCCCTCGCCGTAAATCCACATGGCCGTTCCGCCACCACCGTCGAAGTTCATGGCCTTGTAACAGCCAAGACCCTTCATCAACTTGGAAAGCAGAGGAGTGGACATTCCTATTGCCCTCTCAGTAGATGAACTCTGGGTCCAGCGTCCGTCCACTGCCACCTGCACTATCGTCTTTCCATCCTTGGAAATACCAAAGGCGGTGCGAGGATGAGTAGTCTTCAGGAAATCTGCGGAATTGTCTTCCGCATACTCCTGAATCTTGCCTTCCCAAACCAGAAGAGGTCCGGCGGCGCCCACGGTCAAAGTATTTGCCGGAGGATCGATGCTTCCATCGGCTGCATTCGTAAGCTTCCTGGCTTTGTAATTATCTATGACCTTGACAATATCCACCTTGTCACCATCGATAGTCACGGCGCAGTTGGCTGTGAAATAGTTGTCGGTTTCTACGGCGCTGCGCCTGATTTCGCCGTTGATACGTGCGAAATGGCAGCATGCCATAGGGCCGTTAGTGCCGATAAGGGCATCCAGGTAAATGCATTTCTTGTCGAGGTCGCGGGGATCCTCTCCGTCCTTGCATTCGGGGAATCCGGCAGGATAGGTATTGTCGTAGTAGCTGAAATACATACCCAGATGGTTATGCCCGTTCAGCTTTGTCCGAACAATGTTGATATTGCGGATCTGGCCTTCCCATTTACCGTGGAAAGTAGTCCACTCGACACCTTCGACAATAGTCTTGGTAGTGCCGCCAAGTTTGGCGAAATCGAGAGTGGGCTCATCGCTCCAGGGTTCTTCCGGCTCGGGTGGTTCAGGAGGCGTTGTGAATTCAAGGACCACCGAATTGGATTCCTTACCTTTGGTGGAGACCCTGATCTTTATCTGGGTCTGGGTAAGGGTCGGGGCCTTGAAAACCACCTTCTCTTCCGTGGACTCAGTCACCGGAATGGCCACAGCATCCAGGCCTATGCCGTAGAGAACCTTGTTCTCCGAAGCTACGGGACTGAAATTCAACCCGTTCAGAGTCACAGGCTCTCCAGCAACGGCCTTTCCGTCGTAATCGGTGGTAATGCTTTCGATAACGGGTTCCGGCACATTGTCATTACTTTCTGTGCCATTACCGCTACAAGCTTGTGCGGCAATGGCAAATACAGAAAGTAAAAACAGCTTTAATACAATTCTTTTCATAAAGAATGTCTCCTTACTTCAAGGTAGGAAGATCCTTGCTGAGATCCCAGATCGAGGTGTCCCAACCCAGTTTCGATGCCTGAGAAGAAACAGTTCCCTCGTTACCGAAATAGTTGCCGGCGACAACGATATTGTTCTCTTCAGGATAGCAGAACCTGTTGTGGGCCTCATCGAGATCTTTGTTCCATGCCACGAATCCAGTGTATGAAGCACCTGCGGTGGCGGTGGCGGAATTGTTACCCAGGGCCAGGCCGCAGTGAGTCGTAAGGTTGATTCCGTTAATGTTGGATGTGGTGTAACTGTTGGTTACCGTGAGTTTCGCATTGGCATTGCTCAGGGTTCCGACGAATCCACTGCTATAACGACGGACAACAATTGTACCCGTAGCGTAGCAATTGTTGATATTTACAGTAGCCTTATCTGTAACGGTGCCAACAAGTCCACCGGCGTGTGCAAAGTTATTGGTGATAGGGAGAGTGACGTTACCGGTAGCATAGCACTGGCTAATGCTCGTTGTCTGAGGTATATGCTGATCGCTTGCATCTTTGACGCATCCGATATAACCAACCAGACCGCCGCCATAGTGGCCGCTGCCATCGACATTGCCGGTAGCATAACACTTCTCCAGGACGAGATTACACTCCGTCTGTCCTATAAGTCCTCCGGCGCGGGAATAACTGCCGGATACGTGCTCTACATCTCCGCTGGCATTGCATCCGGTGATGGTAACGGTGGAAATGGCATCCGCGCTGGGTGATGACACGATTCCGATAAGGCCACCTGAATAATAAGACTCGCTGGTGACTTTTCCAGAAGCGGAGCTGTTGATTATGGATCCGCCCTCCACGCGGCCGATCAGGCCGCCCACCTGCTGCTGTGCATGTACGGAACATTCACCGATGCAATTCTCTACAATGCCGCCCTTGAGCCAGCCGAAGAGGGCTCCGGCGCGCTTGTAATCGCTGATGATTGAGGATTTGGAGATGATGATGTTCTTTGCCACGACCTCGGTGGAGGAAGGATCGGAGCCTGCATGGGCGGCAACGATTGCGGCATCATTGGCGGCAGCGTCAATGGCGGCATTCTCGATGACAAGATTCTGCACGCAGCCTACGAATTCTCCGAACAGGGGGCCGTCCGCCTTGAAGTTGCTGATCTTGTGATTGTCTCCTTCAAAGTATATTTTACGAGACTGGGCAGGATCCTTTTCTCCCTCTGCCAGACCGGAAGTCGCCTTGTTGATGGGCGTCCAGGGGTTTTCTTCGGTGAATTTCACCTCAGAAAAATCGAGGTCGGCAGTCAGCTTGAAGTAATTGCTTGCATCATCCTTGAGCAGGCCGCTGATTTTGAAGAAAGATTCCATGCCATCGACAAGATAAGGATCGGACTCGGTTCCGGACCCCAGCTGCTCGGCCTTCAGCATCTTGAAGAGAATGTAGGCGGCCTTTTCGTCCGGGGCCGTGAAATTGGTTCCTCCCTGCACGCCGTCTATCGATATGGGCAGGACATAAACCTTGTCGATTTCGCAGCCATTACCGCTGAGCCTGAGCTCGCAGGCAGTGGATTTGGGGCTGTAGCGCGTGAGCATCACGGAACTGGAGGCAAGGGTATAGGCGGTCGAAGGAAGCATCTGGTAAGATGTGCCTTTCGCTTCGTTGTAAGAAGCCACAAGGCCCGGATTGGCGGCCAGATTGATGGTGTATGCCTCGGCGGAAACCGGATCCGGTACAACCATGAGGTTAACGGATATCGACTGGTTCTTGGGAACCTCATAGATATCCTTCACGTCGCTGAGCACGACGCTCAATTCTGCGGGTTTGTTTTCTTCCTTGCCTTTTTCCTTGTTGCATGAGAGTGTAAAGAGGCAGGGAAGCAAAACTGATACTAAAATCGCGATCTTTTTCATTGCTATAAGTGATTAATAATTATTGTTGTCTAGAAAGTGAGGCCGTCATTCCAGCCGGGGTTCTGCGTAAGGGCGCCCTGTGTAAGGCTCCTGTCTTCGACCGGGATGGGATAGTAGTAATCCTTGCCTTCGTCCCATGTCCAACCTGGACGGGTATTCTTATGGAACTCTATGCAGCCGGAATTACCATCGGAAAGAGTCACCTCCGAGTCTATCTTCAATGTGAGAGGGGCGCTGCCTGCCGGTGCGGAACTTCCACTGTAGAGTGTGACATCGTTCGTTCCGTCACCGTCAAGGTCGTAGTTGCCCTCTCCGGGGAAATACATACCCAGCAGTTTGCTTTCGAAGGTCTTACCTTCCGCCCAGCGAATCACATCGTAATAACGGAATCCTTCCTGAAGGAGTTCCACCATCCTTTCGCGACGGATTTCAAGGATGACACCCACGTTGGAAGAGTTCTTTGCGGCAACTTTCGGATACATGTTCTGAAGATATGGATCAGGGTTGGCATTTGCCGTCTCCTTATCAAGGTTAGGCATGCCTACGCGGTCGCGCAGAGGCTTGATGGAAACGTCAATATCCCCTTGGGAGATTGTTCCAAGTTCGGCTTTAGCCTCGGCATAGTTCAGATATACCTCACCTGCACGGAAAATGGCTATGTCGCAGTATGACTGCTGATATGTATCATCCTGCGAGCCCATGAAATACTTGATGGGAGCATAACCGGTGACGGTGTTATTCAGCTTGGGACATTCCCTCGTGGTCGTTCCGAGTCTGCAATAGCCGGGAGTGCGGATGCTCTGGGCGAGACGGGGATCACGGTTTTTGGTCTCGTCAACGAACTGCATGGTCTCCCATCCAGCCTTGTCGGTGAAACGGGTTCCGTCATTCATCAGGTATGCTGCGATGATCTTACGGGTGAAACCGGTGCGGCCGAGAGTCGAGGAAGTATATGAGGCGTTGATGCTGTGAACGGCGCCGTAGTCGATATTGTAATCCCTTGCAAGCACAATTTCCTTATTGGTTCCTTCGGAGACGTTGTACTTGGTAAACAATCCGATATAACTGGCATCCGCTCCTTCCTTGTTATAAATGGTATAACCGCTGGAAGAAATGAATTTGTCGGCTGCATCGACGGCCTGCTCCAGATACCATGTATAAGGCTTGGCATCGGCAGGAAGGGTCTGCAGGGTAATGGTTCCTGCATGATACTTCCGGAACGTTCCTTCATAGAGGCAGAAACGGCTCTTGAATGCGAGCGCCGTCCATTTTGTGACACGGTAATCGGAATGCTCCGTGGGCAGGTTGGCGATTGCGAAATCGATGTCTTCGACCATCTTCTGCATCACATAGTCGCGGCTGTCACGAGGCTTGTAGAGATCGTCGTCATCGGAACCGAGGGTATGGTCGTACCACGGCACGTCGCCGAACTTCTTCACCTTCTCGAAATAGAAGTATGCGCGGAAGAAACGCACGAGACCAAGATACTGGTTGCGCAGTTTCTCGTCCTTGCAGTTACCGGAGTATTCTATGAAGGTATTGATCTTGCGAAGAGTACTCCAGCTCCAGCCACTGTCGCCGGAATTGATGGTGCGGCCTCCCCACAGTTCCAGACTGAGGTCGGTTCCGATCAATTCGTCGGATTTATTGCCGTAGATGTCTCCGCCGCCCGGGAACATGGTGTACAGGGAATTCGTGTATGTCTGTATCTCCGTTTCCGTGGCAAGGAATGTCTCGGGAGAAAGTTTGTCCTGCGGGAACCTGTCCAGCATGCCTTCGCAGGAAACGAATAACACAGAAGCGCTGAATATTGCAGCTATATATTTAAAAATGGCTTTCATGGCGATAATCATTAGAAGTTAATGTCAATTCCGAACATGAATGTCTTCTGCCAGCCATAGATATGGCCTTTGCTTCCGGTATTGGCAGCTTGCTCCGGATCCATGTAATCGCAGTGGAATCCGGGAGCCCAGCATGCAAGATTCTCTCCGGAGAAGTAGACGCGGACAGACTCCACATCCACTTTCTTGGTGAGTTTGTGAGGGAGGGTATATCCAACGGTCAGGTTCTTCAGACGGCAGTAGCCGAGGTTCTGCAGATACCTGTCGTTGACGGTGGTAAGCTCACGTCCGGAGCCGACACCCGCAACATATGCGCGGGGACGCGGGAAGTAAGCATCGGGGTTCTCCTCGCTCCAGCACCTGTCCAGGAAATCTTTCTGGATCCAGGATGAGAAAGGACGTGCATAAGGACCCCAGAAGTAACGTGCATCGACGCTGGGATACCAGTTAAGTTTGCCGATGCCCTGCAGGAACATGGAGAAATCCAGTCCGGCCCAGTTGAAGCCGATAGTGGCGCCATACTGGTAGCGGGGCCGGGAGTTACCTATGATCTTGCGGTCGCCGGGATTGTCGACGGTGTTGGATCCTTTGCCGATTATTCCATCTCCATCCAGATCCACGTATTTGAGGTCACCAGCGCGCAGTCCATGGTTCTCACCGGTCGAAGCATATATGATGGAACATACGGGAGACTGGTCCACAGAATAGGCGGCAGCCTCTGCATCCGATGCAAAGTAACCGTCGGTGATGTATCCCCAGATCTCTCCGTAACGCATACCTTCATAGTATGTCGAGAGGTCCTTGGTGGGATTGTCGAACTTGGTGATATAGCCGATGAAATCGTTGAAAGTACCGGTGACGGAGTATTCAAAAGGCTTGCCGAGGAGGCTGAAATGATTCCTGTAGGTAAGCGCGAGTTCATAACCGGTAGTACGAAGGTCGGCGTTGTTCGTCTTTGGAGCGGATGCGCCATAGACAGAAGGAAGGGCCTTTCCGGTAGTCAGCATGTTCTTGGTGTCGCGGATGTAGGCTTCCCCTGTGAAGGTAATCTTGTTGTCGAGGAATGCCAGATCCAGACCTATGTTCTTCTGCTGCACGGTTTCCCAGGTAAGGTTGGAGGCCACGGGATCGCCGTAGCTCGCGGTGGCGGATTTGCCGCCGCCGAAGAGGTAAGTCTGGGTGCCGAGGGTAACCGAACGGATATAATCGTAATAACCCACCTGCTGGTTGCCGAGGCTACCATAGGAGAACCTCAGCTTGGCATCGTTCATCCAACTCTTCAGCGGGGAGAAGAACTCCTCTTCGGAGACTCTCCAACCGAGGGAGAAGGACGGGAACATTCCGAAACGCTGGCCTCTGGGGAAACGGGACGTGCCGTCGTAACGGCCGCTGACCTCGAAGAGGTACTTGCCTTTGTAGTCGTAGTTGAAACGGCCAAAGAAGCCCATCAGGGCATATTCGCTCTGGCCGCCGGCGGTTTCCGTACGCTTTACGCCCTCATCGTCACCACTGACCAGGTTCTGGTCGTTCAGTTCCTGAGAGAGGAGATAGTAGCCCGTGGCGGTGAGTTTCTTGTGATAGTACGATTCGTACTGGCCACCGGCCATCACCTTGACATGGTGGGCGTCGTTGAAAGTATCCGTGTATGTGGCGAATACGTTGGCGGAATGCATGTCGATCGTCTGGAACTGCTCCGTCAGTTTGTCTTCATTCTCGCCGGTCGTAAGAGTTTCCGTCTTCATGGGGATGTTCGCACCATAGGTCACGTTGACCTGACGGTTCAGGCTCTGGGAGGTGTTGTAGGAATAACTGTAGTTTCCCTTGATCTCCAGTTGCTTGATCGGCTTCAGAGTAACCTCGGTCGTATTGGTGAGGTTGCTCGTCCTGCTCCGGTTCTTGTAGTTCTTGTCGGCGAGAATGCCGGAATAGATGTTGACATTGCCGTAATCGGTTTTTTGCACCATGGTTCCGTCGGGATACTCCGGGACGAGATACGAGAAGTTGCCTGCGGAAAGGTTGTAGAATGTGGAACTTTCATTGCTGGCTCCCGGATAGGTGTAGATGGATGAATAGAAAGCCGTATTGTTGCTGACGTTCATCCACGGCCTCACATCAAAGGAGAAACGCGCGCGGAGGTTGTATTTCCTGTAGATATCGGGGTTCAGGCGGAAAATGCCCTGCTCCTTGTTATAGTTGGCCGAGAGGAAGTACTTGATGGTCTTGGAGCCGCCGCGGAACGAGATGTCGTGGTTCTGCATGGGCTTGATATCGTTGAAGAAGTAGTGCCACCAGTCGGTGTTGCCGTAGAACTTATAGGTATTGCGGCCCTGGCTCTGGTCTATGACCACCCAAGGGCGGGCAGGATTCTCGGTGACGTCGTCGCGCCTGGCCCACAGTTCCGCCATATCGTCTTCCGTATAGTAGACCTGCGGCTTGCCCTGATATGCGTTCATGAACTTGTTGGCGATGTACACCGATTCGTAACCGCGCGTCTCCCAGTCCGTGGAAGCGGTAGGAGAGGAATAGCCCCAGCGGCTGCTGTAGCGCACGTGGGCGTATCCTTCACTGTCACCGCCGGACTTGGTGGTAACCAGCACGACACCGAACGCGGCCTTAGCACCGTAAACGGCTGCGGAAGATGCGTCCTTGAGGACAGAGATGCTTTCCACGTCGTTTGGGTTCACCCTCGCCAGGTCTCCGACCACACCGTCGACCAACACCAGCGGTGAACCCGAGTTGATGGAGTTCCAACCGCGGATGTTCAGGGAATAACCCTCACCTGGACGGCCGGTGGAAGTAGTAACCGTCATTCCTGGCACGGTACCCTGGAGGATACCTCCCAGGTTGGCGCTCGAACGATTCTCAATGGACTTGGAAGAAACCACGGAAACTGCTCCGGTCAGATTCTCCTTCTTGATGGTGCCGTAACCCACGACCACAGCATCTTCGATGAAGAGAAGGTCTTCTTCGAGGGTAACTTTAAGCGAACTTTGCCCTGCTACTGCAACTTCCTTGCTCTTGTATCCGATGGTTGTCAGCTCAAGCACTGCATTCGAGGGGGCGTTGATGGAGAAACTGCCGTCGAGTCCTGTTACAGTACCGGTTGACGTGCCTTTGATGATAACTCCCACACCCATGATGGGTTCGCCTTTCGTGTCCACAACAACGCCCTTCACTCCCGACTCCCGTTTCGGAGGCTTGTTGCCTACAACGATATGGGAACCGCTGATTACACAGGAATACCCTGCTTTTCCAAGGACATTGTCCAGAATGTCTCCGACGCTCACCGTCCCTGTCGGGACAGATACCGTAGCGGAAACATCCACCTTGGAAGCATCGTAATCAACAGACAATCCTGTCTGGGATTCTATCTCCCTGAACAACTGGGCGACCGTCATCTGGCTGCCGGGCATTTTAACCCGTTGATTCTGTGCATACGCAACGATGCACAGAAAGCAACAGAATAACGTTGTCAAAATGGTTCTTTTCATATGGCTATTTAGTGTTTAAAAAATGATATGTCAAAATCTCCAATAAATCCTGTCCGCATCCTTCTTGTAACTGGAGCCGGGAATGAGGAGTACCAGCACGTCGAGCATGTCATCCAGGCTTTCGCCGGGCATAAACCTCACGTTGAGTGCATTGCTCTTCATATTCTCTGCATTGTAGTTGATCGACATGTTGAAGCGCCTTTCGAGCACGGATGCGATCTCGGGGAAAGATGCGTTACTGAATGTCAGATAGCCATCTTCCCATCCCAGAATCTTCTTTGCATCCACCCTGGCAAAAGATACTTCCTTGTCGGAAGGTGAAAACACTATCTGATTGTCGGGCTCGAGGATATATGACTTATTCATGGAAGGGATGGTTACCTCCACCTTACCCGCGCTGAGGGTGGTGCTGACCGTTTTTTCTCCGGCATAGGAATGGACGCAGAATTCGGTCCCGAGGGCCTTCACATCCATATGCGAAGACTTTACTATGAAGGGCCTGGATGGATCCTGGGCCACATTGAAGTTGGCTTCGCCCGTTAGGAAGACTATGCGCTTGCCGTCTGTGAACTGCTCGGGATACAGAAGAGTGGAGCCGGAATTGAGGTGCACCACGGTGCCGTCGGAAAGAGTGACGGAAGTGGTCTGGCCATACTCGGCTACGAGATTACGGGTGTATTCCAAGGGAGATTTCGCGTAGTTCCTGCGCGCGATGGAATATGTTGCCAGGGCGGCAACAGCCAAGGCGGCGGCAACGGCGATTGCGGAAATCAGAATGCGGAAACAGCGTCTCTTTTTCTCGACCGAATCTATCCTGGTCCCCAGGCGGACCAGTTCCCTGTAAGACTTGGGGCCTGCTTCTACGGAACTCTCATTCCATAATTCCTCCATAGAAAACTGGCCGCCAAAGAGATTCTCTTTGTAAGTGTTATTAACCATAATTTATATATTAGTAAACTATGGTCAACGGAACACACAAATTATTTTACTACTTTTCTGAGGTCGGCGAGGGTGCTGGTGATATGATTCTCTACGGTGCGTTTGCTGATCCCGAGTTCCCGGGCAATCTCCTCGTTGGAGAAGCCCTGCATCCTGCTCATAATGAATACCTTGCGCCTCTTGGACGGGAGCTGCCGCACGGTTTCCCAGATTGCGGATTCCATTTCCGAAGCAAACATGGCGGACTCCTTTGTAGGGGTGCTGGCGGAATCCCCTGCGACCATCTCTCCCTTGAACCTTGATTTTACCGCCACTTTGTCGAAATGGTTATACACCTTGAACCTGGCCATCTGGAAAAGATATGCGGAGAATGATTTTACATCCGAGAACTTACGGCGCTGACTCCAGATATCATAGAATACATCCTGGGCGTAGTCATAGGCCATATCGCCATCCTCTATCAGGCGGGTAAAGAAATTAACCAGCCTGGGATGCCAGGTGAGGAAGAGCCACTCGAAAGCCAGCTTGTTGCCGCGGGCCAGTTCCTCAAGGCAGAATCTCTCGTCTTCCGCTGTCATATGATATCCTCCCCCTTGCGCATATCGCGGATGCGGAGCTGGGTGAAGGTATTGCCGGCGAAGTAGTTCTCCACGATGGCATAGCAGACATCCACCGGGTTGCCTTCCTTAACATACTCGAAGTAGTCTGCCAGGTTGAAGGCGATGGCCGGCACCTTGTGGTAGGGCTGGTCTTCCTGGATCAGGTCCAGCTTCATGTGCGCTCCGCCTGCGCCCACCTTGCGTCCATCGCCCGCATCATATACGTTGCGGGTCATGAAGATGGGGTTGTGGTTGCCGGGGCCGAATGGCTGGAACTGCTTGAGGATGCGGAAGAACTTGGGGGTAATCTGCGCGAAATTGAGTTCGGAATCGATGTCCACCACGGGGGTAAGCATGTCGGAGGTGATGTGCTCGCCCACGAACTTGTCCATGCGGGCGGCGAATTCCGGGAGCTTATCCTCGGTGAGGGTGAGGCCGGCGGCGTAGGTGTGGCCGCCGAAGTTTTCCATAAGGTCTGCGCAGCTCTCGATAGCGGCGTAGAGGTCGAACTTGCCGGCGCTGCGGGCCGATCCGGTCACGAAGCCGTTGCTGCTGGTGAGCACCACGGTGGGCTTGAAGTAGGCCTCGACCAGGCGGGATGCCACGATGCCCACCACGCCCTTGTTCCATTTGGGATTGTAGACGATGGTGACGTTCTCCCGCGCGAGGCATTTGCCGGACTCTACCATCTCCAAGGCCTCGGCCGTGATCTCGCGGTCTACGTTCTTGCGCTCGTTGTTATTGTTGTTGATCTTCTCCCCTACTATCATCGCCTTGCCCGTTTCGGTGGCGGTCAGCAGTTCTACGGCGAGGCGGCCGGTCTCCATGCGCCCTGCTGCGTTGATGCGTGGGCCTATCTTGAAGACTATGTCATCTACCGTAATGTGCCCGGGCTCGAGCTTGGACAGGTTGATCATGGCGAGCAGGCCCTTCCGGGGATTCTCATTCAGCTGCCTGAGGCCATAGTAAGCCAGGATGCGGTTCTCCCCTACCACCGTCACCAGGTCGGACGCGATGCTCACCACGAGCAGGTCCAGCAAGGGGATGAGGGTCTCGAACGGAATCTCGTATTTTCGGGAATATGCCTGCACCAGTTTGAATCCTACTCCGCAACCGCAGAGGTCGTCGAAAGGATATGTGTCATCTTCCCGCTTGGGGTCCAGCACGGCGATGGCCTTCGGAAGTTCCAGCTCGGGGAGATGATGGTCGCAGATTATGACATCTACCCCGAGGCTCTTTGCGAGGTCCACCTTTTCAATGGCCTTGATGCCGCAGTCCAGGGTGATGATGAGGCCGAATCCGTTGTCGGCGGCCCATTTGATACCCTTGCCGGAAACGCCGTAACCTTCGTCGTAGCGGTCGGGTATGTAGAAGTCCACCAGGTCGGTATAGCGCTTGATGAAGGAGTACACCAGTGCCACGGCAGTGGTTCCGTCCACATCGTAGTCGCCATAGACGAGAATCTTCTCGTTGCCGGTGATGGCCTGATGAAGTCGTTCCACGGCCTTGTCCATATCCTTCATCAGGAAGGGATCGTGAAGGTTTTCTAGGCTGGGGCGGAAGAAAGCACGGGCCTGCTCGAAGGTCTCGACCCCTCGCTTGACCAGCAGTTCTGCCAGCACGCGGTCGATACCCACCTCCGCAGCAAGGCTGTTGACCTTGTCTGCCGGTGCAGGATCACTTACCACCCATTTGCTTTCCTTCATCATAGTTTACAAAGGTAATTAAACTAATCCTTTTTTACAACCATAATTATTGATGATTGAAGGAGCGGCGGGGGCCCTCGGCGGTGCGCCAGTAGGCAGAGTCGAAATCTTCAGGGTCCCGGGGGTTCAGATAGGGGCCGTCATGATCCGGGCAGAATTCCATATAGGTTATGGGAAGGCCCATCTCCAGGAACATGGTTTCGTAGAATGTATGCACTTCCCGCACTTCGGCCGGGAGTTCGACCTTCCTTGTTTTTTCGTCTTTTTGAGGAAGGTCCCCACTATTTTGGGGGGACCTTCCTTGTTTTTGCCCGGAATTAAGGAAGGTCCCCATCTTTTCCTGGGTACCTTCCTTGTTTTGGCTCGGAATCAAGGAAGGTCGGGAAGGGTCCATATATAAATCCGTGCAGGAGGCGAGGATCTGGAGGCCGTTGACGGTGGCGACGGCGAGGGTATATTCGTAGAGGAAGCGGCTGTCGGTCTTGAGATGGATGCGGCCACCCGGCTTCAGGAAAGTGCGGTAACGCTCAAGGAACATGGCGGACGACAGGCGCTTGTTCTCGCTGGCGCGAAGCTGGGGGTCGGAGAAGGTGAGCCAGATTTCGGAGACTTCGCCGGAGCCGAAGAATGCCGTGATGAACTCGATGCGGGTGCGGAGGAAAGCGACATTGCGCAGCCCTTCTTCCGTAGCGGTCTTGGCACCACGCCACAGACGTGCGCCCTTGATGTCGACACCTATGTAATTCTTGTCGGGATTGCGCCGCGCGAGTTCCAGGGTGTACTCCCCCTTTCCGCAGCCAAGCTCCAAGATTATAGGGCCATCGTGACCGCCGAACATCTGCTCGATCCAGCGACCCTTTACCGGATGGTCTGCAAGGTTGAAATAGCCATCGGCCAGCACTTCTTCGGCGCTGGGCTGCAACAGGCAGTGGAAAGTCTCGTTCTCGGCGAATTTGCGCAGTTTACCGTGTCCCATAGTTTGTCTTGCAGATTATGCCCAGCCCCCGGAAGTTCTCCGGCGGGTTGACTGGTTTGACTATGACCTTCCACGTTTTTGCCACTTTTTGAGGAAGGTCCCCACTTTTTTCCTGGGACCTTCCTTGTTTTTGCCCAGAATCATGGAAGGTCGGGGGTAAAACAACGGCACCTTCCACGTTTTCGCCCGAAAATAAGGAAGGTCGAACTGTGGCAGAGGTGTCCCCCTGAGGGACGTAGCACCCGCGTGTGCACCCAAAAAAACGACAGTTTTTAGGGGACCCCGACGGAAGCGGGGGGACCGTCCCGAAGGAATGGTGGGGTGAGCGAAGCGAACTCCCGAAGGGGGACACCTCTGCCCCTGTCGGAATCGTAATGCCACTGCGGTAGAGGGCGCGGTGCTCCCCGGCCGGAAACCATACGGTTTCAGTCAGAAGGATGTCGCCGGGAGAATAAAGCCAAGTGACTGCCAACTGCAGGGGTTCGTCAAGGGGAGAGGTGTAGAATGTCAGGTCGAAAGTGGTTTCCTTCGCTTCGCTCGGAATGACAGATGAAGACGGAATGACAGATGAAGCCGGAATGACGAATTCATACACCCCGCCCGGTGCATCCTCAGCCCGAATGAACTGCTCCCACGACCCCGGCTTGCTGCACGCCACGGCCATAATCAGCAGAATTGCAGAAACAAGGCAGCGTGCAGCAGAGGCAATTGGGGATACTCCTGCTCTGTTGAACATTTCTATTTCTTACGATTCTTGTTGCGCTTCTTCTTGCGCTTGGGGGCGTCGAAGCGGTTGATGGCGTCATCGCCAACCGCAGTCACAAACTCCGGCGAGGCGGGCTCGGGTTCAGACTTTAGGGACTCGGGCTTCACCCCGTTGCGGTTCATGCGGATAATCTCCATCACGTCGGCGGCATCCAGGGCATAAAGATCGGCGTCCGAATGCTTGTCGTACGAGAAATACATGACCTCCTTCAGGATGTCGGTCTTGCGCAGATAGGCAAAACCGTCCTCGAACTCCAAAGGCTCGACTACGCGCGGTATGCGCGACTGGGCATCCTGATACACAGCCACTTCGTAGTTCAGGCAGCATTTCAGCTTGCCGCACTGCCCCGCCAGTTTCTGCGGATTCAGCGACAGGTCCTGCACACGGGCGGCGGAGGTGGAAATACTCTTAAAATTATTTATGTACCGGGCGCAGCACAGTTCGCGTCCGCACACCCCGAGGCCACCGATCAGCCCGGCCTCCTGGCGCGCACCGATCTGCTTCATCTCGATGCGTATGCGGAACTCTTCGGCAAAGACCTTGATCAGCTGGCGGAAGTCCACGCGGCCGTCGGCAATGTAGTAGAAGATTGCCTTGCTGCCGTCTCCCTGGAACTCCACGTCGCCGATTTTCATCTCCAACCCCATCTCCGCAGCGATGCGGCGGGCCTGGATCATGGTATCCTGCTCGCGGGCTATGGCCTCCTGCCACTTTTCGATATCGGACTGCTTGGCCTTACGGTAGATCTTCTTGAGCTCAACCGCCTCAGGATCAATCCCTTTGCACTTGAGCTGACGGCCCACCAGGGGGCCTTCCAAAGTCACGATGCCAAGGTCGCAACCGGTAGTAGCCTCAACTATCACCATGTCGCCCAGCTTCACGTTCTGCCCGGAAGCGTTCCTGTAAAACGCCTTGCGGGTGTTCTTGAAGCGCACCTCGAAGATATCTTTGAAACTCTGGTCCGGGATGCCGGCCAGATAGTTGTGGTCGCGGAGCTTGCAGCAGCCCTCGCGGTATGTAAAATGTTCTTCCCCGGTAGTCACGTCGGTCGAAACCACGCAACCCCGGTTGCAGTCCATCCTTATAGATTCCTTATCCATATACTATATATTAACGTAGAACCTGTCCACCATGTCGGTGAAAAGGATCTTCTGGTTCACATTTCTTCCAATCAGAGCGGACGCCTTGTCGAGAGCTTCCAGCGCCTTGCGCGGGAAGGTTTTCTTGCAGGCAGCGGCCCAGGCGGCAGCTTCGGCATCGTCTCCAGCTAAGGAAGACAGCCCCTGCTGCACCAGAAAAACGCGGCGCATCTTCTCGGCGGCATAGCGGCAGAAGGCCCGCATCGAATCGCGCGACGGCAGGGCTGCAAGCTGCTCCCCTACCTCCAGCGCGGCAGAAAGATCCCGCGCGATCACCGCATCCATCAGCGAAGAGAGGAGCCCGCCGTCATCGTAGCGCAGCGTAACCTCGGCGCTGCCGGAAGACTCCATCCGGAACAGCTGGCAGCGGGACAGGATCGTGGGCAGAAGCCGCTCGGGCGCATGTGTCACCATCAGGAACAGCGTCTGCTGCGGGGGTTCTTCCAATATCTTCAGCAACTTGTTGGCTGCCACGGAATTCATCTTTTCGGGAAGATAGATCACAACGGTGGTGTAACCCCCTTCCAGCGAATAACGGCTCAGCACCCCCAGGAGGAAGTTCGCCTCCTTGACTGAGATTACCGTATTCTTGCCCTCGAATCCCAGTGCATCGTAGAGGTCGCCCTCGCTGAAACCGGGATTCTCCTGCACCAGAGCGCGCCACTCCTTCGCATACTGCTCCGACACCGAGTCCCCGGACAGGATCAGCGGGAACACGAAGTGGATGTCCGGATGTATCATCTTGGCCACACGGGGATTGCCTCCGTAGAGATGCTCGAGGAACTTCATCCCGAGGGCGACGCCTCCGCCTCCGTCATCCTCGTGAAGGAGGATGGCGTGAGGGACACGGCCGGCATCGGCCATCCCGCAAAGGGTCTGGAGGAGTTCACTCATTTGTTCCGGACTGCGTTCAGTTGGGCTATGCCGGCGAGGATTTCCTTTTCGGTGCTGTCCGGGAAGATGTCCAGGGCATGCTCCGCCTCGCTCACATAGTCTTGAAGTTTCTTTTCGGCATATTCAACACCGCCGTTAGAGAGTACGAAATCGCGGATAGCATCGCAGTTGCCGGGATGCAGGGGGATCTCGTGGATCATCTGCCTCCATTTAGCCTCTTCGGGCGAGTTGGAAAGAGCCCCAAGCAGGGGCAGGGTGATTTTCTGTTCCAGCAGATCGATGCCAACCGGCTTGCCGGTGGCCTCTCCCCCGGCATAGTCGAGGATGTCGTCCCGTATCTGGAAAGCCAGGCCGAGGGCCTTGCCGTAACGGCCGGCGGCCGCCATCATCTCTTCCGGCGCCTGCACCGACTTTGCTCCGCTCTCGCAGGCAGTTACGAACAGGCTGCCTGTCTTGCAGAAGATGATGCGGAGGTAATCGTCGATGGTGGTGTCGGATGTGAACGCCTTCTGCTGCTGAAGCATCTCCCCTTCCGAAAGGTCGGTAAGGGTGCGTGTGAACGCATCCAGGGTCCACTTCATATCGGAGCAGTTCGATAGCATTCCTACCGCCCTGGCGAGCCAGAAATCGCCCACCAGCACGGCTGGAACGGCACCCAGATAAGACATCACCGTGGGCTTGCCGCGACGCGTCATGGCCTCGTCGGCCACATCGTCGTGCAGGAGAGTGGCATTGTGCAGCACCTCCACCGCAGCCGCATACCGTAGGGACTCCTCCGTGAGCGCCGGCCCTCCGCACATGCGCGCGAAGAGAAGGGTAAGCCTAGGGCGGAGCATCTTTCCGGCATTGTCGAGAATCCTGCGATTAATCTCGTCGAGCATGGGCACGTCCGAACTGAGAGCCTTGAATATCAGCCCCTGCATCGCATCCCAATCCTTTCCGAGAAAGCTTATTATCGAATTCCTGTCCATCAGAAAATCTTTGCAAGTTCTTCGGGAGTGGCCGCGAAATGCGCTAAAGCATAATCCTTCGGTTCCAGCATCCCCTTTTCTACGAAATGTTCAAGCAGGGCTTTCAGAGGGTCGTAGAAGCCCTCGAAGTTCAGCACGGCGACACGGCCGTTGAACTGCCCCAGCTTTGCAAGCACCAGGGTCTCGAAGAACTCGTCCATGGTGCCTATCCCTCCGGGCAGAGCCACCGCCAGACATGCGCCTTCGCGCATAAGTTCCTTGCGGATGCTCATGGTGGGAGCCCAGCGAAGATCGGTAAGACCCTCATATTCAAGGCCCTTCATGAATTCGGGCATGACCCCGTAATTCGCCGCGCCCATATCCCGGGCAGCATCGCACACCGAGCCCATCGTTCCGCGGAATGAACCTCCGGACACTATGCTGTATCCAGCCAAACAAGCCGCACGGACTGTTTCCCGCGCGGCCTGATTGTATTTAGGATCTATTCCGTTGCTGGCGGAGCAAAAGAACACCGCCCTTTTTTCCGACATATCAGCCTTTTAGAAGAGGAAGATTACGGATGCCATGATTCCGGATGCGCTCTTCTCTTCCACAGCGGTGGAGCCGGCGTTGATAGCCTGCTTGAAGCTGGTGATAGCGGAGCCGTCTTCGTTGTAAAGGTTGCCCATGTTCCAGTATTTGCGGACTGCAACCTGGAGGTGCTCGAGAACCTCTACGCCGATACCGATGCCGAAGCCATATTCAATACGGCTCTTGACATTTTCCCATTCTTCCTTGGAATTGTCGCCGGTAAGGCTCGCGGTGAGGCCGCTGACCTTCTCTTCGTTGGTGATTCCATAGCCCACGAAAGGCTCTGCGAACACATAGGGACGCACTACGCCGGCGAAATTGATACCCCACTGAGCCTGTGCGGCGAGCTCAAGGAAACCGGTCTTCATGTCGATGGACTTGAGATTGCCTTCGGTGGTGGTGTCTTCAATGGTCTGGCCTTTTACGTTATAGAGAATTGCGGGCTGGACTGCAAATCCGAGAGGGAGAGGGAGCTTGAAAGTGACACCGACATGATACTGGTTCACTTCCTTTACATTTGCCCAGGCGGTTTCATAATCGGTTTCCATGGTGGTGATACCAGCAAGGATACCTGGCTGGGCAAGAGCGCTGATTGCAAAGAAGGATGCAATAACTGCGATAACTAATTTTTTCATACTAAAGTAATTTATTTAGAATTGTTTCTATCTCTTGTTTCGACACGAGACCTACCGTTTTATCGGCGAGCTGCCCGTCCTTGAAATAAAGCAGGGTGGGAATGCTGCGCACACCGAAGCGGGCGGCGATTTCGTCGTTGTCGTCCACATTGCACTTGCCGACGGCCACGCGGCCTTCATATTCTTCTGCAACGTCG
>JAEEGJ010013943.1_pt1 | contig 19274 bp, 10 predicted proteins | sample 8958761 | NCBI WGS metagenome assembly JAEEGJ01 (sample SAMN16246546, study PRJNA631951) | gut metagenome | biome: gut microbiome; feature: rumen; material: RS-attached | host: Bos | place: Iran: Karaj | collected 2018-10 | reverse complement strand
ATTATCAAGAAATCATCAAATTAAACAATAACAGAATAACAATCTTTTAAATTACAATTGTCATGGCAAAAAAAGAACTTAGCAAATTCCAACAATTCCTCGTTTCGAGAAAGTTCAAAACCTTTATGGGCTACCTCTATGGTTGGGGCGCTTCCGTGGTTATGATCGGTGCATATTTTAAACTGACCCACATCCCTGGTGCTGACTTCATGTTGGCTCTCGGTCTGGGTATCGAAGCATTGATTTTCTTCATGTCGGCTTTTGAGCCTCAGCATGTCGACTATGCATGGGACAACGTTTTCGTTGAACTCGAAGAGGATTGGGATGGAAAGACGCGTACACAATTTGCCACAACAGGCGGTGGTGCTGCCGGTAAGCCTGCTGTTACAGATGCTGAAGAAGCTATGTTGAGCAAGATGTTTGAAAAGATGAATGTCAGCGAAGATACTTTCAAGAAACTCGGTAGAGGTATTGACAAACTGGCTGAGAACGCTGGTCAGATGGCCGACATCTCCAATGCTATGGCTGCTACCACTAACTATGCCAACGCTATGGATCGCGCCACGAAGTCAATCGCCGACTTCTCGAACGCATACGTCCAAACCAACCAGAAACTTTCTGATTCTTTGGGCAAGCTCGACTTCAGCGCTCTCGATGCCAACACCATCAAGAAGGTGGCTAACAGCATGACCTCGCTCAACTCCATCTATGAGCTCCAACTCCAAGGTGCCTAGCAGACTTCAGCCGCCAGCAAGAAGTTGACCGAAACTATGAACAAGTACATGGATAACCTCAACGCTTCATCACAGAACGCTGGTCAACTCAATCAACAGTTGACCCAATTGCAACAGCGCTTGTCCGCTTTGAACAATGTCTATGGTGGAATGTTGTCAGCAATGAACATCAAGGCATAATTCTACTCGAACCTGATTGTTTAATATAAAAAAGGAGTAAAATTATGTCAGGCGCAAAAGAAACCCCAAGACAGAAAATGATCGGTATGATGTACCTGGTCTATACTGCCTTGTTAGCTATGAATGTCTCGAAGGACATTTTGGATGCCTTCGACACAGTGAATAGTGGTGTTCAGACCACAAACATTACACTTTCGAATCAGATTAATCAGAAATATGCTGCCTTTGAAGAGCAGTATGGCTTGGATCAGGAAAAAGTCGGTCCTTATTGGGAACAGGCTCAAGCCTTGAGAGAGGAAGCCACCGACCTCATCAACTACGTCGAGGCACTCAAATGGGACTTGGTGAAGAAGATTGAGGAGAAGGATGCCGCTACTGCTCTCACCGACGGTCTGCTGAAATCAGCTGATACAGTCCGCAACGGCCGTAAGATTTACGACATCAACACCTCGAAGGTGAAGTCGAGAGACAACTACAACAGACCTACCGCTTATATGATGGGTGACCCAGAAGGTCCCAGCAGTGGTGGTAAGGCCTACGAACTTTCAGAGAAGATCAGACGTTTCCGTGGTGAAGTGGTCAAAGCTATGGGACCTCAACACATCCACGAAATCGGCTTGATTACCGACAGTATCTATGGAACGAAAGCTTATCTTGAGGAAAACGGCTATTCGGATGCCCAACTTAAGAGACTTCCACTTGAAGGTGAGTATTATGGTGCTAAAATCGGTTACTATCCTGGTGTGACTGACCCGGTGCAAGACAGCTGGGAATACCACAATTTCCATCACACTGTGTTGGTTGCTGACGTCACCTTGTTGAACAAGATTATCTCCGAGGCTGAAACCGCTGAGTTGAATGCCGTCACCCAATTGATGAACAACATTCACGCTCAAGACTTCACTTTCGATGAGATTGGTGCCCGCGTGTTTGCTGAAAGCGGCTATCTCCTGTCAGGCCAGACCTATAGGGCTCAGGCCATGGTGACCGCTTGGAAGAATTCACAACTGACCGCCCGTGTCAAACTCGATGGCGGTGCCGAAAAAGAATACACCAGCAATGCCCAAGGCGTGATTCCGTTGGAATGGAACGTCGGCGTTGGCTCGCATAAATACACTGGTGTCATCGACATGTTGGATCCTGCCACCAATCAGATTGAAGAATTCCCGTTTGAAGGTGCCTTCACTGTGGCTCCTCCTGCGGTGAGTGTTTCTGCTACCAAGATGAACGTGGTGTATCGTGGTATCGACAACCCGATTGCCGTCGGTGGTGGTGTCGGTGGTGAAATCAATGCCACGGCCAGCAGCGGCTCATTGAGCAGAACGGGTAACGGTACTTACAACTTGCGTCCCGGTGAGGCCAACGAGGTGACCATTAATGTCACTTCTGGAGGTTCCAGCCTTGGTAGCATGAAGTTCCGTGTGAAAGACCTGCCGAAGCCTACCGCTATCATCCGTAACGTTGTTAACGGTGTGGTGTCGAAGAGCGCTTTGCTTGCCGCCAACCGCGTGGAAGCTGAGATGAAGGACTTCGACTTCGATGGTGTCCATTATGATGTGGTCAGCTACACCTTCCGTTACAAGACCAAGAGCGGTACCACCAAGGAAGCAAAAGCCAGCAGTGGCGCTTTCAACGATGAGATTAAGAATGCCATCAGCCAATCCAATGTTGGTGACATGTTCGTCTTCACCGCCATTCAGGTGAGAGGTAACGACGGTAAGGTCAAGACCCTCGACACGCCTATCGGTGTTGAAATCAAGTAATGAACAATTTAAACCTTTATAAGATGAAAAAGACACTTGTTTCCATGTTGACCCTTGTGGCGCTTTTCGGCAGTCTGTGCCTCAATGCCCAGACGACTGACATCAAGCCGCCGAAGAACAGCATCCTCTCAGGTCAGCAGCAAATCATGAACGAAAAGGCACCTTCGCCGCTTCCGGTCATTGATGAGTCTAACGTCATGTGGAAGAAGACGGTGATTAGGGAAATCGACTTCCGTCAGAAGATCAATCAAGTGTTCTACTATCCGATTAATCCGACTGAGGATTGGAGAAACCTCATCACAGTGATTTATGATGGCATCAATAGCGGTGACATCACTCCTTACCGTGTGGAAAACAACATCGACGACATGGTGACGCCTTTGACTCGCGACGACTTTGAAAAGGAAAACGTGAAGATTGGCGATCCGCCGGTCATTTGGAAGGACGGTGAAGAGGTTCCGAATGAGATTGTCTTCAAAGATCGTATGATTAATGTAACTCGTTTGAGAATCAAGGAAGACTGGTATTTCGACAAGAAATTGTCGCAGTTCCTTGTCCGCATCATCGCTTTGGGTCCCATCGTCGTTGACGATGATGGCGGTCTCTCGCAGGTGTGCTGGATTCCATACGAGGAGTCTCGTGATGTGCTGGCTAAGGCTTTTGCCTTCAACCGCAATAACTCGGCCCAGCGTCGCACTTATGACGAAGTCCTTCAAAAACGTATCTTTGATAGTTATATCATCAAGGAAGAAAACGTTTACGACCGTTACATCAACTCCTATGCTTTCAATATTGACGCCCTCTACGAATCGGAGCGCATCAAGAACGAAATGTTCGACTTCGAGCAAAGCCTCTGGGAATATTGATGGTTTGCTTATGACAATGGAAAAGGACATCCGCGAGGGTGTCCTTTTTTTATACACCGAATGGAACATTAGTTTCATCCACTTTTTATGCAGACCGAGAGGAAAAACAATCTTTTTTTGTTTTCTGCAGAAATAAATTGCAACTAATTGAATTTTTTTCTTGGCTTTTTCCTTTCTATGTTATAGTTTTGTAAGCTCAAATTCAAGATAATATCTTTTATTTCGAAAAATCCACAAAACAAATTCAACATTATCAACAACTAAATTTTTAGCACTATGAAAAAAGTTTTATTTCTAATGCTGGCATGTGCCTTAGGCTTCAGTGTCTTTGGCCAGACCATCAGCTTGCGTTCGGCTGACAAAGCAGAATGCGTCAAGAGTGACATGAATGGCCTTAAGGCTTCGTTCTCTTTTTCGAGCCTTGATGCTAGCACAGTCGAAACCCCACTTGGTGAACTCTCGGAAATCCGTATCGAAGGTACCTATCCCAACGGCAACGTCGGCGAGCCTCAGCTTCCAATGTTTACAAGGCTCATAGCCATCCCCACAGGGGCCACGCCCGTTGTTACGGTGGGCGCTCATTCCGAAACGCAATATACCTTGAGCGACTATGGCATTGGCACAGTCTCCGCCATGCAGGCGCCTATCCGCAAGGACGTTGAGCCGAGTACGGTGGAATACGCTTTCAGCGAGACTGCATACGCCCGTGACAGCTATAACGACAATCCGATTGCCATGGTTGAGGTGCTCGGCACCATGCGTGGCATCACGCTTGGCCGACTCATCGTGCAACCCGTCCGTTACAACCCTGTCGCTGGCACTGTGAAAGTGTTCAACGACATCGAGGTGAACGTCGACTTTCAAAACGGCGACGCCGAAAGCACGGAAAAGATGTTCAAGAGCACCTGCAGCCCTGCCTTCAGAAGCGTCTACGACCAAATCTTCAACATCGACATGCTGATGGATGGCAATAGCAAAGATGCCTACACCGACCACCCCGACTTTTACAATACTCCAGTCAAGATGTTGGTGATCTGCTATTCGGGCTTCCAAGGCAATGCAGCCCTTAACAGCTGGCTGGAATGGAAGCTCCAGAAAGGCTACTATGTCGACATCTACTACACCAGCGAGACAGGTACTACGGCAAGCGCCATCGCTTCGTTCATCAAGACCAAGTACAACGCCTCTGTTTCGGCAGGCAACGCCTACACATATCTGATAGTGATTGGCGACACGGGACAAGTCCCGCAATACATGAACAAAAACATAGACTCTAGTATTGGCAATTGCGCTTCCGACCTCGGTTATTCAAGCGTCAATTTCTCGTCAAGCACCAACAACTACTTCCCGGATATGTACTACAGCCGTATCTCGGTGGAAAATACCACACACCTGACCAACTATATGAATAAGGTGTTGACCTACGAGAAATTCGAGTTCACCGATGGCGGCAACTATCTGAACAACGTCATCCTCGTGGGCGGTTGGGACTCGAACTGGACTGCTCGCGTGGCCAAGCCCACCATCAACTACGGCACCAACTATTACTTTAACAAGAGCAATACCACTTACGGAGGCTTTGGTAGTGGCACTATCAATGCGACCATCTCCACAAGCTCCACTGCCGGTTACAGCGGCAGCAACAACGGCTGCTACAACGGCATCAACAACGGTGTTTGCTTCTTGAACTATACTGCCCACGGCGACAAGCAGGAATGGTATCAGCCCAAGATGACTGCTGCCCATGTTGCCACGTTGACCAACACCGGCAAGTATTTCTTCGGCGTTGGCAACTGCTGCCTCACAGGCAACTTCAACAACACTACGACAACCTATTCTCCTGGTTCTTCCATTGGCACCAACGCCTGCTTCGCCGAAACCATGATTCGCGTGCCTAACGCGGGTGCCATTGCCTACGTCGGCTGCTCACCTTATTCCTATTGGTATGAGGACTTCTACTGGGCAGTAGGCGCACACTCCTACTCTCAAGGCAACTACCCGACGACAACGGCATCTTCAAAAGGTGTATATGATGTCATGTTCATGGATCAATATTGGAACTCCGCATCAGCACTGAATTATGTTGGTAACCTTGCTGTGCAGCAAGCGGTCACCAACAGCAACACCAATTCCAGCATCACCTCTGGCAACTGCAAAAACTCGGCCCACTATTACTTCCAGTTCTATCACACCTTTGGTGATGGTTCCGTGATGCCTTATGTCACCAAGCCGGAAGCAAACAGCGTGACGATTCCCAGCACGGTCAATGCCGGTGCCACCTCGATCACCGTCAACGCCTTGGCTGGTTCCTACGTTGCCGTTACCAACAACAGTTCAGTCATCTATGGCGTCGGCGTGGCCAACAGTTCAGGCGTGGCAACGGTGAACTTCACCAACGCCATCCCAAGTAGCGGAACTTTATATGTCGTTGTCACCCGCCAGCAATACCAGCCCTATTTCGGCACCATCACTATTGGTGGTGGCAGCTCGACCACATATTACACTGTGAGTGCTACAGCTAGCCCAACGGCAGGCGGTACCATTACTGGTGCTGGTAGCTATGCCCAAGGCAGCACATGCACTTTGACTGCAACACCAGCCACGGGCTACGAATTCACTAAATGGACGAAGAACGGCACGCAGGTGAGCACCAACGCCACCTACAGTTTCACGGTGAGCGCCAACGCTACATACGTGGCCAACTTCACAGAGGTGGCAACACCCGATCCTGGCACCGCCACAGAGATTACCATTGGCAGCGGTAGCAGCACCAACGCTTACCTCCCGACTTACGCCTATTACAACTACTCGCTGACTGAGCAAATCTACACGGCAGCCGAGATTGGTCAGGCTGGCACCATCACAGCCGTGAGCTTCAAGGTCGGCAACTCCAAGTCGACCACGAGAAATGTAGACCTGTACCTAAAGCACACGACCAAGACCGCCTTCACGAGCAAGACTGGTTGGGAGACCCTCTCAACGAGCGACAAAGTCTTTAGTGGCAACGTTACCTTCAACGCCTCTGGTTGGACCACTATCACGCTGAGTACACCATTTGTCTACAATGGCACGAGCAACCTCGTCGTCGGGATGGACGACAATACGGGCAGCTATGTGAGCAGCAGCTCCAATAGCCCGAAGTTCTATGTGTACAGCACCAGTGCCAACCGTGCCTTGCGCATCTATAACGACAACACGAACTACAACCCGGCCTCGCCGAGCAGCTACAGCGGTTCCTATGTCACAAGCAACAACCAGATTATGTTCGCCATGAACGCTGCAGGTGGCACGCAGGTCAACACCTACACCATTACTGCCACGGCCAACCCGACTGCTGGAGGCACTGTCACTGGCGCAGGCACCTATGACGAGGGTGCAACAGTCACTCTGCGCGCCACAGCCAACAGTGGTTATGCTTTCAGTAAGTGGACAAAGAACGGCACTCAGGTGAGCACCAATGCCACCTACAGCTTCACCGCCACCGCCGATGCAGCCTATGTGGCTGTGTTCACGCAGAACAGCTATGCCATCACTGCTACAGCCAATCCGAGCAATGGTGGTACCGTGAGCGGCGCGGGTAACTATGCCTCAGGTGCCACTTGCACCTTGGTTGCCACACCTGCTACAGGCTACGAGTTCACTAATTGGACCAAGAATGGCTCACAGGTAAGTACCAATGCCAGCTACAGCTTCACCGTGACTGGTGCTGCTTCCTATGTGGCTAACTTCACCGAGGTGTCAACACCTGGTCCCGGCGGAGATGTCACTATTGGCAGCGGCAGCAGCACTAATGCCTACATCCCGACATACGCTTACTACAAGTACTCTCTCACCGAGCAGATCTTTACCGCCGCTGAGATTGGCCAGTCGGGCACCATCACCGCCATTAGCTTCAAGGTGTCGAATGCCAAGTCGACAACGAGAACTTTGGCCGTCTATATGAAGCACACCACCAAGACCGCTTTCACGAGCAAGAAGGGTTGGGAGGCCGTCTCCTCGTCCAATCTCGTTTACAACGGATCTGTCACTTTCAATGCCAGTGGTTGGACCACCATCACCCTAAGCACGCCGTTTGAATACAATGGCACCAACAACTTGTTGCTGGCTGTCGACGACAACACGGGCAGCTACGTGAGCAGCAGCTCCAACTCGCCCAAGTTCTATGTCTATTCGACTGGCGCCAACCGTGCTTTGCGCATCTACAGCGACAACACGAACTACAATCCGTCCTCGCCGAGCAGCTACAGCGGTTCCTATGTCACTTCCAACAATCAGATTATGCTCAGCATGAGCGGCAGCAAGGTTGTTGGTAACGAACCTGTGGCCGTCAGTGAGGACAAGGTGGTGGTTATCTATCCTAACCCCGTCGAGAGAGGTTCCAACTTCACTATTGAGTTGCCCGACGACATGGTTGCCGCCCGCGTTGATGTGTTCAACGCACAAGGCGCCTGCGTATATCAAGGACAAGGCAACGGCAACGTCGAAGTGTCGTGCGACAAGATGACTTCAGGCCTTTACATCATAAGGATTAGTGAAGGTGACAAAGTCTTGTATGGCAAAGTAATTGTCAGATAAGGATATGGAATCCAACAAAAAAGCAGCTGAGAAATCAGCTGCTTTTTTTGTTGTCGGAGTGGCCCGACTCGAACGGGCGACCGCTTGCACCCCATGCAAGAATGCTAGCCAACTGCACCACACCCCGATTGCCTTAGCGGCTGCAAAGATACGAATGTTTTTTGAATTGATGTTCAATTTCCGAAAAAAAAGTTACCTTTGCAAGGTATAACTCTAAACTCTAAACACTAAACTCTAAACTTAAGAAAATGGAACATATTGAATGTCTGATAATTGGTTCAGGTCCTGCGGGCTACACAGCCGCTATTTACACCTGCCGCGCTGATGTAAAAACCGTGATCTACGAAGGCTTGCAACCTGGTGGACAGCTCACCCAAACCACCGAAATCGAGAATTTCCCTGGCTATCCCAAGGGTATCAACGGCCCTGACATGATGGAAGACATCCGTCAGCAGGCTTTGCGCTTCGGTGCTGAGATTCGCGAAGGCGAAGTCACTGGCATTGATGTCAGTCAGCGTCCTTTCAAAGTGACTACTGAATACGACGGCGAACTTTTGGCCGATTCCATCATTGTCTCTACGGGTGCGGCAGCGCGTTATCTTGGCTTGCCTACCGAAGAAGAATTCAAAGGCGGTGGCGTGTCGGCTTGTGCCACTTGCGACGGCTTCTTCTATAAAGGCAAAGACGTTGCTGTTGTGGGTGGTGGAGACACCGCTTGCGAGGATGCCACCTATTTGGCCAAACTTTGCAACAAGGTCTATCTCATCGTCCGCCGTGATGTGTTGCGTGCCTCGAAGGCTATGCAGCATCGTGTGTTGAATACGCCTAATATTGAGGTTTTGTGGAAGCACCAGACTAAAGAGCTTTTTGGCGAGCAGCAAGGCTTCATGAAGAAACTGAAGGGTGCAGTGCTTTATCATAGCGACACCAAAGAAGAGCGTACCATCTATGTGGACGGCTTCTTCGAGGCCATTGGTCACACGCCCAACACCGAGCCGTTCAAGGGCATCCTCGACATGGATGAAGACGGTTACATCATCACTAAGTCGAAGTCGACGGCCACCAGCGTGGAGGGCATCTTCGCTTGCGGTGACTGCCAGGACCGCATTTACCGTCAGGCTATCGTGGCTGCCGGCACGGGGGCTATGGCTGGCATTGAGGTGGAGAGGTTTTTGGCGGAGAATAAATGATCCTTCAAACGGAAATAAAGATTCAACCTTTGGAGCAGACCATCGCATACGGCGACGGTCTGCTCTTCCTGGGTTCGTGCTTCGCCGATGAGGTGGGCGGCATTTGCCGTGGCTTAGGCTTCGATGCTATGGTGAATCCTTTTGGCGTGCTTTACAATCCAGCTAGCATTGCGCAGTCGATGGAAAGACTGGGCAACGGAAGCCCATTCGTCCACGATGAAGTGATAGCAGTAGGAGAGGGGCAATACTGCACTTTCAGCCACAATACGGCGTTCTGGAAGTCTTCTGAGGAGACGTTGTTAAAACATGTCAATTCGGTGCTTGAAGTTGCGCACGCGCAGTTTTTGAAGGCAAAGTGGGTGGTCATCAGCTTGGGAACATCATGGGTGTTTCGCAATACTGAAACTCAGAGTGTTGTATCCAATTGCCACAAGTTGCCGGCCAACCAGTTTGAAAGACAGTTTTTATCGGTAGAGCAGTCGTTTCGTTACTTTTCTGAAATCGTTCAGCAGTATCCCGAAAAGCAGTTTGTTTTCACCGTGTCGCCCTTAAGGCATCTGAAGGACGGTCTGCATGAGAACCAGCTGAGCAAAGCGGCTTTGCTGTTGGCTGTAGACGAAGTGTGCAAAGCATTTGATAACGCGCATTATTTCCCAGCTTACGAAATCCTTTTGGATGAATTGCGCGACTATCGTTTCTATAAAGAAGATATGGCACATCCTACCGAGCAGGCTGTACGATATGTTTGGGAACGCTTCACTGATTTTGCCATCGACCCGAAAGAAAAGCCAGCCATGAAGGCTGCCGCCGAGCTGAAGCAAATGTTACAACATAGACCTTTGTTTCCTGAGAGTGAGACTTTCAAGATGTTTGAATTGCAGAAAGAGAAGAAAATCAGTGAGTTGAAGAAATCTTTCCCTGATATCTGTTTTGAAAATTTGGGTTGAATAGTCCAAATCTCTTATTTCTTGATTTGCTCGAACCCCTTGCCGTAGGCACCCATTACAGTGTTCATTGTCATGAAAGCCTTGGGGTCTTCATCTTTCACGATACGTAAAATCTGTTGTGACTCACGTTTGTGTGCCACTACCATTAGGATGGGGCCTTCGCGCTTGGTGTACCAGCCTGTGCCATTAATCATTGTCACGCCGCGCTGCATCTCATTGGCAATGCGCTCAGCCACCTTGTCGGGTTCGGTAGTGAAGATGAAGGCTTGCACCGACTGCTTGTTGCCTGTAAGTACGAGGTCGATGCAATAGCTGCATACGCCCATCACGACGAAGCCGTAGATGATGGCTTGGATTTTGTCGTTCTCGATGACGAAATAGGAACAGGAGATGATGATGATGTCGAGCAGCAAAATGACACGTCCTTGTGAGATGTTTCGGTATTTGCAGACCATCATCGCGATGATGTCGGTGCCACCTGTGCTGCCGCCTTGGGTAAAAGCCACACCGATGGCCAAGCCCGCCAAGCCGCCACCGAGAATAGCTGCAAGAATCTTTTCCTCGACAAAGGGCTTCATGGCACCCATCGCATGGGGATCCGTCTGATACAACAGCATGGGTTCGGTGAGGTAATGCTGCAATAATGACATGAACAGCGATGCCACGATGATGGAGTACACCGTCTTGATGCCAAAAGAAGGCCCCAGCACCTTAAGCGAGATGAGCACCAAAATAGCGTTGATGACGAAAACGGAGATACCCGTTGAGATGCCTGTGGCATAGAAAATCAAGGTGGCGATACCACTGACGCCGCCGCCCAATACATGGTTGGGAATGAGAAAGGCCGTCCAGCCAAAGGCCATCACAAACAAGGCCAAAGTGATGATGAAATATCGCTTCACCTCCGCCCAAACGTTTTTCTTGTCTGCTTTCATACTCCGATGATTTTATGCGACAAAAGTAGGGATAATTTGGAGAAAAACAAAAAACGATTCTTTTTCGCCCAATTTTCTGTGGCGTTTTTTTGCTTTTTTCTTTGGTGTATTAGGTTTTATTACATATTTTTGTCGCCAATATGATAAATCTCGCCTTTAAAAAGCGATAGGTAAAACTAAAATGAACAAATAATACAAATCAAAAAAATCAAAGCAATATGTACAAAAAGACTTTACTTTCATTGATGATGACGCTTTTGCTTGCCTTTATTGGCGTGGCGAAGGCGGATGTTGTGGAGATTGGCACTGGAACTAGTACTACCTACCAGTTCCCCGTCAATTCGCTCTACAACTACTCTTTCACGGAGATGATTTACTCCGCTGAAGAGATTGGTACCGCTGGTACGATTAACAGCGTGGCTTTCCATTTCAATGGAGCCAATGTGCTGGAACGTACTGTGGTCATGTACATGAAGAACGTCGATAGAAGTGCTTTTGCGAGCACGACTGACTATGAAGACGTTACTTCAGCAGACGTCGTTTTCACAGGGACGCTTGCGTCTGAAGCCGTTGACGGCTGGGTGACGCTGGAGCTTGACACTCCCTTTGACTACGATGGTTTTAGCAACTTGATGATTGCCTTAGACGACAACACAGGAAGCTGGTCTTCGCGTTACTTCTATTACACGGAGACCACGAATGCTGGTCTTTGCTACTACAGCGACACCGACAATCCTGAGCCTTCAAGCTTGGGTGGTTACAGCGGTAGCAAGGTTTTGAGCAGCAACCGTCCGAACGTCCAACTTGAGTTTATCCCATGCGAGCAACCTTCAAACTTTGTGGTTGATGACATCCAGGCCAATCAGGTTCACTTTACTTGGGAAGGCAGTAGCGACAATTACAATTTTGAGTACAAGGAAGCCTCTGAGCAAGATTGGAATTCCATTACGCTTGCCAACATTTCTTCTTATACAATGATGGGTCTAGAACCTCAAACCGACTACAACGCTCGCATTCAGAGTATTTGTACCGACGGGTTGAGTGCTTGGAATATCTTGAACTTCCGCACTACTCCTGTACCTGCTGAAGTGGGCGACGCATGGAGTGACAATTTTGAAGGCACCAGCTGCGGTTGGGAGCTCATTAACGGAGAACTCACCAACGCCTGGGTATGGGGCACCGCTACCAACAATGGCGGGACGCATGCTCTCTATGTCTCCAACGACGGTGGCACCTCCAATGCCTATACCACCAATAGCGAAGCCATAGTGTATGTTGCCAAGCTACTCCACTTCACAGAAGGCATATTTGAATTCTCCTACGATTGGATCGCCAATGGTGAAAGTTATTATGACTACCTGAGAGTCGCTTTGGTGCCCGCATCGGTGATGCTGACCGCTGGTACAAGTGCTCCTTCAGGTTTCGGCACCTCATCCTTGCCTAATGGCTGGATTGCCTTAGACGATGGTGGCAAGTTGAATATGGTTACCGAATGGCAAAGCCAAAGTGGGTTTGCCAATGTGACCACTGGCAACTATTACTTAGTGATGGCTTGGAGAAACGACTATAGTGCAGGTACCAACCCTCCAGCGGCTGTCGATAATGTGAGTATCGCCCGTATGAATTCGACTAATACCTACACCATCACAGTCGACGCCAATCCTCCCTATGCAGGTACGGCAACAGGCGGTGGAGAATTTTACTTTGGCGATACCTGCATAGTGACCGCTACGGCCAACCCGGGCTACAGTTTTGTCAACTGGACGAAGCATGATATAATGGTCGGAGAGTATTACAGGCCCCAATACACTTTCACCGTTTCGGGGAATGCCAACATTGTGGCCAACTTCCAGCCAATGACATACTATAGCTGGGTCACAAGTGAACCCTATGGAGGTGGCGAGGTTGAAATTATTGCTGAAAACACCTGGGAACTTTATTACGGTGACACAATCACCCTCCAAGCCACGCCTAACAATGGCTATAATTTTGTCAAATGGTACGCAGCGGGAAGAGAAGGCAGAGCCCTCGTGGAATTATCCTCTGATCCCACCTTTACTTTTGTATTAAATGCCAATCTCTTGGACACTCTTTTTTCGGACTTTGAATATGGCGGCAATGCTATCGAGTTTATTGCCACCTTTATCGAAGGCATAGGCGACTGCATTCGTCCCACACAGTTCACATCAACTGAGGTAGGTCCTGATTTTGCCACCCTCAGCTGGACTGAACTAGGCACTTCCCAGTCATGGAGGTTGTACTACCGCCCTGCATATACACCGGCATACGTCCCGTATGATTCTCTTGAGATTTACCAAAATCCATATACACTTACAGGTCTCCAACCCAGCACCTATTATGAAGCATATATAGTTCCTTCCTGCGGCATTACGGATGGCATAGCAAATGAATACCTCGCAAGCAACACTGTAATATTCACCACCCTCGATGCCTGCCCAGCCCCCTTTAACTTGCAAGTGAGCAATATCACCCATAACAGCGCTACGGTAGCATGGACTGGCTATAACGATGAATACACTTTAAGTTACAGAGTACCCGTGTTCAGCGAGAACTTTGAAGGTGGTGAAATACCTCAAGGATGGAGCAATGAAGGCGATGCTTCTTGGACTGTGGGTGTTGGTGATTTCACCCCCGACACTATTGGCACACATAATGGTAACTATAATGCAAAGATTACCCACAGCAACTCCCAAGATCAAACCTATTTTGTCACACCTTCTATGAATTTGGGTGGCCAAAACGACTTGGTACTCTCTTTCTGGTATATCAACAGATCTTGGGGCGGCGATATTGACGAACTTGGGGTTTACTACCGCATTGGCGCACAAGGCGCATGGCAACTGTTATGGAGCACTACAGAAGCACATGAGACGTGGACAAACCAAGTCGTTGAACTGACGGGACTATCCGATAACTATCAGATTGGCTTCTTGTTCACTGACCATTACGGCTACGGCGTTGGCTTGGATGACATCGTCATTGCCCATGAACAAGTCAGTGAGTGGATTACGTTGTCCGTTGCTACTAACCCGCTAGAACTCACTGGCCTCACACCCGGCACAAACTATGAAGTGAGAGTTATGGGCTCATGTGATGAAACACAAACAGGATGGAGCAATAGTGCATTCTTCACCACAACCGACGCTGTGTACTACACCATCACGGCTTCGGCCAACCCAGCCGCTGGTGGTAACGTGACAGGTGGAGGCACCTATATGCAAGGCGCAAGATGTACATTGACTGCAACAGCCAACACCGGCTACACCTTTACCAACTGGACTAAAAATGACGGCACAGTGGTTTCCAATAATGCCACCTATACTTTCAACGTCACTGAGTCAGGTGCTTACGCGGCCAACTTCACGCTCAACAGCTACATGGTCACTGCCTCGGCCAACCCGACCGAAGGCGGAACCGTCACAGGCGGCGGCACATACAACCATGGACAAAACATCACCCTTACGGCAACGGCCAATGAGGGATACACCTTCACTGGTTGGAGTGACGGAGTCACCACCAACCCACGCACGGTCACAGTCACTGGGGCTGCCTCCTATGTCGCCAACTTTGAGCTCCAAAGCTTCAGCATCACTGTCTCCGCCGATCCCACCGAAGGTGGAACGGTGTCTGGTGGAGGCACATACAACTATGGCACTTCTGCTACCCTGACTGCTACGCCTGCTGCGGGCTATGCCTTCATCAACTGGACCAAGAACGGAAGCGTGGTAAGCACCAATGCCACTTACATCCTAAACGTCACCGAGGGCGGAACTTATGTGGCTCACTTCAGCCAAAACAGCTACACGCTCACCATTAACTACAAGTACGCAAACGGCACTACCGCTGCACCAACTCATACCGAAAACGTCAGCTACGGCGCATCCTACAGCGTCACCTCGCCCACCATCACTGGTTACACACCTGACCAGGCAGTCGTTTCGGGCACGATGGGCGCTGAGAACGTGACGGTCAATGTAACTTACAATGTCAACAGTTACACACTGACCATCAACTACAAGTACGCCAATGGCACCATGGCTGCACCGACCCATACCGAGAACCTCGACTACGGTGCATCCTACAGCGTCACCTCGCCCACCATCACAGGCTATACTCCTAGCCTGCCCGTCGTTTCGGGCACGATGGGTGCCGAGGATGTCACGGTCGATGTCACATACAGCGACAACAGTTACACGCTCACCATTAACTACAAGTACGCCAACGGCACTACCGCTGCACCAACCCATACTGAAAATGTCAGCTACGGCGCCTCCTACAGCGTAACTTCGCCCACCATCACAGGCTACACGCCTGACATGCCCGTCGTTTCAGGCACAATGGGGGCTGAGAACGTGACGGTCGATGTAACCTACAACGTCAACAGCTACACCCTCACCATCAACTACAAGTACGCCAACGGCACCACAGCTGCACCAGCCCATATCGAGAGCCTCGACTACGGTGCATCCTACAGTGTCACCTCGCCTTCTATCACTGGTTACACGCCTAACCTGCCCGTAGTTTCGGGCACAATGGGTGCCGAGGATGTCACGGTCGATGTCACTTATAGCGATAACAGCTACACGCTCACCATCAACTACAAGTACGCAAACGGCACTACCGCTGCACCAACACATACCGAAAATGTCAGCTACGGCGCATCCTACAGTGTCACCTCGCCAACCATCACTGGTTACACGCCTGACATGCCAGTCGTTTCGGGCACAATGGGAGCTGAGGACGTCACGGTCGATGTCACATACAGTGTCAACAGCTACACCCTCACCATCAACTACAAGTACGCCAACGGCACTACAGCTGCACCGGCCCATATCGAGAGCCTCGAATACGGTGCATCCTACAGTGTCACCTCGCCTTCTATCACTGGCTACACGCCTAACTTGCCCGTCGTTTCGGGCACAATGGGTGCCGAGGATGTCACTGTCGATGTCACTTACAGTGTCAACAGCTACACCCTCACCATCAACTACAAGTATGCAAACGGTTCAACCGCTGCCGCTTCACATACCGAGAGCCTCGACTACGGTGCATCCTACAACGTCACCTCGCCCGCCATCACGGGTTACACACCTGACCTGGCGGTCGTTTCGGGTACGATGGGCACCGAGAACGTGACGGTCGATGTCACCTACACCATCAACAGCTACACCCTTACCGTCAACTACCTGTATGCCGATGGTACGACGGCTGCACCAACCCATACCGAGAACCTCGACTACGGTGCATCCTACAGCATAACTTCGCCTGCCATCACCGGTTACACACCTGACATGGCGGTCGTCACTGGTACGATGGGTACTGAGAACGTGACGGTCGATGTCACCTACAACATCAACAGCTACACCCTCACCGTCAATTACAAGTATGCCGATGGCACAACGGCTGCCCCAACCCATACTGAGAGCGTCAACTACAACGCTTCCTACAGCGTCACCTCGCCCGCCATCATCGGTTACACACCTGACATGGCGGTCGTTACTGGCACGATGGGTACCGAGAACGTGACGGTCGATGTCACCTACACCATCAACAGCTACACCCTCACCGTCAACTACAAGTACACCGACGGCTCAACCGCTGCCCCGACCCATACCGAGAGCGTCAACTACAACGCCTACTACAGCGTCACCTCGCCCGCCATCACAGGTTACACTCCTGACCTGGCAGTCGTTTCGGGCACGATGGGCACCGAGAACGTGACGGTCGATGTCACCTACACCATCAACAGCTACATTATCTCTGCCTCTGCCAACCCAACCGTAGGCGGTAGCGTAAATGGTGCAGGCACTTACAACCACTTCGAGACCGCAATCCTCACCGCAACCGCCAGCACGGGTTACACCTTCATTAATTGGACCGAGAACGGAACTGTGATATCTACCAGCCCGACTATCAGTTTCATGGTTGAAGGTCCAAGAACACTGGTCGCCAACTTCCAACTCAATAGTTATCAGATTACGGCTATAGCCAACCCAACAGTGGGAGGCACTGCGACAGGTACAGGTACCTACAACCATTTCGAGACTTGCACACTGGTAGCTACGCCAAATGCATACTACGAATTCACCAATTGGACCAAGAATGGCCAAGTGGTATCAACCAATGCTACTTACAGCTTCACTGTCGAGGGTGGTGGAACCTATGTGGCCCACTTCACCCGTGTCAGCCATCAAGTCACGGCTTTGGCCGACCCAACAGAAGGTGGTAGCGTAGACGGTGCAGGCAGCTTCACTCATGGCACATATTGCACTTTGACCGCCACGGCCAGTACAGGTTATACATTCTCCAGATGGACCAAGAACGGCACAGTGGTGTCAAGCAATCCTTCCTATAGCTTCCCTGTGATAGAGGATGCTACTTATGTGGCCCACTTTAGCCTCAATATGTACACGGTCACCGTTTCGGCAGATCCGACAGAGGGTGGTTTGGTGTCTGGTAATGGTTCATACCAATATGGAAACAGCTGCACTGTTTTAGCCGTGCCTAACCCAGGCTACACTTTCACCAACTGGACAAAGAACGGCATAGTGGTCTCCAATGACGAAATGTATGTTTTCCCAGTTTTGGAAAACACCAACCTTGTCGCCCACTTCAGCCAAGACCAATATTACATCGATGTTTTCGTGGCTCCCGTAGCCGGTGGTACTGCGACTGGCAACGGCTACTTTACCTACGGTGAGACTTGCACACTGACAGCTACACCTAACACAGGTTATGCTTTCGTCAATTGGACAAAGAACGGCACAGCGGTAAGCAGCAATGCCAATTACAGTTTCACCGTTACTGAATCTGGTGATTACGTGGCCAACTTCGCCGTTGCACGCTACACGCTTACCGTGTTGGCAGAACCTGCCGAGGGAGGTAATGTCATTGGTGGCGGAACCTACGATTATGGACAGGTTGTCACTTTGCGCGCTGTCACCCACGAAGGCTATGAGTTCATCAATTGGACCAAAGATGGTGCCTCAGTCTCATCGAATGCCCTCTATTCTGTCGTGGTAAGAGGAGATGCCGAATATGTGGCTCACTTCCGTCCCTATGTCTATGAAATCAAGGCCAATACTTATCCCGACAACACAGGCGACATCGACGGCATCGGTTTCTACAACTATGGTGAGACTTGCACCCTGACAGTCACTCCGCACAACGGCTACGAGTTCATCAATTGGACTTTGGACGGCCAAGTCGTTTCTGATGAAGAGAGTATCACATTCGTTGTGACAGAAGACCGCAACTACGTCGCTTATTTGCAATCGGACGGCATTGCTGAACAGGGCGGCATTACGGTTTCGCTGTACCCGAATCCTGCCAAACGCAAGCTGAACATCGAAGCTTCCGAACCTATCAACAAGCTTGAGATCTACACCCTCAACGGAGCTTTGGTTTGCACAATGGACAACTGTTCCGACAAGGTAGTGATCAATGTTGATACCTATGCCACAGGAACCTACATGATCCGTCTGACCACCGACAGTGCTGTCGAAATCAGAAGATTCGTGAAGGAATAAGACCTAATATTTTAAAACCACGATTTCCCCGCCGCATAGTTTTGCGGCGGGGTTTTTTATGCCTTGGAAAATCCAGCCTATTATGTTTTTCCTGCAAAAGTTTGAGCGAACACCAACAATTTTTTATGGAAAAAAAAGAATCTTATCAATTAATTTGTATTTTTGCAGAAATAATTCAATAATAACGAAAAATCTTTGCCATGAAACGTTGTATACTCTTATTCCATTTCCTTTGTTTTTCGTTGTTGTTCGGCCTTCCATTGGCCTCAAGGGCACAGGAACGTCAGACCATTGTTGACCCGCTGACCCTTTCAGGCACGATAGGAACCCAGGTTACCTCATCGTGGAACAATGCCGACTTGCACTACAATTCCCCTTTCTCGGCCGTTGCTTACGCCAATATGACGTTTAATGTCTATGGCATCAGTGTACCGATGAGTGTCAATTGGATCAGCGTAAGTGCCGAACAATTCACCTTCCCCAAGCCAACTTTTACGATAAACTTTAGGCCTACGTGGAAAAAATTCACCTTTT
>JAEEGJ010013939.1_pt1 | contig 19282 bp, 21 predicted proteins | sample 8958761 | NCBI WGS metagenome assembly JAEEGJ01 (sample SAMN16246546, study PRJNA631951) | gut metagenome | biome: gut microbiome; feature: rumen; material: RS-attached | host: Bos | place: Iran: Karaj | collected 2018-10 | reverse complement strand
CGGGACGGTCGATGCTCTTCTCTTCCTTGAAATCCTTGAACGCGTCGATCAAGGTGATTTCTTTTTCTTTGTCTTTTGCCATTGTGGTTATCTTGTATTATTTGAAATCGATGTAGGGGGTGACGGAGTTGATGTCGGCGAGGGGATAGGTCTCCTCGTGGTCCACTTTCTCCTTCTTTTTCTTGCCTTCCACGGTCTCCAGGGCGGTGTACTGCAGGGTGACGGATTCTTCCGTCGCAGCCGTGAGGGTGGCGACGAGACGGCGCCCGCCCTTGAACTTCACGTCCACTTTGGAGCCCACGGCCTTGAGGAACTGGCGGAATACCTTGAAAGGCCGGTCCAGTCCGGCGGAGGAGACGGTGAGGGAGTAATCCTCCACGTCCTGGTCGAAAGCGGCGTGCACGACGGCGTCGATGGCGGCGCAGTCGTCCCAGTCCACGATCCCTTCCTCCTTCTCGAGGACGATTTCTACGTCGTTCATGGCGTTCACCGTGACATCCACGATGAAGCATCCCCGTTCCTGTACGGCCGTCTCCACGGCCTGGATGATCTCTTCCTTTTTCATGCCTTCATATAACAAAAAATAGGGGACCAACCGTCCTCTATCTCGTTCACGGCTGCAAAGATAGCAATTCTTTGCGGAAATGCAAAACTTTTCCCTTCTTTGATAATCCCGGCGGAATGCCTAACTTTGGACATCGACCTGTCAAGATGCCGTTCCGCTGTCATATCGTAATCATCCTTGCCCTCCTAACCGTCACGCCTATGTCCCGTTACCCCGAAAACCAGAGAGTGAGAAAGCCCGCCGTCGCCGGTTCTTTCTATCCGGCCTCCGCGAAGGAAATCAAAGCCATGGTTGGTCCCTGGCTGCATCCCGCCGCCGGGGGCGAAGCCCCGCAGGCGGTCATCGTACCGCATGCCGGTTATGTTTTCAGCGGGGAAGTGGCCGTGTCGGCCTTGAACCGGATCCCGCGCGGACAGGCCTACAAACATGTTTTCCTGCTTGGACCGAGCCACCGCGTAGCCTTCACGGGCGCGAGCGTACAGACTTATTATCCGTATGCCGAAACCCCGTTGGGAAAGGTCCCCGTCGATATTGCGGTGGGAGAGGAACTCATCCGGTCTGGAGAGGGCGTGTTCTCATATCGGCACGACGCCCATGACCGGGAACACTGCCTGGAGGTCCAGCTGCCCCTTTTGCAGCTGGCGCTCAGGGAGGTTCCGCCCATCGTGCCCATCGTCATCGGCACGGAACGGCTCAGCGTGCTGGAACAGATTGCCGAGGTATTGGAACCCTATTTCACTCCGGATAACCTGTTTGTCATCAGTTCGGATTTCTCCCACTATCCTTCCTATGAGGATGCGAAAACATCCGATCTTTTCATGGCGGATACCATCGTCTCGGGCGGGCTCGACGAGTTCCTGAAAGCGCTCTCGGATGTCCATAAGCGTGGTTTTGCGGGGCAGGACACCGCCGCCTGCGGGGCTTGTGCCATCGCCGTCCTGCTTTCGCTGATGGACAGGCAGGGGAGGGACCGGTTTACCGTTGACCACGTTATGTACCGGAATTCCGGGGATTCTGTCTATGGGGACAAGGACCGCGTGGTGGGGTACAATGCATTTGCAGTCACCCGGGCGCCTGAGGCGCCGGCTGCTGACGACCATCTTTTCCATTTTACGGAAGAGGAGAAGCGGGCGATGATCGCCGCCGCGCGGTCGTCCATCTATTCCGCCTTGCGGCTGGACTACGACGGCGACGACACACCGGTCGGTATTCTGAAGGAGAAGGGTTACGGCGTCTTCGTGACGTTGCACATGGATGGTCGCCTGCGGGGATGCATCGGCCGTTTCACATCTTCTTCTACCCTTCATGCCACCATCCGGGAGATGGCCCGTAGCGCGGCTTTCTCGGATCCGCGCTTCCCGTCCTTGTCACGCAGTGAGGCCCACAAGGTAAGAATCGAGGTTTCCGTCCTGTCCCCGCTCAAGCGGATCCATTCCATCGACGAGTTCAAGCTGGGCCGGGACGGCATCTATATGATCAAGGGACCGTACCATGGGACCTTCCTGCCGCAGGTCGCGACGGAAACGGGCTGGACTACGGAAGAATTCCTGGGCCATTGCGCCCGTGACAAGGCCGGCATCGGTTGGAACGGCTGGAAGGATGCCGAGCTGTACACCTACCAGACCGAAATCGTGGAAGAATGAGGGAAGCCCGGTTCTATACCCCTTTCGAAGGAGGCGTCGAGTGCCGACTCTGTCCCCATCATTGCCGGATCAGGGAAGGAAACCGGGGTCGCTGCCGCAGCCGGGAATGTCGTGATGGAAAGCTATGGGCACTGTCCTACGGCAACCCCTGCGCTCTTGCCGTCGATCCGGTCGAAAAGAAGCCCCTGAACGGTTTCCTGCCCGGAACCTGGTGCCTGTCCCTCAGCTGCACCGGCTGCAACCTCTCCTGCCGATGGTGCCAGAACAGCGACATCTCCCAGGTCGCCCCGGAAGATGCGGACAGCACCGTCCTTTTTCCCGAAGATGCCGTGGACCTTTGTATCCGCCGCGGCCTTCCATCCATGGCGTACACATATACAGAGCCGTTTACGTGGTGGGAGTATATGTATGACATGGCGGTGCTTGCTCGTGGCCGTGGCTTGAAGAATATCCTGGTTTCAGCCGGTTTTGTGGAGAAGGAGCCTTTGCGGGAACTGCTTCCGTATCTGGACGCGGCGAACATCGACATTAAGGCATTCGACGATGCTTTTTACCGCACCTGGTGCGGGGCTCGCTTGGATTCCGTTCTGGAGAACATTCTGGCGATGCATGCCGCCGGCGTTCACGTCGAGATCACGAATCTCCTGATTCCCGGTCTGAATGATTCAGAGGAGCAGGTGCGCGCATTATGTGGCTGGATGGTGGAAAACGGCCTGCAGCGCGTCCCGCTGCATTTCAGCCGCTACTTCCCGCGGTACAAGATGGCTTCCCCGGGGCCGACTCCGAAGCAGTCTTTGATACGGGCGCGCGACATCGCCCGGTCCTTAGGGATTGAGACCGTATATCTGGGAAATGTGTAAGGTTTGATCAGTCCTCGTCGGTTTCTTCCTGGGGTTTGTCCCGTTCCAGGAAGATGAGGCCGCGCTTCACCTGGCCGAGGAAGGTGTCGGCGGCGGAAGAGATGGTGTCGCCGAAGTTTTTCAGGGAGTTTATGAATTTCTTGATGCCCATGGTGAATCAGTTGCCCAGATTCATTTTCTCGTATCTGTATCCTAGCCGGCCCAGCTCGATGGCCGCCCCGACCTTGAACATCACTTCGACCGTCACGAGGAAAAACTGGTACGCCTCCGCCGTGCCCGGCTCCGTACACTCCCGCATCAGGAAATGGTAGGCATTGGCCGAGCACGACTGCATGGCCGGCACGCTGTGCTTCCGGTCCTTCAGGATATTGTCGGTAATGTGGTCGTCCATGTCGTCGAAGCCCCGTTCCCCCTGGAAGAACGAATAGGGGAAGTCCTGATACTTCGCCCAATCTTGGTCCCACAGGTATGCAATCGCCATTCCGAGATATCCGGCACAGGCCAGGCAGTACTCCGGGTAGGCGTTGAAGTTCCTTACGGCATCTCCGTAGAAGGAAGGTGCGAAGCGCATCCATGCGTCGTCGATATCCGGCGATGACAGGAGCACACCTTTCAACAGGCCACTTCCCGTGCAGCTTTGAAGGAGGTGGGTTGTGAGGTCGTCTTTGTATTTTTCAATCGTATTTTTCTCGGGTTCCATCATTGAATGTCCATATTATCTACTCTCCGCCATCCGGAAGATTTGACTTGAACTTCTTCCGGCTGTAAGTCTTCTTGGAAGCATGCCGGACGGGGCGGAAAGCCGTCGGTTTCCCATGCAGGGCGATGTCTTCCAAACGGGCCGCCCGGCGGTTTGCCAGCATGAAATCCTTCTCCGTAATGCGGAGTTTCTTTTGTTTTTTCTTAGGACGCATCCGGGATGTATTCGTCAATGGTTCCGGCAATGGAAAGGATAGTCTGATAGAAAAGGATGTTGGAGTCCTTCAGGGGTTTCCAGCGTTCCTCAGACCCTTTTCCCCGGAGATATTTGTCGGTGTAGATGGTGCCGAAATTGCCGACGAAGACTTCCACTTCGTCCTTGTCGTTGACGCGCAGGGCACGGATGGGGTAGGCTTCGGAATAGCCGGTCTTGCTGTCGAACACCAGCGCCTTGATGTCCGTCTTCTCCAGGCGGTTGTTCGAGGCGTTGATGAAGCCGCCGGCATTCTTGATGATGTCCCTGATGGCGTCGTGGATGGCGTTGCCTGCTTCCAGATAGGCGTTGGACAGTTTTATGAGGTCGTTGTTCATACTATGCTTTCAGGATATCTTGCGAGACGATCGTCTCCGTTTCCCGGCGTCCGCTCTTGGCAAGGCGGATCATCGCCGCGGCCACCTCTTCCGTGGGCATGGGCTTCCATGAACGCATCAGGCCGATGGCGTTCAGGACCTTGAGGATTACGACTCCGGCTTTCTCCCCGAACCGGTCGCTTCCTTTCCGGATGAGGGAGGGAGGCTGAAGGATGAAGCATCCCGGAAACCTCAGCTTTTTCACCGCCTCTTCCAGTTCGCCCTTCATCCGGGTGTAGAAGATCTTCGACTTCGGGGACGCTCCGACGGAGGAAACGAGGACATACGTCCGGACACCGTTTCTGCGGGCCGCATCCGCCGCCTCATATTGGTAGGTGTTATCGACTTTCCACTGGGCATTGTGGCTTCCGGCTGCCTTGATCGTGGTGCCGAGGCAAGAGAACAGAACATCGCCCGCGAGCAGGTGATTCCACTGTCCGGGATGGTCGAAATCGACGATATGGACGGTCAGTTTCGGATTCTCGAAACCGACGGGGCGACGGACGAACACCGTCACTTTTTCGAAGGAATCATCCTCCAGAAGCATCTGCACGAGGTCTTTCCCGACTGCTCCGGTTGCACCGATGACAAGGGCTTTCATGGGTTCCATACTTTTTATCTGATGTATCTGTCCCGGTCTTCCGGGGTAATCTTGCGGATGACGCGACAGGGATTTCCGGCCGCCAGGACGCCTTCCGGGATATCATTGATGACGACCGAACCGCCGCCGATGACGGAACCCGAGCCGATGGTCACGCCGGGCATCACGCACACCATGCCGCCGATCCAGACGTCATCCCCGATGGTGATGGGAAGCGAATACTCGAGTTTCCTGTTCCGGAGGTCCTTGTCCAGCGGATGTCCGGCCGTGTAGAATCCGCACTGCGGGGCCACGAACACGTTGTTCCCGAACGTGACTTTCGCCTCGTCCAGGATGACGCAGTAGGCGTTGATGAAGACGTCGTCCCCCACTTCGATGTTCGATCCGTAGTCGCAGAAGAAGGGCTGATTGACGATGAAGTTCTTCCCAGCCTTGCCGATAATCTTGTTCAGCAGGTTGGTCCTTCCCTCCAGATCGGTGACTTTCAATGCATTGTAATCCTGGCACAACTGCTGTGTCCGAAGCAGTTCGTCCAGGAGTTCCCCGTTCGATGCGTCATACAGACGCCCGGACATCATTTCGTCGCGAATGTTCATACCAGGTTGCGGTCGGATTAAAAGTCGTTAGCTCTGCGAAGATAATCATTTTCAATGGGATTGCCATGAGAATGATACGCCGGACTACTTCTTCAACCAGAGGATGGAGTCCGGCCCTTCGTTAAACAGGAGGTCCAGGACGGAGAGATGGGGCGTGAAACCGAAACGATCCGTAAATACTTGATAGTACGGACGATCCAGGCCCAGGGAGGAAAGAATGTCGTCAGGGCGCTTGGGGTGGATGGCCGCCCGGAAATCATCCGGTCCGGCGGCTGCGGGAGCCACGAAGGAGGAGGTGGGGAGCAGATGGCACGAGACGCCGGTTTTCTCCATCAGGAATCTCGCAAGTGACAGGTTCCAGTCCCAGAGCAGGGTGGGGCGCCTGTCCATCACTTCGAACAGTTCGTCCCGGTAATACTCGTAGTAGGCCGATGTATAATAGGCCGCGTCCAGCGACCGTTTCGTACGGACGAGCCAAGGAGTAGAGTAGTCCACCCGGACTTCCGTGATATGCATGGACTCCGCGTGGACGACAGGGACCTGGAGCATCTGGACACCGTCTCCGGCCAGGATGTAGCAGCGGTTGCGGTAGGATTGTTTCTGGTAGTTCTCACAGGCTTCCAGGAAAACCGTGGAAGGAGAAACCCTGTCCGGGGACAGGGTCATATCACGGGCCAGGAGGGCGAACCAGGACACCGGCGGGAAGTATGCGGTGGAAAGGAGCACTACTTGCGGGGTGCCCGGGGACGGGAAATGATGCCCCGCTTGGACGAACGGATGAAGTCGAGGATGGTATCGCGTTCTTCCGTCTGCGGGAAATTCTGTTCGATGTATGCGACGGCGTCGCTCACGTTCATTCCCTGGAAATACAGCGCGTCATAGATGGCTTTGATTTCATTGATCTTCTCCTCGGAGAAACCGCGGCGGGACAGGCCCACGCGGTTCACGCCCTCGAAGCATACCGGTTCGCGGCCGGCCAGCACGTAGGGCGGAATGTCCTTGACAATCTTGAAGCCGGCGCCAACCATAGCGTGTGTGCCCACGTGGGAGAACTGATGGGCCAGGGTACCGCCGCCGATGATGGCCCAGTCCGCGATCTCCGTCTCGCCGGCCAGGGCGACATGGCTCACGATGATGCAGTGATTGCCGATGACGCAGTCATGGGCGATGTGGGCATAGGACATCACAAGCGTGTCGCTGCCCACCTTGGTCAGGAACTTGCCGCTGGCTTTGGTGCCGCGGTTGATGGTGGCGCATTCGCGGATGGTCACCCGGTCACCGATTTCCACATAGGTGACCTCGCCTTCATACTTGAGGTCCTGCGGAACAGCTCCGACGACCGCGCCCGGGAAGACTGTGCACTCGCTGCCCATTTTCACGTAAGGGAAGATGACGGCGTGCGGCAGGATTTTGCAGCCGTCCCCGATTTCGACGTTCGCGTCGATGAAGGCGTAAGGCCCGATTTCGATGTTGTCGCCGAGTTTCGCCTCGGGGCTGACGGTGGCGAGCGGATGGATGTTATTCATAGCCGGTTGTTTTATAAGAGGGCCCGCAAGGCTTTCGCAGCCTTGGTATTGATGGAATGGCCCGGTTTGTAAGCGGTGATGCGCGCATTCATGTATCCGCCGGCGAGGCGCATGTCGCCGAGGAGGTCCAGCAGCTTGTGCCGCCCGCATTCATCCGGGAAATGGAGTTGCAAGTTGTTCAGGTAGCCTTCGCTGGTAACGGTCAACTCCGGCAGGTCGAAGAGCCGGGCGATGGTGGAGAGCTGTTCGTCGCTCACGGGATTCTCCACGATGACGATGGCATTGTCCACGTCACCACCCTTGATGAGGTTGTTGCGGAACAGGTACTCGATTTCGTGGAAGAAACAGAAAGTACGGCAGACACCGATCTCGTAGCCGTAGTCCGTCGTCTCGTCCCAATGGGCGGACTGGATGCCCAGGATCTTGGAATTGAAGTCCACCGTGATGTCGGCGGAAGGACCGGCGGCGGGCTCGATGCGCACCCAGGAACCGGTCCGGTCGTCCCGGATTTCCAGGGACTGCGGGATGTCGATATAGGCGCGTGGAACGCCCTGGTCCACGAGCCCGTCCTTCAGGATGGCGTCCACGTAAGGCTTCGCACTGCCGTCCAGGATGGGCACTTCGATATTGTCCAGTTCGATGACGGCGTTGTCCACCCCGAGCCCGGTGAGGGCCGACATGATGTGCTCGATGGTAACGGCGACGGCTTCGTTATGGGAAATGGTCGTGCTGCGGGCCGTATTGGAAACATTCTCGGCAAGGGCGTCGATGACCGGTTTGGAACGGAGGTCCGTCCGGCGGAATTTGATGCCGTGACCGGCCGGGGCCGGCGTCAGTTTCATGTGGGAATAAGTCCCCGTATGGAGGCCTTTCCCTTCAAAATAATAGGATTTCTTGACGGTATGCTGGTTTCGAAGCATTTGCAAAGATACGAATAATGTTCGGTTCGCCCAAGAACTACTCCTGGGCGCTCTGCCGGAACTTGGCGTAGGCCCGCATGTACTGGGTGGTCGGGATGCACGGGGACCCCAGCAGGACCTGGCCTTCCTTCCGGATGTTGCCGATGACGCCGGCCTGGGCCATCAGGGTGGTGTGGTCTGCGATCTTGAGGTGGCCGGCGATGCCCACCTGCCCGCCGATGATGCAGTATTTGCCGATGACCGTGGATCCGGCGATGCCCACCTGGGCCGCCATCACGGTATGGTCGCCGATCACGACGTTATGGGCGATCTGGCACAGGTTGTCGATGCGGACCCCATTGCCGATGACGGTGGATTCCATCTGGGCGCGGTCCACGGTGGTGTTGGAACCGATTTCCACATCGTTGCCGATGACCACGTTCCCGAGGTGCTCGATCTTCTCCCAGCTGCCGTCCGGGCGCGGCGCATTGCCGAATCCGTCGTCGCCGATGACACAGCCGGCATGCAGGATCACCCGGTCTCCGATGACCATCCCCGGGAAGATGCGCACGCCGGGATAGATGATGCAGTCCTTGCCGATCTTGCAGTTCTCGCCGATGGTCACGTGTTCATGGATGACGGTGTTGTCACCGACTACGGTATGTTTGCCCACATAGGAGAACGGCCCCAGCCAGACTTTCTTGCCGAATTTCGTGGAGCAATGCCAGCGGGCGCGGAGACTCCGGTGGCGCCGGGCTTTCTTCGTCTTGTCGGAAACGTATTTCAGGAGCTCGGTGATGGCCGCGTAGGCGTTGTCCACGCGGACGAGCGTGGCCTTTACCGGCTGCTTGGGCTCGAACGTCTTGTCCACCAGGATGATGGAGGCGTCGCTGGTATAAACGTACTGTTCGTATTTGGGGTTGGCGAAAAAACTCAAGGTGCCGGGCTTCCCGTGCTCGATCTTGGCGAACTTGGAAGCGGCGGCGTTCTCGTTACCGTCCACGGTTCCATTCAGGACCTGGGCAAGCTGTTTTGCGGTAAATTCCATAAAAAAGACAGTCTCAATGATGCAAAGTTAACACTTTTCGGCGATATGCGGCCTTCCGGTGATCTTGAGAATCCGACGGGTGTCGGCGGTGATCTTGTAGGCCTCGTCGATGGTGTGGCCGGCGACGGCGACCACGTGGTGCGCGTCGGAAAGGCCGCTGTCGCGGACGACGACCGCCCGCCGCTTGTCCACAAGGGAGAAATGCCGGTCCTTGAACCAGTCCTGGAGTTTCTTCCGGCCCCGCATTCCCAGCGGGCGGATCCAGTCGCCGGCGACCCAGCGGTCCGCGACCAGGTCTCCATGGACCTTGTCAGCATCTACGGCCAGGATTCCCTCTGGCATTACGGGGGATTGCCCGGACTTCCAGGGCTCTTCCGAAACCAGTATTTCCGGTGCTTCCACGGCCTCTTCCCGGACCAGGCGTCCGGCGGCGCTGACGAAAGCGCCCGCCCGGCGGCCGCTCAGTCCGCTCCGGACGATGTCTGTCGCCTGGGCGATGATGGGCGGAGTCATCCCTTCTCCTTCCAGGATCCGGTACAGGATGTACTCCCAGCCGGGGATGGTTTTCAGGAGCGCCGTGTCAATCCGACGGCCGTCCCAGACCAAACGGACGTGTTCCTCATAAAACCCGTCGGCAATGCGTTCCACCAGGCGGAGCCGGTCCATGTCGGCGGCGAGGGTTTCCTCGAAGGATGGATTGATTTCCCGGAGGATGGGAAAGACCTGGTTCCTCAGTTTGTTGCGCTTGACCGTGTTTTCCGCATTGGTCCTGTCCTCCCGCCAGGGAAGGTTCCACTCGGCAGCGAGCGCATCGATTTCGGCTCGTGTCATGCGCAGGAGGGGACGGCGGAGCGGAATGTCGGAATAATCGGGATCCGGAAGGAATCCTTCCGCCTGCATCCCGCAGAGGCCTTTGATACCACTGCCACGCAGCAGGTTGAGGAAGAACGTTTCGGCGTTGTCACCCGCATGATGGGCCGTCAGGACAGCCTCGTAGCCGTATTCCCGGCATAGCTGTCCGAACCAGCGGTAGCGCAGGCGCCGTGCGGCCATTTCGATGCTGATGCCTTCAGCGTCGGCAAAGGATTCCGTGTCGAAAGCCCGGACGTGGCAGGTTACCCCATGCCGGGCAGCCCATTCCCGCACCAGGACCTCGTCAGCGTCGCTTTCGTCGCCCCGGAGCCGGAAGTTGCAGTGTGCAATGGCAAAAGGTCCGCCTTCGCGGCGAACCTTTTCCGCCAGGACCATCGAGTCCCGGCCACCGCTGACGGCGACCAGTACCATGGACCCGTCCTTATTTCTTCGCGAGGGTGTAGGTGAAACCGAACTCCAGGAATTCCTTGAACTGGACGGCCGGAACCTTGGTTCCGTTGATGTCCTTCACCTTCACGTTCTCGTCGTAGATGAGGTTCGTGGAAAGGGTGAGGGCGAAATACTTGGCGAGTTTCCAGAACACCTTGTTGTCCCAGTTGACCCGGAGGTTCTGAGGCTTGTGCAGGTAGTTGGAGAAGAGGACGAGCTGGGTGGTATAGCTGAAATCATCGTTGATGACCCATTTGGCGTCCGCCTTCAGCTGCGCACCGAGGCCGAAACGGACCGGCTTGTAGCCCTTTCCGTCTTCCAGCAGTTCCATACCGTAGGTGTCGCGGAGTTTCTCATTCTGGACGATTACGACGTCGGCCGCGAGCGGGGAGAAGTTGAGGGAGAACCAGGGCTTCGGCGTCCACAGGACACCGAGACCGAAGTTGATGTAGGCCGGAGACAGGAAATCGGACATCAGGGTCCTGGCATTCAGCCAGTCGTCGATGGAGGGCTCGTGTCCTTCCGTGTTCTTCGGCGTGCCGTATTTCCAGTTGTCGTTGAACTGGGTCTTGAAGTCGAAGAATGCGGAATAGCTGAGGTGCCGGACCGACGTCTCATAGCCCCACTTGGATTCGAAATAGATGCGGTCCTTGGTCTTCTGGAGAATCGGCTTGTCGGCGGAGTACAGGAAGCCGTAGTCCAGCTGGAGCCGGTTGGTCCAGATGGTCTTGTCCTTCTTGTAGTTCGCGTTCGCGTCGATGGCGGCCGCGAGGGTGTAGTTGTTGTAGCCGCCGGCGGCCCAGTTCCACAGGGACGTCTGGCCGAAGTTGATCTGGTTCAGGATGGAATTCGCCCAGTAGTTCGTTTTCGGGGTGGCTTCCGGCACGTCTTTGGCTGCCGTAAGGGTTTCTGCGACTTTCGCCGCGACCTTCTGCGCGTCCTGGGCGGAAAGCGTCACGGTGGCGGCCACGAGGGCGGCGAAGAGTGTAAAGACTTTCTTCATATCTCTTAACCTTTTAATCAATAAGACCTTGCAAAGATAACGCGCTGGTGCGACGGTTTGCCGCTATATACGCACTTGCCTTCTTCCTCGACGACGAAACTGTCCACGGGGATGCAGCGGATGGTGGCCTTCGTCTCCTCCTGGATGCGGGCCTCGGTCTCCGCAGTGCCATCCCAGTGGCAGAGCAGGAATCCGCCCTTCTCGATCTCTTCCTTGAATTCATCCCAGGTGTCCACCTTGCGGACGTTTTCGGCGCGGAATTCAAAGGCGCGCTGGTAAATGCTCTTCTGGATGTCGTCCAGCAGGCCGATGATCCGATCGTCCAGGCCGTCCAGCGGCTCGGTGATCTTCTCGAGGGTGTCGCGGCGGGCGACTTCCACGGTACCGTTCTGCAGGTCGCGGGGACCCATCGCCAGGCGCACGGGAACGCCCTTGAGTTCCCATTCGGCGAACTTGAAGCCCGGGCGCAGGTTGTCGCGGTCGTCGACCTCGACGCTGTGGCCCTTGGCCTCGAGCGCCTTCTTCACCTCGTACATCTTGTCCAGGACCTGGTTGCGTTCTTCGTCGCTCTTGTAGATCGGGACCATCACCACCTGGATCGGGGCGAGGGCCGGCGGGAGGACGAGGCCGTTGTCATCGCCATGGGCCATGATGAGGGCGCCCATCAGGCGGGTGGATACACCCCAGGAAGTGGCCCAGACATATTCCTGCTGGCCTTCCTTGTTCGTGAACTGCACGTCGAATGACTTGGCGAAATTCTGGCCCAGGAAGTGGGAGGTGCCGGCCTGCAGCGCCTTTCCGTCCTGCATCATCGCCTCGATGGTCATCGTGTCGATGGCGCCGGCGAAACGCTCGCCCGGACTCTTGTGGCCTACCACGACCGGCAGGGCCATGACCTCGCGGGCGAAACGGGCGTATACGTCCACCATGCGCTGCTTCTCCGCTTCGGCCTCCTCGGCGGTGGCGTGGGCGGTGTGGCCCTCCTGCCAGAGGAACTCCGCGGTGCGGAGGAACAGGCGGGTGCGCATCTCCCAGCGGACGACGTTGCACCACTGGTTGCACAGGATCGGGAGGTCTCTCCAGGAGTGGATCCAGTTCTTATAGGTGTTCCAGATGATGGTTTCGGAAGTGGGGCGGACGATGAGTTCTTCTTCAAGTTTCGCCTCGGGGTCCACGACGACGCCCTTGCCGCCGGGATCGTTCATCAGGCGATGGTGCGTAACCACGGCGCACTCCTTCGCGAATCCGGCCACGTGCTCGGCCTCGCGGCTGAAGAAGGACTTGGGGATGAAGAGCGGGAAGTAGGCGTTCTTGTGTCCGGTCTCCTTGAACATGCCGTCAAGAATCTGCTGCATCTTCTCCCAGATGGCGTATCCGTAGGGCTTGATGACCATGCAGCCGCGCACGGCGGACTGCTCGGCCAGGTCGGCCTTCACCACGAGGTCGTTGTACCACTGTGAGTAGTTCTCGGACCGTTTCGTTACCTCTTTTGCCATAATACGATTGTTTTTTTCAAAAATTGTCAGTAACATTGCCCGTGTTAATACGAAATTGGCACACTAATTGATTTGCCACTCGTGATCCGGGTTAAAATCCGGCACAAAGATACTTATTTTATTGGATAAAAAGGAGGTTCTGACATGAAAAAGCATCTGGCTCCCTACCTGCTGGGTCTGCTTGCCGCGGTTTCCTGCGGCACGTCCGCCCAGTTCGCTGCGGGCACGCAGCAGTTCGAAGACGGCATCTATGCGGATCCCCGTTCGGAGGCTCCCGTAGCCGCCGTTTCCCAGGATGAGATGGACGCCCTGGTGAAGGAGTCCATCGAATCTGAAGTATACGTCCTCAGCGCGTCCGGCGACACGGTCGTCGTCCCCGAGGGCAAGGTCGCGAAACTCCGTTTCGACGGAAACGTGACGGACATCACGGTATTCAACAATTACAGCTGGGGGTACCGTCCCTGGTACCTGCACGGGTATTACGATCCGTGGTACTATTCATCCTGGTCCTATTGGGATCCCTGGTACTGGGATTCCTGGTACTATCGTCCGTACGGCTTCTACCGTCCGTGGAGGCATTACGGCTTCTATGACCCCTGGTACTATTCCTCCTGGTATTATGATCCTTGGTATTACGGGTATTACGATCCCTGGTACTGGGGCCCGTCCTACTATGGATACTATGGCTACGGCTATTATCCCGGCTGGTACGGCTACCATGGCTATTATGGCCACTATTACGGCGGCTATTACGGCGTAGGCGGCTGGAGCGGCCGCTGGATCCAGCGGAACAGCCATGCGCACCAGGTCGGCCATCGTGACGCGTCCCGCAGCACCCGGAGCTTCGTCTCCCGGGGCGGTGCCTCCGGACGCGGCAGCGGCCTGACCCGCGCCGGCGGAAACACGGTCTCCGGTTCCACCGGCAGCGCCTCCCGCCGTTCCTCCACCGGTCTGACGAGCGTCGCCCGCTCCGCGGCCCCCGGCACTTCCCGCGCCGCTTCCTCCGCCGTCCGGACGACAGGCTCCACCTCTGCCCGCAGCGGCTCCGCGGCCACCCGCGGCACTTCCGGCACGGGCTCCGCAGTCCGCAGCAGCGGAAGCACGGTTTCCCGTGGCAGCGGCACCGGCAGTTCGGTTTCCCGCAGCAGCGGCACCACCCGCAGCTCCGGCTCGGTCTCCCGCAGCAGCAGCTCGGCGAACTATCGCCGTCCTTCCACTTCTTCGGGCTCTTCCAGCTCTTCCAGCCGCAGCTCTTCGGGCAGCTACAGCGGTTCCAGCCGTTCTTCCTCCGGCGGTTCCTACCGCAGTTCCGGCTCTTCTTCCGGAAGCTCCTCCCGTAGCAGCTCCGGTGGCGGCTACTCCGGCGGTTCCTCCTCCCGCAGCAGTTCGGGCGGCGGTTACTCCGGCGGATCTTCCTCCCGCGGCGGCGGTTATTCCGGCGGCGGCTCCAGCGGCGGTTCCTCCTCCCGCGGCGGCGGTGGCGGCGGCGGACGCCGATAAGTCGGCAACGGATGTTTAACCCTCAATCGATCATGACCATGAAAAAGATATTGGCAGCAGTCTTCCTCCTTACCGTTGCGCTCCAGGCCGGGGCGCAGGGGTGGACGGACGCACTCAACTTCTCTGAGAACGATTATCTGGGCACGGCCCGTTCGGTGGGCATGGGCAACGCGATGACCGCCGTCGGCGGCGACCTCGGCTCCCTGACCTTCAATCCGGCCGGTTCCGCCGTGGCTTCCTACTCCCAGTTCACCATCACGCCCGGGCTCAGCTTCTCCACGGTGACCGCGCAGGGTTCCCTGCTGACCGACACCGGCAGCCCGATCGGCTTCGAGGACACTTACAAGACCCGGAACGGCCGGATGGGACTTCCGAACTTCGGTGCGATGATGGTCTACAACACGCATAACCAGCGCGGCCTGAAGCGGGTTTCCTTCGGTATCGTGGGCAACGTCACCCGCGATTATACGAACCGTCTCCGTGCTTCCGGCACCAATACGTCCACCAGTGTCGCAGGTTCCCTGGCCTCCCAGGCGGACGGCTATGCTCCCGCGGATCTCGACGGCAGTTTCTACGGCAACAACACTCCTTCCTGGGAGTCGATGGTCGGCTACCAGGGCGGTCTGTTCGGCCAGATCGGCGACGCCTATGTCGGCCTGACCGAGTCCCTGCTGGACAACGGACGCATCGTCCTCACCGACAAGATCGGCCAGTATTACGGACTGAACCGCAAGGGCAGCAAATATGACCTCTTGATGAACTTCGGTCTGGATTTCAACGACAAGTTCTATCTGGGCGCGAACATCGGCATCACCACGCTGACCTACCGCAACGATGAAACCCGTTCCGAGGAGGCGCTCACCGGCATCGACTACGGCAACGGCTTCCAGTCCCTCCGCATCCGCTCCGCCTACTATGACGACGGCACCGGACTCTATGCGAAGGTCGGTTTCATCGCCCGTCCGTTCAGCGGATTCCGGATCGGCGCCGCCATCCAGACCCCCACGCTGATGCAGATCCGCGAGACTTATCAGCTGGAGGCCCGTTCCATGGCCAAGGACATCGAAATGTCCCAGTCCACGCCGAGAGATGAGTGGTACTACAACGTCACCGCGCCCTGGCGGGCCAACGTCGGTGTCGCTTACACCATCGGCAAGTTCGGCCTCATCAGCGCCGACTACGAGTACACCGATTTCCGCGGCATGAAACTCACGCCGGCTTATGACGACGCCTACTACTACGACTTCTCCGACGCGAACCTGGACATTCAGGACTTCACCGGTTCCGTCCATGCCTTCCGCGTGGGCGCCGAACTCAAGCCGATGCCCGAGATGGCCATCCGCGTGGGCTACAACCTCACGACCGGCGCCCAGTACAACAAGCTGTCGGATGATGGCAGGGTGGTCGCCCTTTCCAGCGACGAGCGCTATGACCAGCTCCGCTCCGCCGTTTCCTTCGGCCTGGGCTACAGCTCCCCGGGCTCCTTCTTCGCCGATTTCGCCGTCCGCTTCCAGTATCTCCCGAACGAGTACTTCACTCCTTATTGGTACTATTACCGGGAGGACGGCAAAACGTTTGTGGACAACGGTGTCGTGACGCCTGAGATCTGCGCGCAGTCCGCCCTCTGCAACGCCCTCCTGACCCTGGGCTGGCGGTTCTAGTGAAGCGGATCACCTTCATCGTCAATCCCGTCTCTGGCGGCAAGGACAAGAAAGACGTCCTTGCCGCCATTGGTCGTTATCTGGACCTGTCCCGCTTTTCGTATGAGGTGTTGCAGACGGCCCGGGCGGGGGATGCGGCGGACTGGGCCCGGGCGTGCCGTTCCGACATCGTCGTCGCCGTGGGCGGCGACGGAACGGTCAGCGAAGTGGCCGCGGGCCTGCTGGGGACGGAAAAGGCCTTGGGAATCATCCCGTGCGGCAGCGGAGACGGCCTGGCTTTGCACCTGGGCATCAGCCGAAGTCCCGCGAAGGCCGTCCGGACCTTGAATGACGCGTATGTCACGCGCATTGACGCCGCCCGGATGGACGGGCGGCCGTTCTTCTGCACGGCCGGCGTGGGGCTGGATGCGGATGTGAGCCTGGAGTTCTCCCGCTCCTCCACCCGGGGGCTGGGAACTTATGTATCCATGGCCTGGGAGAAGTGGAGACAGCGGGATCTCAAAGACCGGTACGTGGTTGAAACGGATACCGAAACCTGGGCCGGGCCGGCGGTGTTCGTCACCGTGGGAAACGCCAACCAATGGGGGAATGAGGCCCGGATCGTTCCGAAGGCGTCGTTAAGGGACGGCCTGCTGGACGTGACGGTCGTGCAGCCGTTCTCCACGCTGGAGATTCCGGACCTGGCCGCCCGCCTGATGACCGGCAAGGCCGATACGAGCCATCACGTGCGTTCCTTCCGGAGCGCGCATGTCCATATCCACCGGGACCATGCCGGCCCGGCGCATTGTGACGGCGACCCGTTCGAAGGCGGCGTCGACCTTCATCTGGAAATTATGCCGGGCGCGCTGAACGTGGTCGTTCCGCAGGCCCGGCTGGAAAAGATCTGAAAAAGGGAATCAGTCGCCGTAAGGGTCGGCGTCGTTCCACTCCTGAAGCAGATATCCGTGACGGTCCACGCAATGGTCGTGGACTTTTTGTTGTGTCTGCGCGTCCAGGCTGTTCCACCAGCGGGTGCAGGCGGGATACCGGACCAGTTCGTCATCCACCTTCCCGTCCGGGGAGGCTTTCGTCAGGCCCTTGCGGGCGATTCTTTCTTTCTGGGCGATGGTCAGAGACGCCCACCAGATATCAAGATTGTCGTTGTGCATGCGTTCGGAAGCTAAAGGGGTTTATTTGTCCTCGGCGAGGTACCAGCGGACCGTCCAGTCGAGCTTTTCGCCCGGCGCCAGTTCCGTGTAGGGGCCCTGCGCCTCGATCTCGACGAAGCTCTTGCGGGCGTCGATGTACACCTGGATTTCCGCTTCACCCGGGGCGGCGTCCTCCGGAGCGATGTCGGGGAAGCGCTTGGTCATGACAAGGCCGTTGTCCCGGAAATTGAGCCAGCCCTTGCCGTCCACATTGATCTTCCGGTTCTCGTTGGCGACATCCACTTCCAGCTTGGCGATGTCTTCGCCGAAGGTGACCTTCATCAGGTCAGCCGGGGTGACGCCTTCCGGTTTCGCGTCGAACTCCAGGAAGCCGCCGTTAGGTACGCGGGTGATCTCCCAGGGAGCGACTTTCCGCGTTTCGCCGGATTCGTTGACGATGGAGTAGGTGACGACGAAGGCGAGGTCGGAAGGATCGGTCGTGATGGTCTTGCGGATGCGGTAGCCGAACTTGGACACCTGGCCCTCCAGGACGAGGGCGGGGATGGCTACGTCCACGATCTTGACGGGGCCGTCCGTGATTTCGGCGGTGTAGGGGAGGGAGTCATACTCCGGCACCGGGGGCCAGTTCCATTCTTTCTGCGGGCTGGTCCAGAAGGTGCTGCCGTAGGAGTTGGGGTTGAACCAGCGCCTGCGGGGCTGCTGCCCTTCCTCCTGGGCCGGCTGCGGGGCGGCCGCGGGGTTCTGTGCGATGACTTCCTGCTCTCCGAGCTTGAAGGAGAGGATCTTGCCGCCGTGGGCGGCGTCCACGACCATCGTGAGGTTCTGGACGGACAAGGCGTATTTTTCGTCGTCCAGTTTCTGGACGGTCTGGGCGGAAAGGGCGGTCGCGGAAAGGAGCGCGGCGGCCGCGAAGAGGAAACGGAGTTTCATGGCTTTGTTTTATTTTCGGTAAAGTTAGGCATTCCCAAAAACAATGCCTAACACAAATGCGTCGGATTCGTTCAAAAATGGATTACAGGGCCTGTCTTATCTTCTCTGTTCACCGTCGAGCGGAAGGTTGGAGAAGACGGGGGTGGCGACGGCCGGAGCGTCGTATCCGTCCGGATATCCGAATACGGTGAAGTCGATGATTCCGAGCGGATAGTTCCGCGGCCAGTCCGTGACGGTGAGCCGGACGAAACGGCAGTTCACCGGCGCGAATTCGTCATAGACGGTATCCTTGGGCAGGGAGTTCCCGGTCTTGTCCACTACGGTCCGGAAGTCATTTCCGTCCTGCGAGACTTCCAGCTTGTACCGATAGACGGGAAGCGCAGGCGCGGCGCCGAACATTCTCCGTCCTCCGCCGCTGAAGAGAACCCGCATGGCGTCCACGGTGAAATGCTGGACGACGTCGAACCGGGTGGCGGGGGAGAGCTCGACGGTGAGGGAGGGCTGCGGGTCGTCAGCCGCGGGTCTCCACACCGTTCCGCTGTAGTTGTCCACGGCGAACGCGGCCGGGTATCCGTCCTGCTGGGAGGAGCACTTGGACATCGCGTTCATCGCGTTCATCTTGTTGATGGTGACGGGAATGGAGGCGGGAACGGTCTGGTCGGAAACGGCTCCGGGAGCCGCTTGCGGCGTGTCCGTGACGGTGCAGGCCATCAGGCCGTCCGCATCGAACGTGACCTTGTCCATGCCGATGCGTCTGCCTCCCGGGGGATTGGACAGCACGATCGTGTAAAACTGCCACCATTCGTCCCTGTCCTTGACTTTGACGATGGAGCCGTGGGCCGTACCGGTCACAAGGCCTTCCGTCTTCCGGAGCAGGGGGTTGTTCGATGCATAGGAGTATGGACCGAGCGGGGAAGTGGCGGTGTAGTAGCCTTCGGCATAGGTTTTCCACTGCGTGCCGGAGGCGGAATACTCCAGGTAATAGATTCCGTTCCGCTTGATCACCCAGGGGCCTTCGATCCAGGCGACGCCCGGGTACTCGTTCATTTCGCCGTAGCGCTCCCAGGCGTGCATCGGATTGAATCCGAACAGATGGACCGGCTTGCCGGCGAAGGTGGTCAGGTCGTCCGGGTCGAGCCGGACGCCGTAGATGCCGCTGATGCCGCGGCCGGGCC
>JAEEGJ010013937.1_pt1 | contig 19284 bp, 17 predicted proteins | sample 8958761 | NCBI WGS metagenome assembly JAEEGJ01 (sample SAMN16246546, study PRJNA631951) | gut metagenome | biome: gut microbiome; feature: rumen; material: RS-attached | host: Bos | place: Iran: Karaj | collected 2018-10 | reverse complement strand
CAATATAATCATCCGCACCCATATCCAGACCCTTGACTACACTCATTTCATCGGCGGATGCGGTCAGGAAAATGACGGGAATATTTCTCTTTTTGGCAGCATTGCAAACACCAAAGCCATCTCCATCTGCCAGGGAAAGATCGACCAAAAGCATCTGAGGGGTATGCTTGTCAAGCACTGTCTCAGCCTCTGTCTGTCCGGACGCGGTCAGTGTTTCAAAATGCTCGCCTTTTAGATAATTTTGCAGAGCCTCTATGATGGCTTTATCATCTTCAACTATTAATATCTGAGCCATATGGCCTCCCCCTATTATCTTCTAAACATCCCTACTTAACCCCTCATCAGTCAACTACGACATCTCTTTGCATCAACTTCAATCCACTCATCCAGTGTCAACGGTATATAATCCGAAAACATACAGAAACAGTTTATCATGTGACAGGGGATGTGTCTGGCGGTATCCTCAGTTGCCAGAGTGACACTGGTATTTTGCGTTATATCGATAAACTTTCCGATTAGTGTGTCATCAAACGTGCCGTGTACATGCCCGAAAAGCATATATGTCTTGGCATTTCCTTCCTTATCCAGCCTGTACTGTCCGTTGTAGCAGAATATCGGGTAATGAGAAAGAACGACCTTCCTTTTATTATCCTTGAGCTCCTCATATGGCTTAATCCAATGAAAGAGTTTCGTGTCAAATTTCCTGTCATTTAAGAATTTGTCGTGATTACCTTCTATCAAGAATTTTCTGCCGTTAAGACGCTTAAGGATTTCGTTAGTTTCCTCGCCTTTTCCCACGGAAAAATCACCAAGAATGACTATATCATCATTGCGCCGCACCCGCGAATTCCACTGTCTTATCATATATTCATTCATCTCTTCCACGCTGCCAAAACCACGCTTGTCCATCTTGGTATTAAGGTTTTCATGGAAGAAATGCAAGTCTGCTATGTAATATCTCATATCATATTTCTCATTTATTGTTTGACATCTATATTTTTTATATCCGTATGGTTTTTGTTTGTATTGTTTCTATTATTTATATATTATGTGTAAAACAAACTATTCCTAAAATTCAAACTATTATCTGTCATTTAAAAATATTCACACTTATTATAATTATACTCAGATAAAGCCAAATTGTAAAGTCGGAATTAAAAAAGAGAGACCGGATTCAGTCTCTCTTTTAACAGATTATGCATTAACCTGTTTTTCTTTTAAAAACTTCTTTCTCTCAAGCCAAGCTGCATGTAAAGCACAAACTATTATCACCACTATACATAACGGACCTGCACATTTTATAAAATTGAGGATAAAACTACCCGAAAACAGGCTGGCACCATTATTCCTAACCGAATTAAGCAATACAGAATCTGTATCGATAATGGTCGCATTGTACTCTGTGAGCATATTTCTAAAGGTATCTTCAATCTCAGTCAACTTGGTATTTATAACATCGATCCTATCAGAAATGGTTTTTCCCTCGGCCGCTGCATTTACTGACGCATTCTTAAGGTCATCCAGATACGAATTGAACTTATTGATCTCTGCATCGATCTGTACGATTCTCTCAGACAAAGTATCTTTTTCCTGCATCAGACTTTCATAAGTTTTCTGAGAATTTGATTCCACCTTGACCATGGACTCATTGCCGGCAACATACAGATCCGCATCCATCTCATAGATATTGATCAAAGAATTGATATCTTCAATATTGGCTGCCTTATACTTTTTCTCATTCTCAAGGAGCTTAATCTCATACTCATACTGATTTCTAAGTCTCAATGCCGAAACCGTAAGGACATCCGTCATAACAACAGCTTCAACATTATCCAGCGAGTCATTTCTTAATGACCTTGACTTTAACAGAAGATCGTTAAAGCTTAACCCGTTACTCTTGAAATTAGTATTCAAAGCATACATTTCACCTGCATACTTTTCAAGCATACTCATCCTGTTTTTCAAGATCTTAACACGCTGTGAATAATCATAATTAGATATAGAATGTATCCTATTATAATCACTCGTGTCATAAGAATATGTATATTTGTTTATAAAATATTCTTTGTACTGCTCAGCTATTGCATTCAACAGCTTGTTCATCTTTGAATCAGATATGCTGCTGTCAAAGTCATCATAGAGCTTTACAGAATAAACCGTCGGATAATAATTATTTAATGATACGGATCTGCTATCCGAAAAATCATACAGGGAATCAAAATCCTTGATCTGATCGATAACATCACTGGGATACTGTCCACTGATAGTAATACTGTTTCTGATATCCTCTGCCGTATACTTATCAGAAAGCTCAACAGCAGCAAGTGCTTTTTCTAAGACTTCATCACTTGTCAATCCGCTTATTGAAAACTGTTCACCGCTCGGTGTCTTGTTCTGAGCTGCTCCATCATAGGTAAATTCAATAGAGATGGACGAATTTCTTTTGACTTTTTCTGTACCAAAAAACTTTATAAATGAAATTATTAACCCAATAACACCTGCTATTACCAATAACAAAAGATAGGTTTTAAATCTGTTCTTTTTTTGTCCCGATCTTTTAACTCTTTTGTCAGCTGTCTTATTTATTGCATTATCCTTGTTCATGCGTTTGCTTCCTCCTCTCTCTTCTTTCCATTGTTTATGGAGGGGTCACGCTTAAACTCCTCAATAAGACCATCCATACCCCAAATAACCACTGCAAGGAAAGCTCCGACAGCCATTCCGATAACAGCCTTCTTAATATTTGAAGCACTAAAGAAAGAGTCTTTTAAATACTGCGCTCCTATATAACTAATGTAGGAATTTTTATAAAAATCACTTTCCAGTATTTCTTTCGCATGATCTTCAGTAACCTGATAAAGTATATTGCAAACATCAACCAGATAAGTCAACTCATTCTGAACATAGTCCTTTTGAGCTGTGGAAGTATTGGTTACCGTATAACCTGAAATCTTGTCTCTGATATTGGCAATCTTTTCGCCCAAGCTTGCCTTATCGGCATAATTTTGAGCCTGATTCATTACGAGCTCATTATAATAATCAGTAACTGTAGAACTTGTCTTGCTCTCCTGTCCCGCAAGGCTTACTTCGATTTTCTTATTCTTATATTCACTTATAAGACCTTCTACATTTTTGATATTGCCAAGTACTACATCAAAATCACGATCCAGATTTTTAAGCTTGTAATTATACTTGGTGATCATAGCCTGTTTATCTCTGGTTATACTATTATTAAATACATATCCCGAAAGATAATCAACATCGATATCCTTAATCAGTGAAATGCAGGCATTAATATCATTAAAACTCATACCGTCAAGCTTTGAACGATAACTACGATATATACCTTTACTCGAGTCTGTACAATATTTTGAAAGAGAATTGAGCAGATCGGCTGCCTCATCTAACCTCTCGATATAATCAAGGTCCGTACTTTCAATGGAAGCAAGAGTATTATCCGGCAATTTCATGGTCAGATATGTCTCATAAAAATATTCATTATATGCTTCCGCAATATTATTCAGCAAAGAAGTCATCTCTGTCCCGTTAAGATACGTTTTATTTTTAGCTTCGGGATCTGTTGAAAAACCATTTGATAAAGTAACTATATACTTTCCTTCATATGTATAATCAACATTTAATACTTCTTCATAATCCTTGCTGGTTTCGTCAATGACTTTCTCAACAACCTCAAGCTTTTGTCTGGTTGCATCAGAAAGCAGCTCTTCGATGGTAATATTTCTCTCAAGAGCACTTATCGGAAGGTTTTCGGAGAGCTGTGTCTTCTTGATGGCTCTCTGAAGAATATATGAAGACTTAAGATAATTCATATCCAGGGACTTTCCGTCAGGAGCAAGCTGATTTTTTGCTTCCGGGTACAACAAGCTGATAACTACCGAAACATTTTCTGTCCTGTCTTTAAGCTCTGCCATAAGCAGAGGGGCAGCTAAGCCTATCAACATACAGGCAATTATCAGCCAAGCATAAATCCTGCGTTTCTTACCCATGTTTGAAAAAACACGTACAAGGTCGATCTCTCTTTCCCCTGTCTCAGAATCACGCTTTACAACTACTTCCACCTTTTGGTTCTGACCTATCTCCGTCAGAACATTTTTGTTGATTTCTGTCATTTTGAACCTCGTGTTGTTTGTATTTCTGTTTCTTTATAACCTGTCCATTGTAACCGTTTTCCTAAATAACTTGTCGTTGAAGTCTCCGATCAAAAATTTAGGGTTGGACAGAAGTCTTTCTTTTGTTACCGAGTCTCCGAGGTAGGTTGCTACCTGCCTTAGAGCATCGAGTTTTTCATTGTCTTCTATCCCCTTGCCAAAGGTCTCATACAGGGCTTTTGCCTGTTTGCTGCGGATATTGACATCTTTACCTTCTTTAAATGCCTTGTTTTGCTTTAGCCATCCGAAAAAGCCTCCATAGTAGCTGTCATACAGCGGATCGTTCTTGCTTTTTCTGAGATACATGGACGGTACCCAGTCTCTTATGACTTTTCCGACTATGAAAATGATGTTGCGAGATAAGTCGTCATAGCTCCCATCAGGATATTTCTTTACGTCGAGTCTTAGCATCAGTTCTCTGGCTGAAGCATTGAATACATAGGTACAACCGGGTGTGGTATTATATATGAGTGAATGCTGAAAATCCTTTTGAGCGGTTGTTTTGTTGCGTCTGAATCTAACGGGCTTTAACTTGGCGTTGGTCACTGTGAAATCGCCCTGGTAAAGCAAAGGACTCACTGCTGCCTCCATTGCATCATCATCTCCGTCAAGGATGGCCTGCGTCTCGAGGTGCTTTATGGCTCTGGAAAGTTTTTCGGGCTTCCAGACATCGTCCTGCTCGCAGAATGCGTAGTAGTCCGCATCTTCCGCTTTTTTAAGCAGTTCCCAAAAGCTTCTCGTTTTTCCGACCCTGTCGTCCTGAAACCACTCTATCTTTCCGTCGTTTTTGTAACGATCCAGGATGTCCCAGGTTTTGTCCGTGGACCCATCATCCCGAACCAAGATCTTTACTTCGGCTTTTTGGGATATGTCCTGTTTTAGAAGGCTTTGCAGCTGTTCTTCAAGATATTCCGCACCATTATAGGTGTGTAATAATACAACGATTTTCATGTGCTCACCCCCTAGTTGTTTATAAAATCCAATTAGAGTTGATTATAGCATAATGAAGTATGGGTGTCAAATTTTTTTTCTGGGTTTGTCTATATCCTTTATTTCGCCTATCTCTCCTTCTTTCAGGTGTTTCCGCCTACGGTTCTCCTTACGTACTTCACGGTTATCCTTTGTCATTTTGCGTATAGCCTTCATAAAGAGTTTGATACCTTCACTCATGATCTCCCTGGTCTCATCATCGATTTTACCCATGGATTTCATCATGTTAAAGGTAGATCTGAATGTGAAGAGGTCGTCCGTGTTGTCTGCACCGGAAGCTTCTACCACTTTCCAGAAGCCCTCGACCAGTTTTTCACGCTTGACAACATCTATGGAGATAAACCAGTTTCTGAGCGTCGCGTCCACATTGCGGCTAAGGTTTTTGATGTCGGTTTCGCGTATGAAGTCTCCCCGGCGTATCTCCCATGTATATAGAGAATGCTGCCAGAATGCGGCTCCCGAGCTATGGATCACACTGTGTTTTTCAGGATGCTCAAGGAGCATACCGACTACGGATTGTTGCGGGATAAAGCTGTATACCCGGTCTTTTATGGACCGGAACTCCGGAGACTCTGTTCTTTCTTTTGAAAATCCGGGACCGTCAAGGCTCACCACTGCTTTGATACGCTTTTTTACCTCATCGGAGCAGTATGCTGCCGAGTACATAGCGAGATTTCCGCCCTTTGAATGTCCGCAGATATATATGTCTCCGCCGTAGTGCTCAGAGGAAAATGCGGCCGATTCTTCGAGGTAGTTCAGTGCCTCCTTCTGTGAGGGTACATCCTCAAGGTATAGCATATTGAAGTCTTCCTTCCACCCGGTCAGTGTCCTGTCCGTGCCACGGAATGCGACAACAGTCTGTTTGTTGGGCAGGAGCAAAGTAATCGCCGAAAACTGCTCCTGTTTTTCTTCGTCTATGATGTTTCTAAAGCCTATCAGCTGCAGGCCTGTGAAACGTGGTGAGTTGAGCAATTTCTGTGTCATCTCATCGTCATCCCGATAGTGAAAGCTGCGTCCGTCTCCTTCAAGGTCTGCAAGTTCCTTTATGCGGCAGACTGCATTCCAAAGGCTGACAGGCTGTGCATCGAAATTTTCCGGCACTATCCCGTCATACGGGAAATATGAGCAACAGCCTATGACAGCGTAATCTGCTTCACACAATGGCAGGCGGGCTATCCCGATGTCCCCGCGCCATTCTAGGTATGATATTATGTTCATTTCTCACCTTTCCAAAAAAAGTCCGGTCAGCCGACCGGACTTAACAATTTTCATCCTGCACATTTCGTAGCAATATATTCCTGAATCTGAGATTTTTCCATCTTAAGGGGAAGACTTAACTCTGTGTATAAGAAATTTTCAGCCAACCCAAAATACCTTTCATCTATAGCAGTAAGTCGTTTTCCAATGTTCTCACGCATTTCTTTTCTGGAATATATTTCCTTAATAAGCCTCACCATATCGCGTAGATCACAATTGTGGATGACCTGCTTGTAGGTTTCTTCCCTTTTTCTTTCGTCTGTTATTTCAAGTTTATCTATAATTTTAATCTCATCTATGAGCTTATTTGCGTCTTCAAGACTGATTACCCGTCTGATGGTAACTTTTTTGCCATCTACGGGAGCATAAATTCTACCATTACCGGTTTTTCCAAGAGGGACAAGTGTATAATATATCCTGTCCTTTGAGATACCGGCCATATCCAAGGCTCCTACCGATTCAACCTGACATACTCCATCGCTTCCGAAAACAACTAATTCGCCAACATCAAACATGTAATACCTCCATTTCTTTCAGACTGTGTTACTAATACTACTTGTGTTTCATATTTATCCTCTGTGTCGCATAGACTCCGAAGAGAAGTATCGTGCTATACACCAGTGTACTTAGTATATCACATTTCTGTCAAAAATGTAAGTATTTTTTGCGAATTTATTACGATTTTTTATCATTTGGCGATTTCATATGCAAATATCCACTGTTGAACGATACCTTTTACCCCATCAAAGGCTGAGAAGTTGTCATTGATGATCTGCATATAGTCGGAGTATGAGAGCCTATCTAAAAGTTTTTTGTGAGAGATGTCGTTTGCAATATTTTTCTCTATCCGGTTCTTAGTTTTATCTGAGACAAACTCCCTGTATAGGATGTCTTTTATATGCACATCTATTGGGAACGAATCTACCAGGCCTACACCAAACAGGGCTACACAGTCCGCTACTTTGTCACCGATACCCGTAAATGAGCAAAGATATTTTTTCACTTCGTCTGCAGGCATGGTCCTGAGTTTATCGTCCGAGATACCGTCTGTGAGATACTTCACAGCAGTCTCGTATATGTATCGCTCACGATAGCCTAAAGACAGCCCCTTTACACCATCAGGTCCAGCTGATGCTATGGACTCCGGTGTAGGAAACCCATACCACGAGGAATGCTTCTCTCCAAATCTCTCACATAGGGCTTCTATGCATTTCCTGATGGAGGGTATCTGCTTTTGCTGAGAGATGATAAATGAAATCATCATTTCCCAAATGTCCTGCTTTAGGACTCTGATGTCAGCACCATATTCACATGATTTTTTAAGGAATTCGGCTCCACTGTTTTTTACTTTCTGGTAATGATTTTTAGCAGTTTGAACTATAGCTCCGTAATTTCTTTTCAGATCAAAGTAGTTCTCCCAGTACTCGTCAAATTCTTTTTGGGAGCACATGAACTCCACAGTTCCTATCTCTGTCCCATGCCCTTTTTCACTATCATCAAAGTGTTGACACAGTTCTAATCTTTTATTTCCCGAAAACACGACAAAACGGCCAGCCTCAGGTTCGTACATCCTGAAAATCTGCCCGCTATTCATAATTTTACGTAAATTAAAATATGGGATTGTTTTTGATACCATCTCATCTACCTCCATCTTTTTTATACCATAAAGAGGTGATTCTTGCAAGCAGAGAGCGTGACGGACTCCATATAAAAATACTTATGATTTTATATGGAGCCGTCACGCTCTCGACAGAGGAAAGAATCCCTCCCAATTATGCATTAAACATAACCTTCTCATCATCGAAGGATTTTGCGATACCTATGGTGAGGATAATCGCAATAAGTACTGTACCTGCGAGTGATGCAAGGAAGTTGGTACCTACAAGCTCGTTGTTACAGATATCCTTGATGGCAACCGCATTTCCGTATACAGGGATGAAGTATCTGTAGATCGGAACTTCTTTTCCGCTCATGAACATGGTCAGCATACCAGCAACCATAACTACGATGTATACAGGTGAGATCAGTGTGCTGGCTGCCTTAGTATCCTTAGCTCTGATAGCCAAGAATGAGATGATTGCTACGAAAAGGAATACGAGTGCAAGCATGATGGCACCGAGCTGCAATCCCTGTACAAATGTAAGCGAAAGTCCACCCAGACCCTCGCCCATAGGTGTATTTCCCCCGCCAAGTGAGCTCATGACCGGCATTGCGATCATCATGGATGCTACATATACAATGGCTGACAGCCCGCTCAGGATCATCATGGCTACGATTTTTCCGCTTGCGATCGATGTACGCTTTATGGGTGAAAGAAGCATGCTGGCAAGAGTTCCTCTCTCCTTTTCTCCGGCCATGGCATCAACACCAACACTCATAGCGCCTGCGAAGAGCATGATGATGATCATGTAAGGAAGCATCATGGAGATAAATTGTGACTTTGCTTTTTCTTCCTTCTGGATGATATTCTGCTGCATATCAAATACATTTAAAATATCCAGATTTCCTACACGCTCCTGAAGAAGCATGGTCCTGTAGGTATCGAGAACACCGGGATTTGTTTCGGAACCTGCTGCGAATACCGAATATGTATTTTGTGAATAATTTTCTGTGGTATTATATGAAATGATCAGCTGAGGGATAGCATCTCCTGCATTTTTATATGAAGTGAATTTCTTCTCAAATTCGGGATCCAGATAAACTATCATCTGAGAATCGCCGTTTAATATTTCATCACTTATCTTCTGCTCGTCTGCTCTGTATTCAGCTTCTGTCATGTAAGTGATATCGTTTACCGTTTCGCCTTTTTCATTTGTTTCAAAGTGACTTGCCTGAATTGCATTCTTTAATCTGGCATCTGCATTTACTATATATACCTTGTTTACATGCTCTTCTATATCACTGCTCATGGCACCCATCATGAAGCCCATGAGTCCGTAAAGTGCTATCATTATGATGGCAGGAAGGATAAACATGCTGAATACGAGCTTTTTATCCCCGAATACTCTTTTTAATTCTTTCTTTATGATTATTGACATTCCACTCATTTTTTTCTCCTCTATAAACTTATGTTTATATCTGATTTGTCTATTTTTTCAACCGTATATATATTACCGGTTTACACCTCATCAGTATACCTTACTATCATTTTTCGGGATTATACTTTGAGTACAATTTGAAGAATGCATCCTCAAGATCAGTAGCTTCATTTTTAGCAAGAATCTCTGACAATGTGCCTTCTTCTACTTTCTGGCCGCCGATGATAACGCCGATACGGTCGCTGAGCTTTTCTGCTTCGCTCATGATGTGTGTGGATACGATGACTGTCTTGCCCTGGTCTCTTAAGTATTTAAGGTAATCGGTAACACTCCTGGCGGTTACGATGTCGAGGCCTGATGTGGGCTCATCGAAGATGACTACCTTGGGGTCATGTACAAGGCTGACTGCAATGGCAGATTTCTGCTTCATACCTGTTGAAAGCTCTTCAATCTTCTTGTTTTTGAAATCGTTGATACCGAATACTCCGAAAAGTTCTTCCTGACGTGCTATTATCTGCTCGTCCTTCATGCCATGAAGATGGCCGAAGAATTTGAACATATAGTCAGCTGAGAAGTTGGGGTCGAGCTTTATCTCATTTGTAAGGAATGCGATGCTGTCCCTGACCTTCTGGCCTTCTTTTTTTGTATCGAATCCGCAGACCTTGATGTCGCCTTTGGTGGGCTTGAGCAGTGTGGCTACGCAACGTAAGGTTGTGGTTTTTCCTGCTCCGTTAGGTCCTAAGAGGCCGAATATCTCACCCGGCTTTGCTTCTAAGGATACGTTGTTGACCGCTACCTTAGTGTTCTCCTTGGTCTTAAGCTCTTGCATCTTTTTTGCATTAAGCTTGTAGATTTTTGTAAGTCCGTTGATCTGTATCACTTGTTTTCCCTCCTATATTATCTCAAATCCTTGAGTGATTCATATAACTCGATGTCTGAGGCGGTGACTTTGATGTTGGTCTCGATGGTCTTGCCTTCGACGTCTGTAAATGAGATTGCTATTACTGTGCCTTCCTGGATGCCTTTTCTCTGCATCGCATCTAAGAATAACGGGAATTTGGGATGATTGGTTGTGAATTTCTCCCATGCTCCTTTAAGTTTCCAAATTGCTGAAATATTCATTATAATTTCCTCCTGATCTTGTTTTGCGTCATTCTCAACAACATGGATTCATAATACCATATTATTTTTATTTGTAAATCGTTTTCTTTGGCGAATTACATACATTTATTATGTTTTCAGCACTTGTTTAACTGTTTATGTGTTATATATACACCTATTACACTTCTTTGTCAAGCATTTTTTTACAAAATTTTAATTTTATAAAATTATATGTTTTTATCACAATAATAAAAACCTTAATTTATCTTGGTTTTCACAGTATAGTAATCATTTTTCAGAAACACAAAACACCGACAGACTTTACGTCTGCCGGTGCACCCCAATATATTTTCAGCTTTTGCGTCTTGTAAACTGTTTAATGTAAATTATACTTCTACCTGTTTTACCAGTTTGTTTACCATCTTTATGATCTCTTCGGGTTCGAAGGGCTTGGTAACAAACTCAGATGCGCCAAGCTTGATGGCGTCTATCATTTTATTCTGCTGGCCGGCTGCGGTCACCATGATGACTTTGGCATTGCCGTCTACTTCTCTGATACATTTAAGGGCTTCAAGACCGTCCATAACGGGCATCGTGATGTCAAGGGTGACAAGGTCGGGTCTCAGTTCTTTGAACTTGTTTACTCCGTCCTGTCCGTCCATAGCTTCGCCGATGACTTCGTGTCCGGCATCCTCCAGGATGGTACGAAGGATTTTTCTTGAGGTTCTTGAATCGTCAACTACAAGTATTCTGCTCATATTGTCCACCCCTTATCCTTAAATATTTATCAAGCCATCATATGTGGATAACAGCTGAAGCTCATATCCGTCCACATATACAGGAAGCTTTAACATCCTGCCGCCGGTAACTGTTACAGGTCCCTCTCTGTAAATAGGAGGCAGCATGTCGATGAAACTCTTGGATGATACCTTTGTGGCAAACATGCCGTTGATACAGTTGATGAACTCTGCTACTGCGTCAAGGCTGTCTAAGTCTACCTTTTCAAACTCTTCTTTTGCAAATGTACCTGCTACGCTCAAAAGTGCTGCATCTTCACCGATAAATCCGAGTGCTACCTTGGAATCGCCGTCTGACTCTCCAACTAAGCACTGGAATGCTACGCCCTTTGTCTGGATGGATGATACCCACGATGCGCGTCCGATGTATGCGTCGCTATCGATAAGACGGAGCAATGTACGTACTGCGATGAGTATATGCTCTTTCTGTAAATCCTCGACGTCATCAGGTAAAAAGAGAGGTACTATCCTGTCTGAATCGCCTGATTTTAATGACTCCATGTCGGTAGCTGTGAAAGCGAGTGCCTTCTGATACTCTACGAATGCGTTTTCAAACTCTTTTAAGGTCATAAAACCGTTGTCGGTAACTGCCTGTGCAAAGGTCAGGTACTGATTGCCTTGAAGTCCTAGGAGTCTGCCTACCTGATCATCGGTAAGGTATCCTTTTTCTACGGCTATATCTCCGAATCTTTTATCCATAACAGCCTGGAGTTTGTTTACTTCCTCTGACTGCTCTAATGTCATCAATTTTTCTGTGACAGCGATAAGTCCGAGCTTTACTCTGACTTTTTTCTGTGTCTCAAATGCTCTCTCAAGCTGATCTCTCGTGAGTGCGCCTGTTTTTACCAAATAATTGCCAAATAATTGATTTATCATAACATACCTCCATGTGTGTTATATATAAAGAGGAAAAACCTCCTTTTTACCTTGTTTTAAGGCCTATCCACTAATCCATGATATAATTATACTATGTATAATGTGAAAACAGTATATCACAAATTATACAAAAATGGAAGTAATTTTTTGATATTTTTTGACAAAATTTGACAATCGGGTAAATTCGGTGCTAAATAGACGATTTAATTGATAAAAACACCTCATCAGTCTGCTTCGCAGACAGCTTGTCTTCGCCAGACAGGCATCAAACCCTTGCAGGGTTCGATATGCCTCAAGGGGAAGCCATTATTTAGATTCACTCTCCTCAGCACTGCCAGGCTTTTCAACTTCTACGATAGCGGTCTTTTTCATGGGGATACGGCAGTTTTTGTTGCTACCGAATTCTACGATAACTACTTCGTCCATTACATCGATGACTACGCCGTAAAAACCGCTGGTTGTAAGGACGCTGTCGCCTATCTCAAGTGCGGAGATCATGGCATCCATCTTCTTCTGCTCTTTTTTCTGAGGTCTTAAGATTATGAAGTAAAATACAAGACCGATGATCGCGAGATAGATGATGGGGACTATCATGCTGCTAAGTCCGCCGGTTGCCTGTGTTGCGTCAGTTAAAAACATGTTAAACATTTCATTTTCCTCTTTTCTATTTCTAAAATTTATTTCTTGTTATATTTTCAATCAGAAACCATTTCGCTGATTGATTTATTCACCTGCATGAAACTCTTCTATCTTTCTTTTCTTGAACTCTTGGAAACGTCCTTCTTCTATGGCATCCCTGATCTCTTCCATCAAGTGGTTGTAGAAGTACAGGTTATGGGTTACCATAAAGCGCATGCCGAGCATTTCACCGGCTTTTAGCAGGTGCCTGATGTAGGCTCTTGAGTGGTTTTTGCATACCGGACAGCCGCAGCCTTCTTCTATAGGACGGTCATCGGTTTCGTATTTTGCGTTGAGCAGGTTTATTTTCCCGAATGATGTATAGGCATGTCCGTGACGTCCGTTTCTGGACGGATATACGCAGTCAAAGAAGTCCACGCCTCTGTCCACTGCCTCCAGGATATTTTCCGGAGTGCCGACACCCATGAGGTATACGGGCTTGTCAGCAGGCAATTCAGGTACTACGGCATCGAGAATCCTGTACATCTCGGAGTGCTCTTCGCCGACCGCAAGCCCGCCTATCGCATAACCCGGCAGGTCAAACTCGCGTATCCTTTTTGCGTGCTCTATACGGATGTCCTCGTAGATGCCGCCCTGATTGATGCCGAATAACAACTGCTCTTTGTTAATGGTATCGTCTTTGGCATTGAGCTCTTTCATCTTTGTTATGCAGCGCTCGAGCCATCTGGTGGTGCGGTCAACGGATTTTTTAATGTAGTCTTTTTCTGCAACACTGGACGGACATTCATCAAACGCCATGGCTATGGTGGAGCCGAGGTTTGACTGGATCTGCATGCTTTCCTCGGGTCCCATGAATATCTTTCGCCCATCGATGTGGGAATTGAAGGATACTCCCTCTTCTTTTATTTTACGGAGAGACGCCAGGGAAAATACCTGAAATCCGCCTGAGTCCGTGAGTATCGGTCTGTCCCAGTTCATGAACTTGTGCAAGCCGCCCATCTTTTTTACGACCTCATCTCCGGGGCGTACATGAAGATGGTAGGTGTTGGACAGCTCTATCTGGGTACCGATAACCTTCAGGTCCTCAGTCGATACAGCTCCCTTTATGGCTGCCGAGGTGCCCACGTTCATGAATACGGGTGTCTGCACCGTGCCATGGACTGTGAGGAACTCTCCTCGCTTGGCTCTGCCGTCTTTTTTTAATATTTTAAACAATGTTTCACCGCCTGTTAAAGTCTTTTTAAGCGCATACAAAAATAGTATATATGGATTTATCAAAAAACGCAAGTGTTTTATGAAGTTTTAATATTTCTTGACACTTTAAACACTCAAATGTATACTACTATATGAACCCTTAAAATAACACCTCATCCGGCTGCTTCGCAGCCACCTTCCCTTCGCCAGGGAGGGCATCGACATACTCCGTATGTCGATATATCCCCTCAAGGGGAAGGCTGATTTAAAGATATATTTAGGAGAAAATCATGAGAGTAAGCGTTATCATCCCTTTTAACAAAGGGGATGAATACTTAAAGGACTGTTTAAACAGTTTGGCAGAACAGGAATATACCGATTACGAAATACTTCTTGTTGCAGATCATTATTCAGGAGATATCCGAGAGCTGGTGGCTCCTTACACCGACAAGCTCCCCATCAAAATATTTGAACTTGTGAATCCCAGTGACACAAACGATATATTTGATGATCCCAATAAATTAGATAATATCAACACCATCATTACCGACAAAACCGGAGTCGCAGCAGCCAGGAATGTAGGACTTGACCATGCTCAAGGAGAGTTCGTGTACTTTCTGGACTCAGATGACTACATCTTTCAGGATGCCATCAGGACCTTGGTAGAAACCGCTGATGACACCAACGAAGACATGGTATACGGTAAAAAGCATTTCACATATTACAGAAGAGATGTGTTCCTACCTATATATATAGAAAAACGTGAGGCACTCATCGCACAAAAATATATTGATATGGGTATCGAACCCGGCACATATAGCGATAACGCCTCCGATACTGATACCGATACCGACTCAGATACGGACTCCGACGATGAAGATGACGACGATGATGACGAGACCGCAGCCGGAGAAGGTGACGATACCGGTGAGGAAAATGAAGATGCGGACGCCGGGGACGACGATGACTCCTCAGATATAGAAGACGAAAACACCGGGACATCTCCTGACAAGTACGCACCTAGGGACTCGGCAGCATACCGTGAATATATTTACAACCGTTTTCCCTCAACTAAAGCATTGGCAACCAACGAAGAAAAGGACCAGTGGCTGTTTAACCATTATAAAAGAGCAAGGAGAAAAGCGGTCAAGCGCCTTATATATAGGAAGAAACGCTTTAGAAATATCTCCGTACTGCACATCCTGATCAGGCGTGAAAACATTGAAAAACAGCATCTTAGATTCGACGAAAACCTCAAATACTACTCCGACCTTCCTTTCCTGGCCAGCCTGCTAAACGATGAAAACCTCCACATAAGGAAGCGCTTCGCGTCTCATTATATAAAAAGAAAGCACCAGGACATCGTAAACCACCCGGCCCTCACTCAAATACAAGATGACGGGCGTTTTGACGAAATGGTTGAAACCTTTATAAAGATGCTGAACTTATCCGGCTCCGAGGGATATGTCCGCACAGCCGTAGAGCATCAGATAGCCTTCTACTGTTCCGGATATTTCCTGAAAAAAGTTAAACGAAGTGAAGCAAAAAGATGGCGTAAGGAACGTTTCAAAAAAATGACAGCACTCACCTCTGAAGTCAAGGATGAAACGCTCAAAAAGATGGACCGTTGGCGTAGGAATGCCGTAAAATCAGTACGAGACGGCGATCTGGATAAAAGCATCAAGGTAATCACACACAGACTTATATATAAAAAGATCAAGAAATACTTTAGAGGTAAAAACGTCATCAACAGACACAGATACGTAAAATACCTGCAAAGCAAGCCAGTATCTGACAATGTCATTATGTTTGAGACCTTTTTCGGAAAAAGCTATTCCGACAGTCCCAAATACATCTATGAGTATATCGCAAAAACCTATCCCGGCAAATATCAGTTTGTCTGGGTATTGGACAAAAAAATCAAGCTTCCTTACGGAGGTAAAATAATCAGGCGGTCAAGCAAGCAGTATATGTATTACCTTGCCACCTCAAAATATTTTGTATTCAACGTAAAACAGGTCGAATACTTTAAGAAAAGAGATGGCATGGTCTTTTTCGAAACCTGGCACGGCACCCCGCTAAAGCGACTGGGCTTTGACTTAAAAGACGTATTCGGAGCAGCGCCAAACAACAAAAAGAAAATCAAAAAAGCAACACCGGCGTGGGATTATCTGCTCTCACCCAACAGATTCTCCACAGAATGCTTTAAAACCTGCTTTCTATACAACGAAAATAAGATCCTGGAATACGGATATCCCAGAAACGATATCCTGCACAGTGAAGAAGGCCTGAATAAAGCCAGCGATATCAAGAAAAGCCTTGGAATATCCGAGGACAAGACCATCATCCTCTATGCCCCGACATGGCGAGACGATGAATGCTACGGGCACGGTCAGTACAAGTTTGATCTCAAGCTCGATCTTGATATGATGAAAGAACGCTTAGGCAACGGATATGTAGTACTCCTGCGCACCCACTATTTTATAGCAGATGCCGTAGATACGGAAAAATACGGTGATTTCGTAGTAAATGTATGCCGATATGACGACATAGCAGAGCTTTACCTCATCTCGGACATCCTGATCACCGACTACTCATCTGTCTTCTTCGACTTCGGGGGCCTGCGCCGCCCTATGCTCTTTTATACCTATGACCTTGATAAATACAGGGACATCCTGCACGGCTTTTACATGAATATGGAGGACGAGGTGCCAGGCCCCATGCTCTTCACCACCGAGGAAGTCATCGATGCCATCCAAAATATAGATGACATTCAAAAGAAATATGCCGATAAATACGCCTCCTTCTATGAAAAGTACTGCAGTCTGGAGGATGGGCATTCCGCAGAAAGATGTGCAAAAAAGTTGTTGACAAGTGAGTAAATTTGTAGTATTATACACAAGTGCTTGTTAATGAGGCATATAGGGGTATAGTTCAGCTGGTAGAATAACGGTCTCCAAAACCGCAGGTCGTGGGTTCGAATCCTACTGCCCCTGTTAACCCTTATGTCGAAGTTTTTAGTCCACGAAACTTCGAAAAAAAACACAGACGATAACAATTCCAACTCCATTCCCATCGTCTGTGTTTTTTTATTTTCTCATCCCATCTATCAAACCTCTGAAGAAGTTCCTGATCTTTTCTTTTTTCTCCTTCTCATAGAAACAAATCCTAAAAAGATGACCGGCTTCTTTAGTCAGCAAAGTATATAAACCGTATTCTTTATGCTTCTTAAACAGCTTCACCTTATTTCTGGCCATATAATAAACCCGGTCAGGGTTCTCATTATATATAACAATTCGTTTCCACAAAAGCCACCTGTTCTCACCATGGCCCACCTCCTGCAAAACACCCAACCGTTTTACACGATATATCCTATAGCCTTTTTCACGCAAGCTGTAGCAGATATCAAAATCCACACCGTCAATAAAAAACGACCTATCATAGCCCTCCGTCTCAGCATACGCCTTGACATTCGTTAATGCCCCGGCAGTTATGCAATACGGGACTGCAGAAATCGCTGCTCTCTGGCTCTCGTTTTTCATATCAGTAAAGTTTCTGTCCTTTATCAGGCATGTAAACATACCGGCATTAGGGCACCTTTTTATAGCCCTTTTGTATACATCAATGATCCCGGACTGCAGCATGGAATCCTGATCCATGGAGAGCACCCAGTCATAGCCGTTATCCAAAGCATACTCCATGATTTCAGATAAAGCCGCCGCCACACCTGCATTGACACCGTTCATACGCAGTATTACGCCCTCTTGATAATCCCCAACTATCTGTAAAACCTGTTCGATATTAGCAGAGGCATTGTCAAAAACCAGCACCTTATCCACCTGCGGCAAAACAGCATCAATACACTCCCGCAGCCTGTCAATATCAGGATTGTAAGTCACGATACCCGCAAGAATCATCTGCCTACCCTTCCGTCCTTTCAATACTTGTCCTCAGATCCGCCACTATATAATCAAAATCATACCGGGACATGCTCTGATCATAGCTCAGATTGCCAAAAGCCTTATTTGCCAAACCAGAAATCCTGCCCGGTATAAGACCGGCCAGTTTTACCACCCAGTTCCAAAACCTGCTCACCCTGACCTTATGTCCGGATATCTCGCCTATGAGCTTCACCATTTCGCTGGTCCGCGTATACTCCCTGTTCTGAGGGAAGAAAACACCACCCTCACCGCATATCATGACCTGGCATAAAAACTCGCAGAGATTATCAATAAACAACATGGACCTCTCATTCCTGATATCAGGAAAAAACGGAAGTTTCTTTGCCATGGAAGCAAGAGCCGGATAATTGCCCTTAGAACCCTTGCCATATATCATAGGTGGGCGGAGCACTGTCACCGTAAAGTGATCACATGCCATTTTTCTCACACCCTTATCGGCTTTCCATTTGCTGTCACCATAATAATTTGCAGGGGAAGGTTTGGTTGACATATCAATAATCTTCTGCCTGCCATAGGGTGCCGAATCCCCGTAAACTATAACGGAAGACATAAACACAAACTGCCGTACACCCTCATTCTTAGCCTTTTGCGCTGCCTCCATAGCCAGTTTTGTATTTACATCATAATAATGCTTTTTAGTATCAGCATCGACTTTACCCACATCTACATGAGCAAGACCTGCCACATGAAAAATAATATCATATATAGAAAAATCCTTGGATTTCCAAGACTTATCCATCATGTCCACGGTATCAACCGACAACTGATCACCATAATGCGTCCTAGCCCAATTCTCAAAAGAAACGCCAATATAAGAATTGGCGCCGGTAATAAGTACTTTTTTCATAAATAAACCATTCTCTCACTTCTAATACATATTAGAAAGATTTAAAGACTATTATATTGTTTGTACCACACGGCAAACTTCCTTAATCCCTCTCTGATCCCTATCTTCGGTACAAATCCATAATCATCCTCAAGTCCCTTGCTATCCGCAAAAGTCACAGGTACATCCCCGGGCTGCATACCTACGAGCTCCCTGTGCCCCTCAAAATCATATCCTTCCGGTAACACTCCGGCCCTCACCAGCTCCTCCTGCAGGGTACTCACATAATCCAGCAGATTCTCCGGCTGACCGCCACCGATGTTATACACGGCATACGGAGGTACAGGCAAACCGTCTTCACCAGTTTTCTTTTCTGGCGCACCTGCCATCACTCGCACAATGCCCTCCACAATGTCGAACTTATATTCAGCAAAG
>JAEEGJ010013935.1_pt1 | contig 19286 bp, 14 predicted proteins | sample 8958761 | NCBI WGS metagenome assembly JAEEGJ01 (sample SAMN16246546, study PRJNA631951) | gut metagenome | biome: gut microbiome; feature: rumen; material: RS-attached | host: Bos | place: Iran: Karaj | collected 2018-10 | reverse complement strand
ATGCCCCTACAACTTTGATATTTCTAAATGGTTTAATCTCTTTAAAATTAGGCTTGTCCACAAACTTTGGCAGATATATCCAAAGCCATACATTGCTGATTAAATTAAAAAGTGTTGTTCCAATAATATATATCAAAACATCATCTTTAGAATTTACCATTGTAAAAATATAGACTATACTGATTATTTTTATAACAATATTTCTTGTGGCAATCTTTTTGAATTCTTCCAATCCCTGAAAGGGCCATGAAACATCACATAAAACGCATAGTACTTCACAGGATAGCACCAGATAGCATATGCTGTTTTTATTGTTTAGCTTAAATAAAACAAGCACAAACACCAAGTAAATCGCCAGCACAATACTACTTGTTATAATCTCAAGTATCTTGGTCTCCCAAAACACCTTGGATGTTTTTTCTTTACTGTCTCTGACATATGAGATTTCTCTTTGACCATATGTGGTGATACCTAACGCTGCAAACAAAGCAAAATTTGATACCACCGAAAATGTAAAGCTATATACACCATTTCCGGCTGACCCTAATACCTTACACACATGAGGTGTTGTAATAAGGGGTGCTATCATTATCAGCAGCTGATAGGTAAGATTATAGATATAATTCTTTTTAACACTTTTCATTTTAGTTTAAATGATATGATAAATATCCTGTTAATCGCATTAATTTTACTCGCTTGCTCATTTTGCCTGCCAGCTTGTAAATCTCAGGCTGGTTTTGTTTGCATTCCTTTTCAAAAGTAATCAAACGCTTTTTACTGTCTGCGCTTTTCTCATTTAAAACAAAACCTGCACTTATATAGTTTAGATAAGTCATTGTAAGATGAGTCGCAAGAATATCTGCATTGCAATTGTCCTGCTTTATTGCATCTTTGTAAACCTCATCAACCCGCAAATACACCTGATACATATCCTCGCAGTGCTTTAACAGACTCTCTGAGCTAGTGCTTTGACCGATTCTGTCTACACGGTATTTGTAAAGCTCTAAATCATAAAAAGTTATCGTCATGCTTCTTGCCAAAGCGTTTACTACAAACAGTGAATCTGTATAAAGATAGCGTTTTGGGTAAGTATAAGGATTATTCTTGATAAGCTCAGTTTTAACCGCTACATTCCACATGGAAATCAAAATACTGCTATCCATTGCATAAATATTCATGCTCTTGCCCAGATATTTGTACCAGCCGCGCTCAGGCAAAGCCTCCTGCCCGTTTTCGTTGCTCACCTCAACATTTTTTGTAAGCACCATGTCTGCTGATTCATCCTTGAGGCGTGCTACAAATTCTTTCAGACTTTTGGTGTCGAAATAATCGTCGCCATCAAGAAGCTTAAAGTATTTCCCTGAAGCATTTTCAACGCCACTGTTTATGGTTGTACCATAGCCACCGTTTTCTTTTCTGATAAGTTTGAAGGTATCCGGATATCTGTCAACAAACTTTTGAGCTAGTTCAGGAGTATTATCTGTAGCACCATCGTCTACAATTAATACTTCTAAACTATCCATCACTTCATCGTCTATGCACGATTCAAGTGTCTCTTCGATATAGTCTGCAACATTGTATGCCGCAATTGAAACAGTAAGTATTTTGCTCATTTGTATTCCTCTAAATATTATATGTACCACAATTGCCCAAGCGCTCTAATCAAATCACTTTTGAGATAATTCCCGCGATACAGGGCAATCATTCGGTTTATTTTTAATTTTTTATCTGGTATAGAAAGATAATTATCTATAACCTTGTATTTATCTTTAGGTATCTGGTCTTTATATTCATCTGCGAATGCTCTAATCTGGTTGTAGCAGATGTTCATATTGTTTTTGGTCTGCTTCGCAAACAGCTTGTTCAAACGATATTTAAAGCTTTTAACATCTACCGCACCAACTTCATTACTGCCGTGCTGCCTGTATTTCATTGTAACCACCGGCACATGTTTCACTATGCCTGTGGCACCTGCAAGAAGCGCTATCCACCAGTCGTGCATAAGCATCGCTTCATTATAATCGCCTATCTTTGAGCATAGTGCTTTGTTTATGGCCATCAGACAACCTGTAACATAGTTTTGCACTATAAGCTTTTCCAGCTCTCCATTAAAGGTAAAATCTCGATTGCCCTCAGCCTTAACATCCATCACCTGCAGATTTTCATCGGCCACCACATAATCTGTATAAACAAGAATCGGTGTATCTTTGCCGTGCTCCTGCTCAAGCTTTTTAATTTCTTCGATGCTCACCTCAACCTTGTTTGGCATCCAGACATCATCGTGATCACAAAACATAACATAATCTGCATCAGCCTGCTTTGCCAAAAGCATAAAGTTTTTGGCGGCCGACCCCGCGGATTTTCCATCCACCACAAGCTTTATCCTGTCAGGATTTGCTTTAATATAGTCATTGATTATGTTAATCGTGTTGTCACTTGAGCCATCATCCCTGATTATAATTCGTATATCCGTATAGGCTTGTTGTAAGAGGGAATCTATCTGCTCTTTTAAATATTTCTCGCTATTATGCGTAGCTAGTAAAATATCAACCATCGTATCACCAAAACATCATCCAGAATTTATAAACCAGATTCTCTATCTTTGAACGCCTTTTAATCTGACTGTTAAAAAGCATTTTCAGCTTTTTATGATTTACAATCTCAACAAGCTTTTGTTTGTCCTGCGGAAGGTTATAAAGCTGTTCAGGATTTTGCTTGCCCTCTGGCTTGTTATATATCTCTTCAAATTCCTGATTCTGATTCTTTACGTAAGTCTTAACTGATTTGGCATTTTTGAGGAACCTGTCGATTCGCCCCAATATGCCTTTGGCAAGACCTACTGTGTTGTTTTCGTGCTGCCTGTAAAGCATGTAAGAATTCAAATCATAAATAAGTGTGCCAAAACCTGTTGCCATCTTGTATATCCACCAGTCGTGCATGTATTGTCTTGCTGGCTTTGGATATGCTCTGATAAGAGAAACAAAATCACGTCCCATCACTACAGTGCAGCCTGTAACATAGTTTTCAAGCAGCGAATTTCCAAAGGAAGGAGTGAAGCTGCTATCAACATCGCAAGAACCATCACTGATATGATTTAGCTCTTGATCTACCACAGTGACATTTGAGCAGTAAACCTTTATACCGTCAGCAGGGCTGCTTTCGATTTTATCGATTGCAGTGGCAAGCTTGTCTTCAAGCCACACATCATCCTGATCGGAAAATGCATAGTAATCATAGCTTGGCTCAACCGACCAAAGCAAATCAAAAAATGAACCACAGGCGCCCAGATTGTTGCCTGTGTATAGCTTGATTCTATCATCTTTTTCCTGATAAGACTTGATGATATCCAAAGTTTCATCCTTAGAACCATCGTCCCTAATCAGCAAAGAAACATTTACATTATTTTGATTTAGTATGCTATCTATTTGTTGTTGTATGTATTTTGCACCGTTGTAGGTGGACATCAACACACATATTGATTTCATTTATTTATTCCTTGTTTTGTTTGCAAGTTTTTGACTAATCATTCCTGATACCACAAGCAGTGGAACCCAGAAGTATTTGTATCGCCATGGAGCAGTTTCAATGTTGTAATATAATAACAATGTTATTAGCATTGAAAATGCAAAATACTCTGCTGTGGATGTCTTTCCTTTGATTAAGCGAATTGCCCTTATAATAATTACAATCTCAAATACCAGTAAAATCGCCGAAACAATAGAATCATATTCTTTGGCAAATAATAAAAATGTGTTATGCGCAATTCCAAGGCTCTCTGTATTCCATCCGCCATGAGGCTGCATGATAGAAAGTTTTATGCCTTCATATATAGATTGGAATCTGACATTTCTTAAAATACCACCATCACGGCCTAAAAATGAATTGTGATAATAATCACCCAATCCTGCAATGTTTGCAGAAACCATAATCGTAAATGCGATAAAAATAAGTATGCCTGCTATAACTACATTTCTGAACCATCTTTTATATTTTGCCGGTACCGCTTCTTTATCTTTAAATAATAAAATGAAAAGCATTATAAAGGTGACAAGTACCTGCATCACAAGCTGCAGACGACCTCTTGCCATAAACATATCCATAACCACTGTTGCTATGTTTGCGGCTATGATTGCTAATGATAGCTTTTTATTTTTCTTGAACAAAACTATGGCAAGAAATAAAGCTGCTGCCATCAATAAGAACTCATAGGTATATACTGTTCTGGACATAAATGTCTTATCCCAAAATTCATTCCATCCATCCCAGCTCTCGGTTGCCTCTAACCCATCATTATGGTTGCAATAATTAAGCACTCCCTGTATAAATAAGCCAACCGCCAAAGCTGCACCAACTATGGAAAGGCGCTTGTCTGCTTTGTTTGAATCTTTACCAACCAAATATTTACCAAGCAGGTAGCTCATAGGCCACACGAGAATAAATATAAGGTTGTCGGGTTTAAAATTATAAGGATGTTCAAGATTGTCAGGAATAACAATTCTATGCCAGTCGGTTAAGGCAAATCCAACCGGTGCTGCAAACAGAGCTACAAGCACTATATCCTTGTAGGCTTCTTTGTCTGAAAGCAATAGCAACAGGCAAAATGCTGCCATGATTGCTACATTTATTAAATTAGGAATAGCAGGAAACATCACCCCAAAGATGAGCAGGTATGCGCATCCAAGGTAAAATATTGCCTTGTTATTTTGTAAAATCTTCACTTGTTGAATACTCCTAAAAACCTAATACTTCTTTATCTGTATAAATTGTATCTATCTTTTTAATTACTTATTGTTTCAATCTTAAAAGAATACGCTATTATAAACTATCTTAAAAATATCGATTAAAATATTTCTAAAACTGGAAGTAGATAAACTCCTGTCCAGTGATATCCATTGAAAAAATAATCATTATCAAGCATCCCCAATAAAGTGCATAGCGGATGATGAAAAATCTTGCAGATATCCAGTTGACTAACGCTCCCTGCTTGCTAAGCTCTACTGTATCTCTGCCTGATTCTGCAGCGCTGCTAGTTACATCTGCTGCGTCAGCTGTTGTAACTTTTCCATCAGCATTTACAACTGTTGCTGCAACCTTGCCAACTTTATTAGCTCGCATCACACTTGATACAAATAGTATCGCAAGACCTAGGCCAAGCATAATCCAGTTACGCTGGTCTAGTCCAAGGTTGAAAAGCCCCTCCTTGATTGGTGGCAACCCACCTAACTGCATAGCGTTTCTGAATGCTGCCTTGGCCTCCCCAAATGAGTTGGCTCTGAAGAACACCCATGCTATGTCTACAAGAATGAAGGTCACTATGATTTTTAAAACCATAAGGGCTGCATTCTTTGGATTTAGCTTAGTTTTGGCTAACAGTTTGTCGGTGTATGGCTTGAGCAAATCTTCGATGATTTGATATATACCGTGAAGCAATCCCCATATGATAAATGTGAAGGCTGCACCGTGCCACAAACCGCTGACAAAAAATGTGATTATGATATTGATGTATTTGCGGATGCGACCCTTGCGATTGCCCCCGAGAGGGATGTACAAATAATCTCTCAGCCATGAGCTAAGGGATATGTGCCATCTACGCCAGAAGTCCTTGATTGAAGTTGCAAAGTATGGCAAATCAAAGTTTTCCATAAGCTCGTATCCCAGCACTCTGGCTGCGCCCTTGGCGATTGTCGAATAGCTCATAAAGTCGCAATATATCTGCAACGCAAACAGTATGCTTGCCACAATTATTTGGTAGCCGAAATAAGCCGACACATTATTATACACTGTATCGACTAAAATTGCACATCTGTCGGCAATCACCAGCTTGAGGAAGTATCCCCAGAGCATGGTGAGCAAGCCTGATCGCACGTTGTCGTAGTTGAATTCCCCTGGCTTTGCTAACTGCTTTAGCAAGTGCTTTGAGCGCTCGATTGGTCCTGCCACAAGCTGTGGGAAGAAGGAAACGAAAAGCGCATAGCGCAAGATGTTTTTCTCGGCATAAATCTCGTCACGGTACACATCCATAGTGTAGCTGAGCGCCTGGAAAATATAGAAGGATATACCAACATGCAATATCACATCTACCGCCGGCGGGGTTATGGTCACACCGAGCTTTGCCATGATTCTTGTCCATGTGTCGATGGCAAAGTTGATATATTTGAAGTAGAACAATATTCCGATGTTTGATACAAAGCTGATTGCCACTATCCAGTTTTTAAGCTTAGTCTTTGACTTTTCATCCTTATCGCTGTTTTTAACCCATTCCATGGTAAGGCCGCTGGCATAGGTAATCACAGTGGATGCTATCAGTAAAAATATGTACTTTGGATTCCAGCACATATAGTAGAAGTAACTACAAATCAGAAGCCAGTAATTGCGAACCTTCTTCGGAAATACGAAATAAATCAAAACGCATATTGGAAAAAATAGCAAAAATTCTGTTGAGTTAAATAACATCTTATTATCTCTCTTTCTATTTTAATAAAACCATTGACTATAGCCATCTTCGCCATAGTATTCTATGTTTTTTATAGTTACAGCCTTGTTATTAACATTATCTACAACTAAAAGACTTACTCCCGTCCGTTCAGGGAAAATCCATCGTGTGTATTCATCCGCGCCTGCTATTTTAAATGTGACGCTGCTTGTATCTGATGTAATTTCATAATCACTCGCTCCATCATTTTGAGAATATCGATATATCGGCAGCTCATCGCTTGCCTTTGTAATCTTATATTTAGAATCTCCAAATTGGGTCACAAGTCTATCTACATCTGCATCATTATCATATATAAAAATGCTGTAATCCTTTTGGTCTATGAATAAAAACAAATCCTCAGGCCTGTTTTCCATTGCTATGGTGTCATCCAAAGATGCCATTTGCTCTGGGGAATAGCCCTCTTCGCCAAACAGCTTTTTATTTTTCTCCCTTATGTGTGTGCTGAATCTATAGGCACCGTCATTATTTAAATGAGATTCCTCGGCAAAATATTTTGACTCGTAAATTTTGTCATCCCAATCAAAGGAGGCATTGTCGTACCGCTCTGTAAAATAGCTGTAAAAACTATTTATATCAGATATGTACTGTTCGGTCAAAATAGAGTTGTCTGGCATAGGAGCCTTTTCCAAATAAACTTCTATGTTGTTTGCCTGACATAGCTCTATGATTTTGCACATATAATCTATGTATATAGGCTTGCCTGCCATTTCAGGATATTCCCGCATCTGAACTGTTTCAAAAATCTGATTTCCTATGTAGGCGTATCTGCCATTATGCAGTTTTGCTTTCGCTAGAGCCGCCTCGTTTTTGTCAAATCGGCTTATCCCTTCTTTTCTATCAGCGACCGCCGCCAGAACGGAAGTTGTATACTTGCTTGGAAAATATAGTTGGTAAGCCACAAAATCGCTTAGTGCAGCAAACAATCCCTTGTCGCTTGTCTCTTCTGGGGCATTTTTTATGATGTCAAGATTTGTGCCTACATTGAATCTATGACCAGCCACAATCTCATCCCAATAAACTCCTAGCAGATGGTAATGCGAATCGTAATAACATACATAGCATGCCTCTGGCGCTTTATTGTTTTCCAGATACTCTTTTAGTGTATAATAGCCTTCTATTGGTCCAGTTCCCAACATTGAAAGATTTATCATGGAATCGGATATCACCTCTGGCATAAAGGCTGCATTTGCCGTGCTGTCACCTAGCACAATGGCTTTATAGTACTTATCCTGATGAGTACTTGTTATGCTCTTATTCAAATCCAGACATGCCATCTCTGGAGAGACATAGTACGTCTGGTATCTGCTAAGCAAAAATGCCAAAAACCATAGTGGAAATGAAACCAACAAACATTTCCCTACCAACATTATTATTTTTTTCATAACCCTTCCCCAAATATATTATTATGCTTATAAGCTATATATTTTCTCATAAATTTTCTCCTGTGCTGTCCAACAAGTCTCTAAATCCTTTCTCGTCGAACAGGCACTGTCTTGTGCACACAATTTTCTTGGTGACATTGTCCACCACCGCAAAACTAATTCCAGTTTTTTTAGTGTTTTCAAGCTGTGCTATATCTGACCCAATGCCTACCACAACGCCATCCTTGCTAGTCGCGTCTATGGTTATATCCTTAGGAAATTTCTTGTCGTTGGCACTGACAAAATAAATAGCATACTTGTCGTTGTCCTCTAAATCCAGCCATTGGACATCTCTGCCATTTACGCCAACGCTCATGTAGTAAAGATCCTGCAGATTGCAGGTGCCATCTAGGATAACAAGTGTGTACGGCTTGTCATCAATCCTCTTGGTCAACTCCCCCATGTAGTTTTCGCCTGCGATATCTAAATCAAAGGCTGCCATTCGCTGTAGTGTCACCTGCTGGTAGTCTTTAAACACATCTAGATACTGCTCTTTTAACTCGCGACTAAATCGAAATGCTCCATGATTGTTCATGTGGTACTGGTCGCAGAAAAACTCATGCTCATAGGTGGTATGAAACCAATAGAAATCTGCGTTGTTGTAGTCTTCTATTAAATCATCATAGTAACTCTTTATCTCGTCTTCGTAGTCGTCGATGAAGCCCGAATCCGTAGAAAGAGGGAGCTTTACTAGATGTACGTTTATATGCTTTTTATTGCAAAGCTCTAGGATCTTTTTGTAATATTCATGCTCAAGCTTTCCCACCTTGAACTTGCTGTATCCAGTGACGTTTTCCGGATCGTATTCACGATTTGTGATGGAGCTATATCTGCCTAGTCTAGTATCCACATCTTGATACGAAGCCCTGTTATCCGCTCGTCGGCCGCTTCCGATGCTTTTTAGCACGGATGGGCTGTAGATGGTTGGTGAATAGACGGAATACATAAGCACATCCCAATCAAAATCTGGGGAGGTGAGTTCCTCAACAGGAGCTGCACCATATTTTTCTACCATTTTGTAAATCTCAGCATTTTGTTCCTTGGAAAGCTTGTGAACGAAATTGCAAACATCCCAAGTGAATTCGTCTTCCTCTAGATGGTAATCCATGTAGCTGACAAATATGTCCTTGGGCGCTTTGTTGTTTGCAAGATAATCCTCTAGCGTATAGTACCCCTCCACAGTGCTTGAGCCAGCCAAGCCAAGGTTTACTGCAGAGTCCGAAAGCACCTCTGGTAGATAAGCTGCGTTTGCCGTGGAATCACCGATTATTAATGTTGAATAATACTTTTCGTGGGGCATTTGAGTGAATTCTTTGTTCCAATATGGTCCCACATAATCCGGCCCACAAAAGCTTAACATGCATTTTTGGCAATACAGAGGAAAAGCTGCCACCGGCAGCATCACCAACACACACTTTACCCCTAATTTTATAACTTTAAAAAATATATCTCGCAAATCCCTCTGCTCCTAGATATTCAATATTTTTTATAGCAATTATTTCTTTATTTACATTGTCAATAACCACTGCCACGATGCCGGCACGCTCATTAAACTCCATGTTCCATGGCTCGCCATCATCAACAGACACGTAAGCGCCTGACGAGCTTGGTTTCACCTGAATCTCTGGACATTTCGCCTTATCAGATTTGCAGTAGTACATCTTGGCTACGTAGTTGTCTGGCAACTCCTGATCCTCAATCGGCGTGATTTCCATGTCGTTTGGACTTGCCAAAAGTGTCTTGCAATCCTCGATGCAATCGCGGCCGTCGTACAACACCATTGTGTAATCTCTATCTTTGGCAAATGTAAATATATCTTCTGCTTCTATTTCCATGGCTATGGTGTCGTCTATAGAATGCATCTGTGCTGCCGAGTATGTCATATCACCAAAAGCATCATAATACTTATTTCTGATATCTGTGCTAAATCTGTATGCTCCGTCGTTGTTAAGATGCACCTCGTCCTGAAAATCTGCGCCTGTGTACATGGCGACAGGCCACGCATATGTGACGTTTGAATTGTTGTCTACAAAGCCCTGATAGAATTCGTTTATCTGATTGACATACTCCTCCGACATCTGAGAATTGTCAGGAAGTGGCGGCTTTACGATATGTACGTTTATGCCCTTTTGGGAGCACAAATCGATTGCCTTTTGCAAATAGTTTGCGTATAAATCCTTGGCGTAAAAACCATCGTATGGCCTGAATTGTCCAGTTATAAACTCCTCGTTGCCTACGCAAGTGTAGCGGCCATTGTGGAGTGAGATTTTATTTCTTGCCGCAGCGTTAATAGCATCTCGATCCTCTTCAAAGGATTTTTCGAACGAGGTGATGTACTTGCTAGGAAAATAAAGCTGATATGCAACCAAATCTGCCAAGGCGCCCACATATCCTCTGTTGGCTGTCACTTCCTCCTTGGCATCCTTTATGATTTTAAGGTTTGTTCTAAAATCAAATCTGTGGCTTGCCACTATCTCGTCCCAAAACAACTCCATATAGTGGAAGTGGGTGTCGTGGTAGGTAATGATGATATCCTTTGGAGCATCGTTGTTTTCAAGATACTCTTCAAGAATGTAGTAGCCCTCCACCGGCGAAACACCAAGCACCGAAAGATTGATGGTGGAATCGCTCATAACCTCGGGCATATAAGCTGCGTTGCAGGCGCTGTCACCAATGCAAACCACGTCGTAGTGCTTGTCCTGATGTTTCTGTGTAAACTCACGGTTCCAAGTAAGATATGCTACCTCTTCGTTGCTGTAATGCTGCTTTGCCACAGCCAAGTATATAGATAACGCCCAGATTGGGGCCGAGACTAGTATGCATTTTATAGTTAGTTTTAGTACATTTTTCATCGTTTATTAATTATTCCCCTCATCCGGCCCCTATAACTGATGAGGGGTCTTTCTATTTATTATACAAATACACTTTATACATCTCATCCCCGTAGACTTCCTCCCCCTCGAGGTTATACGCCTTTTCAAAAGCTTTAGATGCCCCCAGCTCACACTCATCCTTGGTGTAGATTCCTACGAATTCCCCACTTGGGATATCGCGATGGTTGTTGCTTTGAAGCCACAAGAAGATATCATCGAATTCGTCGTTCATGGTCCACATTTCAACCTTGCCGTTAGAAAGCTCTGTGATCACTTGGCTGCGCCAGAAGGATGCAACACCCTGAGTGTAGCCTTCATCCTCTATGAATTGCACCACTGATTCAAAGCCTACATTGGCTCTAAGAGGTTGAGCGATGTTTGCCTCTACCGTGCCAACTGCAGAAACCACGGCAAATACAACTAATATATATTGAAGCAGATTTCTTTCGAAATCTTTGAAAATCGAATCGGTCTTAATCTCTAGGAATAAGGCTCCAACACCAAACTGCACGATTGGAAGCCAGTACTGCTCTTCGCCCCAAGCATACGTGAACACGATACCCACCACAAAAAACATACCAAATAAGCTTGCAACATAAAGCTGGCTTGCCTCATCCAACTTTTTGAAATTCATAGCCAGGCGGATTACTGAAAACAACACTGCAAAGCCTAACACTAATCCGCAGCCTGCGCCGATACCACTTAAAGAAAAGACTTCTTTAGTGGCAAAATCTGTAAATCCAAAGCTATCAAAATACCATTTAAAAGTCTTTAGCAGTGAACCTGAGCCCTTGCCCCAAACCATGCCTTCCGTATTTACGAAGTGGTAGTGGTTGACAAAGAATTTAAGGTTAATTGCATAGCCAATCATATTGAAAAACAATGCGTAGATTGTCACTAGAGCAAATCTATGCTTTGTGTTTGTTGAATCGAGCCAAGGCAGAAGTTTACAGAGTTTGCTCTTGCTTCCTGACTGATTGTTGGCGCCATCTTTTTTTGATTCTTCATTCTGATTATTGTTTTTTGACTCTCCATAGTATTCTCTGATAGAACAATAACAAAAGAATAATCCCGCAACAAACAATGGCAAGTAAAAGATAACAAGCATTCGCATGCCATTTAGGCCTGCCATGACACTGATTACTGCTAGCAAGATGTATATAAAACCGATTTTTAATTTGCTGTCTTGCTTTACACCACCTGCTGTATTTTCAGTATGCTGATTGCTTTCTACTTTATTACTCTTAACTAATACAATAATCCATGCCAATGAGAGCACCATAAAAATCGAATGCGGTATATAGTAATTCCCCAAAATCACATCGAAGAAATACCAAAAGCCAAATGGCCAGCTCAAAAATGCAACTATCCAGTTACCGGTCTTTCCCCAGTTAAGCTTTTTGCCAAGATGCAGCCAGCTAGCTAAAAACAGGAATATCCCAATGCCTGCGCCAATAGTTCTTGCAACAAGCCAATTGTTCTGGGAAAACCAAAAACCGATGGCATAAAACCACTGTGGTCCCACTGCCTTGATTTCTGTGGAGTAAATCCAGTTGGTTGTAAGCAGTGCGTGCTCCTGACGCATAACATTTGTAAGCACCATCTCTGATGCCATGTCAGAATCTAGCATCTGCCTGCCGTGGTTTAGCAAGAATAATATGTCATATATGTAGCCTGCCAAGGCGATGAGCCATGGGGCTAGGTTGTTGAGTTTTTTCTTTAGCATAGGATTACCCCTCATCCACCGCTAACGCGGTCCCCCTTCCCCCCTAGGGGAAGGCTTTAATGTATTCCACACTCTACCTGTTCCCTTTGGGGAAGGCTTTGTTGTATTTCTTCCCCAGGCTTCCCCTTGGGGGGAAGCTGTCTGCGAAGCAGACTGATGAGGGGAAGGCTTTATTTTAACTTCACGATTATACTGCGCATTCCATAAAACTTAGATGCACATTGATTACAGTTACCATATCTAGCATCTTCATCAAGTGGTTCTCTTGGAATGTCATCTAGGCTGACATAGTAAGAATATTGGCACCAGTCAACATTGTCTCGTTCAATGACAATATCGCTGCCTGGTTTGGCAGCTTGAACCTGCTGCAAGATATCATCCCAAAAATTCCAGCTTTCTTTGATTAGCTGACGTTTTTGTACGATATCGTACTGAATCACTGTGTTGTAGCTACCTGAACGAAGTGAATAGAAACCTGTAACTATAATCGCTGCAACAGATGCTATAGCGGCTACTTGCCATCTGATTCTGCGACCAATCAGCTGTACGAACCATGCGCCAACAGCGTATGCCACAAGGGCGCCGCCGATAAACATCATATAGTCTTCCACGTAGTAAACTCGTGGTGTAAATTCTGAATCTATTTTTTTGGCGGAGCCGTAAACATAGAGTAAAACTCCGCTGAAGGCAGATATTGTCACCACAACAAATCCCAAGGCGAGAACAAGAATATTTATCTTTTTCTTGCTGCCTGCATACATTCCTATAAATAAGATGATTACAAGAATGCCAAGCACCCATGGCTTGGTCTGCAAAGTGTCAATTAATCTTGAAAGGATGCGATGAGCAGTAACCACAAGGCCATCCTTTAAGCTATAGCCTGCACTGTTTTCATTGGACATTCTTGCACCGATACCAGGTGCGATTACCATCAAAATGCCTGCTATGACGTACATAAATACTGGTACTAGCTTTTTTACAATGGAATCGTCATTATCTCGTTCTACGATAAATGTAAAGAGCACATAAAAAGCACCAACTGCCACACAGTACATCATACTTGTGCAGGTAATCATTCCAAGGATAATCATCCCTATATATCTACCAATCTTGTCGGTGTCGTCGAGATATCTGAGGATAGCTGCCCATGTAATCATGCACATCATCATCATTCCTGAATAGCCAGGAGTGCCCGACCACCAATTGTAAACATCGCTGTAGTAGTAGCTAGTAGTCACCAAAAGAGCGACCGCAAAGGTCAAAAAATCAAGCACTCTTTGACTTGCTATTCTAAACATATACTTGAAGATAGTGCGCACGGCCCATAATATTCCAAACATAATTATCGTATTTGCGATAATCATGGATATTCCAAAGCTGTGTGCACTATTGTTAAACAAATAAAGAGGGTTTAGCAAAACCTGTATCGCAATTGCGAATATGCCAGAATTGCCCCAGGAATTTGTGTAATTCCAACCAATACGGTGAAACATTTCCACAAATCGGTTGCCAGACCACCATTCAATCGCCCATGCAAAATCGTCGTTTGCTGGCATCGAATAATATATAGAATAAATGAAGCTTGCGAATACTAGCACATAGGCAACTGCCAAAAACCATCTGTGAAGGTATTTCTTATCAAACAATCTATTCACTATTTTTCTTCCTCATCATAATTAATAATGTTTTTGATAACGTACTGTGGCGAGTTGTTAAGGCTGATGAATATTCTTCCAACGTACTCTCCAATCAAGCCAAGTGTAAGTAAGATTAAGCCACCTAAAATCAGCATAACTGAAATCAGCGAGCTCCATCCAAGCAATCTATCCGGATTTACGAATTTGCTAACAATGGCATAAATCGCATATACGAAACCAGCGAAAGCTGTAATTGTTCCAAGGTAGGTTGCTATTCTAAGAGGTAATATTGAAAACGATGTGAAGCCGTTCATCCAAAGAGCAATGAGCTTGCTGATGGTGTAGCCTGATGTGCCCTCCATGCGCTCTCGATGATTAACTCTGACGTTGCAGATATTTTTGGTGGTGCGAAGCACAAGGCCGATTACATAAGGATAAGCGCCCTTGTAGTTGAGCATCTCGTCTACAACAAATCGCCTTGCTGCAAAATAGCTAGAAACGTAGAGTTCCTTTGGTTTGTTTAACATCAGCTCTGTCATTTTTTTATTTAATCGACTACCCCAGTTTCTGAAGCCGGAATGCTTCTTGTGGTCATACTGGGCATAGACAACGTCGTATCCTTCATCAATCTTTGCAAGGAGCTTGTCCACCTCATCAGCAGGAGTCTGTCCGTCGTCATCAAGACAAACAACAATATCTCCTGAGGCAAAGCTAAAACCTGCCATAAGGGCGGCGTGCTGACCAAAGTTCTTGGCGTGGTCTACACCTATGATATTTTTGTTTTCAGAGCAAAGCTTGCGTATGACAGCAAATGTGCCATCTGGGCTGCAGTCGTTAACCAAGATAATCTCGTATGAGCTCTCGCCCATTTCTGCCATCTTGGTTTTAATCTCTGCCACCACTTTTTCCAATGTATGCTCTGACCTGTAGCAAGGTATTACAAATGAAATGTTCATTAAAATTGCTCCTGTTTTTTCTATTTCTTTAATTTCCCCAGAAAAACTATATCTTCTGGTTTTCCATCAATCCAGATATCATCCTTAAACAGGCCTTCCTCTTCGAAACCGCCCTTTTCGCAGGCGCGGATTGATGCCGGATTGCTCGCCATCACTCTGGCGAAAACCTTGTGTATATCCATGTGCTCAAGCGCATAGTCTGATGTGAGACGGGCCATCTCGGTGCCTCGACCACCGCCAGCATAAGCTTCTTCGCCAATCAAAAAACCAAACTCACATTTTTTGTTTTCTTTATCAATTCCAATCAAATAAGTAGTTCCAATTTTAACATTATCATCCTTGTCCCAGGCAACAAACTGAACAACCTCACCAGTCATGACTTTGTTCTTAATCCAATTAATCTGGCCTTCAACAGTGAACGGTTCGCGGACTAAAAATCTGGACATAACAAAATCGCTGTTACGCCATCTGACAAAATCCTCAGCATCATCTAAATTCATTGGGGTGAGATAAACTTTGTCACCCTCTAATCTTAAGTTTTTTTCCATGTGTTTTCCTTTTTTCACTCATCAGTCTGCTTCGCAAAGTGTAAGCAAAGCTTACTAGGGCACAAATGTTGATGAATCAACATTTGACCCGTTTGACAGCTTCCCATAATGTAAGCTAAAGCTTACTAGAGCACAAAAGTTGATTGCTTACAGCAATCATCCTTTTGACTCCTTTCCCTAGGGGGAAGCTTTTGTTAACTATAAAATTCCTTGATTACGCGCACAACCTTGGCGTGGTCTTCATCGGTGAGTCCGTAGTAAAGCGGAAGTCTGACGAGTCGCTCGCTTTCCTTGGTTGTGTACACATCCTCGCCTGAGAAGCGTCCGTACTTCTTGCCTGCTGGTGCAGTGTGAAGTGGGATATAGTGGAACACCATAAGGATGTCGTTTTCTTTGCCATATTTGATGAGAGCTGAACGCTCCTCGATGTCCTTGCACTTTAGGTAGAACATGTGGGCATTGTGCTCACAGCCCTCTGGAATCACTGGAAGCTCCACCTTGCCGGCCTCAGCCAAATCCGCAAATGCGTTATAGTATTTATTCCAAGAATTCATTCTGTCTTCGAAAATCTTGTCTGCCTGCTCTAACTGACCGTAGAGATAAGCAGCATTGAGTTCGGATGGAAGATATGAAGATCCGGCCTCAACCCATGTGTATTTATCAATCTGTCCGCGGAAGAACTTGGCGCGGTTGGTACCCTTTTCGCGGATGATTTCAGCGAGCTCAACATCCTTTTCGTCTTTGATAAGGATTGCGCCGCCCTCGCCCATGGAATAGTTTTTGGTCTCGTGGAATGAGAATGCGCCAAAATCGCCTATTGTACCAAGCGCCTTGCCCTTGTACTTGCTCATCACACCCTGCGCTGCGTCCTCAACAACCTTGAGATTGTGACGCTTTGCTATATCCATGATTGTATCCATCTCGCAAGCAACACCTGCGTAGTGAACCGGCACGATTGCAACAGTCTTATCCGTGATAGCTGCCTCGATTTTGGTCTCGTCAATGTTCATAGTGTCAGGACGAACATCCACAAACACTACTGTGGCACCGCGAAGCACAAATGCATCGGCTGTTGATACGAATGTGAAGGATGGCATGATGACCTCGTCCCCTGGTTGGATATCACACAAAAGGGCCGCCATCTCGGTAGCGTGTGTGCATGAGGTTGTGAGAAGAACCTTGCTTGCGCCAGTCTGTTCCTCGAACCATGCGTTGCATTTTTTTGTATATTCACCGTCGCCGCAAATCTTGCGCTTTGCAATGGCGTCGTTAATGTATTTTGTCTCTGTGCCCACACAAGGTGGTACGTTAAATGGAATCATATTTTGCTCCTTTAGTTGTTCGTAAAAAATCGCCTAGAAAGACATCATTTACTATTATAGCCAAATATTACAGCAAATTCTATTGTACAGTATGTTTTTTAGAATGATTCGCCAAATAATTTGCTCTTATAGGCTTTTTATTTGCTAATCTGTGCCATTTTGGAACTGATAGACCTTTATTCCGCCAACCTCATCTACCATCTCAACAGTGGCATCTGGATATCTGGCTTTGATGTAGTCGCAGAGAGGATTTGAAATCTCGCGACCGCAAAAATATACTCGACCACTAAAGAAATCGTCGCTGTACAAGGTTTCAAAACCATTCGCCTTGACCTGCTTCCAATACATTGGCGAGTTGTAGGTCCAACCGCCCCAAGAAACAGCGTTTTTAGGCACACCACCTTTGAAAACTCCAAAAGGTGCAGCTGGCTCCGACAAATCTGCGTCGTATATGTACATGTTATTTGGATGTTCTACTGCGTAGGCTTCCAGTCCTGTCACCTGTGCTACAACAGCTCTTACATTTGGGTCGTTGGTGAAATTGTAGGTTTTCTTGACCATGATGGAATCCGGCAAGATGAAACCGACTACGCAGATGGTAACAATAACAATAACTATTGGGACTATATTTTCAAATAAGTATCTTGCCATGATGACCACAGATGGCACAAAAAAAATAAACACTAACGCCTGATATGCACGCATTGGAAATCGAGCCTGATATAAAAAGTAGAGTGAGATTAACGCAAACATACCAAATAATCCATCTATTGTAAGAATGTCTAATCCGCTAATCCCTCTATTTAATCTAGTTTCATCTTCGATTTTATTATCTTTTGATATCACTTTTCTCTTATGATTGTTTTTAAGCCAAACAATATTTGCAAGAATTAGCATCACCATCCAAACAATTACCTGAGTATTAATAATCCCATTTATAGACAACAGACCATAAGCAGCCTTAAAGTGTCCCTCGATACTTAGGTTATTAATATCATACGAATCAACTATCGTTTTAAAGCTGTTGGTGTTGCAGTTTTCATCCATGAAAAACCATGAGCTTGCCACGTTATATAATGATTCATCCCAACCGGCAGATTCATAAACTCCGCTTGTATCATACTTATACTGCAAATGAGGATAATCAATCCATGTGCCAGCCTGGTCATAATACTCTTGGAAATCTGCTATGCCGGATGCATGTTCATAGATAGCATTGCCGCCATAAGCAACCGCCATTGCCACCACAAGTATAATTGTCTTTTTGATTACCTGCTTTTTGTTTTCACCAAAATACTCAAAGAACAGCACAATTAATGCTGCAGCTAAGCCTACTAAGCCAAATTGCTTTCTAATTCCATAAGCAACCACAAGCATAATTACGGCAGCCACAAAATTATAATCGATATTACGTTTGTGCTCTTTCTCATCCTTCACATCTGCATATGCAGCTTCTACTTCTTCCTCTAAGCTATTTCTTGTCCCGTGCTTTTTGCCTGCCATCTGGCTTGCAGCAAGACTCGCTACTCCAGCTCCAGCCGCAAGTCCTGCAGTTGCAGTGTACTGCAGCGCCGTAGAAAAATGCATAAAACTAAACAGGAATAATACGACAAAAAGAATGGCACCTAATTTGCCATTCCTTTCAGTTGAATTTATAAGACTAGTGCAGATAATCCAAAGACTAACTGCAACTACCAATAATTCAAAGATTGTATACCAAGCCATCCCATCGTATATACGATAGAATAAACCTATCACTCCATAATAATAAAAGCTTCCAAATATTGTGCCCATCTCTGGTGCGCCTGTTGTATAGCCAGCTGTAAGATACATCAGCACCTTGTCGTCATTATTTTGAAAACAGATTGGACAAATGCGCCACAACAAAGCCAAGCATACAGCTGTAATTGCAAAACCAGCAAGCCATGATTTTTTATTTTTCATTCTACTCCTCTTCCTGCACCAAATATATTGGTCGCTTTTTGGTCTCAAGATACATCTTTGCCATGTACTGCCCTTGTATTCCAAGACAGAACATCTGAATTCCTGACACCAACAAAATTATACAAACCAGTGAAGGCCAACCAGATGTTGGATCCCCAAACGCCAGCTTTCTGACTATCGTAAATACGATAAAGATGAATGCAGTTAGACACATAATTAGACCAAATATAGAAGCCAGTGTAAGTGGCGCAGTACTAAATGCAACTATTCCGTCGATTGCATATATAAAAAGCTTCCAGAATGACCACTTTGTCTCGCCGGCTATTCGCTCTACGTTTTCAAACTCAAGCCACTTGCGCTTGA
>JAEEGJ010013931.1_pt1 | contig 19291 bp, 17 predicted proteins | sample 8958761 | NCBI WGS metagenome assembly JAEEGJ01 (sample SAMN16246546, study PRJNA631951) | gut metagenome | biome: gut microbiome; feature: rumen; material: RS-attached | host: Bos | place: Iran: Karaj | collected 2018-10 | reverse complement strand
ATGTACTCAGACATCTTAGGGTTCCAGCGACGTGTCTGGTGACCAAAGTGAACGCCTGCTTCAAGCAGCTGCTTCATTAAAATTACCGGCATAAAATAATCCTCCTGTTTTTACTTCCGCGAACGCAATGATATTAAGGCTTTGCCCACAAAAGGAACGTCCGCGTGATTTTTATGCCCGAGTATTCTAACAAATAGCCCCTGTCAAATCAAGGGCTATTTTCTAATTTAATAATATATATAGGCGATTTACTTTCTCTTGTAGTGGCGTACAGTGAATTCAACGCCCTTTTCGCTCATTATGGGAGCCTCTTCCTCTTCGAGTTCCCATTCGGGATCCTCATCGAGCTTCGGGAAATAAACGTCAGCCTCAAATTCAGAGTGAATGTAAGTGATTATCGCCTTATCGCACATGCCGATCATGGAGTTATAGAGCGATGCGCCTCCGATCAGATAGACCTCGTCATCGGCCGTCATGCGCAGATAATCCTCAAGTTCGGACGTGGAATGAAGGATCAGTGCCCCGTCCTTCTTGAAATCATAATTCCTGGACATGATTACGTTGACCCTGTTAGGAAGAAGCCTCTGTCCGGGGAATGTCTCAAGGGTCTTTCTGCCGAAAACGACAGTATGTCCGGATGTGTATTTCCTAAAGACGCCCTTCTGATCTTCCGGAAGAGAGATAAGGAGCTGTCCCTTGTTGCCGATGGCCCAATTCCTGTCTACTGCTGCGATTGCGATCATAGTCTTAACCTCCGAACATGTCCGTGAAATATCCTGATGCCGAGAGCGGCTCGCCCGCTTCAGTCAGATGGCTTGCGTCTCCGTATACCTGTACCCTGAATGCCGCCTGTCCCGGTTTTCTCTCCTCGCTTCCGATGATACTTATCGAAGTCGGCGCCATGAAGAAGCCCTGCCAGAGTGTCGGCGGCGCTATGCCTGTAAGATAACCCGTAAGGAGCGACGTGATGCCGAAATGGCAGAAGAATACGAGAACGTCGTCATTATGCTCGACAACCTCATAAACCCCGTCTGCCCTTCTCTTGTATCCGTGCTTTTCGAGAAGCTTGTCAAAAGCCGTTGTGACCTCAAAATAGTGCTTTGCTATGTCACCGCTCTTCATTACCGCGGTGTTGTACCATTCATCCTTATCGTGAAGATCACCGTTCGGGATAAAGAAATCCGGCAGGAAATCCCATGCGATGGTGGGCTTTGCCGTTTCCTCATCGATAATCGTGAAATAGAATTCCTGAAGCCAGTCACAGATCTCCGCTTCACGGCCCAATGCCTTAAGCGAAAAAGAAGCAGTATCCTTTGCTCTTCCCAGTGGCGAGCAGTAGATATCCTTGATGTTCCACTTCGCAATACGGTGAGAAAGGATCTCGGCTTCGCGCCAACCCTTCTCTGTAAGGGAATCTATGGTGTAATCCGGTTCTGCGTGCCTTACGAAGATAAGCTTCATACAAAGCCTCAGACAGCTACCGGGATGCCCTTGATCTTGGGCCCGTACTCGTATCCCTCAAGGTTGATGTCATCAACGGTGAACTTGTAGAAATCCGTAATACCTTCAGTGAGAACGAGCTTGGGAGCCGCAAACTTCGGACGCTCGATAAGCTCTTTTACGATATCGACATGTCTGTCGTAGATGTGAGCGTCAGCGATGACGTGAACAAACTCGCCAACCTCAAGACCCGTGCATCTTGCGAAAAGATGTACGAGAACAGCGTACTGGCAGACATTCCAGGCATTTGCAACGAGCATGTCGTTGCTCCTCTGGTTCAATATTGCATTGAGCTTGTTGCCTGTAACATTGAATGTCATTGAATATGCGCAAGGATAAAGGTTCATCTCGTGCAGATCCTGATGGACATAGATATTCGTCATGATCCTTCTGCTGGAAGGATTGTTCTTGAGATCAAAGAGAGCGCGGTCAACCTGGTCCATCTCGCCTTCCTTGTACTTGTGCTTAACGCCGAGCTGGTAGCCGTATGCCTTGCCGATCGAACCTGTCTCGTCAGCCCATGCATCCCAGATGTGGGAATTGAGATCGTTGACGTTATTGGACTTCTTCTGCCAGATCCAGAGAAGCTCATCAACTGCAGCCTTGAAATTGATATAGCGCTGAGTAAACATCGGGAACTCTTCTGCAAGGTTATAGCGGTTTACGATCGCAAATGCCTTGTATGTGTAAGCCGGAGCTCCGTCATCTGCCCAGTGGGGCCTTACCTTGTCGTTGATGGTCGTGTAACCGGAAGAAAGGATAGTTCTGATGTTCTCGTCGAAAATGTCGTCTGCACGGCTCATAAGCACACCGCCTTTGAAAAAGATAAATCGATTATAACATTAATGTCCGGTGATCAGCAGGACAGTTTAAGCCACCCTGAGGGAACGTCATAGGTGTTTAGAGCCCTCATCCTGAACATATTGGTCTTCGCGTCAGGCTTTGCAGTTCCGTTGTCTGAAAGCTGGCGCATGTAAAGTCTCGCACTGACCTTGTTGCCGGATCCCACATCATAGCGGGAAGCACTTCCGAGGTTGATGAAAGGCACTGCTTCCTCACCTGCTCCGCAAGTCACGGTGGCAAGACGGAAATTATCCGCTGCAGCATCTTCCTCGCTCCTGTAGATACCGTACTTCGCGCCGTTTACTGCATCACTGCCCATTACCTTCTGAACGGGATCTGTATATCCCTGTGAATCGGAAGCCTTGGGATTTCCGATATGGATGACCATTACACGCTGGTTTGTGTTGCCCTGTGCGGTGTAATAAGGCTCTCTCCAGTGAAGTCCCGCCTTGACCTTGTTGGAGGTCTCATAGAACCACTGTCCGTTTCTCATCTTTCCCTTGCTGTCCGCATGGGTGAAGCTGTAACCGGCGTATACGGCAGCATGGCCCCAGACAAAGAGATTGCCCTCACCCCTGACATAGTGGCCGTTGACCTTCTTCTTTCCGCCGTGAGCGCCGAAATTGGTCTTGTAGTACTTTCCGTCTTTGCAAAGATATGTGGATACATATCCGCCGAAAAGAACGATATCTCCCGGCTGGGCATTAAGAGCCTTCATGCAGTCTCCCAAAGACTTATAATCAGAGACCTTGACTCCGCCGTAGCAGTTAGGCTTTGAAAGAAGATGCTCGGCAAAGTTCGTGCAGTGAAACCAGTTTGCTCCGTTTCTGCTTATGGAACTGCCGCTGACATTGATGACCTTCGCCTTCTTCATGATGTTGACGGCATGCTTGGTCTTACTGTTCTTCAGGTTCTTCGCGAACTTGATCCTGAAGCTCTTGCCCTTGCCGACTGATGTTGCGACTCCCAATGCTTTTGCATAGGAAGAAAGGCAATATGAAATGCAGTCCATGTCATTGGTATAAACGGTGCCTGCCATCTTTCTGCAGGCTGCGAGAACTTCATTTCCGAAAGATCCGCGGGTCTTTCCGAGAACCTTCAGATCATTTTCCGTGATCCAGGTCATCTCGCCTTTGCCGTTCCTGCCGGCGGAATTCTTGCGCCACGGCTTGGGTGCCTTGCCGATATAAGCAGTACCGACATTGTATGTGCCTTTGTAGTAAAGACCCGGCTTTTTGAGAACGGGACACTCATCGTAAGCATCAGAAGCGGTATATGTTACTCCCTTGCCTCCTGTGATGCTCTTCAATGCCGTACAGCCGTAGAATGCCCTTGAGCATATCCTGTTAACGTTCTTGCCTATGTAGACGCTCTTGACCGTCGTATTGCCCTCAAACGCGGACTGGGCGATCCAGATGACCTTATATGAAACGTTCTGGTATTTGATCAGGTTGGGAACCGTAAAGGATTCAACGTTGGGATTGAGAAGGCCCATAAAAGCCGCGCTGTCCTTTGAATAGATCCTGTAGATACCGTTGCTTATGTAAATATCTCTTTCCGAAACAAGATCAGCATCCGTAAATGTAACAGATGCTCCGTCAGTATCAGCAAACACTTCATCTGCAGGAGCATTAAAGACGATGCCCGAAATTACCGTCAGCGAAAGCAAAAGACATATAAGACGCTTTAAAACAAATGAATCCCTCATATAAGACCTCCAGACAAGATTCTACCATAAGGAACAAATAAGGAAAAAGAAAAAGCCCTGCATCTTACGATGCAAGGCTTTATCTTTCTGGTCGGAGTGACGGGACTTGAACCCACGACCTCTTGCTCCCTAAGCAAGCACTCTAGCCACCTGAGCTACACCCCGGTTCGCGTCGATAAAAGGAAAGTTTCCGTTGGTCGGAGTGGCGGGACTCGAACCCACGGCCTCTTGCTCCCGAAGCAAGCACTCTACCACCTGAGCCACACCCCGATGGGATTCCTTTTACGAGCCTATAAATCTTATTACAACGAGCAAAAATATGCAAGCACTAAAATTAAGCACCTGCAAAATCCGTAAAAAAGGCTCCGGACAAATCATCCGGAGCCCTTATTATTCTGCGTTACGCGGACTTATTAAGCCTGCTCGTCTGCAGCAGATTCCGCAGCGGGAGCTTCTTCAGCTGCGTCTTCGCTCTTTACGGGATCGATGGGAGCAACAGCCTTGATGGAGATAGAGATTCTTCTCTTCTCTGTATCGATCTCAGTAACCTGAGCCTGAACTTCCTGACCAACTGTAAGAGCATCCTCAGGCTTGTCGAGTCTCTCAGAAGAAATCTGGGAAACGTGGCAGAGTGCGTCGAGATCGGGCTCAAGCTGTACGAAAGCACCGAACTTTGTAAGACGTACTACAGTACCCTTAACGATGCAGCCGAGAGGCATTCTCTCTTCGATGTTGTAGTAAGGATCATCCTCAAGTCTCTTGTAGCCGAGGGAGATCTTCTTTGTATCCTTATCGAAGGACTTAACATAGACCTCAACCTGGTCGCCAACCTTGAGAACATCAGAGGGCTTAGCGTTGCGGCTCCATGAGAGCTCGGAAACGTGAACGAGTCCGTCTACGCCGCCGATGTCGATGAATGCACCGAAATCAACGAGGCTTCTGACTGTACCGATGTAGCGCTTGCCTTCCTCGATGTTGTCCCATACCTCAGCGGACTTCTTTGCACGCTCCTCAGAAGCGATAACACGGTGGCTGCCGGAAATTCTGAGTCTGCCCTTCTCTGTGTCGAACTTGGTGATGCGGATCTCCATAGTCTGACCGATGAAAGGATCAAGATCCTTGACTTCGCCGTGCTTGATCTGAGTCCTGTGGATATATACGTCGATACCCTTGAATGTACCGATGAGACCGTCCTTAACGGTGCGTGTGATCTTAACTTCGATGGGAGTCTTGTTAGCGAAAGCCTCTTCGATCTCAGCTCTGCCCTTCTCAGCCTCAACATCGTTCTTGGAAAGGATGATCTCCTTGCCCTGATCGGAATTCTTGATGCTTCTTACCTTAACGGTAACTTCAGCATGCTCAGCTACAGCCTTATCGAGATCGAAATCCGGATCGGAATCGAATTCCCTGCGGGAGATCCTTCCCTCGGATTTGTCATGGACGTCAACGTAAACAAAATCGCTATCTGCTGATGTGATAGTACCTTTAACTATGGCGCCTCTCCTGACCTGCGCTAATGAATCAAGTGCGTTGGCAAAATCGCTGTCAATCTGCTGATTCTCTGTCTTCTTGTTCTCGTCTTCGTTCATTTTTTGAACAACCTCCAAAATAATAGCTTCCGGTGTAGATGCACCCGCTGTAATCCCTACACGGTCTTCAGGAAGTATCCTGCCTTCGGCGATCAACTTTCCTGCCTCCCCTGCGGAGTTTACAAGGAATGTTCTTGCACAGCGACCTTTGCAGATGTCCAAAAGCTTAGTGGTGTTCGAACTGTGAGACGAACCGATGACTAACATCGAATCAGAATCTCCAGAGAGCGACGCGGCTTCCTTTTGCCTACTTTCAGTCGTAATACATATTGTATCAAAAACAAGTTTATTTGCAATTTTATTTTCTGCTTTTTTACAAATATCTTTAAACACTTCTGATGAAAATGTTGTCTGGGACACCAAAATCGCCGAAGAAAGCGGAAAATCAAGCATTTCAAGTTCTTCGGGAGAACTTATCACAGCGCATTTTACCCCGGTCCCGTACGTTTCACCGCAAATTCCGACAACTTCCGGGTGTCCTTTTCCGCCGGTCACGATGATATTTTTGCCTTCAAGAGCATGTTCCCTGACGATCTTATGGATCTTGGAGACAAAAGGACATGTACAGTCCTTGATCTCGCATCCGCGGGACTTAAGTATCTCCATTTCCTCAGGGGTGATGCCGTGGGCACGTATGAGCACGAAAGCTCCTTCGGGGACCTCCGAGGCATTATCTGCCACCGTAAAGCCGCCTTTTTTCAGGCTTTCGACCACCATAGTGTTATGGACGATGTCGCCGAGCATTACCAGCGGTTTTCCCGAAGGGGGATTTTTAACCGCCTCTTCGGCCGCCTTGACAGCGTTTTTTACGCCGAAGCAAAAACCCGATGAATCTGCGACGGTTACTTTCATTTATCTTCTTCGTCCAGATGGTTTAAAAGGAATGCCTTTGTGCCTTCGATGTCATATTTGCCGGTATCGATTACGATCGCTTCAGGAACCTGGATGAGTGGTGATGTCGCTCTCTTGGAATCCTGCTCGTCACGGTAGATGATGTCTCTTAAGACTTCCTCTTTTGTCTGTGAATGATCGCCTGCTGCTTCAAGCTCAGCAAGTCTTCTCTCCGCCCTTACCTCAGGTGCGCATACTACAAAGAACTTGTATTTTGCGTCAGGAAGAACGACTGATGCGATGTCTCTTCCGTCAAGTACGAAGGTCTGGTTCTTTGCGATCTCCCTCTGGAGAGATACCATTGCTGTCCTTACGACAGGATGAGCGGAAACATCTGAAGCCGCGATCGAAGTCTGCGGAGTCCTGAGCTCGCCCGTAACGTCTTCGCCGTCAAGGATCATGTGCTGAACGCCGTCGATGAACTTAACTTCGATCTTTATCTCGTCCATCATCTTCTTAACTTCTTCGGGATCCTTTGCGTTGATGCCCCTCTTAATGGAAGCTACAGCACATGTGCGGTACATTGCGCCCGTATCCAGATACATTATGCCAAGTTCCTTTGCAACACCCTTTGCGAGTGTACTCTTGCCTGATCCTGAAGGTCCGTCGATCGCGATCTGAAAAATACCCATATATAAATATCTCCTTAATTAATAATCTTTATAGTATATAGTCGCTGTCATCCTTGCGGTCACGGCCGGTCTCATATACGCGGTACTGCGACCACAGAGTCTCGAGTGATGCCAGCGATTCCTTGATATGGTCCTTCCTGTGCATTCCGAGAGTTACAAGGAGCGCATTGATGAGCGAAAGTGATGCCGTAAGAGAGTCAACGAATGAAGCCATGGACGATTTTGCGAAAAGGCTGATGTCGGCATGCTCGGTCATAGGCGTGCCGCCCTTGTCGGTGATGGCAATTATCGTAGCGCCTTTCTTCTTTGCATATTCCATTGAGTTGATCGTTCTTGCCGAATATCTCGGATAAGAGATGCCTATCATGACATCGCCTTCGCCGATCGGCATGATCTGCTCGAAAAGCTCGTTGGTGCATGTACTCCTTACGAGAACTACGTCATCGAAAAGAACGGTCATGTAGAAATACATGAACTCGGAAAGCGCCTGTGAAGCCCTGATGCCCATGATGTATATCTTGCGAGCCTTCAAAATGGCGTTGACCGCGCGGCCGAACTCTTCATCGTCGATGTTCTCAAGAGTTTCCTTGAGGTTCGTTATATCCTGGCTCATGACGGCCTTTACCGCCTCGGCGTCGCCTGCAAACCTCTCGGTGTAATCAAGTCGCTGTACCGATGTGAGCTTGGTCTTAAGGTCTTCCTGGAGTGCCTTCTGAAACTGGGGATAACCCTCAAATCCGAGTTCTGTGGTAAACCTTACGACAGTGGACTCGGAAACGCCTACTTCCTCGCCGAGCTTCGCGGCAGTCATGTAAGCGGCCTTGTCATAGCTCTTCAGGATAAAATCGGCTATTGCCTTATGGCCTTTTGAAAGGCCCTGATAGTTCTTCTCTATGGTTGCAATGGTCTCAGTCGTTTCCATTGTCTTCTTCCTCTTCTGTTTCTTCAGATTCAGGTTTTGCGCCGCCCATGATGGAATCGATGGTGATCTGCTTGTCTTCTCCGCCTGCAGCCTCACGCAGCGAGTTCTCCATGTCCCTGATGGTCTGGTAGCTCATGAGCTCCATCGGCGGCAGGTCATCTACGGATTCGATGCCGAATTCCGTAAGGAACTGCTTGGAAGTCGCAAAAAGCGCGGGCCTTCCGGGAGCGTCAAGACATCCTGCCTCTTCGATCCATCCGCGGTCCAAAAGCCTTGAAATGATCGAGTCGGAAGAAACGCCTCTGACGGTCTCAACCTGTGCCCTCGTGCAGGGCTGGTTATATGCGATGACTGCCAGAGTCTCATAGGAAGCCTGTGAAAGAGGCACCTGCGACTTGGGCGCATAGAGCCTTTCAATGAACTTCTTCTGTTCGGGCCTTGTCATCATGGCGTAGGATTCCTCGATCTTTCTGATCTCGAGTCCTCCCCACGGATTATTCTTATACTTGGACATGAGGCTCTTCAAAGCCTCTTCCACTGCAGCCTTCTTAACGTTGAGGAGTTCGGCGAGCTTATCAACCGATATCGGGTCGCCCGAAACGAAAAGCAGCGATTCTATTGCGCCGGGAAGTTCCTGTGCTGTTACTCTGAATTCGTTGTCCATATTACTTTCTCTTCTCTTCGATCAGTATGTCTTCGAAGCTGCCCTTCTGTACTGCCGTTATGTCATTGTTCCTGACGAGCTCAAGGATCGCGAGGAAGCTGACTATCTTATCTATCTTTTCGGGTTTCTTGCCCGCAAAAAGTTCCGAGAAGAACATCTTGCCCTTCTTCGTTATCGTAAGCCAGAGCGTCTTCATCCTCTGCTTTACGGAAATCTTGTCTTTCCTCAGGATGTGCTTGATCTTCTGCGAGATATCGGTAAAGCGCATCTCGTTTCTTTCATTGATGTCGGAGATCGCGTTTTCGAATTCCTCCTTCGAGAAATCGGTCGAGATCTTCTTGGTATCAATGCCGAGTTCCTTGGCGGTCATCCTCGTCCTGAACCTTGCGCCCTCGTACTTCGCGCGGCGCTCACGCAGTTCGTTAGCGAAAACGCGGCATCTCTTGTATCTCATGAGCGAGATTACAAGCTCTTCCCTGGGATCGACTTCCCCGTCCTCAGATGCGCCGTTCTTCTTGCCGGGGAGCATCATGCGCGACTTAATGTGGACCAATGTTGCGCCCATGAGAAGGAACTCTGACGCAATGTCCATGTCGAGCTTCTTCATCGCGGCGAGATAGTCCATATACTGCGATGTTATTTCCGCGATCGGAATGTCGCAGATATCGATGTCATTCTTTTCGATAAGATGGCAAAGAAGGTCCAGAGGACCTTCAAAGTGCTGCAGTCTTAATTCAGGTTTAACCAAAGCAGTTGCCATCGTTCTTTCCTTTTACAGCCCGAACGGGATCATTATCAGGCCGCAGATAAAAGATATGAACATCGCGAAAGGCGTTTCGATCAGTGTGATCACCGTTCCGAGAATATTAAACCCGGAAAAATTGCTCATGATGAAGAGAACCCAGATCGCATAGGGGCTGAACATCTCAAACTTGCGGTAGCCTTCCTTACTCCTGATCCTGTATGGAAGGAGCTCCTCCAGAACGTGGAATCCATCGAGCGGAGGGATCGGAAGAAGGTTGAATGCAAGGAGCATCAGCGAGAACTGCTCTGTGTAAGCAAATGCCATTGCCACCGTGGAAACAGCTATTGCAGCTCCGCTTCCGGATGCCACCCTGCCGCTTGCAATGCAGGTGATCAGAGTGGCGATTATGCCTGAAAACAGTGCCAGGATGAAGTTGCCTGTAACGCCTGCCAGATGGACCATTATGTTCATCAGACGGGGGCTCCTGAACTTATTGAGCCTGTTGGGATTGTACTGGACGGGCTTACCCCATCCGAAACCGGCGATCAGGAGCAGTATGGTTCCCGTGGGATCCATGTGAGCCAACGGGTTCATAGTCAGACGGCCCATGTTGCGGGGCGTCGGATCTCCGAGCCTGTCGGCTGCGAATGCGTGCATGAACTCATGGATCGAGAACGACAGCATCAAGGCGAAGATCATTATAAGACCATAAAGAATCTTCTCCTGGACGCTGATGTCCATCTGTATCAGTCTGATCAGCATTATCCGTTCCTCAAGCCTTAACGATCGAGAATGTGATCTTCTCGCCGTTTACGTTCCATTCCTTGGCGTTATCGCCCTCACCAGCAATGATGTCGGTTGCAAGAACCTCGGTAGCAAGGAAATCCTTCTTCTTCTCGATTACTGCGCCGAGCTTGTCGTTGCCGGAATACTTAAGAACGATGCGGTCTGTGACCTCAAGGCCGGTTTCCTTACGCTGTGTCTGGATCTTGGAGATCATCTCTCTTACGAGACCGTCTTCGATAAGCTCTTCAGTAAGAACGGTTGAGATCGAAACGGTGAGATTGCCTGATGACTGTGTTGAGAAACCTTCGGGCTGAGTTGTCTCGATGAGGAAATCCTCTTCGGTCATCTCATACTCCTCACCCTCGACAGTGATCTTTACGGATCCTGCCTTGAGAGCTGCGTATGTCTCCTTGCCCGGGAGATTTGCGATTACTTCACGAGCAGCATTGAGGTTCTTGCCGAACTTCTTGCCGCATGTACGCAGCTGAGGCTTGAAGCTGTAGTCAACAAGAGTTGATGCATCGCTCAATACTTCCATCTTGCGGATGTTGAGCTCGTCGAGAACGATCGGCTTGTATTCGTCATCGAGACCGATCTCGGAAACGACATAGATCTCAGACAGAGGCTGACGGTTCTTGATGGAAGCAGACTCACGGCAGCTATGGCCCAGAGTAACGATCTGCTGTACAAGCTCCATCTCTTCTTCGAGCTTGGTGTCGATGAGGCTCTCATCAGCAACCGGATACTTAGCAAGGTGTACTGACTCGGGTGCGCTGCTGTCTACGGAACGTACGATGTTCTGATAGATCTCTTCGGTCATGAAAGGAACGAAAGGTGCGCACAGTCTTGTGAGGCTGTCGAGAACAGTATAAAGAGTCATGTAAGCATTGACCTTGTCCTGTGTCTCCTCAGCACCCCAGTATCTGTCACGGCAACGTCTTACATACCAGTTGGAAAGCTCCTCGGTGAAGTCCTGGATGAGTCTTGCGGACTGTGAGATATCGAAAGCATCCATCTTCTCGTTAACGGTCTTGATGAGCGTGTTGAGACGTGAGAGTACCCATCTGTCCATTGCGCCCAGAGTATCCTTTGCGAGTGTATGCTTTGTGGGATCGAAATTGTCGATGTCAGCATACATTACATAGAATGCATATGTGTTCCAGAAAGTTCCGATGAACTTCTTGATGCCGTCGTTTACTGCTTCCTTGGAGAATCTAGAAGGCAGCCAGGGCTGGTTAGCAGTATAGAAATACCATCTTGCAGCGTCAGCACCCTGAGAATCAAGAACATCCCAAGGATCGACAACGTTGCCTAAATGCTTGCTCATCTTGATACCGTCCTTATCCTGGACGATACCCATTACGATGCAGTTCTCGAAAGGTGCTCTTCCGAAGAGAACTGTGGAAATAGCGATGAGCGAATAGAACCAACCTCTCGTCTGGTCGATACCCTCTGAGATGAACTGGCAGGGATAGTGTGACTCAAAGAACTCCTTGTTCTCGAAAGGATAGTGATACTGTGCGAAAGGCATTGAACCGGAGTCGAACCAGCAGTCGATAACCTCTGTGACTCTCTTCATCTTGCCGCCGCACTTGGGGCACTTGATATGTACGTTATCAACATAAGGCTTATGGAGCTCGATGTTGTCCGGGCAGTCATCGCTCATGGACTTGAGTTCTTCGATGGAACCGATGCAGTGTCTGTGGCCGCACTCGCACTCCCAAACCGGAAGCGGTGTGCCCCAGTAACGCTCACGTGAGATTCCCCAGTCGATAACGTTTCTGAGGAAGTCGCCCATACGGCCGTCCCTGATGGTCTCAGGCATCCAGTTGACCATGTTGTTGGACTTGAGGAGCTCGTCTCTCTTCTTGCTCATGGCGATGAACCATGTGCTTCTTGCGAAGTAGATCAGAGGTGTGTCGCATCTCCAGCAGAAAGGATACTCGTGCTCGAACTTGGGAGCAGAGAAAAGAAGCTTTCTTGCATCGAGATCCTTGAGGACTTCGGGATCAGCGTCCTTAACAAACTTGCCTGCGAAAGGCGTATCCTCTGTGAGGTTACCCCTTGTATCAACGAACTGTACCATCGGGAGATCGTTGTCTCTTCCGACTCTGGCGTCGTCTTCACCGAATGCGGGAGCGATGTGAACGATACCTGTACCGTCTTCCATCGTTACGTAGTCATCGCATACTGTGTAGTGAGCCTTTTTCTTCTGGTTAGCAGCTTCCTTTGCGGCACCTTCATAAAGTGCAACGTAAGATCTGCCCTTGAGATCTGTACCCTTGTAGGACTCGATGATCTCGTATGCCTTCTCGCCGTCCTTTGCAAGGCTGCCGAGTACGGTATCGAGGAGCGCGGTTGCCATGTAATATGTGTAACCGTCGCAAGCCTTTACCTTTGAATATTCAGCGTCAGGGTTAAGGCAGAGCGCAACGTTTGAAGGAAGAGTCCAGGGTGTTGTCGTCCATGCGAGGAAATAAGCCTCCTCATCAACGCACTTGAACCTTACGACAGCGGATCTCTCCTTGACTGTCTTATAGCCCTGCGCAACTTCGTGAGAAGAAAGCGCTGTTCCGCATCTCGGGCAGTAAGGAACGATCTTGTGGCCCTTGTAGATAAGGTCCTTGTCCCACATCTGCTTGAGTGCCCACCATTCGGACTCGATGTAGTTGTTGTCGTATGTGACATAAGGATTCTCCATGTCAGCCCAGAAGCCGACGCGGTCGCTCATGTGCTCCCACTGATCCTTGTATGTCCAAACGGACTCCTTGCACTTCTTGATGAAAGGCTCAACGCCGTAGCCTTCGATCTGGGGCTTGCCGTTGATGCCCAGAGCCTTCTCGACTTCAAGCTCAACAGGAAGGCCGTGTGTATCCCAGCCTGCCTTGAAGACGATGCCCTCGCCCTTCATTGCGTGATATCTCGGAATTACGTCCTTAATGACTCTGGTCTTGATATGACCGATATGAGGCTTGCCGTTAGCCGTCGGCGGGCCGTCATAAAGTGTAAAGGTCGGAGCGCCGTCCGCTTTGGGAGCGATGCTCTTCTTGTAGATGTCGTTCTTCTTCCAGAAATCGAGAACCTGCTTCTCTCTGTCGACGAAGTTGAGGTCTTTTGAGACTTTTTTGTACATAAACCTGAGTCACCTTTATATATAATTTAGCAAGTAATAATTATATGTTTTCAGGTTCGGTAAAGTCAAGCAAAGAGCTTCCAGGGAAATCCTTCCGGCATAGGAGCCTCAAACGCAATGAATTCACGCTTTACGGGGTGTTCGAAAGACAATTTGAACGATTCGAGCGCAATATCTTTGCAGCGATTGTCCTTCTGACCGTATTTCTGATCGCCTAAAAGCGGGTATCCGTTATGCGCCATCTGCGCTCTGATCTGGTGAGATCTGCCCGTTCCGAGCTTAACTTCGACAAGCGTCAGGCCGTCCTTTGAGGCCACCGCTCTGTAATCGAGGTAAGAAGCTTTATATCCGGGCTTTTCGGTGTCGCTTACGGTTACGATGTTCTTTCCCTCATCCTTGGAAATATAGTTTTCGAGCCTTCCGGAGCCCTCAAGGACACCGTTTACCACGCATCTGTAGAGCTTCTCCACTTTCCTGCTGCGGATCTGTTCCGAAAGCCTTGATGCGGCTTTGGAGGTTCTCGCGAACACCATGACTCCGGACACCGGCCTGTCAAGCCTGTGAACGAGCCCTAAGTATACTTCTCCGGGCTTTTCGTACTTTTCCTTGATATACCTCTTGAGGATCGTGAGCATGTCAGGCGCACCTGAACCATCGCTCTGCGAAAGCACGCCGGCAGGCTTTATACAGACGATCACGTGATTGTCTTCGTAAAGTATCTTTATTCCTTCGAAAACGGTTACAGCGGAGTCCATCTTGCCACAGAACCACAGGGCAGATTGATGCCCATTCTGCTTACGGGAAGTCCTATCTCCCCTGCAGCAACCTTGCCGCCCTTGATTCCAAGCGAAAGGATCTGTCCTGACGCCTCGGCCGTGATCTCAGTCGCATAAGAACTCGCTATGAAGAAAAGCGGATCATCGGAAAGAAGCTCAGAAGTAAGCGAAACAAGGTCATAGAATGAATCCTCGAGCTTCCAGAGCTCGCCCGACGGGCCTCTTCCGTATGACGGAGGATCCATGATTATTCCCTCATATTTCCTGCCGCGCCTTATCTCGCGCTCAACGAATTTCTTGCAGTCATCGGCAATGAAACGGATATAGCTTTCAGTAAGATCACTTGCGGAAACATTTTCCTTTGCTCGTGCGATCATGCCCTTTGAAGCGTCAACATGAACTACTTCAGTAGCTCCGTGAGCGGCGCATGCAAGCGTTGCTGCACCGGTGTATGCAAACAGGTTCAATATCCTAATCTCTTTCCTGCCTTTCGCGGCAGCGCCTTCGATGAGATTTCCGCAGAAATCCCAGTTAACAGCCTGTTCCGGAAAAAGGCCCGTATGCTTGAAACTTGTAGGTTCGATTATGAATGTCAGCTTTTTGCCGAGAGAATCATAGGATATCTTCCAGGAAGAAGGCATCTGTGAAAGCCTGGTCCACGAGCCGCCGCCCGTGCTGCTCCTGCTGTATGAAGCATCCGGAGATGAAACCTTGTCCATCTGCGTTACTTTGCCGTCAGATACGACAGGCCAGACAGCCTGCGGATCGGGACGCAGGAGCTTTACGTTGCCCCAGCGCTCGTATTTCTCGCCTTTTCCGGCATAAAGGATCTCATAATCCTTCCACTTGTCCGCTACAAACATCAGTTAACCCTCATATCACCCGAGACGGCAACATTTTTGCCCTCGGTCTCAAGACTTACGGTATAGGTTCCCGCTTCAAAAGTTCCTCTTCCTTCCAAACCTGCGGAAAAATCGCACTCACAGACAACTTTTCCGTCCAGCCTGATGCTCTTTACCGAAACCTGTTTTCCGTCCCTATTAAGTATAGCCTGAAAGCTTCCGTTTACGGGCTTGTCAAAATAGAAAACGCACTTCAGCGCATATGCATCATTGGAATCGATGGAAGTATAATCGACCGGATTATCCTTCTCAACATCGTACCATGCACTGTAGACATAAGACTTGCTGATGGTCTCAAACCCGCTGTCAGGCTCTGTCTGCACCGAGACCCTGCTGTCTTCGGAAGAAGACTGGGAATCCGTGCTGACGTAGGATTCATAAGAGCTCCCCGTCTGTTCAGTCTCATCATCGTCCAGGATACTGCAGGCAGGCAGCATGAGCATCGCAGCCATGCACAAAACGGCTGCGGCTTTCCTGAAAAAAACATGATCTGCCTTGTTCGAAATTATCATCCCAACGATTATAATATACGTATGAGAATTTTTCTTGTCTTTTACGCAATAATGACCGTTGTTACGTTCGCGCTTTACGGAGCCGACAAATCAAAGGCCAAAAAAGGAAAATGGAGGATCCCTGAAAAGACCCTCCTTCTGTTCGCCGCATGTTTCGGAGGACTTGGAGCTTTCCTGGGAATGAAGATCTTCAGGCACAAGACGAAGCACACCTCGTTCAAGATCTTAGTCCCGGTCTTCATGATCATCCAGTTCATCCTCATCGCGGTCGGTGCCTATTTCCTTCTTATCCGCCGCTGATCCAAGAATTAACAAAACAAAAACGGCAGTTTCCAAAACAGGAACTGCCGTCTTTTTATGCTTTAATATCTTCCGTCCGGATCAAGCCGTATAACTTGACGCGTTCTGATTGAGGATCTGACACTCAGCAACACCGTAAAGCGTTGACTGGTCTTCAGAGAAGAACGCAACGATGTATATGCCCGGCTTGAAGCTCTTGCCTGTCTTAGCCTTAAGACCCAAAGCATAGTACGTACCTGTGCTCCTGACGATCGGCTTAGCGGTGCCGCTTATGGCAGGCTTATCCGTCTTAACGTTTATCCTTTGGGCTTCTGAAGCGGAAGACGCATAGAAATATGCAAAGTAGATATTCTCGTCCATTGATGAATCGACCTGCATCTGGAAAGATACAGTTGTAACATCTGCACCGTAAGAAGCTGTAGAAACACGCTTGCCGTCAAGATTTGCCCATGCAGCGGTAAATGCTTTTCTTGCGAATTCAGTGTTATAGAAGGCATATCCCTTTGAATTCGTACCCGTACCGGTCTCTGTAACAGCTACCGTGACATTAATGTCGGAAGAACAAAGAACGGCTCCATTCTCGGCAGTAAGCGTGATCGTGTAGGTTCCTGCAGCAAGATAATTGGAACGCATTTCAGCGTCAGGATTCTGTGTCTTGCTGTAATCACACTGAACCTTGGTCTTGCTTCCGAGTTCGGCAGCAGTGCTCTTAAACACCTCTTTGCCGTCCTTATATACAGTGTAGTACATCTTGACGCCCTTGCCCTTGAGCTTGGTAACATCAGAATTAAAATCGACCAACAGAGAGATCTTCTTCGCATTCTTGATAGTACCGTCAGATGCGCCATTCCATGTTGTCTTATCTACAACTTTAGTAAGATCGATGGCAAGAACGCCAATATCGGAATCCATAAAATCAAAGATTCCGAGAAAACTTGATCCCATCAGGTTATCAAGGAGCCACTGGCCGTCCTCTTTAACAAATCTTGCTCCATAAGTAACTTTGATGGTGTCTTCGCAGTCATTTACCGCTTTGACGAGTTCATCGATGTCTTTATAATCCTCACGGAGAAGCGCCTTATAATCAGCGATCCTGAACTCAATATCAACTGAAGCTTCGTTACCTTTTATCGAAAAAGAATCTTCGATAACTTCGGAGCGGATCGTCTTGCGGACAGCATCGCAGAATTTCTTGGTATTCTCGTCAAGATACTCACCGTTAAGGCCTTTGCGAAGATCATCAGCCTTTTCGCTCTTCTTGCTTAATGTGGAAAGATCCAAAAGCTTATCGGCATCAAAATCCTCAATGTTATCGGCTACTTCCTTTGCGGCAGCCAAAACGTCCTTTTTGCTGAACATGCTGCAGCTGCAGAAAGATAATGCCATTGAAAAGATCAGAAGCATTGCTCCGGTCTTTTTTGTAATATTTCCAGATTTCATCTTACATCCTCCTGATAACAGAGAGATTTTAATATCCGTCTATTTAAAAAGCAATAAATGCGGTATGTGTAAATTATACATTACATTTGTATTTTCGATATAAAACAATATATAATGAATGAAACTATTTTAAGGGACTACTGATCTATGAACGGACAACCCAACATTCTGATTTGTGATGACGACCCCGTTGTTCACGAGTCACTCGCTTTATATCTTGACAACGATAACTTTACCCACACTGATGCCTATGACGGCAAGCAGGGTCTTGAAATGGCTCAGACCGGAGATGCCGATCTGATACTGCTCGATGTCATGATGCCCGAGATGAGCGGCCTCGACGTATGCCGCGAAGTCCGTAAGACTCTTTCCACTCCCATCATCATCCTTACTGCAAAGGGCGAGGAGATAGACAAGATCTTAGGACTTGAACTCGGAGCTGACGACTATATCGTCAAGCCCTTCTCTCCCCGTGAGGTAATCGCGAGGATCAAGGCAGTTCTCCGCAGATTCGGCGATACACAGCAGTCCTCTTCTGTTCTTAAATTCCCCGGCCTTGAGATCAACCTCGGAAACTATTCCGTTAAGGTCAAAGGCGAGAACGTTCCCTGCACTCCCAAGGAAGTTGAGATCCTTTATCTGCTCGCTTCTCATCCCGGACAGGTCTATGAAAGAGAACAGATCCTTGAATCAGTCTGGGGATTCGATTACAGCGGTGATTACCGTACCGTAGATACGCATATCAAGCGCATCAGGCAGAAGATCGCCTTCGACGGCGCATCCTGGAGCATCCAGACAATTTACGGCGTAGGCTATAAGTTCGAGGCAGACTGATGTTTCAGAGCACGCTGCTCAGAAGGACAATGTCACTTGTCATCATATCGCTGATCGCATCGGCCATCCTTGCGACCATCGCTTTTATCGTGGCCGGACGTACGGCTACAATCGAGAACGAGACAAAAGCCGCCATCAATCAGGATATCGTTTACCGTCAGGTCTTTTTGCAGGAACCCGATCTTCTCGAAAAAGATGAATCCAGGGCCTTCTTCTTTAAGACCTCCTATGCATCGGGTCATGACTATTTCCTCATCAGTCCCGCGGGGAAGCTCATTGAGTGCACTCCCATCGAGAAGATGAACATTTCCACCAACGATATCGACCACGTCAATAACACCCTGAATTTCAACGAGTTCAAAGCAGATGTCAGCGGTCTCTCCTCAAGAAGGTTCAGTACCGCTGACCCGATGAGAGAGATCCTTGCGATCAGCCAGCCTGTTACTTACAAAGGCGAAGCCTGCACCCTCCTCTCGCTTTCGTATCTGAATGCATCCAACAGTCTCATAGTTCAGTACATCAACATTCTTGTACTTTCGACACTCATGGCTGCGGGAGTAATGCTCATTCCCTCATATGCGCTTGTTGCAAGAATGGTCCTCCCTATCCAGGAAATGAACGAGATAGCGATGGAATACGCGAGCGGCAACTTCAAAGTCAGAGCCGATGAGAGCCATAAGGGTGAGATCGGTGAGCTTGGTGCCTCGTTCAACTATCTGGCTGACCAGCTTTCCAAATCCATCAACGACCTTACGATCGAAAAGAACCGTCTCCAGGAGATCTTCGACGTCATTTCCGACGGTATCGTCGTTGTAGATGCGGACTCCAACCCCGTAACCACCAACGAGGCAATAAAGACACTCTTCACCAGGGCCGAGAAGAACAACATGTTCACCGAGCATCTGCAGCTCATCCCGTTCGAAGAAGTCTGGAAGGACTTTGAGGACTGCATCACGACCGGCGAGACCAAGACCCGCATGATCGAAGACCGCAGCTACGCATACCAGTCAACGATCATCCCGAAATACGATTCAGAGGACAAAGACCGCATCATCGGAGCCACGGGATTCTTCCGTGATATCTACGAAGCCCAGAAGAACGAGCATTTCAGACA
>JAEEGJ010013929.1_pt1 | contig 19293 bp, 17 predicted proteins | sample 8958761 | NCBI WGS metagenome assembly JAEEGJ01 (sample SAMN16246546, study PRJNA631951) | gut metagenome | biome: gut microbiome; feature: rumen; material: RS-attached | host: Bos | place: Iran: Karaj | collected 2018-10 | reverse complement strand
CTTTTCTTTCCCATTATGTCGATAAATATAAACATTTTAGTAATAATAGTCAATATTTATTGACATTTTTGTATATCAGCGAAGCCCTAGTTTCCTTTTTGTTCATCATTTACAGAGTCCTTCGGCAAATGAGTCTTCGTTAATCCAAACTTTAACTTGACATCTTGTTGACATAAAACTCCTTTTTTAAAGTTTTAGTTTTTGACGTCTCTAATATATTTCCACCACTATTATGCACGCAAGGGGTCTCACTTTCGCGAAATCATACGCAGAAATACTGATTTGCCCAAAGTCTTGAGTTCTTTCCTAAAAAGACTATATTAATTGCATCGGGCTGGCCGAAAAACCCAGGTTCATCTACTGGCGAGAAAGTTCCTTGCTTTTGAAAATTCACATTCTTCAAAAACTCTATCAGCTTGGTAGAGAATTTGCGATTGAAAATTTCGACCGCAAATCTAAAGACAAAGCCTAAAAAAGTGAAGTCCCACCGTGGTATGCATAGAAATCATTTCTTTTTACAGAAAAAAAAATTCGCCCAATAAGGATTTTCTTTGTCAAACAAGGCTTTTTCTTCGTTGGTGAAGTTCTGGGGATAATCGCCAAAAAAAATCGACATAATCGACCCACCAGATTTTATCATCCTCATGTTCCTTGTAAAATTCAATCATTCTTGTTTCATTCTCAATCGTAATCATAATTAAACTTCATCACCTCACAAAAAACACAAGAATTACCAAATCAACCTTTTAGACTATGCATCAGATGATTTTGACGAATGCGAAAAAAGAATTCCGCGGCGGTCTGAAACAAGTATCACACCAATGATGTAAAACGCCAACAGCAATTGGAAACAAGAAGGGAATCCATAACGACAAACCTAATGTAGCTGTCATAAATATAATGAAAATAATTGCTTCTATTTTTCAATATAGATCTTTCAAATGTCAAAATTTAACATCAGAAGCAGAAAACTAAAAATCCTCCCATAACACAAAAGGACGAGTTCAAACTCGTCCTTTTTGCTTTCGCAATTTTCGCGGGCATTTACCGCACTTACGTATTGTATTCCCTGTCGGGGTATTCCGCCATCTCGTCCAGCTGAATCTGGTGAATGACCACATGGCCTTCGACAAGGCTTTTCGGCACATCGATAATGCGCTGGTTCCAGGAACCTCTGAACTTGATGTCTAGCGACTTTTTCGCCATGATGAACGGACCGTCAATCAGGATGTCCGCGAACGAGAGCAGTTCAAAGAATTCCGGCTTTTCGGGCGTAAGCTTCATCAGCTGTTCGTAGGTGTATCCCGTGAAAATCACGAGATTGAGACCGCGTTCCTTGATTTCGCGAGCTAGCGGAATAAGCGCCGCCGCCTGGTCCATCGGATCGCCTCCGCTAAACGTCACTCCATCGAGCAGCGGATTCTCCTTGATCATCGTGATGATCGCTTCGCGCTCGATAAAGTGTCCGCCCTCAAAATCATGAGTCTGCGGATTCTGGCAACCCGGGCAGTTGTGGTGACAGCCCTGGGTAAACACAGTCAAGCGGATTCCGGGACCGTCCACGAATGATTCGGGCTCAATCCCTGCAATCCGCAGTGGAGGATATTCATCCATCTTATACGCCGTGCTTCACGCGATCGTTGACTTCAGCGCGCTTGGCATTGTTGAAGCGGTCGACTGTACCGACGAGGTAACCTGTAATGCGGCGGATGCGTTCGAATCCGACACCTTCACCATACTGAGACATTTCTTTTTCAGACATTTTTTGCACTCCTTGTAAAATCATCTGATCCCTCTGAATGCAGGCATTCCAGGGAATTTCTTTCTAAGTTCTTCGAGCTTTTCGCAAGAGATAGCGTGGCCTTCGCTACGTCCGCAGCGCGGGCAAACATCGCCAATCACACCCACAAATCCGCAAACCGGGTCGCGGTCCACCGGATGGTTGATAGAACCATAACCGATACCGACCTTTGCCATGTGTTTCACGATCTTTTCGAAAGCGTCCAAGTTCTGCGTCGGGTCGCCATCGAGTTCGATGTAGCTGATGTGGCCAGCGTTCGTGAGCGCGTGGTACGGGGCTTCGAGCGAGAGCTTCTTGAAAGCAGAAATCTTGTAGTAGACCGGCACGTGGAAAGAGTTGGTGTAATAATCGCGGTCGGTAACGCCCGGGATAATGCCAAATTTTTTCTTGTCCATGCGCACGAAGCGGCCAGAGAGGCCTTCAGCCGGCGTTGCAAGCAAGCTGAAGTTGAGACCCAAGCGTTCGGATTCCTTATCGCAGAATTCGCGCATGTGGCCGATAATCTTGAGGCCGAGTTCCTGAGAAGCATCGGATTCGCCATGGTGCTTGCCCGTGAGCATCACCAATGTTTCAGCAAGGCCGATAAAGCCAATGGAGAGCGTACCGTGCTTGATGACTTCGCCCACGGTATCTTCCCAGCCGAGCTTGTCGGAATCAATCCACACACCCTGTCCCATGAGGAACGGGAAGTTCTTGACCTTGCGGCGGCTCTGCACGGCAAAGCGTTCCATGAGCTGGTCGCTCACGAGCTGAAGCATGCGGTCGAGTTCCTTGAAGAACAGGTCCACAGACTTCATCTTGATAGCAATACGCGGGAGGTTAATCGAGGTAAAGCTCAAGTTGCCACGGCCGTAAGAGATTTCGCGGCTCGGGTCGTAATGGTTGCCAATCACGCGGGTACGGCAGCCCATGTACGAAATTTCGGTTTCCGGATGACCCGGCTTGTAGTACTGCAGGTTGTACGGAGCGTCCTGGAAGCTAAAGTTCGGGAACAGGCGCTTGGCACTCACGCGGCAAGCGAGCTTGAACAAGTCGTAGTTCGGTTCGCCCGGATTGAGGTTGATGCCGTCCTTGACGCGGAAAATCTGGATCGGGAAGATAGCCGTTTCACCACCGCCGAGGCCTTCTTCGGTCGTGAGGAGCAAGTTCTTCATGACCATGCGGGCTTCCGGTTCCGTGCACATACCATAGTTGATGCTAGAGAACGGAGTCTGGGCACCAGCGCGGCTGTGCATGGAGTTCAAGTTGTGGACAAAAGCTTCCATTGCCTGGAACGTTGCCTTGTCGGTTTCTTCGTAAGCCATCTTTTCGGCAAACTTCTGGGCGTTCTTTACCGTTTCGGCGTCATAAGTTTTGGAAAGTTCGTGGGCTTCAGTTGTCTGGAACTTTTCATTCGGCACGAGCGTTGCGACCATGCCCATTTCAGCCATTTCGCCGTGGAGCTTTTTCACCACCGGCTGGATTTCTTCTTCGGTCTTGCCCGTCAAGAGCATGAGAGCCTTGACCATGTTCGAAAGGTAAGCCTTGCGGTACGTGATGCGCACACCGTTAGCCATGGCGTAATCAAAGTTCGGCACGGACTGTCCACCGTGCTGGTCGTTCTGGTTACTCTGAATAGCAATAGCGGCAAGAGCGGCGTAGCTGCGGATATCCTTCGGTTCGCGCAAATGACCGTGACCCGTGTTGAAGCCGTTCTTGAACAACTTAATGAGGTCAATCTGGCAGCAGGTCATCGTAAGAGAATAGAAGTCGAGGTCATGGATGTGAATGTCACCATCCATGTGGGCGCGGCTGTGTTCCGGCTTGAGCATCATCATCGTGTAGAAGTGCTTAGCGGATTCGCTCCCGTACTTGAGCATAGTGCCCATAGCGGTATCACCGTCGATATTGGCGTTTTCGCGCTTGAGGTCGGATTCCTTGGCAGAGCTGAACGTAATGTCATGAAGCGTCTGCATGAGGCGGGTGTTGACTTCACGTACGCGAGTACGTTCAGCACGATACAAGATATAGCTCTTGGCGGTATCGGCGTAACCACCTTCGGTCAAAGCCTTTTCAACAGCATCCTGGATTTCTTCGATGTCCGGCTTGGTCTTGTTTTCGGCTTCCAAGTGGCCTACAGCTTCGGCAGCAACCTTGAGAGCGACGTTCGTCAAAAGGTCATCACTTCCAAGCAAATTCATCTGGGCTTGGGAAGCCTTGATCTGTTCATCCAATTCGCCAGAGGCTCTAAAAGCCTTAATTACGGCGTCTGCAATCTTCTCGATGTTGAACGGCATCTCGCGGCCGTCGCGCTTTTTGACAGTAAAAATCATCTAAAAAAAACCTTCAATTCCCGTTTCCTCAAATATAGTCAAATTTCTCCGATTTTACTATATCTTGTGTTCGAAGTCGAACCACACCCACAAGATGTAGGTCGGCATCACTACAAGTATAATAAATCTTAATCCAATTTGGAAGACTTTTTGCACGTAAGATGTAATTTTTTTATAATATTTCCTCAACTTATCAACAAGAAAAAATAATGAACAATCAAATCACAATTCTTCTATCGCATCCGAACATTTCTAACTCCATGTTCAACAAACACTTAGTGGATATCAACAGAAAAAATCCCAATTTTGTGTTTCACCACCTTGACAAAAACCGGGTTAATGGCTACTTCGACCTGGAGGCCGAAAAAAAATTGTTGAGGGAGTCCAAGGCGATTGTTTGGCAGTTCCCTATATATTGGTATAACTCCCCCTCGAGCTTGCGCGACTGGCAAGACCAGGTCATGAGCCCGATTGTCTACAGCGCGGACAACTTCTTGAAGGGAATGCCCGTACGCGTTGTATTTACAGCAGGCGCCGCAGCAGAGCACTACACCCACGAAGGACTCAACCGCTACACCGCCGAAGAAATGCTCATTCCGTTCGAAATGACCGCAAATGCAGCCGGCATGAAGTGGTTTAAGCCGCTTGGATTCTACGGATGCAGCCCGGATATGACAAAAGCCGCCCTCGAAAAGGCGGCCAAGGAATATGAAGAAAGTCTGTTAGAACTACTTTAGTTCATAAACGACGCGGACAGAAGCGCTTACCTCGACGGAGTCGGCAATTGCGGTTTCGTCGGGAGCGGCGCCGCCGTCCATCATAGCGTTAGCCGCAAGCATGACGCCCTTGGCACGGTAGACACGATTGTACTGGTTGTAGATGATTCCGCCGCCTTCGCCATTGATTTGAAGAACGCGACCGAGCTTGGCGCCAACGCCTTCGGCATAGTCATTAGCCTTGGCGGTCGCCTTTTTACCCGCCGCCTTGATGACCGTAGACTGCACCGCATCGACATCCTTAAGCTGGGCAGACGTGCGCTGGATTTCGACATCCGGTTCCGAAGAAAGCGCCTGCACGAGAGCGGCGGCATCAATCTTACGATTTACCGTAATCACAAAGCTCTGCGTGGCCACGTAACCGACGAGTTCACGCTTGCTATTGCGATAAGACCATTCCTTGTGGATTTCAACGCTGTTCTGTTCCACGTTGGATTGCGGAATTTCAAGCGATTTCACGTTTTCGAAAATCACGGAACGGCGTTCTGCCAGGCGCTTGGAAACCGATTCCTTATCCTTGCCGCGGATTTCGAGGCTAAAACCCATCTCGAACTTGTCGGCAGCGAACTTCTTGGATTCCGAAGCCGAAACTTCGATGCGCGGCACTTCGAATGCAACAGTTCCGTTAGATGCTGCTACAGGAACAGCCGCCGGTTCACTTTTAACGACGCGGATCAGGATGCAGACGCAAACGATCAGCAACACCAGATAGACGAGATTCAGGAATTTTGAAATCATCGTTAAGCCCTCTTTTTAATGTTTTGAATTTAAAATAGTCATTTTCCAAGCGAAAGACCACTTTACTGGAGTTCGACGACGTAATTAATCCTAGCACCGACCGTGACGGAATCGGCGATTGCTCTAGATGGAGGAGGCATGTCGTTACCAAGCACAATGCCCCCGCCATAAGACTTTGGAGCTAACTTTCCCCGATATTCATTCCAATATACCCGTGATACCATTCCATCATCAACATCAACAATCTTGCCAACTTTCATTCCAAGCCCAGCAGCAAAAGCTTCCGCTTTTTCCATCGCCTTTTGGCTTGTCAAAATTTCAATTTCCGCAGTCAACGAATCCCTATTTTTGAGTTTCGGGGTAACACCAGAGAACTCGACATCGCGCTCCTGAGCAAGCACATTCACTAGCGCACTAGCAACGTCCATAGATTTTACATAAACCTTAAAGCATTTGGAAGCCGAGTACCCACCAAATTCTCCCAATGAACGTACTTTAGCCATCGGTCTTGTTCTATTCTTTTGGAGTTTTATATCAAAATCATCAACGTCAGTTCGCGGAATATCTAAGGAATCCAAACGTTCAAGAATAGAGACTCTACGTTTTTCCATCAATTCATACAAACTCTTCTTATTAGGACCAACTAAGTCAAGAGTAAAGTCTGCTTCAAATTCATCAGCGGCGTACTTGCGTTCTTCATTATTGTGAACGAAAAGCACTACAGGTTCATTAGAAGATGCGGCCTTTTCATTGGAAAGCAACTCCATTTCAAGACTCAACCTAGCTTCAATCTCTACGGAATCAACTTTTTCGAACCACCAATAACGATCCTGGTCCACATTTCCATTCGCCATCAAGATTTTTCCTAGTTTGCCGCCAGCACCTTGTGCATAATTTTCAGCCTTCGCAAGCGCTTTGTCACACACGTTCTTGACGACTTTAGCCTGCAAAGCGGCCATATCCTTTAACTGAGGTTCCGATCTTTTGATTTCAAAATCAGGCTCTGCCGAAAGAAGCTGTATAAAATCTTTTTTCAACTGCTTTGTCCCTACGTGAACCTTAAATTTTTGACTTGAACTAAAACCAAGAAACGAACGCTTCCCCGGATTTGCATACTGATAATCATAATCCCATTCCTTGGAGAGCTCAATACTAGATTGCTCCACATTCGATTCAGAAATGCCAACAGACTTCAGAATTTCAAACAAGCGATTTCGTTTTTCACCCATCTTACGATAAAGAACTTTTTTATCGGTACCAACCATGGAAAGTTCAACCGACAGAACATACTCGTCAGCAGCAAACTTTTTCGACTCCCTAGCAAAAACAGCAACCTTCGGCACCGAAGATTTATTTCCTTCGGCAAACTCCGAAGAACCCGATACCGCCGAATTTTTTCGCGTTTCCGCCACATCGCTTTGCTGTCCGAGTTTCATCGAAAGAATCAGGCATACAAACGCAAGCACAATGATGACGATGTACGAAACCTTGTTTTGCATATATTTCTCCTTTTTTCAAAACATCCACAAAAACAAAACCGCAGGTGAATCATCCCTGCGGAATTCATTCAACGATAAACTACTTAATTTCTTATTTGTAATTCAGAAAAATTAAGTTTACTTCAGTCATTCTTATACGCGTTTTGCACAAACAAGATTTGCGACGAAATTCACGACAAGTGCCACAACGATAGTGGTAGTCATGCTGATGAAGGGCAACCACGGCCAGCTAAAGATGCCACCGAAGACAGCTTTCACGCCAAACGCAGGGATTCCCTGGAACAAGACGAGGCTAGCCATACCGCAAAGCACAGCGACAATCACAACCCAAGCGCGTAACGCTTTTTCTGCGGTTCCAAAGGCCTTGTCAGCAAAGAATGCCAAGAGGAACATGCCGAGAAGCGGACCCGTGAAAAGACCTGTAAAGAAGATCGCATTTTTGAGGAGACTCCCCTGCTGCGTTGCAGCAAAGAGTGCAAAGAACACGCCGAGCACGCCCCAGACAACCGTCCAGATTTTAGCACGCTTGAGCCCGCCCTTTCCCGCCGATTCTTCCCAACCAAGGAAGTCGCGCTCGGACGTATTGCTGAGGGAATTGATAGCGCTAGAAAGGCTACTCATCGCCGCCGCACAAATGGCAGCGACAATCAAGCCAGTCACACCAGACGGCAGCGCATTCACGATAAAGTATGGGAACACGTCATTTTGCCCAAGGTTTTCCGGAAGCGTAGCGACTTGAGCCTTTTTGTAAAAGACAAAGAGAGCCGCACCCACCCAGTAAAAGAGAATCGAAACGGCGCAGCCAAGCACCATCGAAAGCACGCTTGAACGGTTCGCCGCCTTCACATCCTTGCAGCTAAGGTAGCGCTGTACAAACTGCTGGTCGCAACCGCGAATGGCAATTTCAAGAATTGCATAAGCAAAACCTGCCGAAATCAGCGTGCGCGCATCGGAAATATCCATCGACGGATTCCACCAGCGCGTCTTGCCCGCTTCACTGGCGAGTGTTGCCATTTCGCCAAAGCCGCCCACCTGACTTGCGATAATCAAGAGCACAAGCACGCCACCGCCAAAGAACACGCAGAACTGCATCACGTCGGTCCAGATGACCGCCTTAATGCCACCAAACCACGTGTAGAAAATCGCAATTGCCGCCGAGACGATAATTGCAAGTTTCAAGTCGATGTGCAAAATCTGCGCAAGCACAAGCGAGGGCGCGTAAAGCAAAATACCCGTGCGGAGGAGCAAATGCAAACAGTAAAAGACAGCAGCCAAACGGCGCACCGAGCGGCTCCCGAAACGCACTTCGAAAAGTTCATAAGCGCTCGAAATGCCCGACGAGCGGAGTCTCGGGATAAACACAAAGCCCACCACAAAAATGCTAAGGAGCGCACCAATCTGGAACATCAAAAAAGTCATGTCATCACCGAAAACATCGGCAGGCGCACCAAGGAAAGTCGTTGCACTCACGGAAGTTGCGATAAGGCTAATGCCCACGGCCACCCACGGCATCGAGCCGCCACCGAACATGTATTCCTTGAGGTTCTTGTTGCCACGGGAAACCCACAAGCCAATTGCAAGTGAGAGGAGCAAGTAGGCAAATAAGACAATCCAATCGAGTGCTGTAAACATAGACTAAGCGCCCACTTCGGTTTCAACAGTTTCGAACTGTACGACCTGGTTACGGCCACCATCTTTAGCCTTGTAAAGAGCCTTGTCGGCGTTGTTCACGGCCTTCTTCATGTCCGAGAATTCCGGTTCCACAAGGAAGGCGCCAATGCTGACCGTCACGCGGAGCGGGTCCGTCAAGTGCACGTTGAATTCGAGCTTGCCCACCGCCTTGCGGATGCGTTCTGCCGTTTCAATCATGCCTTCCGGAGTCGTATCGACGAGAGCCACCACAAATTCTTCGCCGCCATAGCGAGCCACGACGTCAATTTCCTTACGGATTTCGCCACTAATTGCCGTTGCAATGCCCTTGATGACTTCGTCACCAACCGGATGTCCATACGTATCGTTCACGCGCTTGAAGTGGTCAATGTCCATCATCAAGACGCCGATGTTATACTTCTTGCGGTCGGCACGCACCTTTTCAGTGCGGAGCGCTTCTTGCAGAGAGCGGTGGTTCATGAGCCCCGTGAGGCCATCGCGCGTCGCAAGGTCCTTGTCCCTTTCGACCTGGAGAGCTCGGGCATACGCAAAGCCTGCAACACCGGCAAATGCCTTGAGGAGTTTCTTTTCGTGATCCTGATAGCGGTTCGTGTAACGGCTTTCAAGGCAGATGGCAAGTTCAGCCGTCTTGGAATCCGGTTCCGATGCCACCGGCATTACGAACAACTGACGCAGTTCCATATTGCGCTTTTCAGAATCGTTCAGGCGCGGCACGTAATCGGCATAACCCGAAGTAAACGAGCGGAACACCGGGCGGTTTCTCATGAGCGCAAGCACAAAGATACCCTTGTCAGACAACGTAAACGTCTTATCGATAAACTGTTCAGAATCCATGCCGATGCAATAAACAACTCGGCCAGCGCATTCCTTCGGCTTGTCAAGCGCAAGGATTGTCAAGCGGTCGAACGGCATATTTTCCTTGACGTACTCGAACATCTGCTTGTAGATGTCCTTCACCGCCATCGTCTGGAAGAACTTGCGCTGGTAGCGGTAAAGCGTACTGAACTGTTGCTGTTCAATGTAGTTCTGTGCAGAGACATAGCTCTTGAAGCTTACCATGAAAATCACATGCGCCATGAACATAAGCGCCTGGGCTTCGGCTTCCTTAAATGCATTCGGTTGCAGAGAATCCACAAGTATTGCGCCAAGGCGGCGTTCATCGCGATCCAGGATAGGTACACCCACCAACGAGCGGATTCTTCTGTTTTCGATGTAGTACGGGAGGCGCTTGCTGACAAACAAATCGCCTTCCAGAATACGGCTAACCCCAGGACGCAAGAGCTGGCTCAAGACGCCCGTATTTTCTGTAATCTTTGCGCTCGAGTCAATAAAGTTCTGCACATCGCTCTGGAAAGCCCTGAGCCTGAATTCATTCACACTGCCGCCATTTGTAAAAACCGTGAACGTATTCGCATCCGGCATCAGCACCTTGAGGCAGCGCAAAATATCCCCGAGCGCCTTATCGACATCCGAATTTGCACGGGACCAAATCTGGTTCACGCGGAGCGACGAGTTCGGTTCGTTCGTATCCGTCTTGACGTCCGTAAATTCATTGCGGATGTCCGGAGACACAACCGGCGTGAGAGCAGTCGTACGCTTGCTGCTCTTGATAACAGGAATCACAGTCGTGCCACTCGGGAGGCTCGGGCGGTTCATGACGGCGAGTGAAAACGCGACAACAGCAAAAGGAATAAGGAAAAGGAACATGCCCCCCTGAAAAGCAAGTCCCAATAATGCACCGGCTACAACAAACAATATCTCAGATACGGACATACAACCCTCTACAAGCGGAATGATCGATATAACATTACAAACGCGAGACTGGCATAAATGAAGTGACTGTTCCACGCCGCCCAGAACGGCGACAGAGCCCCGTTTTCACCCATCTTAAGTCCAATTCTCTCAAGAATATAATAGCTAAATACAAGCAACAGGCCAACACCGAATTTCTGGGAAAGGCCCCCAGAACGGCTATACCGATGGCAAAGCGCCGCCCCGATTAAAAGGACAATCAGGTTCATCCAGTGAGCGGAATACTTGAACTGGAGTGCGGTCTCCATCGCACGGGTATCTTCACCCGAGCGTCGCAGCACGTCGATACGCGCCTTGACCATCTTGGAATCCATTTCATCGGCAAGTTGGCGTTCGTTAATCAAATCGTTCGGATGCGTGGTCACCTTGCCCTTCATGCTCTTTTGGCGGACCGGCAACACATCGACGGAACCATCCTTTTTGAATATCCGGTGGAACCCGTTTTCAAAGCGCCAGAACCCAGCCTTGGTCACCGAATCCTTTTCAATCCAGCGGATAGCACGGACATCGTAACGTTCGACCAGGCGCCCACGATCGCGTACCAGCAGGACAACATCTCTGCCTACTTTATTCTTACCCGAGTAGTGCTTAAAGAACCAGCTGTTCTTTTCGCTATCGATAAACGTAAAGTCCTGTTTTTCCTTGATGCGCGGATTCTTACGCTTCTGCGCATTGGTTTCCATGATTTCAAAGCGCTTGTGGTTTGCATCCGGGAGCCAGTGTTCGCTCATTTCGTACGAGCCAATCGACATGAGGACACCCAAGAAGAATATCGGGAAAAGCGTCTTAAGCGGACTTTGCCCCGAGCTCTGCATGGCGCTCATTTCTAGATGACGAGCCATATTACCCACCGAGGCAAGCACAGAAATAAACAATGCGACAGGCGTAATCAAATAAATGATATACGGGAGATAGCTCAGGTAGTATTCCCCCACGGACTTCATCTCGCGTGCCGACCAGGTCTTGATGTTACCAACAAAGTCAATCACGACAAAGATGAGCACCGCACCGCAGACCACGATGAGGAACATCTTCAGGAAGTTCCAGATAAGGTATCGAGAGAACTTCATCCGAACCTCTTCTTGAATTTACCAAACAACCAAGCAACCGCCCTGATACAATAGGTAATGCCCGTATAGCGGCCAACAATCTTAAAGAAGCGCAAGACCTTGGAATTGCCCGAGAAGCGGTCGCGCACCATTGCACGAGTAAGGAGGATGCCAACGACACCGATAATGATATTCGAAATCCACATGGCAAGTTCCGGAGAGACCACCAGACGGTCGGCCAGGTTTTCGCCACCAATGAGGCAAATCCAGTAGATGACAAAGAACGCAAGGCTATAGAGGATGCCCGTGCCAATGCCACCCTTGCGCGCCATGATGCCAAGCGGAGCGCCAATCAGCACAAATATGAAGCATGCAAAAGCGGTGCTAAACTTCTTGTGGATTTCGACCATGTACTGCGCCGCGCGCTTGAGTTCGCCTTCCATGCGGCCCCAGGCGCGTTCTGTGGCACGGAGCGAAGCTGTTTCCTGCACGCGAATCTTGCGGAGCCCCTGCATAAACTGCATGGAGTCGGCCATCGGGACTCCACTTGCCTCAGGCGGGAGGATCGAATCGCCAACGACGAGATCACGCAAACGGACAAGCGTCGGCAAACGGCGGGTTCTAGCCTGCACAGACGCCGTATCGTACTTGGCTCGAGCATCCGTCACCACGTCCCACATCATCTCGACCGGCATTTCGCGGTCACTCCTGTAACTCCTGCTACGGCGTTCCAGGCGGTCATCCACATTCTGCATGGCCAGATCCTGCGAGAAGAACCGGATGCGGAAATAATTGTCGGAATCGTCCGGGTCAACAAGATGCGTCTCGCCACTGCGGAGGCGAAGCATAAGTGTAGCACCATTGTCCACGTAGTCCATCGTTGCGCTATCGGCATAAACAATACGCGGAGCGCCCTTCTTTTCCATTTCAAAAATCTGGATGCCGTACAGCGTGCCCGAGACTGGGTCAATGCGGTTCACCCAAAGCTGCACGCCCGGGAACTGCGTAATGAGGCGCCCGGCATCGATAAACACGTGCGGTTTTTTGCGCGAAACGGCGTTCATCAGCTCTACAGACCGGTGGTTTGCCTCCGGGAGCACCCAGTTATTGAACACAACCATCAGGACAGAAAGCAAAAGGGCCACAAGCAAGACCGGGCGCATGAGCGACAAGGGCGAAATTCCCGCCGCCTTGACAGCCGTAATTTCCTGGTCCCCCGACATACGGCCAAACGTCATAAGACTTGCGACAAGCACCGCCATCGGAATAGAAAGCGAAAGCATCCACGCCAAGTTCAACGCAAAAATTTCAAGAACCGTGGATGTAGGCAATCCCTTGGACAACACATTGTCCAAGATTTTGACCAAAAAGTCAACTACAAACAAAAAAGTAATGCCAAAGAGCGAAGCCAAAAAAGGACCAATTAGCTCTTTCAAGACATAGCGGACTAAAATCATTTTTCTCTAGAGTCGTTTTTTTCTACTTTACAGCGTGAAAGTTAGAATTAACCAAAGAAAAAAAATGAAAAAAGTTTTCAAGAGTACCCTGTTCGTTCCTCTTTTCCTTTATATGGCAACTATGATGGGTTGTTCTTCAACCAGTTCGTCCAAAATAACCCATACGGAATGGTGCAAAAACCGCTACGAAGCAGCAGAGCAACTCTTCAAGGCCGAAAAGTACGGCAGAGCCACAGAAAAGCTCGAAGAAATCCTTTCTACTTGCGCCGGTTCCGGTTACATGGAACAGGCCCAGTTCCTGATTGCCGAGAGCCATTTCAACCTGGAGCAGTGGATTGAAGCCCGTGGCGAATACGGAAGCTTTATCGTGAACTTCCCGGGTTCCCCGTTTGCAGAAACGGCCGAATACCGCAAGGCAGTTTCTTCGTTCAACATGGACTACAAGATTGACCGCGACGAATCCAACACGACTACCGCCATGAAGGATTTCGAGCGCTACCTCGCGAACCACCCGAATACCCCGCTCCGCGACTCCGTCAACTACTATTACAACCTCCTCGTGGACCGCGTGGCCGAAAAGGAATTCCAGACGGGCCGTCTTTATCTGCGCATGGAAAAGCCGCAGGCCGCCGTCATCTACTTCAAGGAATTTTTGGAAACATACCCCAAGGCACAGCGCCGCCAGGAAACGCTCTTCCTCATCGCAGATGCCTACACGGACCTCGACCAGTTTGAACCGGCAAGGGAATACCTCAACATCGCAAAGAATGAATCTGGCGAAGACGCCGAAATTCAAAAGCGCGTGAAGAAGGCCGAAGACAAGATTGCAAAGGCCGAGGAATCCTACGAAAAGCGCCTCAAGAAAGAAGCCGAAAAGAAACGTCTGCAAAAAGAAGAAAAGACTCTCGCTAACTAGGCCATCGGATGAAGTTTAAGTCCTGTTCTATTTCACTGCTTATGGCGTTGCTGTTTTCTGCAACGGTCTTTGCCGCAAGCGATGAGAAGCTGGACCATGACTACTCCATCCTGTCCGTATTTGTGCAGCCGTCGATTTCGTTCATCGGTTTTACCGAGCGAGAATATTTTCAGGACGCCATCGATACGATTTACTACGGTTTCAAAGCGACAGCCGTCAACAGCGCCGAATCCTTGAACGTCGCAAAGCAAGATTTCCAGAAGGTGAACTTCTGCTTCCCGATTACGGCGGGCATCCAGTGGCAATTCCGCGAAGACCAGTTCTTAAGCGCAGGCATCGGGTTTATCTACGACAACGAATCCGTCGTGCTGACCGACCGCAAGAGCAACACGCACAGCTACAAGTACACACTCCAGGGCGTTCCGCTATTCCTTGAATACCGGTTGGCGCTCCCCAAGAACTTCATCACGCTCAGCACAGGCGGACTTTTCAGCATTGCCGTCCGTTGGTACTGGACATTGCCTGGCACCGAAATCTACACGACATGGGGCAAACTCGAAGCGGAAAACACCCCGTTTGGCGCAGGTTTTGGCGTAAGTGTCGGCTATCTGTTTGCAACCTGGAACAGTTTTAAGCTTTATGGCGACATCGGATTTAACTCTATTTCGGTGAAGTCCAACAAGCCATTCTCATCAATCGTCCCGAACGGTCCTGACGAAAAAGCAAAATGGAACCTAGGTGGGATACAATTGCAAATTAGAGGTTCCTTCGGGTTATGGAACAAGCCTAAGCCCAAGGATGACGACGACGATGATGACGATGACGGCGAAGGCAAGAAGCCCAAAGTCAAAATCATCGACGATACGAAGAAAGATTCTGTAAAGGTTGATACGATCGCAGTCCGTGATACAACCATAAAGCAAGATTCTATCGCTACAACGCAAGATTCCGCGAAAATCGACACGAGTGTTGTGCAAGATTCCGCAAAAGTCGCAGATTCACTGAAGACTGCAGTGCAAGATTCCGCCGGGACTGCACCGAAAAATGCACCCGCACCACAAGACGCGCCCAAAAAGAGCGCGGATCCTGCAAACGTAAAATCAAAAGGTGACTGATGAGTTTTTGGCCGGGGGAAAAATTGCGTTATGCAGAAACGCATTTTAAGTTCAAGCTACCCTGGTCGCTCCTTTACAAGCCGTGGCCCGAAATCATTTTCGATGCACCTTTCCAGTTTGTGCCAAGTGTTGAGCCTTACCTCTGGATTGTCGTGCGTGACGCAGACCATTTCCCGACAACAATTAAAAATGCGGAAATTGTTTTAAAAACGCGGACACAAAATGCGCAGGCTCTAGATTTGCAGTTACAAGATGCGCCGCAACCGGACATCGTCATAAACAGAGACTTGAATATCGAAGTCTGCAATCAGATGAAATTCATTCCGCTTGCGCTCGGTAAAATTCCTGCAGGCACGTACGAAGCGCATTGCAAGCTGACCGTAGAACGTGAAGGCAAATCGCAAACGTTTGAACGCTGGAACTTGCCAAGACTCAAACCCGTTCCGCTCCGTTTCAAAGTCTTAAAAGAGATGCCGCCCATCGCCCCCGGCTACGCCGCAGGCGAAATGCACTGCCACACGCACTACTCCGCAGACCATGTGGAATACGGCGCCACGCCCGAAGTTTTGCAGCTCGCCGCCAAGGCTGTCGGTCTTGATTTTGTGAACTGCACCGACCACGCTTACGACTTTGCATTCACGCAAGAGGACTACACCAAAGAAGCGGACTCGCCCGTTCCGAGATTCCTGAAGTTGCGCGAAGAAATCGCAGCGCTCCCAGTGAAAGATGAAAACGGAGGCGATATGCCGCTCATGCTCGCCGGCGAAGAAGTATCTGCAGGGAACAGCAAAGGCGAGAATGTACACATGACTGTCCTCGCCCCCGAAGGTTACCTCCCGGGGCTCGGCGACTGCGGCCGCTATTGGCTCGAAAACAGACCAACGCGCAGCATCAAGCAAATCCTGAACATGACCGAGGCGCACTGCTTCGCAGCGCACCCGTTCCAGCAAATGGGACTCTTGGAAAAGTTCGTGTTCCGTCGCGGTTACTGGAAACCCGAAGATTTGCAACTGAAAAACAAGCATTCGATTCGCGGACTGCAATTCTGGAACGGCATCCGCGATGAAGGTTTCAAGCTCGGTCGAGAATTTTGGATAAATGAGTTAGGCAAAGGCAATTATCTGCTCCCCATCGGCGGAAACGATGCCCACGGCGACTTGAACAGCATGACTGCTGTAGACTTGCCACTTATTTCGCTCAAGCACACCCGTGCGCATACTTTCGGGAATGTAAGAACGGTGATTAAACTAGATGAGAGTGGAGCAAAACAAAAGTCCCCGCTCACCCTCGCCACCATCAACACAGCATTCACCGCAGACAACTGCTACATTACGGATGGTCCTGCCCTCTGGTGGGAACGCGACAATAACGGCATCACGTTCCACGCCCGCAGCAACAAAGAGACCGGCGGTGGATTCCGCTATGTTCGCATTTACGGTCGCCGCATACAGAACAACGGCAAGTTCGCCCCCGAAGAAGAAGTCATGATCGGGAGCCAAGTTGCCACCCCCGACCACGCCGACATTCCGGTCGCGACACTCGGATTTGCCTACGTCCGCGCCGAATGCGAAACAGCAACCGGCAAGTTCGCCCTCACATCTGCGGCACAGTTGCTCTGACAGCGTTTCAAAAAATTCCTTAAATATTTGCTTTTGAAACGATTGCATGTTATTTTTTGAACAAGCAGGAACACTTATTGTTTTTGATTTTTAGTGAATTTTGCTTTTGGGGAATATTTAAAGTTGGTTTTCCTTTTTGGCACGCAGTTTGCTTCTAAACTAAAAAATAAGATGTCCGATTTTACTAATGATGCAGAAGGAAGGTCGCCATGCCACACTTTATATCGCCCATGATTCGCCGCCGACCGGATGCAGATAAACTCGGCACAGACCCGCGTGCAATCCAAGAATCCGCGCCATCCCCGATTGTACAAAGCATCGATTTTTCACAGACCGCGCCGCCTTCAACAGAACAAGGCTCCGAGCAGTCCGAAGAACAGCAACAGATTCCGCCCGATGTTCGCGTGAGCGAAGGCGGTTTTAGGCAAATCCGCGACGAGAGTCTCGTGCTTTTGTCGCAAGGCATTACGCACCGCATCGAGCGCTCCGAAGAAGGCCCGTTCCAGATTTTCGTGGAGCCTGAAAAACGCCGTGCAGCGCAATTCCAGATTCGCCTCTACCACCGCGAGAATCCTCCGCGCGACGAGAACCCGCCGCTCCCGCTAAAGTTCACGCTACACCCGCTCTGGGTGCTCGCCATTCCCATCGCCTGTACGCTGTTGGACTTCTCCGACATTTCCATCCAGATGCACAACGCAGGCATTGCCGATGCATCAAAAATCTTGCGCGGAGAATGGTGGCGCACGATTACCGCCATGACGCTCCATGCCGATAGCCGCCACCTCGCATCAAATCTAGTCTCGGGATTCTTGGCGCTGAGCCTACTCCATTACCGCATCCCCCTCGCGAAGCTCGTGCCGTTCCTAGCGGTCGCAAGCGCTATTGCCAACTTCTTTGTTGCGCTCACAGTGCAGACAAGCTTCCGTTCGCTCGGCTTTTCCGGCTTCGTATTTGCAACCATCGGTTGCCTCGCCGTCATCGAGTTCCGTCTCATGCCGCGCGAAACGCACGGTATGCTCCGTCGCTTTGCGCCGCTCTGCGGCGCCGCCTCGCTCGCCGTATTCCTCGGTCTCGGCGAAAACGCCGACATCCTCGGCCACCTGTACGGATTTATCGCGGGCCTACTTTGCGGATTCATCCCAAAAAAGAAGACGCTCCGCTGGGGAGCGCCTACAGTCGCGACCGACATCCTTTGGATTGCCGCCTACTACGCATTGTTTATCATCGGCTGGACTTTAGCCATCTGATATAAAAACTAAAGTGTCGGACCTTCTTTCGCATTCTTGTCGTTTAGCTTCTTCAGTTCAATAAAGAACTTTTCGACGACCTGCTTCTGGATCCGCCTCTGCTCGTCTTCACTAAAGTTGTGGTTACGCGCCCTAAACTCGACAGCGAGTTCATCGCACTTCGCCTTGTCGTATTCGTGCGTTTCGCACTTGATGCCGCTATCGACCACTTCATTCACAAACTTTTCAGGGGAATCTCCACATGCAGTGAAAGACAATGACACAACGGCCACTATTAAAGCCCATAAAAATATTTTCATGGCCCACCCTCCCATTTTAGGTTGTGTATAATAAGAATATAACTTATAATGACTTAGCCGATTGTAAATTGATTTTTATAAAGGTTTTATTCCCACAAAAAAAGCTCGTCCCCATTGCGGAGACGAGCCTAAATTCAAAAAATCTAGCGATTAGAGGCTAGCGAGGAACTTGCGAGCCTTGTCAGCAAAGGCGCGGTTGTCGCCATAGACCTGGAGGAGACGTTCGGCAGTAGCCTTAGCCTTGTCGCTTGCGCCGAGCTGCTGGTACACGAGAGTGAGCTTCCACATGGCGTCTGCAACCATCGGGACCTCGTCAGCCGGTTCGTCCTTCTGGTAGCGGTCTTCCTTGTCGCCAGTGCGCTTGCCGAATTCAGCAATGTACTTTTCGAGGAAGTTTGCTGCGGCGGAGAAGTCGCCCTTTTCCATCTTCACAGCGGCAAGACCATGCATGGCAGCCGAACGCACGAGAGCGACGGAACCAGCGTTATCCAAAGAGTTCTGGAAATGAAGTGCAGCACCATCAAAGTCCTTATTTTCGAACTTGATGTTACCAGCAAGGAGGGATGCCTTAGCCAAGGCAAGGCCTTCAAGCTTGCCAGAAGCAATCTTGCTTTCGAATTCCACGAGAGCGCTATCCTTTTCGCCTGCATAGAGATAAGTGAGACCCACGCCGATGAGTTCGCTCTGTTCGGCAGCAGCCACCTTGCGAGCTTCCTTATACTGGACAATGCCAGCGATAATCGCGAAGAGGATGACAAACGCCACAGCAATCTTTGTACCGTGCTGGACAAAGAAGGCTTTAAGTTCAGATTGGTTATTATTAGATTCGTTAGCCATAATTAAGCTTCCATGTTAAAAATTTTCTCGTAGACCAATCATAGAAAAAAAAATAAAGGTTGTCAGTAAATCTTGACAAGAAATAATCGTTTTACTATATTTGTCCCCGTTCGCCGCTCTAGCTCAGCTGGTAGAGCAGCTGATT
>JAEEGJ010013927.1_pt1 | contig 19294 bp, 10 predicted proteins | sample 8958761 | NCBI WGS metagenome assembly JAEEGJ01 (sample SAMN16246546, study PRJNA631951) | gut metagenome | biome: gut microbiome; feature: rumen; material: RS-attached | host: Bos | place: Iran: Karaj | collected 2018-10 | reverse complement strand
CATCCTGATACAGGTCGAATGTCATGGTTGCAGGTCTCTTACCGGCTGCATTATCACTGTCATCCCATACCTTCTGGATCGTGGCCGATGTCTTCGCCGCACCCAGATTATAAGTATTCGTGATCGTAGTGACCGTACCGTTGACATCAGAACCTGTCATCGTATAATCATCCGGCGCATCCACTTCCGTCCAGGAGTATGTGATCTCCGAACCGTTTTCATACTTCGGAAGATCGCTGATGGTCTTTGTCCAGCCATTCTCTTCATCCAGGACTACGGTCTGACCGTTGCTCAGTTTGACCGTCAGGCTGGTCGGATGTGTTCCTACAGCCTGATCATCCCAGACCTTCTTCACTGTTGCAGATGTTTTCTCTGTAACATGTGTGTTTGTCAGCGTGGTGATCGTACCGTTCTTAGACGTATCCGAAAGTGTATAGTTATCCGGCAGAGTCTCCGACCATGTGTAAGTATTCTCCATGGTATTTGTCTTTACCGGAAGATTCTCTACTGTAGCAGACCAGTTGTTGGCCTCGTTCAGAGTAACTTCGGAGTACTCCTCACCGTTTCTCAGAAGCTTCACTTTCAGTTCCGCCGGACGGATACCATCACGGTTGTTGTCATCATCCCAGACCTTCTTCACAGTCGCAGAAGTCATATCCGGAGCATGAGTATTCGTAATTGTAGTTACTGTTCCGGAAGCAGCATACGCTGTGGTATATCCATCCACCGCAGTCTCTTCCCAGGTGTAGGTATACGCATTATCACTGCTGTCATACTTCGGAAGATCCGTTAATGTGAGCGACCATTCGTTTGCATCACTCAGGGTCATCACTTCGCCGTAGTTCTCGCCGTTCTGTTTCAGCTGAACCTTGACATTCGCCGGACGGATTCCGTCACGGTTATTGTCATCGGACCATACCTTCTTGACGGTTGCAGATACTGTCTCCGAAGCCGTGTTGAATGTGTTCGTGATCGTGGTCGTCGTGCCGTTTACTGCATATTCAGCTGCATAGTTTGCAGGTACGGTCTCTTCCCATCTGTACTCGATATCCGCTCCGCCATCCTTGACCGGAAGATCAGTTACGGTTTCTTTCCACTGGTTTGCCGCGCTCAGGGTCTTTGTAGCAACTACATTGTTTCCTGCATACAGTTTCACCTCTACCGACGCCGGCAGATTTGCATTGGTCTTGTGATTCCATACCTTCTCAACAGACAGAGACGTCTTTGCGATTTCATGTGTATTTGTAATCGTTGTGACTGCACCTTCTGTTTTGTACGAAGCAGTGTAACCGGTCACATCGGTCTCAACCCATGTGTAGGTGTACTCATTGTCACTGCTGTCATACTTCTGAAGGCCTGTCTCAGTGATCGTCCAGTTATTCGATGCACTCAGGGTCTTCGCCTCGCCGCAGTTCTCACCGTTGCGCTTCAGCTGTACTGTGACACTTGCCGGACGGATACCGTCACGGTTACTGTCATCGGACCAGACCTTCTTGACCGTCACGGAAGTTGTATCCGCGGACGTATCATAAGTATTCGTGATCGTTGTTGTCGCGCCGTTTACCGAGTAAGCTGCAGTATAGTTTGCCGGTACGGTTTCTTCCCATCTGTACTCGATATCTGCTCCGCCTTCCTTGACCGGGAGATCCGATACAGTTTCTTTCCAACCGTTAGCCGCATTCAGGATCTTTGTAGCAACTACATTAGCACCTGCATACAGTTTTACCTCAACCGATTCCGGCGGATTAGCATTGGTCTTGTGGTTCCATGCCTTCTCTACAGACAGAGATGTCTTGGCTACATCGTGAGTATTCGTAACTGTAGTTACATCTCCTTCGGTAGCATACGATGCGGTATATCCGCTCACTGCAGTCTCTTCCCAAGTATAGGAATAGAGTGCATCGGTTGCATCGTACTTTTCAAGATTATCTGCTGTATATGTCCAGTTGTTAGCTGCGTTCAGAACAACTGCATCGCCGCACTTCTCGCTATTACGCATCAGCTGAACAGTGACACTTGCCGGACGGATACCATCACGGTTATTGTCGTCAGACCATGCCTTCTTAACTGTCGCGGAGGTTGTATCCGAAGATGTGTCATAAGTATTCGTGATCGTAGTTGTACCTTCATTTGTGGTATACGAAGCCGTATAGTTTGCAGGTACTACTTCTTCCCACTTATACTCGATCTTCTTTTTGTTCTTATAAACCGGAAGATCAGATTCGGTTGCCTTCCAGTTGTTTTCCGCATTCAGAACTACATTCTTTCCTGCAACACCATCTACCATCAGCTTTACAGTGACGGATGTCGGCTGGTTTGCGGCCGGATTCATCTTGTGGTTCCAGATCTTCTCAACAGACACAGATGTCTTTGCGATCTCGTGAGTATTCGTGATCGTTGTAACATCGCCTGCTTTAGCATACGAAGCAGTATATCCATCTACAGCGGTCTCTTCCCAGGTGTAGGTGTATTCATTGTCACTGCTGTCATACTTCTGAAGATTCTCTTCTGTATGAGTCCATCCGTTGCCGGCGTTCAGGACTACCGGATCACCGCAGGCTTCGCCATTACGTTTGAGCTGAACGGTGACACTTGTCGGACGGATACCGTCACGGTCATTGTCATCAACCCAGTCCTTCTCAACGGCCGCAGAGACTTTCTCAACAGTCATGTCGTAAGTATTTGTGATCGTAGTTGCTGTGCCGCTTACTGCATATTCTGCAGTATAGTTGTCAACAGCTGTTTCTTTCCACTCATACTCGATCGCAACGCCGTTTTTGTTTACCGGAAGATCAGTTTCCGTTGCCTTCCACTGATTATCGGCACTCAGGATCTTCGTAGCAACAGTCTCGCCATCTGCATACAGTTTTACCTCAACAGATGCCGGTACTGAAGCATTCGTCTTGTGGTTCCATACCTTCTCAACAGAGAGAGATGTGGTTGCAGTCTCATGAGTATTTGTAACCGTAGTTACATTTCCGTTGGTATCATACGTTGCTTCGTAACCGGATACCGCAGTCTCTTCCCATGTGTAGGCATACTCATTATCACCGCTGTCATACTTCTGAAGACCTGTCACAGTACAAGTCCAGTTGTTCGATGCGCTCAGAGTCTGCGCATCACCGAAGGCCTCGCCGTTGCGCTTCAGCTGAACCGTGACACTTGCAGGACGGATTCCATCCTGGTTATTGTTGTCTTCCCATACCTTCTTGACTGTTGCAGAGGTTGTATCTACAGAGGAGTCATAGGTATTCGTGATCGTTGTCTTACCATCAGCTACCGTGTAATCAGGAGTATAGTTCTCCGGAACAACAGTTTCTTCCCATCTGTACTCGATATCTGCTCCGTCCTCCTTGACCGGGAGATCCGTTACAGTTTCTTTCCACTGGTTATCTGCACTCAGGGTCTTCGTAGTAACGACAGCATCTCCTGCGTACAGTGTTACCTCAACAGAAGTCGGATATTTATCTGCTGTATTGGTCTTGTGGTTCCATACCTTCTCAACAGAGAGGGATGTAGTAGCAGTAGTGTGTGTATTGGTAATCGTAGTTACAGTGTCAGATGTTTCATACGCCGTATCGTAGCCGGATACCGCAGACTCTTCCCATGTGTAGGTATAGAGTGCATCGGCTGCATCGTACTTCGCAAGATCCTCCGCCTCATATGTCCAGTTGTTGGAAGCATCCAGAATTACCGGATCGCCGCAGGGCTCGCCGTTACGCATCAGCTGAACAGTGACACTTACCGGACGGATACCGTCACGGTTATTGTCATCGTCCCATGCCTTCTTGACTGTCGCAGACACTTTCTCGGAAGTCGTGTCGTAGGTATTTGTGATCGTGGTCTTGCCGGCTTCTACCGTGTAAGATTCCTTATAGTTGTCCGGAACAACCTCTTCCCACTCATACTCGATCTTCTCTCCATCCTTAAATACCGGAAGATTCTCTTCGGTTGCCTTCCAGTCGTTGCTTGCATCCAGAACTACGTTCTTTCCTGCAACACCATCTACCATCAGCTTTACAGTGACGGATGTCGGCTGGTTCGCGGCCGGATTCATCTTGTGGTTCCATATCTTCTCAACAGACAAAGATGTCTTATCGATCTCGTGAGTATTCTTGATCGTCGTAACTGCGCCTTCTGTTTCATACGAAGCAGTATATCCATCCACCGCGGTCTCTGTCCATGTGTAGATATACGGTGCATCGGCTGCGTCATACTTCGCAAGGTTCTCTGCAGTAAATGTCCAGTTGTTACCGGCATTCAGGACTACCGGATCACCGAAGGCCTCGCTGTTGCGATTCAGCTGAACAGTGACACTTGCCGGACGGATACCGTCACGGTTATTGTCATCATCCCATTCCTTCGTAACGGTTGCAGATGTTGTCTCCGAGGATGAGTCATATGTGTTCGTGATCGTGGTCTTTCCGTCAGCTACCGAATAAACAGCGTCATAATTTTCAACGTCAGTTTCTTTCCACTCATACTCGATTGCAGTACCGTTCTTGTTTACCGGAAGATCAGTTTCCGTTGCCTTCCACTGATTATCTGCACTCAGGATCTTCGTAACAATGGGCTCACCATCTGCATACAGTTTCACCTCCACAGATGCCGGCTGGTTAGAAGCCTCATTCATCTTGTGGTTCCATGTCTTCTCTACAGAGAGAGAGGTGGTAGCCGCTGTGTGAGTATTGGTAACCGTAGTCACATTGTCTTCGGTCTTATACGCTGCTTCGTAGCCGGATACCGCAGACTCTGCCCAGGTGTAGGTATACTCATTATCAGCACTGTCATACTTCTGAAGACCTGTCGCTGTATACGTCCAGTTGTTGGCAGCATTCAGAACTACTGCATCGCCGATAGCCTCACCATTACGCTTCAGCTGAACTGTAACATTTGGCGGACGGATACCATCCTGGTTATTGCTGTCTTCCCATACCTTCTTGACAGTCGCGGATGTAGTATCCACAGATGAATCATAGGTATTCGTAATTGTGGTCTTACCGTCTTCTACCGTGTAAGCCGCGTTATAGTTGTCAGGTACAGTCTCTTCCCATCTGTACTCAATATCTGTTCCGCCCGCCTTGACAGGGAGGTTCGATACTGTTTCTTTCCACTGGTTATCGGCACTCAGTGTCTTCGTCGCAACTAAAGAATCACCTGCGTACAGTTTTACCTCAACGGATGCCGGCTGGTTCGAAGCCGGATTCATCTTATGGTTCCATTTCTTCTCTACCGAGAGAGATGTGGTCGCCGCAGTGTGGGTATTAGTAACTGTAGTTACTGTTCCTTCTGTTTCATATGATGCTTCGTAGCCGGCTACAGCCGTCTCAGCCCAAGTGTAAGTGTAGGCATTCTTGGAGGCATCATACTTCGCAAGCTCAGTTGCATTGTATGTCCAGTTGTTATCCGCACTCAGGACAACCGGCTCACCGAAGTCCACACCGTTGCGTTTCATCTGAACAGTGACACTTGCCGGACGGATGCCATCCTGATTATTGCTGTCATCCCATACCTTCCTGACTGTAGATTCAACAGATTCGAAAGCAAAGGTATTATTAACTGTGACAACGTTCGTAACGTTCTTTTTGATTGCCTTGTCAGTATCACCGGTGATGCTGCTTAATTCATAGCCGGCAATCTGATCTGCCTGAGAAATCGTCTCAGAAACTGTGTAAGTTACGCCTGCAGGGATATCACCAAGAGTAACAGTCTCCGTATCCTTCAGATGTGCAGTATAAGTATCGCTTGCAGCAGCGATCTTCTCTCCGCCATTTACAGAATAGTTGATCGGAGTACTGAAAGTAATGACGATATCAAATGCTTTCTGCGTATCTTTACCGGTACCTGTCAGAGTCTTACCCACCGTGAGACTACCGACGTTCGTATATTTATATGTATTGGTAATAGTAACTGCAGCCGCAGACGATGCGTCACTATCACTAACGGTAACGATACCGTCTGCAACACTGTACGTCGTTGTAAGATCAAACGCATTGTTTGCCGCTTCATTCGCATTTTTCTCAATAACCTGATACTGTCCCGCATTCTTCAGCAGAATTGTTTCAGAATTGGAATCACCTGCTTTGACACTGAAGTAATAAGGATCCTGACCATCTTCAAGTCTCGCGGATTCGCCATCTGCCTTGATGTAATAGACTCCATCCGTCCGGTTGAGATCTCTGACCCAGAACTGGTATGTCCAGTTATCGTACATATGATCTCCGGCTTCCTGCTTGGTCACTTCAATCTTATACTTCGTATATGTATTCGTGACTTCGACAGCTCCGCCATAGTTCTTGAGGTTGATGTAATTGATACCTTCCTCATTGCCGGTCTTATAGGATGTGACAAGTTCATATCCCGCAACTCTGGCCGATTCTGCATTCTCGGTTACTGTATACTTTCCTTCCGGAATTGCCTCTGTCTGGAAAGAACCGTTTGCCGGAACTCTTACTGCTCTCTTATGGGGAACAAATCTTTCCGGACCTTCATCGGTATAGTATTTACCGTCTTCATTCTGGATATACACTTCGAAGAAAGCCGGAGTGGCTGCTCCATTCGCATTGACGCCCTTTCGAACAGTAAGAACGCCGAGCGAAACAACAGAATAGCGGTTCGTAACGGTTAATGTACCATCGTTATCTCTCGTCGGAGAGTTACCGGTAACATCGCAATAAGAGAATACATACTGTCCCTTACCGGTCTTGTCTGCGCCGGTTTCCTCTACAACATAGTCACCGACAGGAACATCATTTAATGTGTACTGCCAGTTATTCGCTATCAGCTGGGTACCGGTGATCTCTTGTTTGAAACCATTGGGTCCCTTAACGGTAAGGCGGATACCTTCCAGTTTATCAAGATCCTCCGGAGCGATCGACATACCGCTGTTCTGGGCATTTACGAACGCCTTGCGGATCGTAAGATTCTTCTTTATCTCCTGATAGCCGTTTACTACATCTACGTTGGTGTTGCTATCCGCAGCACCCGTAGTGATGCCCTTTGCGGCATTATAAATATTGTTGCTGTAATCTGTACCGTCGATAGAGATCGCATTAAGATTGTAAGATCTCAACTGTCCATTCGGAGCGACTTCCTGAACAATATACTCTTTATTCGGTTCCAGACCGTAGATAACGATCGGTTCACCGAATGTCGTCTTAAAGGTGTATTTCTGGTAGTCCTGTCCGAGTGAACCGTTATAATCCGTAAGGAACAATCTGTTATATCCGGAAATTGTGGATACATAGAAACTGTATTCCTGGGAAGCAAGTTCTTCCGGAATGGTATCCGGAGTCACAGCCTCTCCATTGACCTCGATCTGCTTATTGATCGTAAGAGATGCTTTTCCGGAGACATCGATCTTCTCATATGCGTTGGTTACAACAACTTCTGCTTCCGAACTGCCGGTCAGAGAGACCTTTCCATCTGCCGTAATGTCATTCGGGCCGGAAGTCGTATTATTCACGGTAACCGTACTGGACATGGACGAGCTGACGAAGTTATAACCACGAAGGTTTCCTTCATCTTCAACGATAGTGTAATCACCCGGGGTAAGACCCGAGATCTCGATGCCGTTTGAATCTGCAGGAACCTGGAAGTAGTATTCATCAACACTGAGGCTTCCATCCTGCTGAACATACAGAAGGCCCTTTCTTACAGCCATCTTATATGTCTTGTCTGGATAATCATTTGCCGGAGAATCTCCGTCAAGCGCTTTCTTCAGAGTGAGTTTGCCGGTCTCGACATCATACTTATTGTAGAAGCCGCCCAGCGAGAACTCTGCACCGGAAGCAGCAACATTGTTGTCACCATCGTCCGGCTGCTGTCCATTCTTTGCTTCGTAGTACTTGAAAGTATTTACATAGTAGTGGATGATACCGTCAACATTGGTAATCGTTAACTCGATATCGATCTCACCTTCCGAAAGTTCAACTTTCGGATCAGTCGGATTGGAAAGCCCGACATTCGGATCATCGGAAGTCGTCGGATTTTCACGGACAACGAAATATCTCTTCTGCGGAATATACGGGTCAACCGTCTCTACAGCGACAGTGATATTCGGGAATGTGATCTTACTGTATGCGTCTACAGCGCAGTTGAGATCCTTCACGCCTCCTTCTTTTTCAGTCCGATAGTCAGATTCTGTCTCGATAAAGGAGAACTTATACTCGCCCTTGGTAAGCGCTACATTAGTAAGTTCATTGATATTATCGTAGTCTTCTGTAAAAGCTTTACGTGCTGCGAAGTGAATAACACTGGTGCCTTCAGTATTCGCAACATACTCTCTGTCGTGATAGATATAGTGGAACTCACCACTGGAAACCGTTGTTCTTCCGGCAGATACGATCCAGCCTGCACTGGAACCGACAACCTCACCGGGGATATTATTCGGAACAAGGAAAAGACCGGCTGTCATGTTGTACTTGACAGACGATGCGTTTCTGATATTAAAGATGATGCTCTTGGTCATATACTCTTCGACATGCGCATTATGAAGGGAGTCATAACCGCCGCAGGTCGTTGTGGAGTCAAAGGAATAATCGGATCTTTCCTGTCCGTTATCCGGATCGAGAGAAAAGGTCTCTCCGACGATCTGAACTCTGTACTGTGTCAGCTTGATCTCACCGGTACCGAGCATATTAAAAACGACATTAGTTGAGGGATGTTTTTTGATAAGCAGACCGTCCGCATTCTGGATCGCCGTCTCCAGCTGGGAACCGCCTTCTACATTGATATAGACAGTTGCGTTCTGGTACGAAGGATCACTCAGATCGACCGTCGCCCCGCTGTCGCCTCTCTTGGTAGCAATGGTATTACCGTCAAAGGCAGGTTTCGCGGCAAGTATATCCGACTGCTTCTTACCTTTACTGATCATGGAATCTACGTTGGATTTCAGAACATCATAATCGTAAGTTCTGTAAAGGACGCTTGCCTTGCAGGCAGTATCATATACGAAATTCGCATCTTCGTTAGCGGCCATATCATATGTCGTATCGATAACGAACGGCATCTCCTGACCATTGTATGTATTACCGAAGCGCGCTTTGGAACCGTTCTCTACAGACGCGATGATAAACTGGGCAGTCGCATTTCCGGCAAGGTCAACATCACAGTTGTTGGCTGCTCCCGGATTTACGAACTTATTCGTAGCGTACGTCGTCTCCATGTGGCCTTTCTGGTCGACCACATCACTTACGATACCATAGTCGATGGCTCGACCGAGGATCATACTGAAGTTGACCTGACTGGAAGCGTCAAAGTCCAGCAGATGATCGTCAGCATAAACCGTCGCTGAACTGCTGATCTGTCCCTTCTTCATCTTCGATCTGCTGATCGCGAGATTTCCCACAACCAAAGATGTGGCTAGCACGCCAGCAGTGACACTGATAAACTTCTTGCTTTGGAAAAACTTTTTCATATGCATCCCCTTTTCTAATGTCCAAACCAATGCTGTCAAAGCAATCGAAATTGGTTTCAAACACAATTTCTTATGTTAAGTATATAAGGCAAGAAAATAAAAGCAACCTAAAAAAGTCTTAATTTACTTATAAATGGACGATTTTTAGAATTCTGAAACAGTTTATTAACAATAAACTCCGTCAATCAACATAACTGCAACAAAAAAGACTGTCCCGGATTTCCGGAACAGTCTTCATTTAAAATTCAATTATTAATCGAATTACGCCTTAGCTGCGTTAGCTGCCTTAGCCAGTCTGGACTTCTTTCTTGCTGCAGCGTTCTTATGGATATATCCCTTAGCTGCTGCCTTATCCAGTGCAACCTGTGCGTCCTTAACGAGCGCTGCGGAATTATCATCAGAGGCGGCGATAGAAGCCGTTGCCTTCTTGACAATGGTGCGCATCTCGCTCTTCTTCATCTTATTCGCCAAGGTCTTCTTCTCAGTAACCTTCACGCGCTTACATGCGGACTTGATATTCGGCATTTCCTTCACCTCCATCAGTATTTATCTTCATTCAGACACCGAGACATTTTACCATGCTTATTTCGGTGGCGCAAGAGTTTTTTTATTATTTCGGCAAAATTTCTCGCGAAGCCTGATTATTCGCGAAAATCACCCTTCGTGGCTTCATACAGACCGATGCTTGTCGCAATCGGAAGATTCAGACTGTCGATATTCGATGTGTGGTCGATCCGGACAGGAGATCCGATCTTCGAGAAAGATGCCGGAAGGCCCGTCGCCTCATTTCCCATGATCAGAGAAAAGGGCTTTTCGATCTTCGTCTCGTGCAGAAGTGTACTTCCGTCAAGCATAAACGGATAGAAGTGTCTGCTTCCGGCTCCATCGGTCTTCTCGTAATCTTCCCACGTATCGAAATATTTGAAATTGATCCGGCTCAGCGCGCCCATCGACGCACGGATGACCTTCGGATCGAAGAAGTCCACTCCCGGTCGGATAATTGCAATGTTTGTTACCCCGAAGCCCGCAGCCGAGCGGATGATCGTGCCGGCGTTTCCCGAATTGCCGGGATTGACCAGAACGACATGCGAAGCATCCCTGTCCAGTTCACAGGTGTACTTGCGTATCATGGCGATCACGAAGCAGTTCTCTTTCTGTGACAGGATCTGGAACACCTTGTCATTGACCTCACAGGGGATATTCCTCTCAGAACAGATCCTTAAGATCTTCTCTTTTGTTTCGGATTCGTAAAAAGCACTATGGAGATAGATCTGCTTTACATCCTTAGGACGGATGTTCAGATACTCCATGCTGACCGTCGCCCCGAGGCAGTAGGTCACTATATCTTCCTTTTTATATCTTTTAACAGAAGCCATCCTCTCTTCTCCCGTCTCAGAGTCTTACGACACGGTCCGCCGTGAGCATGCTCTGGAGAAGATCCGCCATGTCTTCGCAGATGATCCTCGGATCTTCCGGGATTTTTCCGAGATAGAACAGGGATTCATTGCAGGCCTTTACGACGATTTCTCTGTCGAGGATATCTTTCCAGCAGGAAAAGCACTCGCTTTCCGGCAGGATCAGCTTTACTCCGTCATGGATCAGGAGGATCTCATCCGGCACGGCTTTTGCCGTCTTCAGACTCGAAAGGGCATGAAGCATCAGTTCTTTTCCATGCTCCTGGGATTCTTCGTCCCCCTTATTGTCGCCGACGATCTCGCCTTCGATTACGAGTACGACACGCTTGGGACTTCCTTCTCTGTCAGACAGTGCGATCTGCGGAACAGTCTCTGTCGATTCCGAGGTAAAGATCTTACCCATTTCCATTATTTCCCATCCTCCTTCGCAGAAGGTGCGTCGGCAGGCTGGCCGCCGAGCATCGCAATCGCTCTCGGGACAGCGTCTTTACTGTTGCCCCACGGCTTTTCCTTATTTCTATAGTCAAACTTCAGCGTGAACCACTCGACGTCCTTGATCAGTTCATCGAGTCCCGCATTATGAGTCTTGGCCAGTGCCGCGACAAACTCCGCCGCCTGATTCTGGTTCAGTTCTTCCGCAGCAGCGCGAAGGAGCATCGCCACATGCGGCAGACAGTGGTATGTCTTCGTTGCAAATGTCTCCCGGAATGAAGCATCCTCGAAGTAAAGCCACATGATGACTTCCATATAGCGCTTCATGGTGGTGTTGATCTTGTCGCAGATGATGCAAGACTCAAGTCTGGCATCGATCTTGTCCGCGAGAGATGTCAGACGCTTCTTATACTCCGCATCTTTTCCGGAAAGAAGTGTTCTCTTCGCCGGAGCGGCCTTCTCCCACAGCGGATCCGTGGATTTCTTCACATCCTGGATATGCGTATGAAGCATGAGTCCCATGCCGAGACGGTTGATCTCTCTTCCGAACATCTTATTCAGATGATCTCCGCAGAAACCCGATTCATTTGTCAGTACGCGGTTATCCGGCTCCATAAGAGAAGGTCCGAGATAGTAATCGAGAGAGTCTGCCTCCACCTTTGCCTTCAGGGCACAGAGCGGACAGGCACACGAGGACGAGTATGCGTCGTTTACCGGAATGGTATAGATCTTTTCAACTTTCATGATTTACCTCCAAGCAGGTATCAGGCCGGATCCTCGTGGATCAGGCGCTTGGCGCGGACATCTACCGCGACCATATTGATCGAGGAATACTCCTCGATATATCTTCCCAGGCGCTGCTGAGCGTTATAGAGCACCTCCTGGGCATTGAATCCGTAATAGAGTTCCAGGTCGATGCTTAAGACGACACCATAAACACGTTTCTCCGAAGAAAATCCGACAACAGCGTGCACACCGGGAACTTTTCTGAGAATGATCTTTACAAGATCCAGGAGGGCATCGTCCGAGATCGAATAGCTTCCCAAACTCGAGAAAGTCGGTCGTACAACTGTACGTTCCGTCTCCGGAACGACCGGCTGAAGGCCTCGTTCCTTATCCCATCTTCTTCTCAGGCGGTTAAGCGGGTCGGAAAAATAACCGGAGAACTCGTGCTTGATCTCCATACTCGGCACCGGGATCGTATGCATACCTTCACGAAGACGCGTATTCTTCGCCTGCGCGATCTCTTCCTCCGAGCTGACATCCTCGATACGGATCAGCATCGCCGGCTGATTCAGCCACAGATTGTTACAGATCTTCTCGAGCATGGCATCGGAAGTACCGAGGATCATGAGTGTCGACGGAAGATTCTCCGCGAGTGCTTTTCTCATAATAGAAGAACGGCTCGGATCCTCGAAGAGTGCCTGACGGACAGACTCGAGCTTCGTCGCCGCTTTCTTTGCCGAGTTACCGGCCACGATGCGGCTTCCGTTGATCAGAAGACCGTCATCGATGATGTACTTGATATTATTCTGTTTTGCGACACGGATCGCACGGGTACTCTTACCGGTTCCGGAAGATCCTACAAAAGCAACGACCGCGATGTTGGAGAGGATCTCTCGCATCTCCTTCTCATCGTTCGCCAGATTCTCGATCTGCCGCTCGATACGCGCCGTGGCACGGGTCTCCACGTTTTTTTCGAGGCGCCGTAAGGTGGACCGAAGCTCAGGAATAAACACACCCCGGCGGGAAGCTCCCTGCCTCTCTTCAGGATGTTCAGTCTGTTCCTTGCCTTTTTGTTTCGGCAGATCCATTCCTACTATACCTCTATAAATTAGTTATCCCAGTTATTGAAAACTTCCTGAACGTCGTCGTTCTCGTCAAACTTCTCGAGCATCATCTCCAGTTTGGAAGCCGTCTCCTCGTCATCGACCTTCGACCAGTTGAGCGGTACCGGACCCAGTGTGGAATCAACGAAAGTATACCCCTTCGCTTCCAGTGCATCCTTTACCTCATAGTAAGCGGCCGGATCTGTCAGGATCTCGTAATAGCCGTCCTCTGCGCTGAAGTCCTCAGCTCCGCAGTCGAGAGCATCCATCATGACCTGCTCTTCATCTTCAAACTCTTCAGAGTCGATCATGATCGTTCCCTTCTCCTGGAACATGAAGGAAACACTTCCGGAAACACCCATGTTTCCGTTGTACTTATCGAAGATGTGGCGGACATCCGCAGCCGTACGGTTACGGTTATTCGTCAGTGTTCTTACCATGATGGCGATTCCGCCCGGACCGTAACCTTCGTATACGATCTCTTCGTAATCATCGCCTTCACCGGCACCCGCCGCCTTCTTGATGGCACGGTTGATATTGTCGTTCGGCATGTTCGCGGCTTTCGCCTTAGCGATTACATCCTTGAGTTTCGAGTTGTTATCCGGATCCGGTCCTCCCGCCTTAACAGCTACCATGATCTCCTTGGCAACCTTGGTGAACACAGCACCCTTTGCTGCATCGGATGCTTCTTTCTTTCTCTTGATGTTATTCCACTTGGAATGTCCGGACATAGGAAAACCTCCACTATCTATATAAAATGTTCAAAGTATTATATCACTTGAAATGCGCAATTTGCAAAGTATCCTACCGCAGCGCCGCTCGCGAGAACGATTCCGAGGTATTTTACGCTCTTTCCGTTGCCGATCAGGATCCTTCCGATCAGATAAACCGTCGCTGCAACTGCGGCCGGGATAATGCCGATGCACGCGCAGAGCACGATCGCAAATACATCAGATGTTCTGACTCCGCGGTATTTCTGATCATGAAGGTACTTGCTCATTTCCTTCGGACGGTTCGCGAAAAGCACTGCCAGAATGACCGCCGCCAATCCGATCGCGGCACCTGCCAGGATCTCAATTCCCCAGCTTCCCAGCTTGCTGCAGAGCTCTCCGGAGATCGCGTCATTAGTAGCAACTCCCAGGGCACGGGCGATCAGCTGTACCGCGAAATCGATGCCCAGGGCCACAGACATGCGGTACATGGACGAACCTGTATCGTGCTGGATCATCATCTCGACGATGACGACATTGATCATAATGAAGAGCGCGCACAATTCGATAAACGGAAAAATATTCGTCATCGGATCCTCTACTGTCGGATCCAGGAACATAGACAGATGCGTCGCCGCCATAAGCATGTACATAACGGCCGTAAGGCTCTCGATCTTGATATATCTCGAGGAGATCGGTGTCTTACAGTAGCGGCACTTACCGCCCAGGAAGAGCCAGCTGAAGATCGGAACCAGATCCAGTGCGCCCAGTTCATGGCCGCAGGTCATACACATCGAGTGACCTTTAACTACCGTCCTGTGTTCCGGGATACGGTAAATACACACATTTGTAAAACTTCCGATTACGGCTCCGAACATCCCTGCCAAAACGATGTTCACTATAGCCAAAACTTCATCTGAACCCATATTCTCACGCTCCTATTTCTTTCTCCATAACAATAATATAAATACCCCCTCTTTGCAATTTCTTGTTTCATATTCATTGGTTTTCTATCAAAGTTTTTTGCAAAAATACTGGCAATACAGTCAAATAATGTTGCAAAATCCTCATTTTCCATGTATATTTATTGAGAAAAAGACGATGGTTTTTGCACTGGGTCTTATCTGGGAAAGGGTTACAAGATGATAACAGTTTCGCTTAGGGTATAAGCGAAATTGTAATTTTTTGTTTATCTCAGAGACTATACAAGCACCTGCGTTTGGGTGTAAATTACTATTATCTTCAACAGCTCCGCGGGAAGCTTGTAGATCCCGTAATTAACTAAACGTACATCAATTTGGGAGGGTATGATGAAGCGATTAGGTGATATTCTTATCGACAGCGGATTCCTGTCTCAGGCAGAACTGCAGGAAGCGCTGGAAGCTCAGCGTGCTGATACAAGCAAAAAAAGACTTGGTGAGATCATTGTAGAGAAAGGTCTTTTGACGGAACTCGATATTCTAAGAGCGATCTCAAGTCAGTACGATCTCCCGATCATCGATCTCCAGCAGGTAGATATTGACCAGGAAGCGACAAAGGTCGTTACCGAGCAGTACTGCGAAGAAAACCTGATCATTCCGGTAGCTTTCGACGAAGGTAAACTCGTAGTAGCTATTTATGACCCGCTCAACATTCTCGTAACCGATGACCTCCGTTTCCGTACAGGCAACGACATCGTTACACTCCTTGCTCCGAAGCAGCAGATCCTCACCGCGATCAAGATGAACTATGGTAGAAAGGTCGCTGAGAAAGCTGCCGACGACCTCGCCGCCGAACTCGATATCGAGGATATGAAGAAACTCGGCGATGAGATCACCGATGAAGTAAACAACGCACCGGTAGTTAAGCTCGTCAACTCCATGATCGAGTTCGCTATCCGTGCTAACTCTTCCGATATTCACATCGAACCGATGGAAGATCGTGTTCGAGTCCGTATCCGTATCGACGGCGTTCTGTCCGAGATCATGAGCAACCCGGTTGCTGCTCGAGACGCCATCATCACCCGTATCAAGATCCTTTCCGGCATGAACATCGCCGAAAAGCGTATTCCTCAGGACGGTCGTGTTCAGACCCTTATCAACGGAAAACCGGTTGACATGCGTGTATCTGTCCTCCCAACTGTACACGGTGAGAAAACCGTTATCCGTATTCTGGCTAAGAACGACGCCAACCTGAACCGTAAGTATCTTGGTATCAGTGAACACAACAACGAGATGATTGACAGAATCGTCAAAGTTCCGCAGGGCGTATGTTTGATCTCCGGTCCTACCGGTTCCGGTAAAACAACCACGCTCTACACTCTTCTCTCTGAGAAGAACACACCAGAAACGAACATCGTAACCGTTGAGGACCCGGTAGAAATCCAGATTCCGGGACTCAACCAGGTACAGGTTAACGCCAAAGCCGGTATGACATTCGCCAGCGGCCTTCGTTCTATCCTCCGTCAGGACCCGGATATCATCCTCGTCGGTGAGATCCGTGACGGTGAGACAGCCGAGATCGCTATGCGAGCCGCTATCACCGGCCACTTGGTATTCAGTACCATCCACACCAATGACGCCGTTTCCTCTATCAACCGTTTGATCGATATGGGTATCGAGCCGTTCATGGTTTCCACTGCTCTTATCGGAGTTGTTGCTCAACGTCTTGTTCGCCGTATCTGCACCAACTGCCGTGAAGAGTACACACCGGGTCCGGATGAAGTCGAGCTTCTCAAGCTCAAGCCCGGACAGAAGCTCTATCGTGGCGCCGGTTGTTCCGAATGTAACGAGAAAGGCTATAAAGGACGTATCGCTATTCACGAGGTCGTTATCATGACCAAGGCGATGAGAGCTCTGCTCGAGCGCCGTGCAGGTGAAGATGAGATGCGCGCCCTCGCCATTTCCGAAGGTACATTAATGCTTGCCGACTCAGCCGCACAGTTAGTTCTGGAGGGTATTACTACTGTGCAGGAAATGAGTAAAGTAACATATTCCATTGACGGTTAAGGAGGATAGAAAGTGGAAGAATTTACATTAAGTATGGATGCCATTCTCACAGAGGCTGTTCGCCGCCAGGCGTCCGATACGCACATCACCGTCGGTCTCCCGCCGATGATCCGCGTACACGGTGAACTCATGCCCCTGAACTCCAACATCCTCACACAGAGTGATACCGAATATCTGTGTAAGTCTATGTTGGACAAATCGAGACAGCAGTACCTCAACGAGCGTGGTGAGATCGACTTCTCATACGTAGTTAAGGATTACAGCCGTTTCCGTTGCAACGTATTTAAGCAGCGTGGCAGTTATACCCTTGCTGCTCGTACTATCACAACGGAGATCCCATCCTGCGAGCGTCTTGGTCTTCCTGAGCTTTTCAAGGACCTTGCTCTGAAACCGCGTGGATTGATCCTCGTTACCGGTCCTACGGGTTCCGGTAAGTCTACGACACTGGCTGCCATGGTTGGTCACATCAACCAGAACCGCCGTTGTCACGTACTCACACTGGAAGAGCCGATCGAGTACCTGCACCGTCACGGTGAGTCTATGATCAACCAGCGTGAAGTTCACGAAGATACACTTTCGTTTGCAAACGCACTCCGTGCCGCACTCCGTGAAGACCCGGATGTTATCATGGTTGGTGAGATGCGTGACCTCGATACCATCAGTACCGCGATCACCGCTTCCGAGACAGGTCACTTGGTTATGTCCACACTTCATACCAGTGGCGCTGCTGATACCATCAACCGTATCATCGACGTATTCCCTCCACATCAGCAGCAGCAGATACGTATTCAGCTGGCAATGGTTATAGAAGGAGTTATCTCACAGCAGCTTCTTCCAACTGCTGATGGACATGGACGTAGAGCTGCTTTCGAGGTCATGCTTGCTACACCGGCTATCAGAGCTCAGATCCGTGAAGCGAAGACACATCAGATTGAGTCTACTATCCAGACTTCAAAACAGCTGGGTATGATCACTATGGATGATGCTCTTATCGATCTTTACAGAAATGGTGAGATCACAAAAGAGATGGCTCTGATGTATGCTCAGGACCAGTTATCAATGAAGAAGAATATGTTCTAAATTTCTATATTAAAACACAACTTGTTCATAAATTATTCATATTTCGTTAATAAAATATATACAAAAGAGTTGCGTAAATTTGTGGAAAGTTGTAAAATTATAGAAGATATTATGTAAATAACATCATAGGGCGAAACCTTTCGGTGTTATAGATATTATGAAAAAATGTGAAAAATGGGCGGAGGAGTAGGAAATGGCTAAATACGCATACAAAGGCGTTGATTCCACCGGTAAGGCTAAGAAAGGAACAATCGAAGCCAACAACGAGGATCAGGCAAGAGCGAAGCTTAAGTCGAGCGGACTTACCATCCAGGATTTTGGAGAGAGTAAGGATATCGAACTTAAGATTCCAAAGAAAGTTAAGAACAGAGATCTTTCTGTTTTCTGTAAGCAGATGGCTTCAGTTCTTAGAGCTGGTGTACCTATTATAGCGGCTCTTGAGATGATGAGTTCTCAGATGGAGAATCAGACACTCAAGGAAGCTGTTGAACAGGCTATGGCATTTGTTCAGAAGGGTGGTACTCTTGCTGATGGATTCAGACTTAATAAGAAGGTTTTCCCGGACATGATGTCAAACATGGTTGCTGCGGGTGAGTCTTCTGGTAAGCTGGAGATATGTTTTGAAAGACTTGCAACACAGTTCGAGAAGGACGGACATATTGAAGCGAAGATTAAGGGTGCTATGACATATCCTGTTATCGTACTTATTATCGTATTCGCAGTAGTAGTTCTTATGCTTGTTGCAGTTATCCCTATATTCGCAGGAATGTTCGAAGAGATGGGAAGTACACTTCCTAAGGCTACACAGCTTCTTGTTAATGCAAGTAATTTCATGGTGGCAAAATGGTATATAGTTCTTGCTGTTGTTGCTGCATTAATAATAGGAATTAATGTTTTCAAGAAGACAGATGTTGGACAGGACTTCTTCGGAAGCTGTGCAATAAAGATGCCTATCTTCGGTGATCTTAATGTTAAGACAGCTGCTGCAACATTCGCAAGAACATTTGCAACACTTCTTGCATCAGGTATCTCAATGGTTGACGCGGTTGATCAGACAGCCGGAGTTATCAAGAATAAGGTTATTAGAGATAAGGTTAGAGAGTGTAAGGTTCAGGTATCACGAGGTGTTCCACTCTCAAAACCTATCAAGGATATGGATATATTCCCTGTTATGCTTCCACAGATGATGCATATCGGAGAAGAGACAGGTAACATAGAGGATATGATGGAGAAGGTTGCAGACTTCTACGAAGACGAAGTTGAGATTGCAACAGATGCTATCACAGCTCTTATGGAGCCACTTATCATAGTAGTACTTGCAGTTGTTGTCGGAGGTATGGTTATAGCTATTTACTCACCTATCCTCAGCATGTACGACGCGGTTGACAGCTACTAAAATTCAGACAGGTAATTATCGTCGGGC
>JAEEGJ010013921.1_pt1 | contig 19299 bp, 13 predicted proteins | sample 8958761 | NCBI WGS metagenome assembly JAEEGJ01 (sample SAMN16246546, study PRJNA631951) | gut metagenome | biome: gut microbiome; feature: rumen; material: RS-attached | host: Bos | place: Iran: Karaj | collected 2018-10 | reverse complement strand
GAGCATGAACTGTAAAAAACAACGCGCATTTTTGCCATTCTAGCGGATAAAACTTTTACGCGTCAAGAGCCCTCGTTAATTGAACCAAACCAACAAACTCCAATTTGCGCAAAAACCGCGCAACTTTTTTCCTACTTATCCGCAAAAAAAGATAAAAAATGCGCAATCGCGCATACCTTATAGGCAAGAGGTAATTATGAAAGCAAATAAAAAAATCAAGTCGGGTGTATTCGCCGACCTGTTTTGCGACGACGAAAAGGATGGTAAGAAAAACTTTTTGTCACTCTACAACGCGATTCACGGAACGCATCTCACGCTAGAGAACACAAAACTGGAACGAAAACAGATTCCGCAAGCGATTTACAAAACCTTTGACACCGACATCAGCGTGCTGGTGAACGGCAGGCTTTTTGTTCTCATCGAGCATCAAAGCACTCCTAATGAGAATATGCCCTTACGGTGTTTAGAGTATTATGTTCACCTGCTTTACGGAATCGTTCCAGCCGAATTCCGCTATCGCGAGACGTTGTACAAAATCCCCACGCCGGAATTTTACGTATTTTACAACGGCAACCGTAAAGAAAAGAAAGGGCTGGAGCGCGAACGAACCATGCGGCTGTCCGACGCCTTTATCGAGCCGCAAGAAGATCCGTCATGCGAGGTGAAGGTCAAGCTCGCAAACATCGGCGGCGAAGCGGGAAAGAAGTTGCCAGTCGTCCAAAACTGCGCTATAATGAAAGAGTATTGCGATTTTATGGAAATCGTCGCCCGCAACCGTTCCGCGCTTGGAACGTTTCCGCCCGACGACGAGTTGATAGCCTGCTACGACAAGGCAATAAGCGAGGCAATTTCCAAAGGGATTCTTGTTGACTATCTTTCACGCAAGGCCACGGAGGTAAGGAATATGTTTGTTGGTGAATACGACTATGACACGGACATAAAAGTTCACGAGGAAGTTGCCCGCGAACAAAAAGCCCTAGAAACCGCGCGAAAGCTTCTAAAAATGAATCTTGGAAATCCAGAACAAATCGCGCAAGCGGTCGGCCTTCCCCTAGAACAAGTCCTAGACCTGCAAAAAGACCCCACTCCCGCCAACTAACCGACATCTTGCGGAGGATGTCTCCCCCGCGGCTTCAATTCGTCGCTGGGCTCCTCATTTCCGCCTGCCCCCTCCGCGGGGAGTTCCCCGCGACGCCCCCGTCATCTCGCAATTAATAGAACCAAACCAACAAACTCCAATTCGCGCAAAAACCACGCAATTTTTTTCCGTAATCCCGTCAAAAAAAGCTAAAAAAAGCGCAAACAGGTGAATGATATATATGTAAAACTTTTTTTGTGAGGTACAAAAAAAATGGCAGAATATCAAAACACCATCCAAGGCCAGCCGCAGCCCAAGTTCCGCGACAGGCTTTTCATCGCAATCTTCGGAAAGGACACGGAACGAAGCAAGCGCTGGAGGCTGGACTTGTACAACGTCCTCAACGGGACGAATTACTCCGACCCCGACGCACTGGAACTGAACACAATCGAAAACGTCATTTTCGTAACGATGTACAACGATGTGTCGTTTTTGATCGATAGCCAAATGACGCTATACGAGCAACAAAGCCGCCCGAATCAAAACATGCCACTGAGAGGCCTTTTTTATTTTTCGCAGTTGTACCAAAAATATTTGACGCAAGAAGACATGGACTTGCAACGCCCATCTATCGTGAAAATTCCAAACCCTCGTTTTGTTGTTTTTTACAACGGACAGCCAGAACGCTCGGAACGCTACAAACTGCGTTTATCAGACGCCTTTGAACTGGAGGACAAAAGCGGCGACTTTGAATGGACAGCTGAAGTGATAAACATCAATCCAAATAAAAATGAAAGTCTTGTCAAAAGCTGCAAACCGATGTATGATTATGTCAGGCTTGTGGGAAGAATTTCGGCCAACAAAAAAACAGGCATGAAAATCGAGCAAGCCGTGAACGAAGCTGTAGACTGGGCAATCGCGGAAAACTTTTTGGAAGGTTTTGTCCGCGAGCAAAAAGAGGAGATAATCGGCATGTATTTGACAGAATACAACGAAGAACGAGCCATCCGAAATTGGCGACAGGACGGCATCATTGAAGGCGCGCAGCAAAAAGCCGTGGAAGACGCTCGAAAGCTTCTTGCCGACGGAAAATACACTGCGGAAGAAATTTCGGCTTTGTTGGAAATTCCTGTAGAAGCGTTCGCCGTCCCCGCCAACTAACCCCTAAGCCTTTTGTCAACCCAAAAAACCGCCCGCACGCCCGCGCGCAAACTAATTTTTCATCAAATCAATAAAATCCGCCGGTGTGAGAGCTTTTATGGGGGAAAGATTGTAGTCTTTTACATTGCGCGTAATGATATATGAAACGCGGTCGTGTTTGCCGCAAAAAGCTTGAACGGCATCTTCAAAATCAGGCATTGCGGAAGAAAAAGCCTTTTTTAATTGGTTGCGTTTGACTGGACAAATTCTAAATTGAGAAAAGAAATTTTCCAGCGCCTTCTTTTGATTGATTGAGTCAGGAAAAACCTTGCGAGTAATATAAACAGAATCTGTCACTGTTATCGCAGAAACATAGGGAGAACATTTTTCCAACGCCAATTGGACGGCTGCGTAAGAATCTGCAAAAAACGGCTGTCGTTGGTTTATTAAATCCAAAACAACATTTGTATCAACAAGAACTCTCACTTTGACATCCTTCGTTCTTGCAAAAGTGAGTCCACATTAATATCGGATGGAATCATTCCGATAACCGCGTTCAAAGCGTCAAGTTTTCTTTGAACCCTTTTTGAAACCTTTTTTTCACTTTTTTTGGGAAGAATTTTTATTCCAAAAAGCTCAGCCTTTTTTTGATAAAGGCTTGGATTTTCAAAAAAGTCGCTGTATGGTATCACTATCATTTCAACCTCGTCAACAAAATTATACCACACTTTGCAAAAAAAATCCACGCAACACGTGGATTTTTTTCTAAAGCCCGCCCGCCCCAGCCTTAACGGCTTGGAACACCTATATCGTTCTAAATACCTAACTTTATCGGCTAACTGCCTCGCGCCGCTTCTGGCCTTGCAAACAATCCTGTCGTTAGCCTAGCGCCAAAAATTATTGCGGGTGTATAATCCCTTATACACCCTTACGGATTGGGCGCAGTGCGGACAACGCGGAAGCCCAAATAGTTGAAGCTGAGGCTCGGGTCGTAGCTGACCCGGTATTGAACCGAACAGTTGGAAGCATCGCTATCGAACCAGCTGCCGCCACGGCCAACGCGGTTAGGGCCGGACATGGCGCCAGTCGGGTCAGTCGCGTCCCCGCTTGTGTAGTTGCCATGCACATCCCAACACCATTCATAGACATTTCCGCTCATATCGTAAAGGCCTGCGGCGTTCTTGCTGTCAAAATCAGCCACCTTATTTGTCTTTACAACATGGGTCATGCTTTCGGCGTTTGCTCCATACCATGCGTAATTTCCAAGCTGGCTGCTGTCATCAGTGCCCGCCCAAACGTTGTTTACTGTGTCTGTTTTAGCGCCACTAAAGCCTATGCCGCGGGCGGCAAATTCCCATTCCGCCTCGGTGGGCAAGCGGTATCCGTTGGCGTTAAAATCGCAAGTTATTGTTCCTGTTATGTTGCCAGAGAGATCGTGGACCCATTGGTCTGGGTTTTCCTTGCCGTCTACCTTGTAACACGGAGTCAAGTCTTCAGCAATGCTTTTTTTGTTGCAGTAAGCCAGCGCGTTGTCCCAGGTCACAGATTCTACCGGCAAATTGTCGCCTGTAAACCCGCTTGGGGTTGATTCTATTTCCAGAACGGCCTTGTATTCCGCTTGCGTAACCTCGTGGTCGCACATCCAAAAGTTTCTTGTAAGGGTAACATTGTGCGGCGTTGCTCCAGAAGCGCCTTGTTTGCCCATTGCGAAAGTCTTTCCACTAGCCGGGATGCCAAAGTCCACAAAACCATCAGGCACTGCAGGTCCTGTTTTCGGCATAATCTTAAAGTAAACATTATGGCTGCCGGAGTGTTGTATGGTTTTAGACCAATAGCCGCTGTCGGGCAGGTCGCCAAAGGCGTCGCGGTCGATTGCAAGTCTATGCGTGCCGTATTCGTTCACAGTGGCTGTCACTCCAGACGGCACAGAAGAACTGTCTACAAACATGCCGTCGTCGGTGTCCACGTCGTAGAAAATCTTTGTCATGTCGCCTTCGACGACATAGGGGTCGGCCGACGTTCCGCTTCCGCTAACAAGAGACGTGCAACTGCTGTCTTCCGCAGCCGAGCCGCCTCGGATGTATGTAACTTCAAAGAAGCCAAAGTAAACGTCAGTGTTGTCGCCCGCGCAGTGAACTCTGTTTGTACTGGTAACTCCGCATCGCCAGTTTTGGCCAAAGCTAATATCCTTCCATTCGGCGGACGTTCCGCCAAATGTGATTGTCCTAAGCGCGTCGCAATAGTAGAAAGCGTCTTCGCCAATGCTTACAATGCTTCCTGGTATCTCCACGCTGTCCAAGCCGCTGCAGTTGCTAAACAAGCCTGGCAAGACGCCCAGCATCCAGTCGGGCATCTTGAATGAATGCAAGGCCGCGCAGTACTTAAAGTACGGGTGGTTGTAATTATGCAAGGGATTTTCCGCTGCGGTGTCATAAACGCAGCTTGTGCCTGTCGCGTCAAGGTCTATTGTCACTCCGCTGCCGTTTTTCGAATATATTGCCTTGGCAACTTTTGCTAGCCCTTCGTCGCCATCCGTTATTATGACGCCAGAATCCATGCCCGGTCCTACAGTTCCAGTTACCTTTACTGAGTAGTTGCCGCTTGTCGTCAAGCCTTTGTTGATGTAATCCGCTACGGTTTCGGCGCTGTAGTCGATTGCAATCGGAATGTTGGCCTCGTGCGTCGCGCCAAGGAATTCCACGATAATTTTTAGCGTGTAGTTGTTGGGCGGCAAATCCTTTGCGTTGCCGGCAGTCTTGGCCACAAGGGTAAACTTTCGCGCGTCGCTGGCGTCTCTCGTGGCGTCTCTTACCTTGGTTCCGCCGGAGTACAGGGCCGCGCTGATGCTTACGGTCTTTCCTGTCGGGTCGTAAACGTTAGTCTCAGGCGTTCCTGATATTGTATAGAGCGTTAGAGCGCTGGGGTCAAGGAACATGTTGTTATACACCACGGGAGTCGTCGTGCCGGGCACTTTGCGCTTTCCGATACGGTCCTTTATCACAAATGTCTTTGTCGCGCCCGGATAAACGCTCGGCGCGCAGTCATTCCTAAGCGTCGGCGTAAATGTGTAGTCAGTCGCGCTGTAACTGCTGGCGCTGGATACCGCAAAGGAGGCCTCAACTCCGTTCAAGGCGATGCCGTAGCCGTTTTCGGCGACAAATACTTCGCCGGGCTTTTTGGCGTTTGTTGTCAGGTAGTTGTAGCCGCTTGTAAAGTTCTTGGACGCTCCAGCAACCGGCTTATACGAGTCTGTAAACGGAACGCTTACGCCGATCTTGCTTGCGCCGATGTTGCCGTCGATTGTTATCATCTTGTGCGAGGTTGGCGTCGCATCGCTATTTGTGGGAAGGTAAACATTGCTTTGAGTTGCAGCGCCAGTCGCGTAGTTGTCGTAAATCGTTGTCTTTACGCCGCCCGCGCCGCCCTTGATTGTAAGAGAGCTATTGGTATCAGCAGTATACATTTGATATATGCCCGCGCCGCCATTATACGACTCGTTGCCTGTAATAGTTACGCCTTCAAGAGTAAGGTCGCCCCAATACATCCAGATTCCGCCGCCATAGCTGGGAGCAGTGGGGCTTGGAACTCCCGCACTGCCTGAGACTCTAAGTTTGTTGCCTTTTATCGATCCGCCCTTAATATAAAGCTTTGCGCCGCTACCGTTAATGTAAATTCCACCGCCGTAGTACGAGAACGCTCCGCTCATTATCTCGGACACGCCGTTGTCAAGCACGTTGCAGTTGGTCATAGTAACGTCGCCAGCGCCTTCAATACAAAGTCCGTTTCCGCCTTGATTCTCCAAGCGCTTTCCGTTGTCGCGGATTGTGACGTCTTGCATCTCAACCTTTGCGTTTTTTATGTATATTCCCGCTCCATGGGCCGTATATGTGTCGCTGTTGTAAACGGAGCCGCCCGTGTATTTTACAGTGGTGCCGCTGTTTACTGCCATAAGGCCCGTTCCATTGCCTGTGGAAAGACTTTCTTTAGTCGCGTATCCGCCCGCAAGGTTAATGTTCTCAAGGACAAGGTGGCCGCCGTCAACGCGCATTACGCGGTGGACTGGCGCGCTGCCTGTATTGAAGGCTTCTCCATTGGCATCGATTGTTCGCGTTCCGCCGTAGCCGATTATGTTCACTGTCGCCGCCCAGCCCGATCCGCCAATCGCTATAAGCGATTTGTTTTCCGTGTCTGATCCGTCAGCCGTAAAGTCCGTTTCTGCTTCAGGATAAAGGTCTGTCATTACATAAATCGTGCAAATGCCATCCATTGGATATTCATTGTCATGTATTCCTTGTTTGAATGCTTCAACCGCGCATTGAACGGTCTTATAAGGCTGGGCCTTGCTGCCCGGATCGTGGTCGTCGCCAGTCTGGCTTATGTAGTAGACTGCGGGCTTTGTAACCTGAACATATTCAGCTTCTTTTTTAAGGCTTGTGATGTAATAGTCTTTGCTGGCCGTGGCCTGGATGTCATACTTTCCCTTGGGAAGCTTTAGCGTGGCGCTGCCGTTGGCCGTTCCAATCAAAGTGTCGTTTCCGCCAAAAACGCGCTCGCCGTTTATTTCTGTAATCGTGTAGTTTATCTTTACGCTTCCGCAAGGCCTGTCTTCGGCGTCTTTTCCGTTGTGAACGATGCGCAAAGTAAAATACATCGACTCTTCGTCGGCGGCGTATGACCTGCAGTGAGTCGCGTCTGTTCCCGATTCGATTTCCGCTCCGTCTTCCGCGTTAAGCAAAATCGGAGGAGTAAGGCGGGTGGCCTTGTTTGACGTTGTCATTCCGGCCGCAAGTCCCGCGTCGTCTTCCAGCGTAAAGTTGTAGGTAACTTCGCTGTCGCCGTAATAGCCGATTGTCTCGGGCAGGGTCATGTATTTAGGAACGTAGGCGCTCTGGTAGTCGGCCTCCGTTCCCGTAAAGACAAAGGCGTCCGGGTCGGTCGGGTTAAGGGCTTGCAAGTTGGCGGGCTTTGTTCCGCTTATGCTTGTGTCCTCGTCGTCAAAGCTCCACACACCGTCTGTGACAGTGGCTGTGTTATAAATCTTGTTGTTTGATACGTTAAGGTATTTTTTTGTTCCGTTTACGTAGAATGTGTGAACGTCAGTGTTTCCGCTGGCATCATAGCTGTTGGCAAATGAAGCTATCTTTGGAAGGTAAAAGCAAACTACATAATTGTCGTCTTCTGTCGCTCCGCCGTTGCTCTTTCGCTGAAAGCAGGCCAGCTGAACGCTTGGCGGCGGCGAGTCGCTGGAAATTTTCATCTTGTCAAAGACGCCAAATGATTTATGCGACACCGGGTGAAAGAGCTCAACTATCGGAGAGATGTCCGCTCCCAATGGATTTTCAAGCAAAAAATCATTGCTATATGTTATGTTTATTTTTGCGCTGTCGTTGGGGTCTTGCGCGATGGTCGCTCCCCAAGTCTCGGCAAAGTCTGCCAGTCTAAAATCTATGTTGCCGTCTTCAAAGCGGTACTTTTGCGGGTTTCGCAAATAAAAGGTTACAACGTGGTCTCCGCTTGCGGGAACGCAGTCAACGCCCGCCTTGTTCTTTACCGTGTCGTTTGGAGCGATTTCAAAAAGAGAAACGGCGGCTGTGCTTGTCATTTCCAAAAAGTAGCTGTTCACTTTATTTTGGAAAGATTTTTCGTCCAAGCCCAGGTTGCTGCAAGATGAGAAAGCAAGCGCTGTCGTGGCGGCAAAAAGCGCCGCAAGCTTTTTTACCAGCTTCATCCCGTTCCCCCTTAGAACTGCCAGCCCACGCCGGCGCTTGGCAACACGGCTCCAAAGGTCATGTCGCCAGGAATAAAGAACACAACAAAGTCAACGTTGGCTTCTACATAAAGCCGCTTGTACACAAAGAACTGCGCGGCCGCTCCCGCCATAAACGACGGGTTAAGGCTGGTCTGCGGATCGCTTTTGATGTTGTGGTCAAACTCAAACTGGTAGCCCAACATCGCCGTGATTCCCGCTCCAACATGGGCCTCTAGGCTAAGGCGCTTGTTAAAGAAGGGATGCGAGTAAGCAAGGTACACGTGGCCAAAGCCAAGGTTGCTCTTAAGGTTGTAGCCGTCCATCTTGGCGTTCATCCAAGAATAGGCCGCGCTTACGCCGAATCCCAAGTTGCCCCACTTTCGCTTGAACGGAAAGAATGTCAAGCGCGCGGTGGCGCTAAGCGGAAAGACTTTCTTTCCAAAATACTTTTCGATTGTGTCGTCAAACAAAACGATCGGGCAAACGTAGCCCGCCGAAAGGTTAAGGTCCATCCATTTTTTAAATCGGACGGTCAAAATGTTTCCGTTGTCGGGGTCGTTTGTAAGGCCTGACGCGTCGGTTGCGATAAGCTGGTACTTTCCTACGTCAAGGTCGTCCATGCTAAACTGGAACTTAATCTTGCGGTCGTTGTCGGCGTGCTCCAAAATCGCTTTTGGCTCAACCTCGCGGCCCTTGTCGGTTTTAAGAATGTAATCGGTAAACGAAAGGTCGTCGATTCCTTCTGACGGCATAAAAAGGTTTCGTCCGTCAAAAGTGATGATGCCGTCGTTGTCGTAGTCCAAGTAAATGTTAGAGCTAAGGTTGACTCCAACGCTCACTCCGCTTACGCGCGGCTTGTAGGCCTTGTAAATCGCAAAGTCTTCCCATTCAGACTGGGCCTTGGCTACGCCAAACAAGTTGTAGCTTATTACGCTGTAGCGGTAGTTGCCTGGCTGCAAGGCCGGCTCAATCTTTATTTGCGGAGTGTTGTCCTTTGTGGTCAAGCGCAAGATTTCGCTAAAGTTTCCGCGCCTGTCGCGCTGCTCGATGATTACTTCGTACTTTAATGTAAGGCGCTGGGTTTCGTCTTCCCATTCCAAAAGCTGCCAGCTGTCCTCGGCGTTGCCGCTTTCCTCTTCCTCTTCGGCGGCGGTTACTTCCTCTCCCTCGGCGGCCTGGTCCGTCTCGCCTTTTTTGGCGTCCTTTTTCTTGGCCTTTTCCTTTGCCTTCTTTTCCGCGGCTTTCTTTTCGGCCGCGGCGACGGCGCTTGATTTAACGGCCTTTTTCTTTTGCGACTTGGCAAAAGCGGCAGGGCCAATCAAGAGAAGAATCATTGCGGCTAACAAAAGGCGCTTAAAGTCCATAGGGGTTCTTGGCTCCTTTCTTTCCGCGCGCCTTTTTGGGGTCGCCTACGTCAACGGTAAAGTTTTGCGTCTTGACGGGGCTGCGCTGCAATATTTTGTCCACCTTTCCATCCTTGTTGGTGTCAATCTTTCTTACGGCTTGAACCGCGGCTTGGAAGGTTCCGTTCATCAATTTTTCTTTTATCTTTTCGTCCTCTACCGCAAGGAAGTCAAACTTGTAAGAAGTTCCCTTGACTTCGATTCGGGGGAGCAGCGGCTTTCCGCGTTTGTCGTTTACTTGAACCAAGTAATGGGTGGCGTCTTTTACAGCCGACCAAGCGAACGTAAAGTTGCGCGGATTTGTCTCAACCATCAAGTATTCGGCGTTCATCGTTCTTGGCGTTACGCTAAGCGAGCTGATTGAGTTGAGCGGAGCCACGGGCGTAATCTTAAAGCGGCCGATGTTCTTTACGTCGGTGTTGGAAATGTCGTAGCCGTCGCTTGTTTCCGCGTAAACGACAAGCTCGTAGTTGCCGTCGTCAAACGTGTCGGGCAGCTCGATGTTAACGTTGTACGGAGCCTTTGGCTTTCCTGTTTCAAAAGAAACTCCGTCGGGGTATCGCAAAAGCGGCGTTCTGTCTTTTCCGTCAACCTTGCTGATTACAATCTGGCTCTTAATCGGCTCTTCTACAGAAGACCAGCGAATGTTGAGCGGCTTCATTACGGCGTCAACGCCTTCCACAACAGAGTCGCGCGCCGGAGCGATAACGTCTACCGGCCTAATCTTTACAAGCAAGAAGTTTCCTTCGGCCAAGCGTCCGTTGCGGCGGCTGGCCTTGCCTTCGATGGCGTTGGCGCGTGCCTGCAATTCGTAGCGGTAAGAAGTTCTGTCAACAAAGCCGGGCGCGTCGTACATCGGGATTTCAACGCCAAGCTGGTACAAGTTGTCTTCGTAAACAAGCTCGCCGTCGCTAGACCTGTAAATCGCAAGCTTGTAAAAGTCCGCTCCGTCAACGTCCTGCCATCTAAAGGCGTAAGGACTGTCGGGATGGACGACGGCGCGGCCGATCGGAGCCAAAACTGTTGGCGCCGAAAGCTGCGGCAATACCTCAAACGATTTGGCCTGCGTGTCCAAAACCATTCCCGCGTCGTTCTTTGAATGTATTCTCCAATAGTAGCGCGCTTCGGCAAACGGAATCGACGAGGCGCTGTTGCCCACAACCTTTGCCTGGTAAACTATGTTGGTAAAGTTGGGGTTGGTTGAAACTTGCAATGTGTTGACAAAGTCGTCCGGAAGGTTTTTCTTCCAAGTGAACTTCATGTCGGCTGCGAATGTGTTGGCGACGCGGTAGCCTTCCTGCGGCTCGATTGCGCGCACAAAAAGCTTTCCTCTTTGCGCGTAGAACATTCGCTCTTCGCTGGGCTTTGACTCGTTTCCTTCGTCGTCAATTTGCGCTACGCTCCAGAACCATTTTCCTTCGCCCAAGCTTACGCTGGCCGGAATGACTTCCAAAAAGTTCTTGTTGGTCACTTGGTTGATCAAAGGACTGGCGGAGCGGCCTTCCTTAAAAATCTTTACGCGGTAAGAAGCCGCTTCGTTTTCGTTCTTCCAAGAAAAATGCGCGGGTCCTACTTCCGCGGAAATGTCCACGCTTCCGTTTGCCGTCGGAGACAACAACTGCGGAGCGGTAAGCTCGCCGCGGCGCTCTACGGTAAAGGTGTGGATTTCACTGGGAGCGGCAAGGCCCACTTTGTTTACTGTAAAGAAGGGCGTTACGCGCCAATAGTAAGTTCCAGCCGGCAAGGTCGAGATGATGCTAGACGTTGTGGCGGAGCGTTGGCTTACAATCGGCTGCCTCAGGTCTTCCCTTCTTGAAATTTCAAGCAAGTAAGAAGTGGCGTACTGGCTGTCCGACCAAATCAAGCGGACGGACGGAGTGCGCGTTCTATAATAGTAAGAGTATTCGTTTACAGGCGTAATCAATTCCGGCGTCGGAGAAAAAAGCGTTTGCAAGCGGCCCGAGGCGTTGCGTTCGCTGTTCCTTACTTCTGTTGTTCCCTTGTTCACTGACTGCAAGCGCCAGTACCAAGCGCCGCCTTCCAAGTCTACGGTAAGGTCGTTCAAACCGTTGGCGTAAATGCGGTGGGCGGGTTCGGCAAAATCTTTTTTGTCGCAAATTTCAAGCAGCAAGTCTTCGTCTTCTTCCAAGCGGACGGACTTCCAGCTAAATTTAACCGGCGTGGCCTTTCCTTCGTGGAACAAGAATTTTTGGTCGGGGCGCGGGCTCTTTACGCTAAGCGGCAAAGCCTTTACGCTTCCGTTTTGTCCAAGGATAACCGCGTCTTCTTGAGAAAGCGCCGTTCCTTCTACAGTCGCGCGTCCGTTAAGCAAGCGCAAGGCCACGCCTCCGCCCTGAACAGCGTCGCCCGCAATCTCGGCGGCCACTGACGCTCCCTGCTGGATTTCCACGCTGGTTCCGCCAACGCTAAAGCTCATTCCGTTTTCGGCTCCGCTAGAGTCGATTACCGCGGAACCTTCGGTCAACTCGGCGCCAAACGACTGGTCTTCGTGCAAGAAGACCTGGGCCATTGTGTTTTGGCTTAGCTCCATTTCGTTTCCGTCGGTAAAGTGAACGGTGGCTTCGCTAAGCTCGCCGGTGTGCAAAGTGTCTCCGTTGTAAACCGGAGAGTTTTGGACAAGTCGCGTCCACAAGTTGCGGTCGATGAATTTTCTTTGCGCGGCTTTGTATTTGAACGTAATCGTAGCGATCGGCGTTTGGTCCAAACGGCTCATCGCCATAAAGTATGACTTGCAGAAAAGCCAAATGTTTGCTGCCGCTCCCATCGCGCAAAAAAGCACGGTAAGGATGAACGGAACAAACAGAGAATTCTTGGAAAGGTGAAATCGCTCAAAGGCGACTGCGTCAGCTTGGCTTGACGACAGTTTTGTTTTCTTCTTCATTTAAATTCACCTTTTCAAAATCTGGAGTCGGAATGCCCAAGAGTTCTCGAACTTCCTTCATATTCTTTGGTCCGCGAGGTCCAACCGCGCGGGCGCAGTCCGGGTCAACCTTAAAGTCGGGATCCGAACCTTGGAAGAATTTTTCAATGTCAAAGCGCGGCATGTTTACTACGCCGTAGAAGTGCTGCTCGCCCTTTCCCTTAACTTCGATCGTAACGGGAATGCGCTCGACGACGATTTCGTCGTTGGCCAAATCGTCGGGCAACCTAAAGTGGTTTTCTTCGCAGCGGATGTAATCCATCTTAATAAGATTGTATGTGTCTTCGGTAATCAAGATGTCTGTGCCGCAAGGCTTGTTGGTGGCTTCGGTTCGGCTGGCAAAGTTTACCGCGTCGCCGATGGCGGTATATTCCATCTTTTCGCCGCCGCCCATAACGCCGGCTGTTACGCGGCCTGTGTTGATGCCGCAACCGATTTGGATGTGCGGCTTGTAGCGGGCGCGAGGCTCGTTGGCGTGCTCTTTAGTAAAGATCTCGGCCGCCTTGTTGTATTCCATAAGAGCGTAGCGCATGGCGATGATGCCGCGGATACAGTTGATGGCGTCTTCTTTGACATGCCTTGCGTGCTCGATTGTAAGCTCTTTCTTTTTGGGGTCAGTGTCGGGAAGCTTTTCAAAGCTAAGGTCGTCTTCGCGCAAGATTCCCCAAACGCCCATGATGGCGTCTCCTTCGAACTTATCGATGTTGCCGTGGCTGAGCGTAACGCAGTTAACCATGCGGCCCATGTAGTCGTTAAGGAAGGTGATGATTTCGGCGGCGGACTCTTCGTTAAAGCGAGCCTTAAAGCCGTCTGAGATTTTTGTAAAGCCGCGGATGTCGCTAAAGAAGATTGTGCAGTCCTTAAGGTGCGGCTCAAAGTCGATGGATTTAGTGGCGATCGCTTTGGCTACGCCTTGGTTGGTGAACTTGGCGAACGTGTTCAAGAACTCTTGCTCGTCGCGGGTTCCTCTGTTAAGAACGCCGATTTCGTCTCCGCGCTCAAAGTTAAGTCGGGAGATTACCGGAGTGTTAAAGTTTCCTTTTTGAATCTCGTAGGCCGCGAGCGAAAGTCGGCGCAAGGGGCGCGAAATCACAAAGCGGGCAAAGAACAAGATAAGGATGATCGATATGCAGAGGATGGCGGCTGTCAAGTAAAAGTTGTTTTTTGTAGCCGTTCTCGCTCCCTCAAGAACGTTGTCCAAGGGAACGATTGTCATGACAACGATATCCGCCAACGGAAGCTTTTGGTAGGCTCCGTAGTAAGGAACTTTCTTTGAAGTCTCCGCGTCGATGTCGTTAAAAGGAATCTGTCGCGCGCTGTCGTTGTTCTGGTTGTTGTCGCGCATTTCCTTTACAAGCGGATAATTCTTCATGCTTTCGCCGCGGATGATTCTGTCGCTGTCGGGGTGAACCAAAAGCTCGTCGCTGTCGTTGATCATAAAGCTGGTGTTGAGGGAACCAGTACCCAAAATCTCGGCAAGGCTTTCGGCGCTGAACGTAACGCAGCAAGTTTGGTCGCGTCCGTTCTCTTGGTACGGAATCATAAGGCACAAGGCGCTGCGGCCAAACAAGGGGCTTGCGTTGGCGGCGATCGTTTCGCCCGCGCACGAGCGGCGGATTATGTCTTGGTTGTCTCTAAAAAATTGTTCCTGAACGCTTTCGTCAATTTCGTTTGAAATGAAGAAGCGGCTGTTGACCATTCTTATGTCGCTGGAGTTGTTGCCCTCCACGCTGTCGGCTGACAAAACGTAGATTGAAGCGATGTCGGGGTTGCGCTCAAAGAAGAAGGATTGCGCCTGGCGCGAAAGGGCTGAGTTCCTTCCGCCCGAAACGACGCTAAGCAAATCCAAAAGCTGGAAAACGTTTGACCTTATCGTGTTAAGGCGTTCCTCGATCGAAGACGCGGAACGAGAGTTAATCGTAAGGTTGTTTTCCTCGGCGGTAAGGCGCGCGTCCTTGCTTTGGAAGTAGCTGTTAAGGAATGTTACTGTGCCAAGCGAGATGACAACAATAAGTCCAATAATGAGGGCAAGCGTGATGCCAATTGGATGCTTTACGCGAATAGACTTTTCGCCTTCAGACTTTTCTTTTTTCATAACTTTATTACACTATCCCCAACTTTACAATAATAACTAAACAATTTTAGCGCGGTTTTCTTCTATTGTCAACACTTGAACAAGGAACGCAAAGGGGATAGAATGGCGGCATGACGCTGGAAAAGCTGCGCGAGATGGTGGAAACCAAGCGCGAGGTCGAATTCGTTCACCAAAAGCAAAAATACCTCATCACCTACGAAAAGGAAGACGGCGCGGACGTTATCCAGCTGGGCCGCGAGTTTGAAAAGCCCCTGCGCTTTAAGACGTTCACCGAATTCATGGCCGAGGCTATGGTCGGAAACCATTTTTTGCGCGAATACATTCTGAGCGTTTAGGCGGCAACCGATGGCGGACAAAAAGGCGCAAGAAAACCCGGATTTTCTTACAAAGCAAATAATTACATACATTGGAAACAAACGCGCCCTTTTGGCCGACATTCAGGCGCAGGTTGAGGCCGTTCAAAAGGCTTTGGGAAAGAAAAAGCTTGTTTGCGCCGACCTTTTTTCCGGCTCGGGAATCGTGGCGCGGCTTTTAAAGCGTTCCGCCAAAAAGATAATCGCAAACGATTTGGAAGCCTATTCCTACATTTTGAACGATTGTTACCTTACAAATGTAAAGGATTTTCCGCAAAAAGAGTACGCTTCCGTCCGGTCAGCCATCCTGAACGCCAGCGCCCGCAAAAAAACGCCCGGAATCATCGCGCAAAACTACGCCCCGCAAGACGACTCCGACATCAAGGCAGGCGAGAGGGTCTTTTACACGCGGCAAAACGCGCTTTTGCTGGACACCTACCGTTCCCTGATAGACAGCGAATGCCCTCCAGACCTAAAAAAGTTCTTTTTGGCCCCCCTTTTGACCCAAGCGTCGGTCCACGTGAACACAAGCGGGGTCTTTAAGGGCTTTTACAAGGACAAAAACACGGGTCTTGGCTGCTTTGGCGGAGCGGGAAAAGACGCCTTAAAGCGAATTTTGGGCCGGGTGGAACTTGAGCCGCCGATTTTTAGCGCTTTTGACTGCCAGCGCGAACTGTTCCAGGAAGACGCGGAGGCTTTGGCCGCCAAATTGAAGGGCTTGGACCTAGCCTACCTTGACCCGCCCTACAACCAGCACCCCTACGGCTCCAACTATTTTATGCTGAACTTGCTTGTAAAGAACAAAATCGACGCCGAGCTAAGCCCCGTAAGCGGAATCGTCCAAAACTGGAACCATTCGCAGTTCAACAAGGCAAAGCTCGCGCTGGCCTCCTTGGAGAGGATCGTCGCGGCCTTAGACGCAAAATTCGTGATTATTTCCTACAATTCGGAAGGCTTTATCACAATGCCGCAGATGACGGCAATGCTAAAACGCTACGGCAGCCTAAAAACGGTCGAAATTCCCTACAATACCTTCCGCGGAAGCCGAAACCTCTCCGGCCGCGACATCCACGTAAGGGAATACCTGTTTGTGGTGAAAAAAGATTAAAAAACAAAAAAAAACGGCTCCCAGTTGCGGCCAGCATCACGGAACCGCTAGCTAGCGTCGCTACACGCTGTTTGCGCTTGTAACTATCCCACCTGCCGCTAGCGCGGCAGCGCAAAACAGAGTGTTTCCGCGATGCTGTCCGCGCCTTCGCGCCGTTTCTTGTTAACTAAAACTTTATCGCCCCAACCACTTATTGTACGCTTTATACGTAGTTTCCAGCAAGGTGTCCACGTCGGAATGCTGGGCCTTCCAGCCCAAAACGTCGGCGGCGTACTTGGCGCTGGCCACCAGGCTTGCCGGGTCTCCGGGGCGGCGCTCAACGTAGTCGGCCGGGATGGGCTTTCCGGTGATGCGGCGGGCGGCCTCAACCATTTCGGTTACGGTGGTGCCCTTCTCGCTTCCAAGGTTTACCGTAAGGCTCTTGTCGTTTTTGGCGATGTACTCCAAGGCCTTTACGTGGGCGACGGCCAAGTCGGTAACGTGAATGTAGTCGCGGATGCAAGTTCCGTCGCGGGTGTCGTAGTCGTTTCCAAAGATTTTCATTTTCTCGCGCATTCCGCAGGCAACTTCCATAATTATCGGAAGGAGGTTGGCGGGATTTTGCTCAAGGCCGTAAATCTCTCCGTCCACGTCATAACCGGCGGCGTTAAAGTAGCGCAGCGCGGCGAATTTGAGGCCACGGAGCTTTTCGTACCAAGCCATGAATTCTTCTATCTTGAGTTTTGTAAATCCGTAATAGTTTTCGGGGTTCTTGGGATGGGCCTCGTCAATCGGCAAATACTGGGGCTCGCCAAAAACCGCCGCGCTGGAGGAGAAGACCATTCGCTTGCAGCCATGCTCAACCGCGCTGTTGATGATGTTCAGCGTTCCGGTGATATTGTTTACAGAATACTTTTCGGGGCTGACCATCGATTCGCCCGCCGCCTTAAAGGCCGCCAAGTGGATAAAGGCGTCAAAGCCCTGCGCGAAGGCCCTGTCCAACTGTTCCTTTATGAGAATGTCTCCATGAATGAATCCGTTTTGCTTGAAGAGATTCTGGCGCAGGCCGCTAGAAAGGTTGTCAAAAACCGTAACCTTGTGCCCCTGCTTGTTCAATTCCTTTACTACGTGGCTTCCGATGTAGCCCGCTCCGCCAATAACCAAAACGTTCATAATTTGCCTCCGAATGATTGCATTTTTAGTATACGACAGTTCCAAGGAAAAAGCAAGGCAGAAAAAAAGGTGTTTTATGACATGAAATATACAAAAGTACAGATTTGTCTTGCAGACACTGTTTAAAATCAAGATTTTCTCTTCTGCCTTTCTTCAAGCAGAACTTGAATCATTTCGTCTTGAATGTCTTTTGGAGATTGAAGCAAAATTTCAGGATTATTTACAGCAATAACTCGACCATATTCGTTGAACCTGAAATAATCCTTATAGGTTTGATTGCAATAAGAACATTGCGGAATTGTATTGTCAAGCGTTAATGGAAGCCGAGGATTCATGTGTCCTTGTTGCAAAGAGACGACTGTTCCATCCCGAACATCCTTTTTACCTTCTTCAATTCCGCAAGTGGCACATCTATTGTCGTAAGCCAGCTTTAATTGGTCAAAGTTTTTTGCCGCAAGTCTTCCCGCTCTTTTTAACGCGGCTCCAATCACTTTAGGATTTGGCATTTCCAAAGACACAAGATAGTGGTATCCGCTCGGAACTTTTATATTCACATCAGGAATTTTCATTCCCTTATTCAAAACATTCCATCCTAATTGAGATCCCAAATGGCGAACCTGTTGATCAAGAGCGGCTCCAGGAATGAGAGAACGAACGAAGGCCGAAACAGCGTCTTTATGAACAAGCTTCTTTGCGTATTTACATAAAAAAATTAACTGGAGTTCCTTGCCGTCTAACCGAGTGACAAATTCTGAATCTGGCAAAGATTCATATTTTTTCAATTCTTCACTATTCCAAAGTGCTTTCACGCCATATTGATGCAAACAAGTATCATAAGCGGCTACAATCTTATTGTGTAACGCGCGAATTTCTTTATTGGAGAGTTGAATGCTTTTTTCATCGGAAGCTTCTATGCGCTGAATCTCTTGCTTTTTGCCCATGAAACATCTCCTTTCTTCAAAAATGAAAAAATATGAGCGATTATATCAACAGTCCAACCATTTCCAATTATTTCGTTGCGTTTTTGCTTCGACACACCTAAAACATTGGTATAATTGTCTGGCAAAGTTTGCAAGCGCTCGCATTCCAATACAGAAAGTCGGCGAATATTATAGTTGCCGTTAGAAAGTTTTGTTTTATATTTACCGTCAAGAATTCCGTTTTTAACGGTATGCACGCCATTTTTATTTTTTACAAAAAGCAATGTTGCGCAAGATGAAGTCACCATGCTTCCACGCGAAAGCGCACAGCCTTTGTCTTTTATTTGAGAAGCGTTATAAGCATTAAATCTTTCCGGAATATAACCATATTTCTTTATCATTCTAGGGAAACTTCGTTGAACAGTCAAACAGTAGAAAACATCAGACCTGTCCGCATCATCGGAAAGAATATTTTCCAATAAAACATTTTTGTCTGTTGGCTGGACCACGTTTGGAATGTTTGTCCAATAAAGCCTAGGACGGTTTTGAGCTGAAAGAAGAGAACTGTTTATTTGAATCGGCTCAACGCCTATGTTCTTGGTTATTATTGACTCCCATTTTTTTGCCATCACAACATTTTCAAGCAGAAAAAAATCAGGATTTATTTCTCTCAAAAGCCTAACATATTCCCAAAAAAGATAAGATTGTCCTTCAAAAATTGACTTTTGGCTTTTTAAATTTAGATATTGCCTCAAATCTTTAATTTCAACATTGCCAGAAAGCATCCCGTTCGCATATCCGATTGAACTAAAATTAGTACAAGGACTGCCGCCGATTACTAAATCAATATGACCAACATTGAAAGTCCCATTCTGTGTACGCAAAATTCCTTTTTCATAAGAAACTTCACAAATATCACCAATTTCAATTATATCCGGGAAGTTATGTTTTGCGACTTTGATTGCGTTTTGTTCTATTTCGGAAGCGTAATAGGAATCAATCTGCATTCCTATTTTTTCAAGAGCAAGACGACCACACCCGATTCCATCAAACAAACTTAACACTGTCATCGCTCTTTCCTCCCAATTAGAATCCATTCAAATATATAGTATTATCTCCCCGCTGTCAAGTTTTTTTTGCAAAATTTAAAAAAAAACAAAAATCTCCCCATATAGAATATTTTTCCATTTTGCGCTAGAATATCAATTCTATGAAAAGAAGAATATTTTCGCGCTCCGCTATCGTTTTTGCGGCATGCGCGCTCGCTTGCGCCTTGATTTTGGCCTCTTGCCACCGTTCCATCGGACACTCTGTTTTGCTTTGGGACATTCCGCAAAACAACTTGCAGGACGGACAAATC
>JAEEGJ010013920.1_pt1 | contig 19300 bp, 14 predicted proteins | sample 8958761 | NCBI WGS metagenome assembly JAEEGJ01 (sample SAMN16246546, study PRJNA631951) | gut metagenome | biome: gut microbiome; feature: rumen; material: RS-attached | host: Bos | place: Iran: Karaj | collected 2018-10 | reverse complement strand
AGGGAAATTTGAATGAAATGAAAAAAGGCTCCCGGTTGGAGATCTGATAAATAAAGAAACAGATGATCATGAATTGTGCTCTTTTTATGAACAGTCCTCACCTCTGCAACTATTTTTTCCTGAGTATATTTCGGTAATCGTCTACAGTAATACCCATATACTTCTTGAACACGGTACACAGATGACTCTGTTTCTGTTTGTTTGCACCTGCTCGAAAAAAATCACCAGAATTAATGGCATAATGCTCTTGTTGATGTATACCGTATTCATATCCTGCATGATCGGCGGTATGATAAACCAAAAGTAACGAAGCATGGCTGTCTAAAGGTAGCATCAGGCGGTCACAGCGGCACAACGTGAGGTTTCCCGGATAATTTCCGCCGGGTCCGTCACTGCATAAGAGTAAAGAAAGTGGAGCTCATAGGCGCATTATGACAAATAAAAGTGAAATTTCCGAAATAATCTATCAGTTAAACAATGTTCTTCTGGACAAGAGTCTGGTTATCAAACTGACCATGACCTGTCTGCTCGCCCGCGGGCATCTGCTGCTTGAAGATCTGCCGGGCATGGGCAAAACCACTCTTGCCTCCGCGGTGGCACAGCTCATCGGACTTGACTACAAGCGCGTTCAGTTCACCTCCGACATGCTCCCGGCAGATCTGATCGGTATGTCAATCTTCGATCAGAATAAAAAAGAATTCAGTTTCAAGGAAGGCCCGGTATTCACCCAGCTGCTGCTTGCCGATGAAATAAACCGCGGCAGCTCCCGCACCCAGAGTGCGCTGCTGGAGGCCATGGCGGAATACCAGGTGTCCGTGGACAAAATCACCTATAAACTGCCGCAGCCGTTCTTTGTAATCGCCACCCAGAACCCTCAGGATCAGAGCGGAACCTTTGTTCTTCCGGAATCTGAACTGGATCGTTTCACCATGAGACTTGAAATCGGCTATCCATCCCGCGAGGCGGAAAAGCTGATGCTTCAGAACGCCCTGCAGAAGGTTGAACTAAAACCGATCCTGTCGGTTAAACGTCTGCTTGAAATACAGAACGAGGTAGATCAGGTTAAGGTTTCAGACACCGCCATGAATTATCTGCTGGATCTGGTAACCACCTCCCGCAATGCGGGAAAAATCCCGAATCCGCTTTCACCGCGTGCATCCAAGGCTCTGCTTGCCTGCGCCCGCGCCTGGGCCTATATCGAACAGCGCAGTTACGTTCTTCCGGACGATCTGCAGGCGGTATTCCCGTATGTGGCGGAGCACCGCATGCGACGCGGCATCGGTGCCATCGGAAGCAACAACAGTCTGTCCCGCATGATCCTGGAAATTGCCGAGCCGCTTAAATAACATGTTTGATCGTAAAAAATTTGTCAGCAAAGTTACCAGGCATCTGCACCGCAGACAGACCTCTCCCCACACCGTAAGCTATGCAGACATCCGTCTGTATCCGACCACGGCGGGATTCCTTTACTTTTTATGTATTATCGGTCTGTTTCTGCTGGGTATAAACTATCAAAACAACTTCGTGCTGATCATCTGCTGTATCATGATGGCGGTAATCCCCTTTGCACTGCTTGACACCTACCGCAATCTGAGAGATCTGCGGTTGGAGGCCATGCCGACCGACCGGTTCTTTGCCGGACAGTCGGTAAGATTCAGACTTCATGTTGATTCAGACAAAACCCACTATGCCGTGAAAATAACCCCGACCGATGAGCAGGCCATTGAGGAATTCCACGATATCCTGAACGGCGGCAGTGAAATCGGCATCACCTTCCATCCGGACAGCCGCGGCTATCTCAAATCCGGAGGCTATGCCATAACCTCGGTCTATCCCCTGGGGATTTTCTGCGCCCACTGTGTGATCGACTTCGGACAGCAGACACTGATCTACCCGCGCCAGCTTACCGGACTGTATCATCTGAGCGAAGCCGCCTCGGAAAAATCATCCCGGGTATCCCACAGCAGCAGTTCGGTTAAAGGAATGGACGAACTTGCCGGCCTGAGACCGTACCGTCAGGGGGAACCGCTTTCGCTGGTGGCATGGAAACAGCTGGCACTGCAGCGGGGACTGATGGCCAAGGATTTTACCGCCACCGTTGACGACAACGAATACCTTGATATCGATCAGATTGCCGGCTCCCTAGAGGAGAAACTGTCGGTAATGACCTACGCCTGCATGCAGCTTACCTCGGCCAATATGGTTTTCGGATTAAAACTCGGTTCAGACATCCTGCCGCCGTCACAGGGGGCGGAACACTGCACCAAAGTACTGGAGAAACTGGCACTCTATGGCAAATAACACCAATCAGGCAACCTACCAGCATCAGCGCAGAACTCTTTTTCTGATCTGCCTCGGTTTCTTTTTCTCGATTATCCTTCTGTACAAGGTTCTCAATCCCGTGGTGATCATAACCTGCCTCGGGATCATTGCCATCCGCTACGGGGAGGTCAAAAGAACCATCAGCGAACATCCGGCCTGGCTCAACAACCTGCTGTCGGTTTTCATCATTGCCACCATCGTGGCACTGCTGACCCTGTACGGATTCAGAACCTACCTGGTCAATGCATTTATCAATCTGCTGGTGGGAAGTATCGCCCTTAAATTTCTGGAAATCCGCCAGGAAAGAGATCTCAACATCCAGGTGATCGCCCTGTTCTTCCTCTCCTCCCTGACATTTGTATTCAGCTACGACTGGTACATGCTGCTGTACATGATGCTGTGTCTGATTATCGACTTTGCAGCGCTGATGTCCCTGTCCGCCTGCCGGCCGCTCAGACATCTGTTTAAATACTCGGTAAAAACCGTTCTGATGGCGGTTCCTCTGGCCGCAGTGCTGTTCGTGGTGCTTCCGCGTTTCAACCCTTTCTGGCAGATGCCGAACGCCACCCAGCACCAGACCGGTCTCGGTGATGAAATCGGTTTTGCCAGCATCAGCGAACTGCTGCAGGATCACTCCCTTGCCTTCCGCGCGGTCTTTGACGGAAAAATCCCGCAGGAGCGCTATTTTAAAACCATGGTATATCCTCAGTTCGATCCGATAAAACAGGGCTTTCTCATTCCTAAAGATCTGTGGAGATATGAGCGTTCCCTTACCCCGTTTGCCCGACAGAAACTCAATGAAAGACCTGATTTTGCGGGGACTATGGGCACCATCTACAATATCTATATGGAGCCGAGCAACCGCCGCTGGATCCCTTCACTTGAAATATCCACCTCTCCGAATGAGAATATATTCCTGACGCCGTACACCGTATGGATGGATAAATTTCCGATCACCCAGCCGAAGTCCTTTGAATTTAAATATATAACCGAGGAATATTTCTACAACCGTTCGGTACCCTTTGACCGCGCAACCGTAAAAGTACTGCTGGATACCGGATATCACTCCGCCAATCCCCAAACCAGGCAGCTGGTGAAGGAACTGCGACAGGAGGCGGGGAACGATGATGCCAGATTTGCGCAGCTCATTCTGGAGTATTTCAGAAAGAACGGGTTTACCTACAGTCTGAAACCGCTGCAGCTCAATCCGTCGTCACCGCATATCTACGATCAGTTCCTGTTTGTCAACCGCAACGGGTTCTGCAACCACTACTCCTCCGCCATGACCTACATGCTCCGTCTTGCCGGCATTCCCGCCATGACCGAGGGAGGTTATCTGGGAGGGGAAATTGTCGAGGACGGCAATTATGTCATTGTAAGAAATTCCGATGCCCATTCCTGGGTCAGCGCCTACATCGACCATCACTGGCAGAGGATAGATCCGGTCAGTGTAATCGAGCCGGATCGCATCAACAATGCCTTTTTAAATATGAGGGCACCTGCAATCACCGAATATGCGCAGACCGGGGTATATCAGAATCCAGCAGTTAAATGGTTCAGAAATCTGCTGGAGGCCATAGAATTCAAGTGGAACATGACCGTACTCAACTATAACTTCGATGACAACAGCGGTTTTATTACCAGGTTCTTCCGCGAGAAAACCATTCTTGCCGTCATCTGTCTGCTTCTGTCCATGTCCGTTATGGTTTATTTATCCCTGAGACTGGCTAAACTGTTCTCCCGCAAAAAGAAAACCGATCGGGCTCTGGTTCAATATCTGAGATTTATCTCCCTATTTAAAAAGCTCGGGCTGACAAAACGCCGTTATGAAACTCCGGAACAGTTCAGTGCCGTGGCAATCAAGGTGTTCGGTGACTGTGAGCTGACGAAATTATTCAGGGAAGCCGGCACGGTTCTTTCAGATCATCTCTATGCGGAAACAATTGGAGAGAAAGAGGCGGAAAAGAAACTCAAGGTTATTTTTAACAGTTTCTGTAATGCTGTGAAAAAATACAAGGGGAAGAGGAAAACGGTCTGATATACTAATAAAGGGGAAAAGAGAGGGGCATCAGAACTGTTTTCTGAAATAATCAACTTCAGAACTTTTTCATTCAATGTTCACGTGGTTCACGGCGTTGCTGTTCCATTGCACCCGTGGACAACATAACATCAAAGATGTCACATCTTCTAGCTATATTCATAAAACCTACGGTGACATCAGTAAACATCCTATACGTTCTCTATGAATTCATCGGTGTAACACTAGATATCGAAAATCTTCACACAAAACAGCGAAAGGCCCAAACTCTTTGTTTTGCGTTCAAATAAGATATGACTCAAAATACACGTTCGTAACAAATGTGATAAATTCACAATTAAGAGCTATTTTGTGATATTTGTTATACCGTACACGCTTGAGATTGTTAATATTTCACAATATAATAAAATACACTTGCAACATAATGCTATTGTCACGAAATATACAATTGCAAACATAACAAAGTTAGTTTTTACTACAAGAAGGCGGAAAAACAATGTTAATAGGATTTTCAGTCTCAAATTTTCGTTCCTTTAATTCACCACAATCCATTTCCTTTAAGCCATCTAAAATTTCCCGCCACAAAAAACATGTATGTGAAATAGCTGGAAAGAAAGTTCTAAAGAGCGCTGTCATATATGGCGCAAACGCCGGAGGAAAAAGCAATCTCATCAAAGCTATAGATTTTTCAAGAAACATCATATTAAACGGTGTCGACAGTGCCAGTCTCAGCAAGATGAATTTCCGAATTTCCTCTAAAACATTTACTATCCCGGGAACATTCCAGTATCAGCTCATAGCCGGAGAATATGAGTATTCGTATGGTATTGCTATTTCATACTCCAAATCAGAAATAATATCAGAATGGTTGGTAAGAATTGATAAAAACAAGAATGAGTTTGTTATATTTGATAGAAATGTAAATGAAGATCAAAAAAGCATTGTAGAAACAGATATCAGCGCCAAACAGTTTAAGGATTCAGAACGAATAAGAATTTATTTTGAAGATTTCAGCGAAAATATATCCGACACACTACGTAAAAAGACTATGCTTTCAGATCTTGCAACTCGAGGAAGCCATAAAGATACCATATTGAACGAAATAGTTGCTGTATATGAATGGTTTAAAAAAATTTTGATTCTTTTTCCTGAATCTAAATATATCCGTATTAACGATATGGCAAATGATTCACAGAGAGATTTCTTTCGTAATGTCCTTCAATATTTCGACACAGGAATTGATGAATTAAAATCGCAACAGAGAGGCATGGATCTTGACAAACTTTTTGAAAATATCCCTCACGCCAATGCAGAACAGTTAAAAGTTCAGATTTCAAATACTGCAGGACAGCATCCATTTGATATAAGGATCGATAACCAGCTTGTAACCTTAAGAAAAGACGAAACAGGAAATATCGTATACAACAAGCTTATGTTTGACCACGGAAACCCTGACGATCCTTTTGATTTGACAGACGAATCTGATGGCACCAGACGTTTATTCGATTTCATTCCACTTCTTCATGAGATAGGTAGCAATCATGTTATCTTAATCGACGAGATTGACCGCAGTCTTCATACTTCACTCGTCAGGAAATTTTTTGAAATATTTTTTGAAAAAACAGAAAGAAATAACAGTCAGATTATTGCGACAACTCACGATGACAACATTATGGATCTTGATTTGTTCAGACAGGATGAGATCTGGTTCGTAGAAAGACAGCCGGATCACAGTTCCTATCTTTATTCGCTCAACAAATATAAAGCAAGATTTGACAAAAAGGTCAATAACGATTATCTTCTCGGGAAATATGGCGCCATTCCGCAGTTTCAGAAAAAACAAGAACTTGAGGTTATAAATGGTTAACAAATACCGGCTATCATCAAAAAGCTATGACCGCGAAACACCAAATGAACAAATAACACCCAGGAAGATTTATTTCATTTCTGTCGAAGGAGTTGCCACAGAAGTTGAATATCTTCAAGGATTATCAGATTACCGAACGGAGCTGGGTATCAACGCTCTTGTCAATATTGAAGTTCTGAGACGAAAAACCAAAGATGGATACAGCGCACCGGAACAAGTAATAGAGTTACTCGAAGAATACCTAAGTCTTCGTGAGGCTGGAAATAATATTTTTCCTGATATACCAGATGAGATCAAAAACAACTTCTCTCCGGATTTTATCCAACTCTATATTGAAACTCCGGAATCTATCAGTCCTAAAGAACGGAATAGATTTGAACTGGCATTAAGAAAAACAGGTTATGATCTGGCATACAGAAAATATCTATCAAAATATACCAGTAATTTGGATGAATTCTGTATTTTGATAGATAGGGATGCAGGTTCTCATTCTTCGGAAGATATGAACTTTATTCTGCAATATTGCAAAGAAAAAAATTACCGCTGTTTTATTACAAATCCGTGTTTTGAGTTTTGGCTGTTGCTCCATTTTTCCGATGTTTACGAGGAATATTCAGATCAGCTTGACTTGATTCGGGAAAACAAAAAAGTTTCAAATGCTCATACATTTGTGAGCAACGAGCTGTCCGTAAAAGCTCATCACGGAAAGAAAGGTATAGCTTTTAAAGAAAAGTACCTTCCACATATCGAAGAAGCAATTATCAGAGCATCCAAATTTGCAAGTGATAACGAAGCATTAATAACAGATATTGGCTGTAATATTTGGATCCTCATTAAAGAAATGCAGTCTTTTGATAGGTGAACAATTCCGGCTCCCATAGAAAACGGGACCACAGCGTTGGCAACAGTGCTGCATAACTCAATGCAATAACTATCCTAATAAACTTTCTTCAGCAACTCAAACAGTTCACACATTTGACAATTTTCCCAGGGAACTGCCTTAACCATGGAATCAAGAGTGACAAAAGCTCTATCAGGATAGATCACCGAGATCACAACTCCTAGTTTAGCCTTAATCTTCTCTCTTGTCTTTTGCAAATAACATTCTGATTTAAACTCGTCAATGAAGATTCTAGACTGCTCAACAACCGATTCTTGCTCCCTACTCTGCTTTGCAATTTCATCAACAATAAACGTTTCTAAAGTTCCAAAGCTATCCATGGGGGCCAGCAGATATGCCACCTGTACTTTTACAGCATTAGCAAAATCACTGTTAAATTCAACCATGGACCATTGATTGGCAGTCAGAGATTCAGCGAGTAACCGTTTACCCAGGGCTGAACCGATAGCACTCTTAATTCCTCTTAACCTATCGCCGGCCGCTGACTCATCGTCGTAATCGGTCAGGACAACCACACTGTCGATCAAATGTTCTCTTGTTTCTCTGTCAAAGATACGGGAAATTGCTTTAGCAAAATTATCGAAACCTCTGACCTGCTGTAGTTCGTCAAATTATTTGATCTTTTATTCTTCAAATTATTAGGATGCAAAATCATCATATTTACGGCATGCTTCTGTTCACTGTTGTTGAGCTTATATTCTTCACTTTATCAGCACTAAAAATCATCAAATTCTTTGTACGTTTCTGTGCAGTATTGGAGATTGTTTTTTCTTCAATTTATCTGCTCTTCATACATATTCCCGCCCAAATCAGCTATAATCTCTAAAAAATAAATATCGAGTTCCTCACAAAATGATTTCAGTAATCGTTCCCATATACAATGTAGAAAAATATCTGCCTAAATGCCTGAACAGTCTCATAAATCAAACCTGCACAGACGTTGAATTTATTCTTATCGATGATGGCTCCACCGACAGCAGCGGCAAACTAGCCGACAGTTATAAAGATAGAGATCCAAGATTCCGGGTTTTTCATACCGATAATCACGGTCTTTCCGCCGCCCGAAATTATGGAATCGAACATTCCAAGGGCGAATGGCTGATGTTCGTCGACAGCGACGACTGGGTATCGCCTTCATTCTGCGAAACACCGATGAAAGCGGCAATTGAATACAATGCAGATCTGATAGATTTCAGAGTTAACTCGGTAAAAAACGGTAAAATCCACCCGGATGAAACAGACAAAATTCCGATAGGTATTATTACTTTTGAACAGGCAATGATCCATGCCAACATTTCAACCTGGAACAAACTCTACCGGAGGAAATTATTTGAAAATGTCAGATTTCCGGAAGGCATGGTATACGAAGATGTCGCAACCACCCACCGTCTGCTCCACAACGCCGGCCGGATCGCACTGCTCCACGATCATCTGTATTACTATGTATTCAGGGAAAACAGCATCTCTCACGTCCGCTCTCTAAAAAATAAACGGGACGGTTTTCTCACCTGTCTGCAAAGGTATAACGATTTAATCAGCTACGGCTATTCCGGGTATGACAATGAACTTCTGCTGTGGTCACGGACCATCAGTTACCTTATAGCTGCAGAACCGGACAAAGATCAAACATACCGGAAAGCGGAGGATGTTCTAGCCTCCTTCAGTAAAATTCCGAAAACTCATGAAATAGGCAAGAAAATAATGTTTGCAGTCTGGAAAACAGATAAAAGACTCTTCAACTGGATCTGCAGAGTTTTTGCCCGGAGAACCTCACAATAACCGCTCTTTCAACGCAGTCACAGCTGATCTTTTTCGCCGAACTGCGCTGCAAGATCAGCATCCACAATTTCCTCGCCGGTTCTGTGTTTAAGCTGCGCCTTTGAAGCATCACTCAATCCGTTGGCAATCACGGCATTGCGATCACAGGTACTGCAGCGATCCAGTTCATCCCCGGTTACTTTCCCGTCCCGGTAATCACAGCAAATTTTATTTTCATACATACTGTAGGGTCTGGAGCAGAACAGACCTTTGAATTTATGTTTTATAACCCACCAGGCAGGTTTCCATATATATTTGCGCATGGCAGGACTTGCAGATCCGATCATCCAGCACTGCCGGCCGCAGTGTCTTACCTTTGCTCTTACGCAGTCGGCCTCGGGACTGTTCCACAGTTCATCCCAACTCTGGGTATTCAGATTTCCCATGACTTCCTTGTCTTTGGTTCCGTTACAGGGCATGACATCACCATACGGATCAATAAAAAAGGTATCAAAGGACATATTGCATGGAAGCAGTCTCGGCTGACCGTATATATAATTGATCAACCCGTGATTAAAATATGCCCGGAACCATTTTTTCGGACTTCTGCTCTTGAGCTGTCGGTTGATCAGATCCTCAAAGTCTTTAGCCACTTTCGGCCGATCATGAATTATATTTTTCGCTTCAACGAAATAAAATGAATTATGCACACTCGCCGTTGCGAACTCCATATTCATCCTATCCGATAGATCATAAAGCGCAACCAGTTCAGCGGAATTTCGATCCTGTACTGTCATTCCGAACCCGACATCCTTCAATCCCATTTCCCGAAGTTTTTTCAGAGTCTGATATCCCCGCTGATACCCGTTTTCAAGTCCCCTTATTTCATTATTGGTCTGCTCAAGACCTTCAATGGATATACGGATGCCGATCTGCGGAAACTGCTCTGCAAGAGCAACAATGCGTTCGGTAAAAAAACCGTTGGTGGAAATTACAATGCGATCAGACAGTTTGTACAGCTCCCGTACAATATCCGGCAGATCTGATCTGATGAAAGGCTCCCCTCCGGTGATATTGGTAAAATACATCCTCGGCAGTTTTCTGATGGTTTCTATACTAATCTCTTCATCCGGCTTTGATGGCGCCTTGTACCGGTTGCACATGGAACAGCGGGCATTACAACGGTATGTAACAATCACAGTGCCGTTTAACTTCTGATCTTTACGAGCCATAGCTTTTCTATTCCCCTTTCACATATTCTCCAATTCTTTTACCCATGCTTTCACGGGAAAAACAGGATAAAAAGCTCTCCCTTGCCTGCGGGATAATATAATCAAATCTGCCCTCTATCACAGAAGTAACCGTTTTTCTGAAATCATCCTCATTCTTATCCACTGCTATTGCGTTTACCTGATCTTCGATATACATTTCCGCCAGCGTACTCGGTCTGGATACAATGTTGATCTTTGAAAGTGACATCGCAGTAAGAAGAACTGTATCACCTGAAGCAATATTTCCATCATCAAGACATAGTATATTTGCACGGCAGTTGCTGATCCAGCCGTACTGTTCATCCGCGCCGACATCATTTCTAATCACAACATTTGGATTGTCTGTCTTTTTCAAATAAACATCACTGATGATCACCAGCGGATAATCAATCCCCTTCCATACCTCAAGCAGAAAATCATAATCACGGTTTGAGCGGCCGATAGCCAGAAAATATCCGTTTTTATTAAATCCTGCCGGTGTTTCAAGAGAGGCACAGCGGCTCATTTCATCCGTGTTCCCGAAGGGTACCGTAATCACCCGGCTTCTGTCGAATCCAAGTTCGCAGCAGACCCTGTCGGCATACTTCGGTGAGGGAATATGAATAAAGTTAATCACCCCTCCGGCCAGGCATTTTTTCATAAACCGCAAATAAATTTTTCCGATCAATCCCTGCTTTTTCTTATAGGTATAGTTGCAGACTATTATTCTGCATCTGCTCTTAACATGAAAAAGATTGCAGAAAAAACCGAAGGTCAGGCCGTAGAACTGCTGCCAGCAGATTATATTTGCAAATCTGTTCCGGTGAAGAAAAAGACTGAATCCGCCTTTGAAATAATTAATAACTCTTCTCAGATCTCCAAATTTACCGTTTCTATGTAAATTAAACCTTATGTTTTCGCGACGCTGAACCAGTTCAAACGGGACTGCTGAAGTATGATTCACTCCGTTTTGAAATGGAATAATTTCCTCATTCTGCGCATCATGAACTATTATATTTTTTTTCAATTCCATATTTTACTCTTCCCCGAGTGCATGCAGCATACAGTCCCTTTCCTTTACGTTTGTCGGGCCGATCACATGATTGCTCGGTAACGCGCCGTTGTAACCAGGCGTATCCGGCCTTTCACCATCAGATGAATACCTTCTGCTGTACTTTTCTACCGGTTTAAAATCAGCAGAACCCAGCAGCATGCCCAGCCAGATGGCAAAAGGCAGTGCCGATGGATGAACAAAAGCTGACGCGGCACATGATTCAATCAGAAGAAAGCCCATAACTCCGAGTGCTGACGAATAAAAATGAGGACGGGATGATTTCAGTAATCCGATCTCTTTAAACAGTTGCAGGATCGCGGCTGCATACAGCAGCAGCCCCGGATAACCGGCCTGCCCCAGGATCATCGGCCAGAAGGAGTCAAACATAAAATCATAAAAATCCTCACTCAACCCGTATACCGTATTCAGTCCGTATTCATAGTACAGAGGGGAATAATAAACTGAAGAAAAGAAAGAGCCGTAGGTACCCGAACCGGCCCCGAACGGGAAATGATCATTTGCAATCTGAAAACTCTTCAACAGCAGCATAGATCTCGCCGAGTCACCTTCAAGTTCAATAAAGTAGAATTCAATCTGCCACCAGCCTGCCAAAACAACAGGAGGGATCAGCAGGAGCATATGTTTAACAGACAGTCTGTTCCTCTTTCCTGAGGAAAGAAAGCAGATTGCTGCAAAAATGATCACATCCGCAACCGCCTTGCTGCGCAGTGACGTACACAAGGTGATCATCAGAAGCACCATATAAAACAAACTTCCTCTGACAAACGGTCTTATTGCAATCAGCATAACCGCCAGCAGTGAGCAGCACCCGACCAGCACCGTCGGATGGGCGTAGAACAGCGAGTTAGAGCCGATCCCGAATCTGTAGTCATAGTAATGAAAAATACCGGCCGTCATATTCAGCACAGATAATATAAAGAAAGACCAGGTTATTATCTTGATCTGAAGATACAGTTTCCCCGCATATTCTGCTATATCAAAATTTCTGAACACCCTCATACCGAAATAAAGGCACAGCCAGAATTTGGCACACAGAAGTAAATCAGGCAGTGCCGCTTCAAAAAACGGCTGATAGCTGTATATGCAGGTTCCGGCAAGACAGCAGCACAGAAAACCGAAAATATAAATATATACTCCGGCATACTTCAGAGCGGTTTTTCTGCGTTTCAACAAGTTCAGCACCCACAGCGGCAGCGCAGTCAGAGCAATGAATTCATCTGCATATTTCCAGAAGGGAACAGCCGTGGTGATCTGATCACCGAACAGAAAGGTGTAAAACAGAAAAATAAAAACTAAATATTTCCCGCACATTTTACCGTGCAGTTTTTGATCTCCGCCTGCCACTCTCTGTCTGCTCACCTGTACAATCTCCTGATACCCGCATTCAGCACTCAGGCTCTGATCTTCGTGCGTCTTTGCACATACCGGTGATACAGTCCGGCAAGTGCTGGGATCCAGTGATTTCGTCCCATGACGGCATAAAAAAAGAACAGCAGAAGCTGGACTGTCAGACCTGCGTAACCGTCAGTGTATGCAAGCAGTGAAACCGTTATCATAACTGCACATCCTGAAATGAATTCTCCGGAAAAAATCCGGTACCTGAGGTATTTTCCCGTATGATACAGTCGAAACAGAAACATCCCGAAGAAACTCAAACCGGTGGCAAATGCCGCACCGTGAATTCCCCACTGCGGGATCAGTAACAGATTTAAACTGACATTGACAGCAGCCCCGAATATACTGGAAAACAGATATCCCAGACTGTCCTTGTGAAGCATATAACTGGTGCCCATAAAACCCGACAGTGCCAGAAAAACAAGCCCTGCCGTTAAACAAGGAACATATTTCCAGGCCTCATAATACTCTTCAGCCACATAAAACCTGAGAAAATATTTGGAAAAGGTAATAATCACAATTGCAACCAGCAGGACAAAGAAGGCAAGCTTCTTCAGCACTGAATTGTTGTATTCTGATTCATCCCCCGCCCCGCTGGCGCGGATCGCCGAATACCCCCAGGCCTGATTGAAGATCCCTGTGAAGATCGATACCAGTGTTGGCAGTTTATAGGAAACCGCATATATGGCATTTGCTGAAACTCCAATCATTCCGGCAACCATCACCCTGTCAGAGGAATTCATGATCCACCAGGTAAAGGAACTCGGCATTAACACCACAGAATACCTGAGCATCTGTTTTGCCAGCTCTGTATTTAGATGAAACCTCTTCGGGAACACCCGCCAGGCACCGCTTACAGTCACACTGTATATTGAGGTAATCAGATAGGAGACACTGAATGCAGCAAGATAACCGGCAATTCCTCCCTTGAACACAACCAGAAATATCACGCTTGAAACCGCTATCAGTACCGTCTGCAGTATACTTGCTGTTGAGTACTGCAGTAGCATTTCCCTACCCCGCAAATAATACAGGGACAGATGACTGAATCCCATTGTCACAGCATAGAAGAAGATATACAGAGCATACTCCGACAGGGGTTCAGATGCCCGTGCCGTCAGTGCCAGCAGAGCCCCCGTAATAACAGAAAAAATCAGGGCACAGCATCCTACGGACACGATCCCGTCGAGATCCGCCCCCTGATCCAGCGGAAATCTCAGCATGGATTCATACATATTAAGAGTGATGATCGGCAGGGCAATCATCATAATATTAAAAATCAAATCTATAATTCCGTACTGCTCTGTAGTCAGAACCGCCGTATACAGAGGAATAAGCAGGAATATAATGAGCTTGGATCCGATATTTCCCAGAAAAATAAGCAAGGTGTTTTTTAATAAATATTTATTTCGGTTCATTCAATTATTCCAAAGAAACTGCTCTGCAGTGTTCCCGCCTGTAAAGTTCTGTTTCCCGCATGTGTTTGACCGCATGTATTTGATAATCAGTGCAAATAAAGTCTGGAATTCTGCACACCTGATAATAAAGTCAAATATTATACAGCTACGGCAACACTGATGTTCCCTTCTCAACACTGCTGTCCCGTGCAGCATGTAAGTTTACCTTTCAACACTGCATCCGCTACAGCATATGAAGGGTAACCTCTAAATGAAGCATCCCTGTGCAATACAGAAGTTAAGCTCTCAACGTTACAACACCGAGCCTCACCTTCAACACTGTATTCGATGCAATGCGGTGATCCCTTCTTTACCTTGATCCCGGTGCAGCGTGGAGGTTCTCCTCTACACTGCTACCCTGTACAATACAATACGGAAGTAAACCTATCAACATACTATTCAATAAAATTAACGTTGTACTCGCTCTGTATTCATTCCTACATACACTCCGGATAGATAAGTTCTATTTTTACAAAAGCCGAACTTTCAGAAATTCCCATCTGAAGATTATGCTCAGAAAACAATAAATTTCCGTTCCGGAATTAAGCCACCTGCCTACAATTATCTTCCGCAGAAACCTACGAAACCAATACATACTCATAGATGGTGTATTGTGCATTGTATGATGTCTGCCATGTTGCCATGGGGTGTAATAACGAATAAAGCAGAAACATGAGCATTACTGCTGTACTCACAGCACTGATCTGAATTCATGAATGCAGTACACTTTTTGAATACGTTATTGCCGATCTTTCGCTGTTTAGTTTGTTAGTTAGTCAGTTCATTAAACCCTTTGGCGAAAGCAATATACAGCATGGAACCACACAATGCAAAGACTGCATGCAAAGTCGGCCAAAACAAATTGAGCAATTGGTAATCACTAGTTTCCTAGCAGAGGGATTCGCCGGTATAAAGCTTTAGAAGTTTACCACAGTACGCATCAAGATCATCCCGATTGAGTTTGCGGCATTCATTCCTATACTGCTCCACCACCTTAGGAGCATTCCATAGTTCCTGAATTATTAAAGCCAGTTCACAGCTGTTTTTACGTTCGAAAAGCCGCCCGTTTACCCGATCTTCTATAAGTTCAGGAATACCGCCGATGCAGGTACCGATAACCGGGGTTCCAAGGGCCTGACTTTCCATTACGGAAAAAGGACAGTTCTCATACCACTGCGACGGACATACGGAAAACGAAGCCTCCCGGATGAGAGAGGCAAGTTCATTTCCTTTCTTGAATCCGACATATCTTACATTCGGCAAATCCTTAAGTTTGTTCTCCAGCGGTCCGTTTCCGGCAAAAACAAATAATACCTCGGGACATAACTTCACCGCTTCAAGAAGCGTGTTAATTCCCTTTTCTTCAGATAGTCTCCCGAAATACAGAACATATTTTTTTTTCGCCACATTCTGCCATTCCTGTCTGTCGATAAAATTGCGAAGTACCACGGTCCTGCTTTTAAACAGAGGATTGGTATCCATTTTACTTTTCATAAACCCGGAACAGCAGATAATACTGTCAATATAACGGTACACGCCGTTACATTTCCAAAAATAACCTTCAACAGTACCGACAATACTTTTCAACAACGAGCCGTGAATACATTTTCCTCTGGTACAGTTGATAAATCTTCCTCCGAGACATTTTTCGCAGTTTTCGCCTGTAATCGGATCTCTTAGCATGTGATTCGGGCAGATTAAATTGTAATCATGCGCGGTGAACACGATTCTACAGCGGTGAGAAGTATCTATTCGCCACTTTGCGATCTCAACAATAACCGATGGTGTCAGTTGATAATTGAAATTATTCAGATGGACGACATCCGGTTTAAACTGTTCAAGAACTAGTCGAATTTTCTTTCTGGTCTCCGGACTGTAAACAGTCTGGAGCGGATATTTAAGCTTTGACAGTATATTCCCGCTGTGAAAATCCATATTTGATGTGTAGGCGTCAACACAGTTTCCCTCGCACCTTTCTTCGTGATCCATTCCGAAGTACTGTACTTCATGATTATGTGAGGCAAGATATCGGCCAAGTTTAAAAATATAGGTTTCTGATCCGCCGTTGAGATGAAGAAATTTATTCACCATTAAAATTTTCATTTACGGTACAGTTCCAGCGTTCTTTCAACCACATCATCCCATTTGTATTTAGCTGTTACATACTGTGCAATACCTTCTCTGTACTTACAGACGGTCTGCGGTTCGTCAAGCAGCATCTGCAGTTTTGCAGTCAAATCCTTCACATTGTTTTTTTCAAACAGTACTGCTCTGTTTTCAACAACTTCTGTACACGCTGGGATATCCGATACCAGGCAGCAGTTACCGTAACTCATCGCCTCCAGCAGGCTGAGCGGCATTCCCTCCAGTTCTGAAGGAAGACAGTATATATAGGCATTACTGTACAGTTCCTCTAGAATTTCCCCATTTTGAAATCCGGTAAAAATCACATTATCTCCGGCACGTTTTTGCATCTCTTTCATAAATGAAGTCGAATCTGAGCTGCCTCCCACAATAACAAGCTGCTTATCCGTATTAACATTTTTCCATGCATCTATCAGATAACTTATCCCCTTCTCCGGTACTATGCGACCGACAAAGAGAACGAAGGAATCTTTGTTAAGTCCCCACCTTGTTTTGATCTCATCTGCATCTCTGAATACAGCCTTTCTTACACCGTTAGGGATATAGGTGGTTTTTCTGCCGTATTCTTTTAGAAAATAATTTTGAGTATCACGACTGAGTACGATTATTTCATCGGCATACCTGACTGCCATTTTTTCACCAAATCTGATGTATCTTTTTGCCAGACCTCCCCATTTTGAACGGGCCCAGTCAAGTCCGTGAACTGTAACCACAACTTTCTTTTTAAACAGACGGGGCAACCAGCACATGGCAGCAGGACCTTCTGCATGTATATGAACAACGTCATATCTGCCGAGTGAAGATCTGATAGCGGCAGAAACAGAACCTGTCATTGCTGCAATTCCTTTTCTATCTATTGTCCAAACTGGAATGATGCGGATATTTTTATAACTACTCTTGTTAGAAGGAAGAATGGAATTTTTACCATGAGTTCTGCGGTCATAACAGGTGACGGCACATTTTTTCTCTGACATTCGTACCGAAAGTTTACGCACTACAGTTTCAACACCTCCTTCACAGGAGAGACACTGTTTATGACCGAACATTGCAATATTCATATTGCTATTCTTCGTAATATTCATAATTCAATTACTTCATAGGTTTATTAGCGTTTCATAATCAAACCAATATTCTCGGAATATATTGTACTCAAATGAATGATATCGAATGAATCGGCCCCTTATCTTTTATAAAAGTGAGACAAGGAAGAAAAAGAAAACAATAAAAACGACGTAAATTACACAAATTTAACCGTAATTCCCACCACCTAATTCTAACCACAAGAATCCTGGTCCTATGCACCGTTTTGTTGTACAGCACACATTCGCTTCAATTCGTCTTCACTAGGAGTGTACTCTATTGTGGTTGGACACTTCATTTTAACTCAAGTTTCCCAGAAGTTTTTCTAGGCTAAACCATTGTACCACCTAGTCTCGTGCGTATAAAAATAGAAATCTTGATTTTGATTGTATTTTAAGCGCTTAAATATCCGAGAAATACCAGATTGAATGTTGAGATAATATACAGTGAACTAATGCAGGATACAGATTGAGATGGGGAAAGAACTGTGAAGTTAAGATGGAATGTGTTATAACAACACAAAAACCAAAAGAAACAATAACCCATCTTAACTCAAAGGATAGTATAATGCGAATTTTTACTAAGTCAACATGTTTTTCATTTATTCCAAACCTTTTTAAAAATTTTGCGCTGTCAGTTATATTATCCAGGGCTGGCTTCTATAAAACTAAGGGCCTAAAAGTTGTTACACTGTTTGTTGAAGCCATCTCTTCAATCATCACTGCTAAAACAACTTATGCATATATTCGACAAGGTAAAACAGCTGAAGCCGAATCTCTTTTCAAAAGTCCTTTCTACAGATTTCTAAACAACAGTTCCGCCAATTGGAGATCACTTCAGTTGCAGATTGCCAACAGAGCAATTACACAAACGGCAAAACTTACGAAATCAAACAAGAAAAAGTGCTTCGTCATTGACGATTCAACAATATCGCGTAACCGTAGCAAATCCGTGGAGCTGATGGCCAAGGTATACAACCACGTAGATCATGTATTCCAAAAAGGTTTCACCTATCTTGCTCTTCTGTGGACTGACGGATATACCAATATTCCGATAGACTTCGCTCTCATGTCGTCTTCCAATGATAAGTACTGTATCAACAAAACGCAATCCATTGATAACCGAAAAGCCTCTGATAAGAGAAAAACTGAAGCCAGAAAAAACAAGCCTAAAGTAGTGATCGAACTTCTTAATCGAGCTTTGAATGCCGGACTTGAGGCTGATCTCGTTTTGTTTGATACCTGGTTTACTACTGCACCGATGCTTAAAGAAATCAGAAATCTCGGACTTCATGTAATAGGTATGCTTAAGCATATGAATAACAGCTGCTATATCTACAAAGGGCGTAAGCATACACTCAAATCACTCAAAGAACATTTGGAAAGAACAGGAGTGTTCAAACGCCAAAGAAACGGAGTTATTGGCTCTGTAATTGTTACAACTTGCGGCTCGAAGAAAAATCCTGTTACTGTCAAAGTTAAACTTGTCTTTGTATGCCATAGACACATCAAGGACAAAGTAATCACTCTTGCATGTACAGATCTTTCATTAAACGACACAGAAATTATTAAGCAATACTCCAATCGGTGGAAGATAGAGGAATTATTTCATACAGAAAAACACTTGTTAGGACTTATAACCGGCTCTATGGCGCGAAATTATAATGCAATCATTGCTCACTTCACATTGGTCAACCTTGCCTATATCTTTTTGGAATATCAGCGGAGATATGAAAACGACGTAAAAACAATGGGCGAAATTTTTGAGGATGCCGTCGAGGAAATCTGTGATATCCCTTTTGACATTGCACTCAATAAACTTCTATCTCTGATATACGATATCATCGACAAACTGCATGCAAATAACATTATCAAGTCCGATGCTGATCTTAAGCTTGCTAAAGACATAGCAGACGGCATGATTACAGAGTGGTATAACGGTCTACCGGAGTTCCTTTCTAAGCGGTACGGACTACAATCTGCGTAGCATTTTGTCAATGATTCTATTTTTCT
>JAEEGJ010013919.1_pt1 | contig 19302 bp, 14 predicted proteins | sample 8958761 | NCBI WGS metagenome assembly JAEEGJ01 (sample SAMN16246546, study PRJNA631951) | gut metagenome | biome: gut microbiome; feature: rumen; material: RS-attached | host: Bos | place: Iran: Karaj | collected 2018-10 | reverse complement strand
ATAAGTATCGCTTCAACATCGTTCTTTACCGCAAAATCAACCATTCGCACGAACGTGTTCAAAAGCTCTGTTTTTCGCATTTTTGCTTTTTCTTTGGAAAGATTTGCAGTCATCTTGGAATCAAGATGAAGATCAGCCGTATGGATTATTCTCATAATCGCCCCCCTGTAATACTCTTTAGAGATTATAACATAAAAAAACCCCAACCAAACGGTTGGGGCTTAAAATCATAAACTTTTTTATGCGTTGAACATAAGCTTCTCGTCGTTGAATGCACGTGTTACAAGAACCGTGATCACAATGCCGACAGCAAGTGTGCAGCAGAATGAAATGAAGAAGTTTCCGACCGAAAGTTCATTCGAGCAAATATCGCTGATGGCAAGAGCATTTCCGTATACGGGAACCGCATAATGGTAGAAAGGAGTCTCCTTTCCTGTTCTGAACATCGTCATCATACCCATGATAATGATAAGAGGGTACAAAGGTGAGATGATGGAGCTTGCAGCCTTTGTGTTGGGTGAATATACTGCGATAAGTGCGATGATACCTACATAAAGCATTACAAGGGCAAGCATTGTAAGCAAAAGTTCAATGATCTGTGCAAAGGAGAAAGAAACTCCTCCTGCCATTGATTCAAATCCGCCGGAATTACCCATTACAAGGAATGCTCCGATCATGGATACGGTGGTAACCGCGGCCGAAATGCTTGAAAGAATGGCCATTGAGATTATCTTTCCGATTGCGATCTCGCTTCTTTTTACCGGAGAAATGAGCATACTGGAAAGCGTTCCTCTTTCTTTCTCACCTGCTATGGCATCGACGCCGACACTCATAACTCCCGCAAAGAGCATAAGTACAACCATGTAAGGAAGAAGCATCTTCATAAACTGTGAGTTGGACTGCTCATCCTTTGTAAGGATAACGGTGCTGACAGACATTGCGTCAAGTATTCTCACATCGCCGAAACGCTTTGAAAGAAGCTGATTTTTGTATGTTCCCAGTACCGCATTTGTAAATATGCTGTAAGCCTGAGAAGAATAGTTCTCTGAATCATTGAAGCTTACTTCGATGGTGGGAAGTGTGCTTCCGCCGTTAACATAGTCTTCCACCGTTTTGTTGAAATTGTCGGGAACTACTACGCAAAGATCCGCATCGCCCTTTTTGATGCTGTCAATAATGTCTTCTTTAGCAGTAGCATAAGCTGCAGAATCGATGTAGTTGATGTCTGCGTTTGCCGAGAAACCGCTGAATTCGATGGCGCTCTTAAGATCTTCCGTCGCATCCACCACGGTGACAATTGCCGTATGCTCATCAATATCCTTTGGCATGGAACCGATCATCTTGCCCATAAGTCCGTAGATTGCAAACATAATGAGTACGGGAAGTATGTATAAACTGAAGATAAGTTTTCTGTCGGAGAATACTCTGAACAATTCTTTTTTGATGATAAGTGATATCTTATTCATTATTCTTCCTCCTTATCCGAATCTTTATTTTCCATGTAAAGTTTAAAGAACGCGTCCTCAAGGTCGCCGGTCTGTGTCTTTTCCAAAACCTCGGGAATGGTGCCCTCTATTACTTTACGTCCGCCGATTATCATGGCTACTTTATCGCAGAGTTTCTCTGCTTCAGGCATGATATGAGTCGAAACTATGACAGTTTTTCCTTCTGCTCTTAACTTTTTAAGATAATCAAGCACCACTCTTGCCGTTACGATATCAAGACCCGATGTGGGCTCATCGAATATAACGACTTCGGGATCGTTTACAAGATTAACCACGATTGAAGCCTTCTGCTTCATACCGGTTGAAAGTTCCTCAATCTTTTTGTCTTTGAAATCGTTCATGTTAAAGGTATCGAACAACTCTTTCTTACGAGCCTCGATAGTCTTTTCATCAAGGTTTTTAAGTCTTCCGAAAAATGTAAAAAGATAATCGACCGTAAAGTGTTCGTCGAGTTTGATCTCATTTGTAAGGAAACATATAGAATCTCTTACTTTTTGAGCATCCTTTACCGTATCGTAGCCACAAACCTTAATATCGCCTTTTGTAGGGCTAAGCAGTGTTGCCACGCAACGCATTGTTGTTGTTTTTCCTGCACCGTTGGGGCCTAAAAGTCCGGTTATCTCGCCGGGCTTGGCAGTCAGAGAAAGATCGTTGACTGCGGTCTTTACGTCTTTGTTCGTTTTGAGTTCTTTTTTCTTCTTTGCACTAAGCTTGTATATCTTAGTGAGTCCGTTGATCTCAATCATTTCTAACTATCCTCCTAATGTAGTTCATTCTTCTATATGATCATTCTTCCCAGAATAGGTCATCCAAAGTTTTATCAAGTGCCTTGCAGATCGCAATGCACAGTTTTATCGACGGGTTATAATCTCCCTTTTCTATGGCGTTTATCGTTTGCCTCGAAACCTGGCATATTTTTGCCAGATCATCCTGAGAAAGATCTTTGCCCGCGCGTGCCGCTTTGACTTTAAGATTCTTCATCGGATTCCTCCCCGCGATTCATTACGCAATATTTTATTACAAGTACCGCACTTACTATAAACAGCATCGCAAATATTATGACATTCGCAAAACTGTTGGTCAGAACACCGTTTTTTACAAAACCTCCCGACATGATGTTGGTGATGGCCGGAATGATATTCATCACTCCGCATACCGCAAACAAACCAAGTGTGGAACCAAGTTTCTCGTTAAGTCCGATATATGCATCATTCATGATGGCGATGGTAACATATACCACAAGTGATATCATACCTCCTGTAAGAATCAGAAGGCCGGTCTCCATCGGAATTTTGCAACCTACGATATCCAGGAGAAATACCAGAAGCGAATACCCCAGTCCCGTGAAAAATGCGGCTCTGAAGGCCTTTCCTTTCATAAGCTGCTGTCTTTCGTCATACTCACCTTTTAACGAGTGATTGGTACGCGAGAGCATGATAAGCGCGATCGTTACCAATGCACTTACCCCCACAACCAATATAATAAACAACACTACATTCAAAGTATTCATGAATTCTCCTTTCAAAACGCCTTCGCCTTAAGCTGCGATCGACATCCTTATGGTGATAAATGCAGTTAATGCGATCATCACAATGTAGAATATCCACAATCCGATATTGCCGAACATATATGAAACTTCTCCCGGTTCAACGGCATTCTCAACAATCCTGATCTTCTTTTTTGATTTGAAATAAATATACAAGACCGCACCGATAACTCCAAGCAATATTTCAATGATTACTGAGAAGTTATATATCTGTGTCTTAAGTAAATCTGTTCCGTAACCCTCCATTGCCCACAAAACAACGATCGAAGTATATGAGTTAAAAATCGCATGAAGGATAATGGAATACTTGATATCTCTTGTATTTACATAGATGATTCCGAATATCACTCCAAGCATCATCGCGTAAAAGAACTGCTGAAGGTTTGCGTGAAAGAGACCGAACATAAGGCCCGAAGTGAGCACCGCAAATGCATTTCCGTAACGCGACAGTCTGTCTATGAGGATCTTTCTGAAAACCAGCTCTTCACAGACCGGAGCAACTATTCCCACTACCAGGAATCTTAAAAGTGTGCTTCCGCCGCCGATTCCTTCAGTTAAAAGGTTTGTGTTGTTGTCTGTCAAAAAGAAGCTTATCCTTGAACCGATAATGGAACCAAGAAGTCCAAAAGCGTACATGATACATATCGCGCTTAAGAACATGCCCGCCGACATCTTCGAAGGTTTACCCTTCATGATCGGAATGTTCCTGCAAGGGAAGTAAAAAGCAGGAAGCATGATCAAAAGATCGGTTGCAAGCACAGCAAGCATCGTGAAAGTCGATCCGTACTTCTCCGGAATCTCGGGTGCAAACTTACCAAATAAATATGCCACCAGCAACTGAGCTCCCTGATAAAGAATTCCTGCGATCAAGAAAACAATCGCCGTCCTTGTAATTATCTTTTTATTCTCTTCCGTTTTTCCAAGTTCCGACGGATCCGAAAGAATAGTCGCGGTATACGCTTTGTCTGTCGATGTGTTCATCACATTTTCCTGTTCGTTCATGTCATCTCTCCTGTTTTATCAAAAGCAAAATTTACATGTTTCAACCGGTTATGATCATACAATACATCTCTTGTTACATTTTGTCAACTATATTTTACATTTTGTAGTCAATATTTTTTATTTTGTATGTTTAAACCAACTAAATACTCTATTCGATTTTTCCTTCAGGGGGATAAAAAAGCCCGGACAAAAAATTATCACCCGAATCCTCTCGAAAACGGGTGATAAGATTAGTAAATTCAATTATTTATCCCTAAAAAACTTCAATCTTTACACAACTTAAGCATCGAAATATCCGTGTCGATGGTCATTGAATAGTTTGTGTAGTAGACTACGAAGCCGGGCTTGGCGCCGGCGGGCTTTTTGACGTTTTTCTTTATCGTGTAGTCAATTTCAACCTTGTCGCTTTGCTTGCCGGCACTGTAAAAGGCAGCGAGACGGGCAGCCTCCTCGAAAGCTCTGTCGGGGACTTCTTTGCCGCCGCTTTTTAAAACGACATGGGAGCCGGGCATCTTCTTTGCGTGGAACCACCAGTCATTTCCGTTGGCAAAATCAAAGGTAAGCTCATCGTTTTGGAAATTGTTCTTGCCGACATAAATATCAAATCCGTCGGAACTTACATAGTGGAAGGGTTTCGAGGTTATCTTCACCTTTTTTCCGCTGGACTTGAATCTTATATAACCCGACTGAATAAGCTCTTCTTTTATCTGTGTAAGGTCTTCCTCGCACTCGGCTATATCAAGGGAATTGAGGATTGAGCGAAGATGCTCGATCTCGGCCGTAACCTCTTCTATTATCGTAGTCAGGTTCTCCGCCGTACGCTTAAGCTTTGAATACTTGTCAAAATACCTTTTCGCGTTGTCTTTTACGCTTATCGTCTCATCAAGGGGAATCGTTATGGTCTCGTTTGTGTAGTAATTAAGCGCCTCGAAAGACTTTGCTCCCTCCGGCACACTGTAACCGTATGTGTTGATGAGTTCGCCGTAAACCTTGTATTTATCACGCTTTTCGGTATCTTTCAACTGCTTTTGCTGCAGATCCAGCTTCTTAACGTTTCTCTCAAGCGCAGTCGTAACAATTCGCCTTAAATCCGAAGATTTCTGACGGATCCTGACAACAATGCTTTTCTTGCTGTAATAATCAAATATGAGCTCCGAAATCGAATCGTATGAAACTTTCTCGAGATCGTCGTAAATGCTGAGTTTCACGGCAGCAAACTCTGCGGGAGCCTTACCTTCGTAGGCTATCTCGGGAGCGAATCGCCCTGCCTTGATATCGCAGGTCAGTAGAAAGAAAACGTTCGCAAGATCTTCAATATGCTTGTCATCCAGGGACGATGTCGATGCGTCGGCGTCAACATTGGCGCGGTGGCACACCTCCGATGCCATTATGGGAGAAAAACCTGTGTATGTCTTATAGATCGCAGGGGATACGCTCATGTGAGCATTCTTTATACGGGAAATAAATGTCTCTTTATCGCCCGATAATGCATCGAGCTTATCCTCCGCTCCGGGGATGAAATACTTTCTTCCGGGTAATACTTCACGAACGGAACTGACGTTATGACTGATATGCTTGATGGAATCGATAATGTTGTCTTCATCGTCTGTAAAGATGATGTTCGAATGCTTACCCATAAGCTCCACGTTAAGGAATTTATGCTTAAGGTCTCCCATCTCATCAAGATGTTCAAGTTCAAATCTGATGACACGCTCAAGACCGGGCTGGGTCACGGATATGATCTTTGCGTTGGTAAGATGCTTACGTAAAAGCATGCAAAAATTGGGAGCCGTCTGGGGAGACGGCTTGTTATCTTTTGTTATGTAAACTAAAGGAAGGGTAGCATCTGCCGACAAAAGAACTCTGAACTGAGTAGAATTGCCCTTGATCGTAAGCAACAGCTCATCGGTCTCGGGCTGAGCGATCTTGTATATTCTGGTACCGTTTGTGGCATCACTTAATTCCTTTACGACTGCCGCAACGGTAATTCCGTCAAACGCCATGGATATACCTCTTATACGAACTGGTAAACGCAGAACGCGATATATAATACTAAAAGTGTGATACCCTGCCATCTTTTAAGTTTTCCCGTAAATAATGCAGGGAGTGTAAGGATGCCCATAACAAGAAGCATCAAAGGGGTATCGAGAACAAGTGACTGATAAACCTGTTTTCCGCCTATCGTCACGGTTGAAAACGTAGAAGGATCGAATTTAAAAGGTCCGATGGCTATCGAAAGACCCGATACGAGTACGATATTGAAAAGGTTTGCACCGCAAATGTTACCAAGAGACAATGCGCCGTGTCCTTTTGCAAGGGATGTGATAGCCGTTACAAGTTCGGGAAGGGAGGTTCCCAGCGCCACAAATGTAAGAGCAATAACGGTTTCGGGTACACCGAATCCTTCCGCTATGGCGATACCGTGATTAATAAGAAGTCGCGCTCCGAAGGCAATGCAAGCGGCACCTGCGATTATCATGACAATAATGAGCCAAGTTGCGCGTGCTTTCTCGGCTGCTTCTTCTACCTCTTCTTCCAACTCTTCATCATCGGCTGAAGGCTTTAATGCATTCCTTATCAGAATGACCATGTATGCTACAAAAAGTGCGAGCAATATAAAACCGAAGGGTCTGTTAAACGAACCGGAAATGTATGCGGTTCCCGCATAAAGTGCTGCCGCAAGGAAAAAGAAAACGACCGGAACAAACAATGTTTTCTTATTAACCTTGGAAGGCTTAACGGCAATCGTAACAGCCGCGATCAAGGCTGTATTGCATATGATGGAACCTATGGCATTGCCGTATGCCATCGCGCCGTGCCCCTGAGCTGCACTGGTCGCACTTACCATAACTTCCGGAAGTGTGGTACCTATCGATACGACCGTTGCACCTATCAAAAGATCCGGAACTTTGAACTTTTTAGCCACTCCCACAGAACCGTCGACAAACCAGTCACCGCCCTTTATCAAGAGAATGAGTCCTAAAACAAACCATAAAATATGAACTAACATAACTGCTCCTTTTTACAAAAAGAGACTATTACCGCTAAAGCGATAATAGTCTCGTATCATCGAATAATCGAGTCCGTGTCCCGGTCTTTCGACGTGATGACGAAACACGAAACGCTTACGCGCAAACTACTCCCTATTTATCTATGTAAGATTAACATATGAAAACTCTTATTGCAAGTTTATCGTACCGATCGCATTCGATCCGACATTAAACTTATACTCGCCTTTTAAGAATGTTCTTGTACCGTCTTCCAAAACGGTAGTAAGCGAGTGTGCCGATACGGGAAGCGTTACGGATTTAGTCTCGCCCTTCTTAAGCGAAACTCTCTTAAATGCGCACAGGCTCTTTATTGGCTGGTTGTCGGGATCGAGTTTATCTTCCGCAACTTCATTTAAGCCGTTTGAAAGCTTCTCTGCCGGACACTTGTCAACAAAGGTAAGAAGAACACAGTCCGCATCATAATCGCCTGTATTTGTAACTTCGACTTTGACGTTTACCGCTGCCCTTTGAAGTGCATCGTAATCGTCATCGTTTCCGGGAACATATCCTGTAGCTTCTGCAGAAGCCTTAACATCAAACTTTGAATAGCTTAAGCCGTATCCGAAAGGATAAAGGATCTCGCCTTTAAAGTAACGATATGTACGATTCTTCATGGAATAGTCGGTAAACTCAGGCTGTTCGCCGTCTTTATAGAAAGTTATCGGCAATCTTCCCGAAGGAGAAACCTTACCGAACAAAACATTGGCAAGAGCCTGTCCACCCTGTCCGCCCGAATAAAAGCAATCTACGATTGCATCCGCTTCGGCATCAAGTTCCGAAATATCTATTGCCGAGCCCGCATTAAGTACAACGACAACTTTCTTGCCGTTTTCTTTTGCAGCTTTCATTACGTTTTTGCAAAGATTAAGCTGTGAATCGGGAAGTTTTAAGGAAATCTTGTCTCCCGAAGCGAACATGTTGCCTGTATCGCCCTCTTCTCCCTCGATCGTGGCATCAAGACCAACGCAAAGTATTGTGATATCGGTATTCTTTACGACAGCTACAGCCTCTCCCATACGGTCGTTTGCCTTGGCCAGATTGGAAATCCTGTCCTTGAAAAGATGACAGCCTTCCGAATAAACGATCCTTGACTTAGCAGTCCGTCTTATACCGTTAAGGTTTGTGACATATTCGGAAGCGGTGCCGTTGTAGTTGCCTTCAAGAACGCTCCTTAGATCCGCCGTGGGGCCAACCACGCCTATAGTATTATACTCGCCCTCTTTGATCGGAAGAACACCGTTATTTTTCAAAAGAACTATCGATTCTTCCGCAGCTTTAAGTGATACGGCATTGTGCTCGGGAGTATCGCACTCAAGAAAACCTATGCCGTCATATTCCTTTGTTTTCTTAGTTGCCTCTTCGTCGGTTCTTGGCAATATACCGAGTTTCATGCGCGTTGCCATTAAGCGAACGCATGCTTTTCGCATATCTTCTTCCTTGATGAGCTTATCCTTGAGCGCTGCAAGAATGCAAAGATATGTATTGCCGCAGTTAAGGTCGCAGCCGTTGTTTAAAGCAAGAGCAGCCGATTCTGCAGGCGAATTCGTGATCTTATGATTTTCATGAAAATCCTTTATAGCCCAGCAATCACTTACGAAATGCCCCTTAAATCCCCATTTTCCGCGAAGTATATCTTTAATGAGAGTCTTCGATCCGCAGCAGGGCTCACCGTTTGTACGGTTGTAAGCGCCCATAACGGACTCAACCTTACCTTCTCTGACAGCAGCTTCAAATGCGGGAAGATATGTCTCTTCCATGTCCTTTTTGGTAGCCTTGGCGTCAAAGTGATGTCTCTCCCCTTCGGGACCTGAATGAACGGCATAATGCTTTGCGCAGGCAGCCGCTTTAAGAGTATCGCACTCAGGATAATTGTCGATTCCCTGGAGGCCCTTTATGAATGCCACGCCCAGTCTTGAAGTAAGATAAGGATCTTCTCCGTAAGTCTCGTGTCCGCGTCCCCATCTGGCATCACGGAAAATGTTGATGTTGGGAGACCAGAAAGTAAGACCTTTGTATATGTCGCGGTCTTCTTCTTTGGCCTGCGCATTGTACTTGGCACGACCTTCGGTAGCGATGACTTCCGCTATCTTAAACAAAAGCTCGTCATCAAACATTGCAGCCAACCCGATGGCCTGCGGGAACACCGTAGCCGTTCCCGCACGCGCAACACCGTGGAGCGCCTCATTCCACCAGTTGTAAGCGGGTATGCCAAGTCTTTCTACTGCTTCAGCATCGTATTTGAGCTGCTTGGCAACTTCTTCGATCGTCATTTTTGCGACCAGTTCTTCTGCATCTTTATAAAGATTGCTCATAAATATATCTCCCCGGATAACATCTATTATTTAATATAAAAAGAGCATAGCTTAATCGCTTAAACTATGCTCATCATTTATTGCTTTGATATGCTCAATACTTAATATAAAGGCCTTCCTTTTTCATCGGGAATCATAGTCTTTCTGTAGAAGTATGAGTTGATTACATCTCTCCAGCGTTCTGAATGCTCTACCTGATGTTCAAAGCGTTTCGTAACGCGCTCAAAAGCATCATCGGGTACAAGCCCCTTAAGATCCTGCCACAATGCACTCATCTTCTTTACATCTTCGGCACCTTCGTAATGTGTGTCGTAAATATGCTGTATCACGGTCTTTCCGCTTTTAAGCACATATGTGTAAGGAAGTCTGTGGAAGAAAAGCTTCAGCTCATCGGGCGTGGTCTCAGGCTTCTCGTACATCGACTTAAGCGGCTCATTATACTGCGTGGAATATCCTGTGCCGGTCGAGTTTCTTTCTACCCCGATGGCAAAATGATCGGCCTTGTGATACGTTCCCCAAACGGAATACTCGTATCCGTCGGGATCGGGTCCGTAGTGATCTTCGGGATGAACCATCCAGCCTATACCGAGAGGTGCATTGTACTTCTCATATGCCGGCCACGACATCATAAGTATCTTTGTCACATTGTCGATGACTTTTTCATTGTTTCCGTATGTGAGCACTATCCACTCGCGTGCTATCTCCTCGCTCGAAAGCGAAGGCTCAAACGCCAGTCTTCCGAGTCCGTAAAGATTTGCTGCCGCAAGATCGTGTCCCGTCCAGTTGCAGTCGTTACCGGTGTTGGTAACCGCACATATTCCCGCCAACGCGTTGCCGTATGTTTTTCCGGTTACTACACCCAACACGGTCGTATCGTCGCTCTTTGCATCTTTGGCATGTATGTCAAAAGAAAGCACTTCTTTAAACCAGGGTATCAGGAAGCATACATGTCTTTGCTGACCTGTGTACTCCTGTGCGATCTGGAACTCCATCATCTCATTTGTATGAGGCATTGCTCCAAACAAGGGAGAAACGGGTTCGCGCACCTGGAAATCAACCGGACCGTTCTTAATCTGAATGATGACATTATCTTCAAAATCCCCGTCAAGAGTGTTGAAATAGTCATATGCGGCTCTGGCACGGTCTGTCTTTAAATCTCTCCAGTCCTGTCTGCAATTGTATACAAAACATCTCCAGATTATTATGCCGCCGTAAGGCTTTATCGCACGTGCGAGCATGTTTGCGCCTTCAGCCTGAGTACGGTCATACGTAAAGGGACCGGGACGTCCTTCGGAATCTGCCTTAACCAAAAATCCGCCGAAAGTGGGAACCTTCGAATAGATATAAGCCATTTTCTTTTCCCACCATTTGATGACTTTTTCATCGAGCGGGTCGGCCGAAGAAACTTCCGGATCGTCTATGGGCGAAGCATAATTTAATGACATGAACATCTTTATGCCGTACGAAGAAAAAAGTTCGGACAGCTTATTTACTTTATCGATAAAGCGTTCGTTTATAAGATCGCAAGCCGCCTGCTTTACGTTTACGTTGTTTATAACAACGCCGTTATAACCTGCGGAAGCAAGCACTCTGGCGTAGTAAACGGTCCTGTCGTCGATAACGATGTCGTTGTCTTTAAAAAGGAATGACTCTCCCGAATATCCTCTCTCGATCGAGTTGTCCATGTTATCCCAATGATTGAGCATACGAAGCGGGCTGACCGGAACCTCTTTTATTGGCGCATCAAAACTCTTGCCGAGCCTTATCATATTGATAAATCTGAAAGTGCCGAAAAGTACGGCGTTTTCGGTGTTTGCTTTGACAGTGTAAACATCACCGTTTTTCTCGACTTCAAAGCCTTCTTTACTGAGGTCTTCCCTGTCACACTTTACAAGCGAAATATTCAACCCCGAAACGGCCTTTATCGTGGTAAGCTCTTTAACGGCATTTTTAAGAAGAACACTGTCAGCATCAAAACCGTTGTTTGTAACTACCGCATTATTGTTGTCTAAAGTTTCATCAAGCCATAGCCTTGAGTACATACTTGTGTAATACCTCCCTGACTGCTCCGTTGCCGTTTATGAGTTCTTCGTAGATTGAAAGCACTTTTATGCCCAGTCCGTCTTCAAAAAGGTCGCATCCGAATATCTCGTTAAGTTTCAGAACATCTTTTACGTCCATACTTCTTACTTTTTCAAGCATGGGATCGGGACTTAATTCGAATGCTTCGCCTTTATCGTTTATTCCCTTTAAGTAACGAAGCCATCCTGCGAGCACAAGCGGTACAAGAATGAGCGAATCCGTGGAAAGGTCTTCACGCTTTCTGTATGCTTTTATGGTCTCACCGAATCTTATGGGAAGCTTCTGTGATGTGTCACAGGCTATACGCTGAGGAGTATCGGGCATGAAAGGATTGGGAAGACGCTTTTTGAGCACTGCTTCAAGGAAATCCTCGGGCTTTAATACACCCGGATTTACAACAACCTTCATTCCTTCTTTGTGACCGAGGGTATATACGAGGTTCTTCAGGTCTTCGTCGTCCATCTCATCATGGATGGATGTGAATCCCAAGAGACATCCGTAAATGGCAAGTGCCGTATGAAGAGGATTAAGGCATGTGCAGACTTTCATCTTCTCAACCTTGTCCACCGTCTCTTTGTCGGTGTAAATAACTCCGACTTTATCAAGAGGCACCTTACCGTTAGGGAACTTATCTTCTATTACGAGATACTCGGTCTCCTCTGCATTAACAAAAGGAGCTACATAGGTGTTTTTACCCGTAACTACCGTCTTAAGATCGTCTATACCGTCACGTTCAAGCATTTCGGACACTTTTGCGTCTGGTCTTGGAGTGATCTTATCGATCATGCTCCAGGGGAAAGAAACCTTCTTTTCATCCTTGATATACGAAAGAAAACCTTCTTCAGCCTTTCCTGCTTTAACCCAGCCTTCCGCAAATGTATAAACCGCATCGAAAAGCTTGTCTCCGTTATGCGAACAGTTATCCATTGATACGAAAGCAAGCGGGAGTTCACCCGATTTAAATCTGTGATAAAGAAGGCTTACGATCTTGCCCATATAGCTTGAAGCGCCTTCGGGGCCGGCTTCGATGTCTTTCTTAGTTGCAGGTAAAAGCTCACCGTTCGAATCTTTAACCACATAACCTTTCTCGGTTATGGTAAAACTTGCCATCTTAAGAGAGGGCTTGGCAAATACGGTCTTTATCTTATCGAATTCGACAGCGTTTTCTTTGTCCAGAATTAACGAACCGACGATACTTCCGATAACTTTCTTCTCGATCGTTCCGTCGGCTTTCAATGTTACGAGCACGGAAAGATCGTCGTGAGGACGATACATCTTCTCCACTATCTCATAATCAAAACCTTCGCATACCAGAAGACCGGTCTTGGAATCGCCCGACTCCAAAAGTCTGTCCATAAGATTACCCTGAAAAGCTCTGAAGATGTTGCCTGCTCCGAAATGGATCCATTCGGGGGCTTCCTTCGTAGCTTCTCTTACGGCACTTCTGTCATAGTTTGGCAGGATGTAACCGCGTTCTTTGTACCCATTAACATCCGATATACCCTTGTCTGTTAAGAACATGATTTTACTATTGCCTCCCACAAACCGTTAAGATATGTAGCGCCGAGAGCACGATCGTAGAGGCCGTAGCCGGGCATGGCAACCTCATCCCAGATCATTCTGCCATGGTCGGGACGGATGGGGCCTTCAAAGCCTATCTCGTAAAGAGCCTTCATGATCTCGTACATATCAAATGACCCGTCTGAAGAAAGATGTGCAGCTTCTTCAAAGTCATCGTCTGAGTTGAATTTAAGATTACGCACATGTGCAAAATGAAGTCTTCCTTTAAGTGCTCTGATCATTGTCGGAAGATCGTTTGCACGGTTTGTACCGTATGAACCTGCGCAGAATGTGACACCGTTATGAGGGTTGTCCACCATCTTCATCATACGCATGATGTTGTCGAGGTTAATGATGATACGGGGAAGTCCGAATACGCTCCATGCGGGATCGTCGGGATGTATCGCCATATTTATGTCGTATTTGTCACATACGGGCATGATCCTTTCAAGGAAATATTTGAGGTTTTCAAATAACTTCTCCTCGTCTACGTCCTTGTACATTTCAAATAATTCTTTTATCTTAGCCATTCTTTCAGGTTCCCAACCCGGAAGAACCGCGCCGTTTGCATCTTTGGATATCGAAGAAAACATGTCTGCGGGATCGATGGAATCGATCGCTTTCTGGCTGTAAGCAAGCACTGTAGAGCCGTCCGGTCTCTTTCTTGCAAGTTCTGTTCTTGTCCAGTCAAACACAGGCATGAAGTTATAGCATACAAGATGAATATCTTCTTCGCCTAAGTTCTTTAAAGTTTCAATATAGTTGTCGATGTACATATCTCTGTCGGGTGTTCCGACTTTGATAGCGTCGTGAATGTTAACCGATTCAATACCGGAAATGTGAAGTCCCGAAGCTTCCACTTCGTCTTTTAAAGCCTTTATACGCTCGCGTGACCAAACCTCACCGGGCTCGGTATCGTAAAGCGTTGTTATAACTCCGGTAACGCCCGGAATCTGGCGGATCTGTTTAAGTGTTACGGTATCGTGACCGGTACCGAACCATCTTAATGTCATTTCCATTTAAAAGTACTCCGTTCTTCATAAAATTGGGGCTCCACCATTGATGGAGCCCCGGTTTTTAAATCATATCATGTTTGAATTTCAGGTTCAAACCTTAGTTCAAATTGTCAGATGAGTATGTAGCATCCCAAGCAGCGGTTCTTTCATCTATAATAGCCTGTCCGCCTGCTGCAAGGTATTCAGCCATACCTGCATCCCAAACTGCGTCGAAATCAGCTACAGAAGCAACAACTGCCTTGTCGTATGTCTGATCTCTCTTACCTGAAAGGTCTGTTCCTTCGGTTTCAGCCTGGATATCACCAACTGAAGGTGTAGGAGGAACCTGAGCATCCTTGGATGCTACTGCGATTGCGTTCTTAACATCTTCAGGATCAACATCTGAATAAGAGAATGCAAGTGAAAGCGTTGTAAGCTCGGGTGTTGCAAGTCTTAAACCGTTGCAGTTGATGGTCATATCGATGTTCTTACCGGAGTTCTGATAGTAATCGTGATGTGCTTCATCGGGAGCCTGAAGAACGATAGCGCCTGTAGCTGCATCTACGGTATGAAGAACGCCTTCGTCACCGATCTGGAGATACTGAACCGTTTCAGCCTGGCTCATGAACTCAAGATATAACAATGAAGCGATGGGTTCGTCGTTTGTTGCAGGGAAGAATACCTTACGGTCGCCTGTGTTGGAGTAAGAATACTTGTTGTATCCGCCGTTCTTATCTTCGAAGCAGTTAACTGCTACGAACTTAGCGCCGTCACCGTACTGTGCTGCAAGTGTTGCGTTGATGGAATCCTTACCGTTTCTGAAAGGATAGTCATAGTTGTGTGTAAATGCTCCAACGAAGCCGGCCTTGATCATATCGTCTTCTGTTGTGTCATCGCTTCCGCTGTGCTCTGCGAAGTCATGCCAGATGAGACCGTCGTTGTACCACTTGTTAAGAAGTCTAACTGCTTCTTTTGTTCCGTTTTCGGTGAACTTTCTGTCATCGTAACCGTTAACATAGTACTCTTTGTCTGTGATGTCGGGATCCATGAAGGACTCGATAAGGGTAGCTGCTCTCCAGCCTACATCATAAGAGATTGAGTAAGGAACCATCTTGGAAGCATCTGCGCCAAGAAGAGTTTCAGCATTGTCCTTGAATGCTACGAGCATTGCTTCGAACTCAGCCTTGTTTGTGGGCTCCTTAAGACCTAACTTGTCAAGCCAGTCCTTACGAACGAATGTGTTGATACGGCAGATCTCATTTCTCTTACCTTCGATAGCCCAAAGGGTACCTGCGCTGGGATCGAGATCCTGATAGATAACTGCATCGCCAAGCCAATCGAACATGCTGGGAACAAGGTCCTTGTTCTCTGCAAGGATGGGAGCGAGGTCAAGAACACCGCCCATGTTAGCGTATGTCTGAATCTGTCCATAATTGTAGGTGTAGCAGATATCAGGTGCGTTCTGAGCTGCAAGAAGGTTTCCGATATCGTCGCCCTCTGTCCAACGAGCTACAGTAACGAATTCAACTTCTACATTGTAACGCTCAAGCATCTGTTCCTGGATCCACTTGGTCCAAGCGTTGTTGCCTGCTTCTGTACCACCGTCAACGTTACGGTCGTACAACTCAACTGAGATGTGTCTGGTGTCGACAAACTTGCCGTTAAGCAAACCACGTGCATCGGGTTCGTCTGCCTTTGTTTCTTCGGTGCTTGCTGATACTTCTGTTGAAGCGGTGTCTACGCTTGCGGTTGAATCTGTGCTTGCGGGTGTGTTTTTACCGCATGCTGCAAGTGAAAGAACCATAGCTGCAGCAAGTACTGCCGATAAAAGTTTCTTTTTCATTTTTCATCCTCCTGTAAAGTATGTATGAATAACGCTTTATGCGATTATTCCTTGACTGCACCCATCGTTACGCCGGCTATGAAGTAACGCTGTAACCAAGGGTAAATTAAAAGTATCGGTACGGTCGCAAACATGACCGTTGCGGATTTGAGTGAGTCTTTAAGTCCGGGCTGCATGAAACCTTCCTGAGCCGCTACCTCAACCGCGTTAGTATTGTTAATGATGTTATAAAGAAGAAGCTGTAACGGGAAGAACTGCTTGTTCGTCTTAATATACATAAGAGCGTCGCCATATCCGTTCCAACGTCCTACCGCATAGAAAAGCGCAAGTGATGCAAACACGGGCTTTGAAAGCGGTATGTATATCTTCATAAGTATCTGTACAAAACTTGCTCCGTCTATCTCTGCCGATTCTCGAAGCGAATCGGGTATGCCGTAAAAGAAGCTACGCATTATTATCATGTTATAAATGCTCAAGCAACTCGGTATGATGAGTACCAACGGGTTTTCCAAGAGATGAAGGTCGTTCATCAAAAGGTAGTTCGGGATCGTTCCTGCGTTGAAGAACATCGTGATCGTAATAAATATGTTGATCACTCCCCTGCCCTTAAGTCCCGGGAAGATAAGCGGATATGCACAAAGTGCCGTCATAAAGAGTGAAAGCAATGTACAGATCGCCGTAAGTATCGTCGTCCACACGAACGCTCTTTGATACTTGGCATCGCTTAATACCGTCTGATAAGCTTCAAGGTTAAATCCCTTGGGCCATATCGTTACCTCATGTCTTATGAGAAATTCAGTGGCCGAAAGTGACTTGGCTGCCAAGTGCAGCATAGGTATCACGCAGATGACGCTGATCGCGATACATACAAGAACAAATATCCAATCGCCAAAATTTGTTTTTGCAGATCTGACTTTCATTACCAAATCCCCCTTTCGCCAAGTTTTCTGGATATCGTATTGGCGGTTAGCAGGAAGAACAGACCCACAACAGACTGGAACAGTCCGACTGCGGTGGTAAGCGATATCTTAAGCTGCTGAATACCGTTTTTGTATACGAATGTCGAAATGACTTCACATGCCTCGATAACAAGATTGTTTTTCATGGCGTAGGGTCTTTCGAATCCGCCGCCCATGATGTAGCCGAGGTTCATTATCAAAAGAACGACTATCGTGGGTTTGATACCCGGAAGTGTGATATGCCACATCTTTTTAAATCTTCCGGCTCCGTCAACCGATGCCGCTTCGTAAAGTTCGGTGTTGATACCTGCGATGGAAGCAAGATATATGATGGAGCCCCAGCCGAAGCTCTGCCATACTCCCGCACCTACGTACGTACCAACCCAATGAGAGGGATCCGAAAGAAACGGAATAGCAGTACCGAATACTCGGTTGAAAAGTCCATCGGTGGTTGCAAAGATCTGTGTAACAAGGTTTGCGATGATGACCCACGAAAGGAAGTGAGGCATATACGCGATCGTCTGAACCACTTTCTTGAACTTCTTAAATCTCAATTCGTTAAGAACAAGAGCGAAAATGATCGGTGCCGGGAAGCCCATAATCAGATCCAAAAGATTAAGCTTTAACGTATTCTTTAAAGCTCTTATAAAATCCACATTCTTAAATGCTGTCCTGAAATACTTGAAAACGTCCGTTGTGCCCTTCACGTTTGCCCAGGGCATCTGCTTAAGGGGCATGTTTAACTTGTACTCTTTGAATGCAAGTACGATGTAGCGCATGGGAAGGTATTTGAATATCAAAAGATATAACAGCGGCAAAAATATAAGCGCATATAATTGCCAATATCGTTTGATATAGGCTTTATTGAATTTCTTTGTAGGTGCCTTCACCTGTTTTTCTTTGGCCATTTTCTCCTCCCGGGTTGCGCTATTGGCGTATTTATGCGCATTTCCCGATTACCAAATGTTTGAAATCGTTTACAAACAAATGACCGATTATTGATTAAATCGTGGTAGTGCTGACTCTCAAAATCGGCTCAAATACATTAAATCACAAAATGTAAGCGTTTACAATTTGTAAATTTTAACCAAAATATTCTTCTCTTTTTGTTAAAATGGCATAAAAAGAACGCGAAATGGCTATATTTACTGCATTTCACGTTTTGTGCATTTTGCCATGTCTTTTTTGCCAATATTCTGTTTATTTCGAAAATAGTGGGCTCCGATTTGCAATATCCTTAAAAAAGCCCCGGAATCAAGTATTTTTGTTGAAACCCCTTTCAAAACGGTTTCCCGTGCTTTTTTCTTTTTACCGCCTGATTTGATACCCTTGTATCTTTCGTTCGAGTAATTGTAAGAAAATATTCAATCGCTCAAAAAGCCTTTATTTGAATGATAATTTTGGTATGATTTGATAAAGGAAACACCTGTTTCAAACAGAAAGGACATTTATGAGCAATGTTGTTAAACACAGATGCGCAAGCGCAAAAGTAAAGATAACCGACAAAGCAGGTAACGCTCTTCCCTTTACAGAAGTGACTTTCGATCTTTCCAATCATGAGTTTCTGTTTGGCTGCGGCGCATTCGATTCACTGCCTTTAACAGGCAGCGCAACCGTGGAAAAACTTCCATTCTTTGATAATGCAGAAGAAACCAAACAGTTTTTCCAAGACAGAGTCGATAAATGGACCGCGCTCTTTAACTACGGTACTCTCCCCTTCTATTGGGGCGGATATGAGCCCACCGAAGGCAATCCGCAATACGAAAGCCGAATGAACGCCGCAAAATATCTCATAAGCAAGGGCGCCACCATAAAAGGCCACCCCCTTTGCTGGCATACGGCCTGCGCAGACTGGCTTCTCAAATACGACAACAAAACGATCATGGAAAAGCAGTTAAAGAGGATCGTACGTGATGTAACGGCTTTCAAAGGCGTAATAGACAAATGGGATGTCATAAACGAAACGGTTATCATGCCCGTATTTGACAGATACGACAACGCCATCACAAGGATATGCAACGAATACGGTCGAATTCCTCTTATAAAGGAAGTGTTCACCACCGCTCACGATGCCAATCCTAAGGCACAGCTTCTCATAAACGACTTTAACCTTTCGGATCAATACAGGGAGGTGATCAGTGACAGTCTGGAAGCCGGCGCACCCATCAACGCCATCGGCATACAAACGCATCAGCATCAGGGTTATAAAGGCATGGCATGGCTTGACGATGTGTTGAAGCGTTTCTCGGTATTTAACCTTCCTCTTCATTTTACGGAAAACACTTTGGTATCGGGTAAGATCATGCCTCCTCACATCGTCGATCTTAACGACTATGTGGTGGATGAATGGCCTTCAACTCCCGAAGGCGAAGAAAGACAGGCAAAAGAGTGGGAAGAAGTGTATGTAAGACTTTTCGAAGAGCCTTTGGTGGAAGCGATCACGGGATG
>JAEEGJ010013917.1_pt1 | contig 19305 bp, 17 predicted proteins | sample 8958761 | NCBI WGS metagenome assembly JAEEGJ01 (sample SAMN16246546, study PRJNA631951) | gut metagenome | biome: gut microbiome; feature: rumen; material: RS-attached | host: Bos | place: Iran: Karaj | collected 2018-10 | reverse complement strand
AGGCAAGCGCTTCTTCGCTTAAATCCAATGCGGGCAGTGTATCCGTTCCGAAGAATTTGCGGATGCAGCGCGTATGCCAGCCGCAGTTGCTTTCTTCCGGCAAAATCGGTTTCCCGCAGCAATAGCACCTCATTGTTCCGCCTCCTCGATCCGCACCGCGCCGATGCAGTCCTTGCAGGCAACCAAAAGAAGCCCGAAGCGATCACTCTGATCCAGCTTCCAGTTTTTGCTCACGATATGCAGCAGCCACCCCTCCGGAATCAGCCCGTCGAAGAACGGGAACAGGACGTTCGATTCATACGGCGCTTCCCGAAGCGGAAGGGTCAGAGAAATTGCCTGCGCGTCGGGCAAGGTCAGATACTCCACGTCATACGCGAACCGATACCCGCTGTCCGTTTCCGAAAGGAACCCGGCAAAACGGTCTCGCACATAGACAGATGCCTTTCGATACGCGCTCATTCGTCATCCGCCTTTCCCGGCACCGCTTTCATGCCGAACATGGCAAGTGCCTGATTGACCTTGTCCATCCGTACCGTTTCTTTGCCCTGCTCCAGATCACGGACAAATCGCAGTCCGAGTCCCGCGCGCACGGCAAATTCTTCCTGCGTCAGCCCCGCTGCTTTTCTGTTTTCTTTGATAAATGCTCCGATGTTTTTCATGCAACAATTTTATACCTCATCGGGTATATTGTCAATGCTTTTCTTTTATTTTATACCACATCGGGTATATTTTAATGGCAAATTGATATAATTATACCCGTTAAGGTATAATTTCTTTATTAAACAAGACAACAGAGCGAAAGCGAATGCTTCTTGAGAGAAAACAAGACATTGATGCATCAATGCTTGAAGCGAATGGACGCTTCGGGCTTTGCCGTATCTCTATTATCAGGATATCCCTCATGTACATATCTCATTTTAATTATTTCGCAACTTTTATTTTAGTTATTTCTGCACTTTTGTTTTGATAAATTCTGCAGTTTTGTTTTATATTTTTCGTTTTTCAGCTTGCAATATCGTTTCGCTTTCCCTCATTTCAAATGCTTTGCCCTCATTTAACCCCTTTTGTCAATTCATATGATTGGAGGTTAAAAGCGCAAATCCTTGAACCATGCGATCTCCGGCACATAAAACCGCGCGGCAGGCGATGCAAACAGGACATTCAAGCAGAAAACAAGACATTGACGCGAGTAAACAGGACATTGAGGGCAGAAAACAAGACATTGAAATCTTGTCTGTCTGTATTCGCGTAGAAATCATCTTCTCTTATGAGTAGTCGCGCGAGGGTGTTCGCTCTCGCGTAAAAATCATGTTCCCTATATGGATGCCTGCAGAGGAGGTGATGGCATGGCAAGACGGCAAAGCTGCTTTGGCACGTTGGTGGATCTGGCTTTGATCTGTGCAACGGACGGACTGTGGCTGATCTGGATTCTTGTCCGGTACTTGCGCAACAACAGTTAAACAGAAAAAACGACAATCAAAGGAAAGAGGTGAATGCAATGGAAACAAACGAAACAATTCACGACGGAGTCATGAAAGATGTGGACGGGCAGTTGAACCCTGTGCCGCCTAAGCAGAACTCGGTGCAGCCATCTGTGGCTGAAGTGTACTTTTATGAGGAAGACGTCTCGCTCCCCTACTATACCGATCGGTTCAATTTGGAGGAAGGAGATACGGTATTTGTCGAGTGAAAGATGGCGGGCAAATGTGGTCAGGTTCGGAAAGTGAGCCACACATTCCGCATCAGAACAAGCGAATACGAGCAGATCAGGTGCGTGGTTACATTCAGCAAGCCGAGCAAGCTGTATTTCAGCACATCCCATTTGATCGAATTCAGAGCAAGAGCGCTTGCAATCAAACAAGTAAAAAGTTGGTTTGGAATACCCGATGAAAGGGGTGAGCTGCTGATCGGCGAAGGCGCAGAGACCTTCCGGGTCAGCGATCCCTTTACCACCGGCGTCAATTACGAATTCGGCATGAAGGCGCACAATGAGTATTTTCGGAAAAACAAAGTCAAGTATCTCTCGCTTGAGAACGGCAACGGTTACGCCATTGTGGTGGACGATCAGCCGTATGAGGTCCGTTTCCGCATGGACAAAAACGGAACCGGCAGAGCGCTTACATGCACATGTCGGGAAGTAGGCGTCTGCGTGCACAGTCAGGCAGCCGTTTTCGAGCTTTGGGAACTGATGGATGCCATCATGGAAAAATACCGATATGAATACTTGCGGTTCAATCGGTTCTATGCCGTTTCCAAGGACTTTATCCTGCCCCTGCTGATGAACGCAAAGCAAAGCGGCAGTATCACAATCGACTGATAGAAAAGGAGGAAACAACATGAAAATCTGTAAAAACTGCGGAACTGAAAACAACGACGGAAATGCCTTTTGCACCGCCTGCGGAGGCAATACTTTTGTCCATCGGTGCAGCAAATGCGGAACCGAATTCACAGGCAACTTCTGCTCGAATTGCGGAACGCCTGCAGGCATGGACATGCAGGGAGATCGTTGGACGATGTCCGCGGAAGAACCGAAGAAGAAGGTCACTTTTGGCAGGGTGCTGCTGTGGATCTTCTTCACCCCGATCATGGGCATCATCGCCATCTGGAAAGCGGAACGACTGAAACCGGTCTGGAAGATTCTTTTGACCTGTCTGATCGTCGCCGTGTGCCTGTTCATCATCCTTCCGAGAAACAGCACGAAGGAAGCTACTGCAACCGTACAGACAACAAGACCGCCGGCAGTTATGGCGACTGACAAAGTATCCGAAACGCAACCTACCAAAGCCCCGACGTCAAAACCAACCGCTACGCCGAAACAGACTGCAACGCCGAAGCCGACGAAAAAACCGACGCCCACGCCTACGGAAGATCCGACACCAAAGGAGTATAAAAACGCGCTTGCTTCGGCGCAGACGTATGTGGATTGGATGCACATGTCAAAGGCGCGGCTCTATCACCAGCTTACCAGCCCTTACGGGGAAGGGTTCTCTGCAGAGGCGGCACAGTACGCGATTGATCATGTAAAGGCGAACTGGAAGGAGAACGCCCTGAAGACGGCGCAATCCTACAGCGATACCATGCACATGTCCAAAGCGCGCATCTACGATCAGCTCACCAGCGAATACGGGGAACAGTTTACAGCCGAAGAAGCCCAATACGCCGTCGATCATGTCAAAGCGGACTGGAAAGCTAACGCTTTAGCCACCGCAAAAAGCTACCGGGACAATCTGCACATGTCCGCAGCTGCCATCAAGAACCAGTTGACGTCCGCCTACGGTGAGAAATTCACCGCAGAAGAAGCCCAGTATGCGATCGATCATTTGGATGATTGAGCATATAGTCAAATAAAATTATTATCTTTGTAGACTGGATATCATGTAATAAAGCACGCAGCTAAAAATGATTGCGTGCTTTATTGTTTTGAAAAAATCTTTGCTAATTTCTTTTCCAATAATAGATACCTTCATCAGATAAAGCAACCGGATAACCTTGTGTCTGAATACTCTTTATCATCATCTCCATATCCTCATTAAAATAGCCAGACTTGCTAGTAATCCAGTACATTGCGTCCGTAATCATTCGTGCTTCATCTATCGGCAACTTGTCATGAGTTTCAAAAAGTAGCTTTAATCTGCGTACTGCCTCAAGATAATTCTCTTTCACTATAAAGCAATCAATGGCTAGGGAGTGAGCATACGGAATACCTGCATCAGCCGCTGCAATTACAAACTCAGCAAACTTTTCGAGATTTTTCTCTTGAAGGAAATACTTTTTCATGTACATGTCATGTACTTCATTCCATGTCTTTAGCGGGTAATCGCTATTAAGAACCTTCTGAATATCTTTTTGAATGTTTTTTCTATACTGCAATAATTCAATCCGCTCTTCATCCAGAAGATCCATTAAATGATCTATTTCAGAAATATACTTTTGACGATAGCTCAATCGAGCACCATCTTCAATACTGGATTCCACTAGATCAACCGTATTCACAAACTCACGGAGATTATCTAAATCCCTCCACCCACGACGATATAATTCCTCATCATCTTCATTTGCGTCAGAGTGACCAGTTGCGTTACGATCACCCGTCAACTTTTTAAGAGCATCCCGGGTCTTGGGTTGAGTTTTTGCAATTGAGCCGCAGTAATTGATTATAACGCAGATGAAAGAAACATCCATATCATCAATATCGTAATTTTCAATACCGACATCGCGCATCTTTTTATATGCATCAATGTAGCTATTTCTAAATTGACCTTCTATTTCTGTTCTTGCCCTTTTATATACATATGTCCGCCAGTTTTCACATAAGACCAAACGCAGAAAATCTTGTAATGCGTGCGTTCTAAGTGTTACAACATCGGTCATTCTATTACGAATATCCATTTCGAGCCACTCCCTTATAGAAATTTGAAGAAAATGAAAATCAGGCACATAATCTATAGACTATGTGCCCTTCCCGGGAAGTTAGTGAGTGCTTTTTGCAGCAATCGCATACTCCCTAACGATGCTAACCGTATGGGTCAGCACCTGTTCCGCAGCAGCAGAATCCATCTTCTTTGCGAAGAGAACTAATGCCGCCGCACCGCCAAGGGCAAAGACGAATCGCCAGTCAATGGTGATGGTGACGTTCATAGCACTACCTCCTTTCTGGAGCAATGCTCCGAAAATGATATATGGTAGTTATGATGTCTCGCCTTGGCTCTTGCGGAACAACTAATTATACATCATATTTTCGATTAGTCAACCATTATCCTTTTTGTTCGGCATCGTAGCTATTCCACTGAATACCAAACAACCTCTTTTCCTTTGCGAAGCGTATATTGGAGCATGGCGTTTGCACCACCCCATTCGTGCAACACATAAGCAACGATCACATCGGCATGGTCAACCATCCATTCATTTCGCTTGATGATCGCCAATCGCTTCGGGACGTTTTCCAACGGCGGATAGATTGTCCCATCATACAAATCGTCCTCTGTGTTTCGATTAAGGTACGGGAGAACGAGTATCGATTCTACGGAAGGATTTGCGGCGGATATGTTGTGCAGAACAGAAGCAGCCAATCGATCAAAGCCGCCGTAGCCGCCAAGATAAAATGTCGTTGCGCCTCTTTGAATGAGATCGCCTACCGTGTGCTCCAGCCACCGATGCACATCGTCCGGATTCGTCACATCGTTATGTCCGCAAAAGGTAACGATCATTTGACAGAGCATCTGCCTCTCTTATAAACTATTTGCTTTTGTTATTATACATATTGCTTTATAAATAAGTCAATCGCTCTTTGTATAATGCTGTAACGCTTTTCGGGGCAGTCTATAATTTTAGATGGAAAGGCGGTGCGATCATGGCAAAGGATGCGATCAGTTTCAAGAACCGGGATCGGTTCATTCAAATGGGAATTGCAATCTCCTCTCTTCGGAAATTGCGCGGAATGTCACAGGAGCAGCTTGCGGAGAAAGCGAACATCAGCCGATCTCATTTGAGCGCAATCGAAGCGCCGGGAATGGTGCGCGCCTTTTCAATGGATGTTTTCTACAACATTGCAGATGCCTTGGAGATCGATCCCGCAGAATTGATCAATGCAGCCATGTTCCCGGATCGCATCTTGAAGAAGGAAGGCAAATAAGAATCTATAAAGCCACAACACAAAACAGCGCAGCCCGGAACTCCCGGACTGCGCTGTGCTATATGGGACAGCGAGAAGTTTTCATTCCCCAAACAGAACAAATGTGGTAAAATGAATGCAGCACATACGGGAGGAAGCAAATGTTTTACGGTTGGGAAACGGCGACGATCCGGGACGCGAACGGGCTGACGCCGCGCGATTATTATGACCGGCTGAAAAAGGTCTGGTCGGCGGACACCTGCGCGCCACGCATGCGGCAAGATTGGAGTCCGGAGAACCCGACGCTCGGGCAATGCTCGATCACGGCGTTTCTGATGCAGGACATTTACGGCGGAAAGGTGTTCGGCGTGCCGCTCCCGGACGGCAATTACCATTGCTTCAACATCATCGGCGACTGCGTGTTCGATCTCACAAGCGAGCAGTTTCAAGGTGTCCCCCTGAACTATACCGACTGTCCCGAGCAATCCCGCGAAACGCACTTTGCGAAAGAGGAGAAGCGCCTGCGCTACGAGCTATTGAAGCAGCGATTGCTGACCGACGACGAGCAAATCGACCTCGTCGCAAAGCGCCTCCTCGAAGAATACCGCTCGGCCTTCCTCAAGTTGGCGAACGACGATTCCAGTAATGATAGCTACTGTTCGTGAATAATCTCACTATCTGATTAATCCTGAGAACGCAATTGATATTTGCTTTCCCACTTTTTCAATTGTTCTTGTACAGCAGATTGCGTGATAAGATCGTCATTAGCTTTGCCTGAAGATTTCCACACTTCGTAAGCAGCCATTTTATATTGCAGATCTAAATCAAGATTGAAGAACGATCGGTTCATTAGCATATTATCTAACGTATTAGAGATCTTTTCATCGCTGATAAATTCATTATATTCATTTGAAATCCGCCAAGTTAGTTCTTTAGGCCCAATGATTACTAACGGATTTGTTGTATACATTGCAACATAACGACAAATGTTTTGAGGACTATCAAAGAGTTTGTCAAGTTTCTGTACATAACTATTTTTATCAAGGCATGACCAAAGATAACACAGCATTCTGGAACACGGATTATTTAGCATATTCGCTTCATCACTAACAAACAACTCCGTAATTCTATGCAAAAAGTCAGTTTCAATCTGCTTAAGTTCGTCTATAGAGATAATGGTTTTCCCTTGCTGTTTGCCATTAGCCGCTAAGCGACCATGAGAAAGTTCTATTTTATTCAGTATATCCGCAAAGCTATATAGACAATCTGCAGAACAGTCTAAAAGAAGATTTCGCAAAAGATCTACTCTATCCGCTTCTTCGTTAAACGCAGCAATAAGTAGTTCTGCGTCCAACACAGCAAGATTATCTGCTTGACGAAGCATTATAGAAGGATTATCATGATTATCTTTCAAACTGCATGCATTTTGAAGCAGCGATCTCACAAGAATTGGTATCCGCTCGCGTGGAATCTGCGAAATTCGACTTTTTAGTTCCATGAGGAAATCAGCAGCTTTATCCTCATTATTCAGTTTCATCAGCAAAGACGAGAAGTCCTCTTCCGAATAATCATTTATTGCTGAATGCAATAACGATGATGATACTGATATTTTTTCCAGTGATAGTGTCGTATACAGGTCAAATTTACCTACATGTGCAATTCTCTTATCGCGACGGAGTTCATCGTCTGAAGCACGAGGATAGAAAGAATATGTTTCTCCCATTTTTTGAAAGAGCGTAACAAGAGCATTAAATACCGTTTCTGCCTCTTTCTCGCTCTTTTCTGAGAATTCACGAATGAAACTGTCTTTACTTCTTTTCCGTTCATCGTCATTCCAGGAGATCATTTCAGCGAAATCTGTTGAACCAACAAGGATCTCTTTATTCTTTTGTATCCATTCAAAGATCCACGGGCGCATGGTCTGAAACACCGTAATTGCCGTCAAATCAGCAAAATTGACTTCATCCTTAACCAATGCAAGCTTAAGTGAAAGAGCATTGATTACACGATTGACATCTCTCAATGTAGAAATGAAAGGATATATGCACTCGTAAAAAACAGCAGAATAATACTCATTATTCAATTGTATTGCCGGATACAGCTTCAACAATTCATTCAATCTGAAATTTAATACATTTATGATTTTTTCTTTTTCCACCTCGGGCAATTCAAATGGTACTTGAATAACCTTTTCTAGATAATCAAGTCCATTATCCATTTGAACCGTTTGGAGAGCACGAGCAACTATTTCTTTGTCAAAAGATAGTACATATACCACATTCGGAAATCCAGCAACAGAAGAAACCAACTGGAATATAAGCCGGATTTGTTCATTACTAAGGCGGTCTATATCGTCAATTGTGACAACGATTCTACAACTTTGTGCTTTTAAAGCATCAACAACTGCTTGCTTTCTGCTTGACAAATTTTTAATGTCCGCTTCTGCAGCTTCTTTCATTTTCTTCCCTACAGACTTTACAAGTCCCGGTATTATCTTTAGAAACGGACCAACTGTCGGTATCAGTTCAAGCAATTCGAATCCAGAAGAATACTGCTCAAGTGCTGCGCCAACTTTTTGTAACGATTCATTCTTCTTTTCCGAAGAGACAATTGCTGTCATCTGCGCAAAAAATTGGGTAAGCAATTGATCACATGTTGAAAAGTTCCAAGGTTCAAAGCGCATGATGATCGCCTTTTTGGGGCCATTGTCGTTTTGCGCTTTCTTTTCTATTTCCTTTTGCATCATGTTTAATACGGATGTTTTTCCCGTACCCCATTTCCCATATATACCGATGGCAAAGGAATCCTTCAAGTCAATAGAAAGGATAGAATCAGCAAGTTGTTGCGCAAAGGATGCCCTTCCCAGCAAATCCTCTTCAAACATTTCAATAGGCTTATCTGAATGATACATGTTCTTCTCCAATCATCGCTTTCATTATGCTATCTCTTTATAGCGCGTAAAGACATATTCATAGATCCGTTGGCGATACTCAGAAATGCTGATCTCGTCATAGCTGTCCGGCAATTCCGACCACAAGGTATCACGAATAAGATTGTCTATTGCTGCCTTTGTTTCCTGCTTATCCGTCCAGTGGTCGAGTTCTGCGATTTTTGCTTTCACTTTTTGAAGAAGCGTGGCCGCGACGCTTTTGATCTTTTTAATGTCAGCTTTGGAAAGATCCTCACGAAAGAGCATATCATAAAGCGAAAGCTCCTCGTCGCTCGAGAATCCCTCGCGAACGTATCGCTGCTCCTCTCGCGTCATACTGTTTGCCAAATCCATCAGCTCTGCAAACGTTTTTTCAATTGTTGCACGATCCTGCTCGCTGTTATAATCCGCGATAATCTCTTGATACCGCTCATAATAGTTTACACGGTCCGGATTATTGAAAAGCATCTTTGCAATACGCTCTTGGATCAGTTCCTCCAGATCCTTCAAGATAAGGTTCTTTCTCTTTGCTTTGGCAAATTCACGGCGCAACAGGTCAAAATCAATCGCGCTGATATCGAATCGCTTTGCTTCTGATCCGGCAGCATCCGGCTGATCTTCGATTCTTACATAATCCCCGATAATCGAATTGATCTGCACCATCAGGTCGGTATTATCGGTATGCCGACGTTTCCTTTGTAAGAAGGCATATATCTCGGCGATCGCATCGTACTCTTTTCTGGTCTGTACGTTCACATCGTTGCGATCCAAGTATTTCATCAACCGCACCAATTCTGCTGCATAGGATGAAAAAGTCTTCTTTTCCTCCAATGTAGCACATACAGCATTTGCGGCAGTTTTAACCAATTCCAGTTTTGTAAAGTATTCCGCGTCGATGATCATCTGCACATCCGATCCGCGCTCTTTCAAAAATGCCTTTGCTTTTTCAAGCGTATCCATAATGCGCGCAATCAGTTCATCTTTATCGACGGTCGGATCCCCTCCGTTTCCACCGCCTACGTTTGCGGTATAATCCGCAAGTGCTTTGCGCAGCGCTTTAACGATGCCGACATAATCAATAATCAAGCCGTTGCTCTTACCTTCGTTGACACGATTCGCCCGCGCAATCGTCTGCATCAAAGTGTGCGCATGAAGCGGTTTATCGAGATACAGGCACGACAGGCATTTGACATCAAAGCCCGTCAGCCACATCGCGCAGACAAAGACAACGCGGAACGGATTGTTTTCATCCTTGAACTCTTTATCCAGCTCCCGGCTTTCCATCTTCTTACGATGCGGTTTGATATCCAATCCCCATTTGGAAAACGTCTGTATTTCATTCTGATCCTGACTGATGACAACCGCCATCTCGGTTTCTTTCATCCAGTCCAGCTTGCGGGAAAGCTCCTGCGCTTCCTGCTGTGTGGCATGAACAATTTTCGCTTCAAGCGCAGCAATTTCCTGTTGCCAATACTCCTGCACGTAGTTATACATGCGCACACAAGTAACCTTGTTCAGGCAGACAAACATCGCTTTGCCGCTTGTCCACAGGTCGGAATAGTGTTTGGCAAAATCTTTGGCAATCGACCGCAGACGCGGTTCAGCGGTCAGTAGATGTATCTCCTTTGCGAATTCCGTTTCGAGCTTGTCCTGCTGATCCACATCGAGATCGGCATTGTCGATTGCATCCAGAATGCGGTCCGTGATTTCCGGATTTTTGAGATTCAGAATCTTTTCACCGCGGTTCTCGTAATACAACGGTACCGTCGCGCCGTCCTCAACCGCGCGCTTGAAGTCATAAACAGATATATACCCGCCGAATGTACGGGCAGTAATGTTATCATTCGACAGCAGCGGCGTCCCGGTGAACCCAATGCGCGCGGCGGTCGGAAGCAGTTTCATCATGTTATCGGCAAAAATGCCGTTCTGGGTGCGATGCGCTTCATCTGACATCAAAATGATGTCGTGATCCGGATAAATCGGTACTGCATTCGGATTGTTGAACTTATGGATCAGCGTAAAGATAAAGCTCGGATTTCCTTTCAGCTTTTGAATCAGATCCTCGCCGCTGGTCGCGATAAACTTCGACGCCTTTGTTTTTCCGAGCAGCCCGCAATTCTCGAACGTATCGCTGATCTGTTTGTTCAGTTCTTCGCGGTCGGTCAGTACAACGATCGTCGGAGATCCCGCGTATTTGCGCCGGATCTTCTGCGCAAAGAACACCATCGAATAGCTCTTGCCGCTGCCCTGCGTATGCCAGAAGACACCGAGCTTGCCGTCGTTCAGCTTCCGAGCTTCGTACGCACGCATGGCTTCATTGACGCCGAGATACTGGTGGTTGCGTGCAAGGATCTTGACCGTTTTACCGCCCGAATGATCGAACAGAATAAAGTTTTCCAGTAGATCGAGGAAGTTCCCCTTTTTGCAGATGCCGCGCAGCATGGTTGCGAGGGAAACGGTCCCGCTGTCCTTTTCCTCCAGACGTTTCCATTCGTGGAAGAACTCATACTTACTGCCGAGCGTGCCCACCTTTGCGTCCAGACCGTTGGAGAGCATCAAAAACGCATTGTAATAGAACAACTGCGGGATCGTGTCCTGATAATCCCGGTAATTGTCGGTGTATGCGTTATATACGTCAACCGTCGGCTTTTTCAGTTCGACGAACAGCAGCGGGATCCCGTTCACAAAGCCGACGATGTCCGTCCGGCGTCGATACAGGTCTCCGTGGATTTTCAGTTCCTTGATCGCCAGAAACTCGTTCGCGTCCGGGTTCTGGAAATCGATCACGGCAGCGCGTTTTGTTTCGGTCTTGCCGTCGGGACGTTTGACCGTGACGGGTACGCCGTCGCGGATATACCCGTATTTCTCCTCGTTGATCTGCAAAAGCGACGCCGTGGACAGGCGGCTTGTCATCAGCCGCTCCGCCTCTGTAATCTGCAGATCATTGATCCATGGATTCAGGTGTTGCAACGCATTCCGAAAATAGCGTGATAACAGGATCTCCTGATAGGATCGCCGCCCGAACGTGCCGTTTTCGCCGAGCACCTCGGTATTATAAGCAAAGGCGACACGCCACCCAAGCTCGGTCTCCAAAAGATGTCCCGCGCTCTCCTGTACCAATATGTTTTCGGAATAATCGTAGCTCATGATTACTCTCCTTCAATAATCTCTACAAATCTGTTGCCACTCTGTGTTCGTTTATAAATTCTTTCGTGATTCACGGTTCGCTCCATGGAACCTTTATGCATGAATAGGCATTGGTTTTCGCCGGTTCCAACAACATCATATGGGGAATTATTCTCATGTTCGTAAACCATTCCAACTGCCGATAGGCGCAAAATAGACTCCCCATTTATCCCATTTAGGACTGAAACGCTGTCTTTTAACGATCGGAGGGTTTCATAATCTCCCGGCAAAAGCCGATCAGTCACTTCCGAATAGACTGAAAACTCTTCCCATGAAATCTCTTTTCGAAGATAGGAAAGATATAGTTTTGCTAGCATATCTACTTTTGAAAACTGAATATACCGATCAATTAAAACCAATATGTATTCCAGCTCTTTATTCGCCCGATCTCTATCCTCTAGAACCCGACTAATATAATACTGCCTTTGTTCCTCGGTTTCAACGCCATAGTTCAATGCGAACACAAACTGAGCCAGCTTTTTTATATAGTGCAATTCCTTAATGCTATGTCCGATTTTATAAACGCTGGCAACATTTGCAACGATAGGAATCCCTTGAAATGCGCCATCCTTGAGGATCGCATCAATCCCCATTTGAGCAATATTAGCTGCAATATCTTTTGTTCCTTCTGTTAAGGACTGCTCTAGTGCTAACACCAAATCGTCTTTCATAAGTCAACCTCTTTTTAAAACAACAGTATTTCCTGTTACCCCGCAAGTTTCATCTGCAGTATCGCCTGCAGAACGACCAGAGCGGCGTCCGCACCGAATTTCAAAACACCTGCAATAATCGGCTTGACTTTCTCCCATTTGGCGCGGCGGGAAGATTTCTCTTTTGAAATCGCTTCCAGTTCACTGATTGTATTTTTCAATTCGTTCGCTTGATCGTTATCCAATGCTGTCATATCGTCGATCCTCTGCCGCGCTTCTTCAAACGTAATGCCGATATTAACCTGATTGGTGTTTGTAACGCTGATATTCGTCTGATGTTGCTGCGGAACGGCAACAGCATTCATTTGAAAGCGATAGGTCTGAAGCTTTGCTTTAGCATACTTTAGATTGTCTGTGACCTCTTCTGGCCGCCCTTTCAACTCCCAATAGAAAATGTATTTCCCTTCTTTGGATGTTTCCCACATGCTATTATACCAATTCATAACACAAGATTGGTATTTTCCATCTATTTCCCTAAAAAGTTCCAATCGTTCAGCATTTGTTCCAGATTGAACAGCTTGATCAATTCGTGCTATATCATTTTCGACCATTTCAAGAAACTCTTTCGGTACTTCGTTCATGGATATCCCTCCCGTTCTACATTCATTCATCATAGAAACAGCCGCCCGGCACACTCCTGCACCAATATGTTTTCAAAATAAACGTAGTTCATGATTCTGCCTTGTTCTTACTTGCTTCTCTTTTTATTTCCACGATAACATCATATATTTTCTTGAAGTTTGAAAAATCGAATTTTTCAGGGTGTTTAGCAACATAATCAGCAAAAGTATCCTTAGATGCGATTCTTGCATTATCACAGGCTTGTTGCAAATGCTTATACTGACTATCAATAATAGTTATCGGCGTAATACTATTATTCTTTTGATAGTTTTGGATAATCCATTTTTTATCAGCCGAAACACCGTATTTATTGAAATCTTTTGCTAAATAAAGGTGTCCCCTCCCCGTATTTTTAGTAATCTCTGCATTTGAATAATAGTGTTCTATGCATATTCTATCAGTTTCGTCTCGCTCTTCATTTGACAGAGGCGGAATGTTGAATCGGTAAACATTATTGCCAAGATACAAATAATCCTTTCCGTCTGTGATTGGCTCAACGTGCTTATCCCTATCAAAAACACCTATAATTATATTTGTGTTAGGAATATTAGACAATTTGTCTAGAAGCGGCTTCAGTTCGTCTCCTAAAGTACTATTTGTGTAATCGTAATACTCGATTCCATCTATAACGCTTTGATCCAGTGATAAGTTAGCAAACGCTGTTTTTATATGTTTTACGTCAGTTTTTCCTTCTGTGATTATTATTATTCTTCCAGTTATACTCTCATACTGTTCTTTTAATTTGCATAATTTCGCGTTCAGTTGTTCTTCCCGCTTTAGGTATTTTTCTCTTTCTTGCTGGATATAGGGAGCGACCAAAGGCAAGAATCCTATCTTCTCGCTAATCTCGCTTGTATTTAACCCTGTTTCATAGTCAGAAGCGCCGATGTCGTTTTTTGATACATAATAGCACTTAACATCTTTTTCGCCGTGTTTCATATAAATCGCGGGAGAATGCGTGGTAACCAACAATTGACAGTCTTTTCTATACGAATACAATTCATCCGCAAGTTCAAAACAAGATAAGTATTCGACGCCATTTTCCGGTTCTTCAAACCCCCAAATAAAGGACTTGCTAACCGAATTTGGAATCTTATTCTTTTCCGCATTCTTTTGCATATACCACAGTATCGCCGGAATATGTCTTGCCTTAATTCCATCACCTCTATGGTTCAAGTCAATCCCAGATACAAATTGATCACTGGTTGAAAAGGATAAGTCTCGGAACAAAACAATTAAATCACGAGGCATTTGTAAAACAGATTCTATATGTAATACATTCCTCAATTGATCACTTAATACACTTGTTAGTGTCTTTAACTGATCTGAATAAGTGTCTTTCAGTTCGCTTAGCGAACTATCAGCTGTATTAACCATAGATGAATACACTTGTGATAATAAGTATCTAAAATACTCATTGCTTTTTACTGCAGGAATATAGAAGTATGCAATACGTCGCAATAAAACTAGTACTTTCGACCCGCCATCGAATATCTCTGCCAGATTGTCATAATGGAGACCATCAGTTCTCCACGTCTTCTTCCACTCTTTAATGCCTTTTTCTTTAAATGAAGAAGGGATTTCGACATCAATCGAAATCTGAATTTCTTTCGCCTGTTTCCTTCCCCTTTTTGCGAATTTACAGTAATCGTCTTCAAAATTGAAATCGGTATTGAAATCTGTCTCTCCGTTAAAAAACAGATTCAATGCTTTCAATACATTTGATTTCCCGGAATCGTTTTTACCAACGAACAGATTGAACTTTGTAAGATCAATTGTTTCATCTACAATTGAACGAAAGTTCTTAATATGAATACTCCGAATAATAACCATAATCCTTATGCCCCTAACCGTTAACTATCAACTTTCCATCAATAGTGATAATGCAATATTCCTTGCATGCTCAGCTTGTTGATTCTGCACTTGTAAAGTCCTGATCAATTCGAAAAGCGGAGAAACCATCTTCTCAAAATGACTGCGAACACAATCATCTGGCAAAAGCAGATATATTCCATTTAGTATTTGTACCGTCATGCTAGGTACTGCTGCACCTATATTATAAGCATACATATCCAGTTCGGAAAGATATAGGTAACATAATTTGACAATATTATCACATTTCGGGATTGTATAAAACATTGTATCGATTGTCCAAAAATCGCCTGTCACATACATAATATTGTTCAAAGACCCTTTTCGAGGGATCAGTACGGATTCACCAGAATACAAAACCGGTTCAACTTTACGTACAATACCCCCCGAACCAAAAACCGGAGTGCCCCCATCTTTAAGTGCCTTATGGTCTTTACCGTACTTAACAGTCAACAGATCTGTCACGGATACTCTTTTCCACCCTTCTGGTACACCGTCAACAATCTGAGTGTTCTCATATCCGGGGAAGCGGAGATCGACAAACCATTCCTTATACAGCCGCTGTGCCGCTTCTTCGAGCAGTTTGATTTGCTTCTGGTTGTTTTCGATGAGCTCGTCGTAGGCCGAAAGGATATCTACAACTCGCTCCTGTATCTCTACAGGAGGTAACGGGCATTCAATTTGCTTTAATGAGGCGATAGTTAATGCTTTTTGAGATGAACCAATCGTTGTATTGTTTAGGACACCATACCCTTCTTTTGATCCTATCCAGTAGTAAAGGAATTGTGAAAGGAGAGAACCATCAAAGTTGCGGAACCATGTCAAATTACCATCTTTAAAATAGAAATGGTCTTCTTGTCTAACAATGTATGGAATACCAATGGTTCCAACAGAGGTCAGCAACATATCACCCGGCATAGGAACGCCAAATTTGGATTTTATATTATTGTATTTTTCTGTACTTATGTAGAGTGGTTCGCTTATTGGCTGTCCCTGACTCGATTCAATAATTTCTTTGGAACGAAAGAACGGGACGCCAGAATCAACATAGTCCGAGTAAAAAATCCTTTTACTGGATGTAATCTCACAATGATCGCCTATTTTTCCTTTCGCCCAACTCATATTCCCATCTCCTTCAAGTTCTGCGAGATGGTGTCCATCAAAGCATTGGATTCCGCTTGGAGGGACAGCAGCTCAGCGTGGATCTCCCGCATCCGCGTTGCAAAATCAACTCCGTCATCACTTTGCGGGGCAACGCCGACATACGCACCGGGTGTCAACGACCAACCCTTTTCTTCGACTTCGGCAAGCGAGGCAATCTTGCACAGCCCGGGCACATCCGTATAAACGCCCTCACCGAACTTGTCCGTCAGCCAAAGCGCATCGTTCAATACGGTCAAATGGCTTTGCAGCATTTCAATATAACTGTCGGAGAATGCCTGAATATGCTTCCGATCCTTCTTGTCCGCCTGCTGCAGTTTTTCCTTGCAATCCTGTTTTTCGGCTTCGATCTCGGAAAGCAGGGCTTTCTTCATATCCCCGAAATCTTCGATCCCGTTGATTGCGGAGAAGACGCGCTTTGCGTCCTTTCCGATCAATCCATCTGCAAGCCCTCTGAAATAGCGCAGGTACTCCCCGATCAGCGCCCGATACTTTTCGGTCTCGCCGCGATAGAGCCATACGATAGCGTTGAGGTTCTTCAACTGCCACTCACTCCACTCATTCAGCGTGCGATCGACAACGGTATAATAATTGCGTGCGTCAATGAACAGAACCTTATCCTTATTTTCCTCACGCTTGGCACGGTCAAAGAACCACAGCGAACACGGTAGGGATTTGGTATAGAAGAAGTTGTTGCCGACGGAGATCATCACGTCCACGTTGCCCGTCTTGATGAGCTTTTCACGGATATCCTTATCCTTGCCCTGACTGTCCGTTGCGGAGGATGCCATGACAAAGCCTGCACGGCCGTGCTCGTTCAAATAGGAATAGAAATAGGATATCCAAAGATAGTTGGCATTGCCGACCTCTTTGTTCTTATTGACCGACGGCAGCCCGAACGGAAGCCGCCCGGCATTCTCGCAGGACTCTGCCTTGACTTTATCCACGTTAAACGGCGGATTTGCCATGACGTAATCGCAACATCCTGCGAGCGAATGCGCGTCGTGATAGAACGTATTGGCCTCGTCGCCGGATTTGATCACGCCGGTCAGCCCGTGCACTGCCATATTCATCAGGCACAGCTGCGCGTTATATTCGACCTTTTCCTGACCGTAGAATGTCATGGTGCTGTTGGCGTTCATGCCTGCGGCATTTACGAAATCACCGCTCTGCACAAACATGCCGCCGGAACCGCACGCCGGGTCAAGCAGAATGCCGCTCTTTGGCTCCAGGATATTGACGATCATCTTGACGAGGGACTTCGGCGTAAAGAACACACCGTCGTCAGAGGCGATGTTCTTGGCAAATTTATTGAGGAAGTATTCGTAGATGCGACCAATAATGTCGCCGCCTACCTCGTCCAGTGCACTGTTGTTGAAAATGCGGAGCAGTTCAGACAGTAGCTCGTCCGAGAAGATGGTGTAGTCCTTCGGCAGTACGCCGGAAAGCTGCTCGCTTTGTTGTTCGACCAACAGCATGGCATTATTCACAGCCTCGCCGAGACTGGTCATGGTGTGCCCATCTTTATTCTTCAAGCCAAGCGCTGCGATATTCTCCGGTAGATTAACCAGATATGCGTACTGCGCCTCTTTCGGAAGAAACAGGGCGCTCTTTGCCGCAAAATCATTTGCCTCCACCGGAAGCGCGCGACCGTTGCGCATCGGACGATTTTTCAGAATCTCGGCTTCAACCTTCTTGAAGCGACTATAGGCATAGCGAAGGAAAATCAGTCCCAATACCGGCATGCAATACTGATTTGAAGTGAGTTTCGATCCGGCGCGAAGTAAATCGGCGGATTCCCATAGTTCTGCTTCCAGTTTACGAATATTGATCATGTACTTCCCTTTCTCGCTTTGTCTATCTATGATGCATGGCTTAACCGTATTTACGCTCTATATAATACTCCGAATTTATTATACGGGAATTCGACCGTTTTTTCAAGGCGGAAACCGTTTTTGTATTCGTGACAAACGTACTGCATATAAGGCAGCGAGATTTTTCTCATACATTTAGACACCACAAATAACGAGAAAATCCATTGCCGTCCGCTTCGTTTGACGGAAAGCGGGGAAAAATGTTTATAAATACCCCGATTTATGACTTTGACATCCTCTTTATCGTACAGAAAACAGTTTATACTGGTGATACGGTGAAAAAAGCATCGTTCGGGAGGAGGTGGTTGAATGCCGATTTTGGTCAAGCGAGCGGATGGGAGCAGCACACCATATAAAAATGCAGAGTTCATTCCGGCGTTTCTGATGATCCCGGAGGAGCTGCTAAAACGCTGCGGAAAAGCGCTGTATGAGCTGCCGCGGACGCGCGCCGCGCTGCTCGGCGATCGGGCGGTCATCCGGCAGGTTGAAAGCGACCTCTTTCTGGAGTGCATCGTCGACGCCTATGCCTACATGGCGTGGCCGCACATGGGACAAAAGGGTCGGCTGGAGGACTGGTCCGGCAACAGCCCCTGTTGGCGCGTCGCGCACGCCGCTTCACTGTGGATCGACGAGCTGAGCGCGCTCGGGCTGCTTTACTCCTTCCCGCAATGGCTCGAAGCGACGGAACAACGCCCGACGACGCCGTTCAGGTTTGTGCCGTACGAGACCGTCGACAGGTTCCTTTCGATCGCCGTTCCGAGCGTCATGCAGAGGGATGGATATGCGGCTTGGCTCAACTATGTACAGAAGCACCCGTGCTTTGAAGACTTCGATGAACGGCGGTACAGCTGGCAAAAGGCAGATTTTATCAAGAAATGGTATCATACGCGGACGAAGCACCCGACGACGCTTTCGCGCGAGGTGCTGCGCATACACGAGATCGTAGACGGCGCGGAAGCCGGGTTGCTCCATTCCAATGAGCACTCGGAGATCGAGGACAATATCGTCGCGAAGATCGACATGGAGCAGTTTCTGCAAACGCTGACCGAAACGGATCGGAAGATCCTGGTGCTGCGGCTGAAGGGTAAGCCGCTCGAGGAGATCGCGAAGGCGCTCGGATTCCAAACGCACAGCGCCGTTCTGAAACGCATCCGAAAGATCGGCAAGGCATACGAGCGGTTCGCCGGCGAGGACTACGGGTTCACCGAAAGAAAAATAATTTGATATTTTTCAAAAAAAAGGAACAATTTTGGCTTTGAAACGTCTTGTTATGGTACAGGGGCGCGACCGACCGGGAAACGGTGTCCAGCAAGTTCACCGTTTTGCTGTTGCCTGAATTGA